>Ga0136846_1238637_pt1 | contig 26004 bp, 23 predicted proteins | sample HopSoiMetagenom2_FD_96841 | JGI IMG/M metagenome (GOLD analysis project Ga0136846, IMG submission 96841) | Grasslands soil microbial communities from Hopland, California, USA - 2 Assembly 2016 (version 4) | ecosystem: Environmental > Terrestrial > Soil > Grasslands | place: USA: Hopland... | reverse complement strand
GCTGAGAGTATTTCGATCATGCCCGCTCATCACGCCAAAAGACTCCTGCTCGTCGTTGCAAATGCTCGCCATAGCCCGGGCTATGGCTGTGCTTTGCGCCTGGATCAGGTGCCCTTTGACGCGCTGCTCGGACACGCTCGAAAAACTCTCAGCCTCTGAGAGCGGAAGTGTAGGCCAGACGTACCTCGATTTGGCGCGAAGTCTAAGGGTGAACCTGGACTCTGGCAACGCTCTGATGTCTTATATAAGACATCAGTCAACTTTGGTGGACGGCAGGCCGCCGGCTGTGCTGCAATCCGGGTATGGTTGCCTCGCCGCCCTCGTCGAATCCCGCTGCGCTCGCGCGCCAGGCCGATCTCGACGCGCCCGCGTTCAGCCCGCTGTACCAGCAGATCAAGACGCTCATCGTGCGCAGCCTGCAGGCAGCCGAATGGAAACCCGGCGAAGCCATTCCTAGCGAAATCGAGCTCGCGTCGCGCTTCAAGGTGAGCCAGGGAACGGTGCGCAAGGCCATCGATGAACTCGCCACTGAAAATCTGCTGGTGCGCCGGCAAGGCAAGGGCACTTTCGTCGCCACGCACGCCGAGCAGAATGTGCAGTTCCGATTCCTTCGCCTAACCCCCGACGGCGGCGACGCGGCAGGCGCGCAACGCCGCTTTATCGACTGCCGCCGGTTGCGCGCACCGTCGGACATTGCGCGCGCTTTAAACCTCAAGTCCGGTGATACGGTGGTGCAGGTGCGCCGCGTTCTGTCGTTTCGCGGCTCGCCCGTGGTCCTCGACGACATTTGGTTGCCGGGCCAGTTGTTCAAAGGGCTAACGGCAGAAAAGCTGAGCGAATACCGCGGGCCGATGTATGGTCTGTTCGAAACCGAATTCGGCGTGCGCATGATTCGCGCAGAAGAAAAGATTCGCGCCGTCGCTGCGGACGAAGCCGCGGCGCAGTTGCTGGGCATCGCGATGGGTGCGCCGCTCTTGAGCGTGGAGCGCCTGTCACTCACCTATGACGACAAGCCCGTGGAATTGCGCCGAGGCTTGTACAACACCGCGGCGCATCACTACAGGAATGAACTGAGCTGAACCTGACGAAAGTCAATTGCGGTTGACCACGAAACCGATCGCTGCATTGCAATAAAATCCGCGGGTTTCATCCGATTACAAGGCTGCTATGGCAGAGACAACGACAAGACAACGTCCTGGGACCATGCGTCTGACCGACGCAATCACCGGATACAAATACCCGCTAGCCGCAATCGTTTCCATCCTCCATCGGGGAAGCGGCATGTTGATGTTCTTCCTGCTTCCCTTCATCGTCTGGCTCTTCGACGCCAGTCTTACGTCCGAAATCACCTATAGCCGGTTCACCAGCGTGTTCATCGCCGGTGCATGGTTCCTCCCTGGCTGGTTCATCAAGCTCATTGCGCTCGCACTGATCTGGTCGTACTTGCACCATCTCATTGCCGGTCTGCGCCATCTGTGGATGGACGCGACCCATGCGGTCGGACTCGAGTTCGGCCGCCAGTCCGCCGTCTTCACCATCGGTGTCAGCGTGATCCTCACGATCGCGCTCGGCGTGAAGCTGTTCTTCTTCTGAGCGACGACCATGGCTGAAAAAAACTACGGTTCCCAACGCGTCGTCGTCGGCGCCCACTACGGCCTGCGTGACTGGCTCTCGCAACGCATCACGGCCGCACTGATGGCCCTGTTCACGCTGGTGCTGATCGTGCAGGTGCTGCTGCCGTCCTATGCCAGAGACAACAACGGCGAACGTCTGAAAGATGCCGCCGGCAACTACATCCAGATCGTCGGTTACGACAAGTGGGCGGGCATCTTCAACCCGCAGTGGATGCGGGTTCTGACGCTCGTGATCATCGTGGCCCTCGGCTACCACGCCTGGGTCGGCATGCGCGACGTGTGGATGGACTATGTGAAGCCGGTCGGTGCGCGCCTGCTGCTGCAGGTATTCACCATCGTATGGCTCGTCGGCTGTGCCGGCTGGGCAATTCAAGTTTTGTGGAGACTGTGAACGTGGCCGCTTCGATTTCAAAACGCAAGTTCGATGTGGTCATCGTCGGCGCCGGCGGCTCCGGCATGCGCGCCTCCCTGCAGCTCGCCCGGGCGGGCTTGAGCGTGGCGGTGCTCACCAAGGTCTTCCCGACCCGCTCGCATACCGTGGCTGCGCAAGGCGGCATCGGTGCCTCGCTCGGCAACATGAGCGAAGACAACTGGCACTACCACTTCTTCGACACCGTGAAGGGCTCCGACTGGCTCGGCGACCAGGACGCGATCGAATTCATGTGCCGTGAAGCGCCCAAGGTCGTGTACGAGCTCGAGCACTTCGGCATGCCCTTCGATCGCAACCCGGACGGCACGATCTACCAGCGTCCCTTCGGCGGCCACACGGCCAACTACGGCGAAAAGCCCGTGCAGCGCGCCTGCGCAGCAGCCGACCGCACTGGCCACGCGATGCTGCACACCCTGTACCAGCAAAACGTCAAGGCCCGCACGCAGTTCTTCGTCGAGTGGATGGCGCTGGACCTGATCCGTGATGCCGAAGGCGATTGTGTCGGCGTGACCGCGCTGGAAATGGAAACCGGCGACGTGCACATCCTTGAAGGCAAAACCGTGCTGCTCGCCACCGGCGGGGCAGGGCGTATCTTTGCTGCGTCGACCAACGCCTTCATCAACACGGGCGACGGCCTGGGCATGGCAGCGCGTGCCGGGATTCCACTCGAAGACATGGAGTTCTGGCAGTTCCACCCGACCGGCGTGGCCGGCGCGGGCGTGCTGCTCACCGAAGGGTGCCGCGGCGAAGGTGCGATCCTGCGCAACAGCAATGGCGAGCGCTTCATGGAGCGTTACGCACCGACCTTGAAAGATCTGGCGCCGCGAGACTTCGTGTCGCGCTGCATGGACCAGGAAATCAAGGAAGGCCGCGGCTGCGGGCCCAACAAGGACTACGTCGTGCTCGATATGACGCACCTGGGCGCCGAGACCATCATGAAGCGGTTGCCCTCAGTTTTCGAGATCGGCCACAACTTCGCCAACGTCGACATCACCAAGGAACCGATCCCGGTCGTGCCGACGATTCACTACCAGATGGGCGGGATTCCCACCAATATTCACGGCCAGGTGGTTGTGCCGAAGGGTGGCAATCCGAATGCCGTGATCAACGGCTTGTACGCCGTCGGTGAATGCGCTTGCGTGAGCGTGCACGGCGCGAACCGCCTTGGCACCAATTCGCTGCTCGACCTTCTGGTATTCGGCCGCGCGGCCGGCAACCATATCGTCGACACGGCGCTCAAAACCAAGTCACACAAGGAATTGCCGAAGGATGCGGCAGACTACACGCTCTCGCGTGTCGCGCGCCTCGACAACAGCACCAGCGGCGAGTACTCGCAGGACGTCGCCAACGACATCCGCAAGAGCATGCAAGCGCATGCCAGCGTGTTCCGCACGCAGGCCAAGATGGACGAAGGCGTCCAGCAGATCAAGGCGATTGCGGAGCGCGTGAAGAACATCCATCTCGCCGATAAGTCCAAGGTCTTCAACACGGCGCGCGTCGAAGCGTTCGAAGTCGACAACCTCATCGAAGTGGCCCTGGCTACGATGATCTCGGCTGCTGCACGCCACGAAAGCCGCGGCGCACATACGGTAGATGACTACGCCGACAGCCCGGAGTTTCCGAACGGCCGCAACGACAAGGTGTGGATGAAGCACACCTTGTGGTACCGCGACGGCAACCGTCTCGACTACAAGCCTGTGAACCTCCAGCCGCTGACGGTGGAGTCGATTCCTCCTAAGGTTCGTTCCTTCTGATCGTTGGGACACGAAAGATTCAAATGACCAAGCGCGTATTTCAGATCTACCGATACGACCCCGATACTGACGCCAAGCCGCGCATGCAGACCATCGAGGTCGATCTCGACGGCAGCGAACGCATGCTGCTCGATGCGCTGATGAAGCTGAAGGCTGTCGACCCGTCGCTGAGTTTCCGCCGTTCCTGCCGCGAAGGCGTTTGCGGTTCGGATGCGATGAACATCAACGGCAAGAACGGTCTGGCGTGCTTGACCAACATGCGCACGCTTCCGGGGGTCGTGGTACTGAAGCCGCTACCCGGCCTGCCCATCATCCGCGACCTGATCGTTGACATGACGCAGTTCTTCAAGCAGTACAACTCGATCAAGCCTTACCTGATCAACGACGAAATGCCGCCCGAGAAGGAGCGCTTGCAGTCGCCCGAAGAGCGCGATGAGTTGAACGGCCTGTACGAGTGCATCTTGTGCGCGAGCTGCTCGACGAGCTGCCCGAGCTTCTGGTGGAATCCGGACAAGTTCGTGGGGCCAGCCGGCTTGCTGCAGGCCTATCGCTTCATCGCGGACAGCCGCGACCAGGCCACGGGTGAACGTCTCGACAATCTCGAAGATCCGTACCGCCTGTTCCGCTGCCACACCATCATGAACTGCGTCGATGTCTGCCCCAAGGGACTGAACCCCACCAAGGCCATCGGCAAGATCAAGGAGTTGATGGTGCGCCGCGCGGTTTGACCGCGCAGCACCTGTTCAGCCTTCTGCCAGCCACCATGCAGACTCGCATTGACGAACGGGCTCTCTCCAAGCTGCGCTGGCGCTGCCGGCGCGGTTTGCTCGAGAACGACCTGTTCATCGAGCGATTCTTCGCGAGGCACGCTGACACCTTGACTGTCGAACAGGCAACCGGCGTCGAGGCCTTGATGGACCTCTCCGACAACGACCTTCTGGATTTGCTTCTCTGCCGCAAGGAGCTCGAAGGCGATATGGTGCGCCATGACGTGGCGCAGGTACTTCGAATGATGCGCGTGCCGCAGTAGAGTGCTCCAGATAGCACACCGAGACAAAAGCGAACTCTCTCCAAAATTTTGCAATAAGGAATGACCATGATCCCGTCAGATGTGAAAGCCACCCTCGCGTTCTCCGACGGCAGCCCCAGCATGGATTTGCCGATCTACAAAGGCTCCATCGGGCCGGACGTCATCGACATTCGCAAGCTGTATGCGCAAACCGGCAAGTTCACCTATGACCCGGGCTTTTTGTCGACCGCCGCCTGCCAGTCGAAGATCACCTACATCGACGGCGACAAGGGCGAACTGCTCTATCGCGGCTACCCCATCGAGCAACTCGCCACCAACTGCGACTTCCTCGAAACCTGCTACCTGCTGCTCAAGGGCGAACTCCCCGACGCGACGCAAAAGCAGGACTTCACCAAGCTCGTGACCAACCACACCATGGTCAATGAGCAGATGCAGTTCTTCCTGCGCGGGTTCCGCCGCGACGCGCACCCGATGGCGGTCATGACCGGCCTTGTGGGCGCCCTGTCGGCCTTCTATCACGACAGCACCGATATCAATAACCCGCAGCACCGCGACATCTCGGCGATCCGCCTGATCGCGAAGATGCCGACGCTGGTGGCGATGGCCTACAAGTACGGCATCGGCCAGCCCTTCATCTATCCGAAGAATGACCTGTCGTACTCTTCGAATTTCATGCGCATGATGTTCGCGACGCCGTGCGAGGAATACGTGCCCAACGACGTGCTGGTGCGCGCGATGGATCGCATCTTCATCCTGCATGCCGACCACGAGCAGAACGCGTCGACCTCGACGGTGCGCCTGTGCGGCTCGTCCGGCACCAACCCATTCGCGGCCATTGCGGCCGGCGTGGCCTGCCTGTGGGGTCCTGCACACGGTGGTGCCAACGAGGCGGCGCTGAACATGCTCGAAGACGTGCAGAAGATGGGCGGCGTCGAGAAGATCGGCGACTTCATCAAACAGGTGAAGGACAAGAACTCCAACGTCAAGCTGATGGGCTTTGGCCACCGGGTCTACAAGAACTACGACCCCCGCGCCAAGCTGATGCGCGAAACCTGCCACGAGGTGCTGGCAGCGTTGGGGAAGACCAACGACCCGATCCTGAAGCTCGCAATGGAGCTCGAGAAGATTGCGTTGGAAGACGAATACTTCGTCGCCCGCAAGCTCTACCCGAACGTCGACTTCTACTCCGGCATCGTGCAACGTGCGATTGGCATTCCGGTGTCGCTGTTCACGGCAATTTTCGCGCTCGCACGCACGGTCGGCTGGATCGCCCAGTTGAACGAAATGATCGGCGACCCCGAGTACAAGATTGGCCGTCCGCGCCAGCTCTACAACGGCGCACCCAAGCGCGATTTGGTGCCCATCGAAAGGCGTTGATTTGGGGTTTGCGCGAACAAGCCCCTGGCAGCGCGTCCAGGGGCCTTTTTTGAGTCCTCCACCAAGTGCTTGCATTTGACGGCTGCGCATCTATTAACGGGAAGCGCCAGGTGCGGATTCGGGTAAGTGCCTAAAATCGCAGGTTCACCTCAGTCACCGCCAAGAGACCATGGGCCGCACGCTGTACGACAAGATCTGGGACGAGCATGTCGTCCATACCGAAGAAGACGGGACCGCCGTCCTCTACATTGACCGCCACCTGGTCCATGAGGTGACGAGCCCGCAGGCCTTCGAAGGTCTGGATCTGGCCGGGCGCAAGGTCTGGCGCATCTCCGCCAACCTTGCCGTCAGCGACCACAACGTCCCCACCACCGACCGATCGCATGGCATTGCCGACCCCATCTCGCGGTTGCAGGTCGACACCCTCGATTCGAACTGCGACCGCTTCGGGATCACGCAGTTCAAGATGAACGACAAGCGCCAGGGCATCGTTCACGTGATCGGGCCGGAGCAGGGCGCCACGCTGCCGGGAATGACGGTGGTCTGCGGCGACTCGCACACCTCCACGCATGGCGCCTTCGGCGCATTGGCGCATGGCATTGGCACCAGCGAGGTCGAGCATGTGCTGGCGACGCAGACACTGCTCGCCAAGAAGGCCAAGAACATGCTGGTGCGTGTCGAGGGTCAGGTGCCGCGCGGCTGCGGCGCGAAAGACATCGTGTTGGCTGTCATCGGCAAGATCGGCACCGCCGGCGGCACGGGCTACACCATCGAATTTGCTGGTTCGGCCATTCGCGGGCTGAGCATGGAAAGCCGCATGACAGTGTGCAACATGGCAATCGAGGCCGGTGCGCGTGCCGGCTTGATCGGCGTGGACGAGACAACGCTGGCTTATGTGCAAGGTCGGCCGTTCTCGCCCAAGGGCGTCGAGCTTCAGCATGCGCTCGACTACTGGCGCACGCTGCGCTCCGATGCCGACGCGCACTGGGACGCTGTCGTTGAACTCGATGCCTTGACCATCCGGCCGCAAGTCACGTGGGGCACCTCGCCTGAAATGGTGCTTTCAATCGAAGACCGCGTGCCGGACCCCGACCGCGAGAAGGACCCGAACAAGCGCAGCGCCATGGAACGTGCGCTCACCTACATGGCGTTGGAACCCAACAAGCCTATCTCTGACATTTTGATCGACAAGGTGTTCATTGGGTCTTGTACCAACTCGCGCATCGAAGACATGCGCGAGGCTGCAGCGGTCGTGCGGCGCCTGGGTGGCAAGATCGCATCGAACGTGAAGCTTGCGATGGTGGTGCCAGGCTCCGGTCTGGTGAAGGAGCAGGCCGAGCGCGAAGGTCTCGACCTCATCTTCAAGGCCGCAGGCTTCGAATGGCGCGAGCCTGGCTGCTCGATGTGCCTTGCCATGAACGCCGACCGGCTGGAGCCGGGCGAGCGTTGCGCGTCAACCTCGAACCGTAATTTCGAAGGCAGGCAAGGGGCGGGTGGCCGTACTCACCTCGTGAGCCCTGCCATGGCGGCGGCGGCAGCGATCGAAGGTCACTTCGTCGACGTGCGCCGGATTGGCTGAGAGGCTGAGAGTATTTCGATCATGCCCGCTCATCACGCCAAAAGACCCCTGCTCGTCGTTGCAAATGCTCGCCATAGCCCGGGCCATGGCTGTGCTTTGCGCCTGGATCAGGTGCCTTTTGACGCGCTGCTCGGACACGCTCGAAAAACTCTCAGCCTCTGAGACTGGTCACGCCAAGGAAACATGCTAGGAACTGGAAGGGAAAAACGTTGAAGAACCTGTTGCTCGTCGCCGCAGAATTGTTCGTCTTCACCGCCTGCAACACCATTGACGGGCTTGGCAAGGACATCAAGAAAGCCGGTGAGTCGATCGAAGACGCTGCCAGGAAGAAGTAAGCCATGCAACCGTTTCGCATTCACAAGGGGCTCGTCGCCCCCATGGACCGTGAAAACGTCGACACCGACGCGATCATCCCGAAGCAGTTCCTGAAGTCGATCAAGAAGTCGGGCTTCGGCCCGAACCTGTTCGATGAGTGGCGCTATCTCGATCCAGGTTTTCCGGGGCAAGACCAGGCGTCGCGCAAGCCCAACCCCGACTTTGTACTGAACCAGCTGCGCTACAAAGGCGCATCGGTACTACTCGCGCGCAAGAATTTCGGCTGCGGGTCCTCACGGGAGCATGCGCCATGGGCGCTCGACCAGTTCGGCTTTCGCGCCATCATCGCCCCGAGCTATGCCGATATCTTCTTCAACAACTGTTTCAAGAACGGGTTGCTGCCAATAGTGCTGCCCGAGCATGAAGTGGCGAAGCTGTTCAACGAGGTGGCGGCGTTCGTCGGCTATGAGCTTACCGTCGACCTTGAGCGCCAAGTCGTCCTGAAGCCGGACGGCACGGCGGTGTCCTTCGACGTCGAGGGCTTCCGCAAGTACTGCCTGCTCAATGGCTTTGACGACATAGCGCTTACCCTGCGCCACGCCGATAAGATCAAGGCGTTCGAAGCCGAGCGTCTGCTCAAGAAGCCGTGGCTCGCCCATGGCATCTGAGACGACTGACTGTGTACAGCCCCTCTGCGCCTTCCCCCTTTAGGCGCTGATGGCTGGCCATCATCCTGATGGGCGTGAGCTTCGTGTCGTTCGGCTGGTTGATGCTGAACTTCTCTGATGCAGATGATCGGGATCATTTTTTTCGGGCTACATGGCTGCCGCTCTGTACGTGTTCTTCAAGCTGTGCGAGCAGGTGCTGGTCGAGCGCCTATCGATCACCAAGAAAAGGAATTGATTCGTGAAGATTGCAGTGCTGCCGGGTGACGGCATCGGGACGGAAATCGTGGCAGAGGCCGTCAAGGTCTTGAAGGTACTGGACCTGCCGTTCGAGATGGAAGAGGCGCTGGTCGGCGGTGCGGCCTATGAGGCGCACGGCCATCCGCTGCCGGAGTCGACCTTGAAGCTGGCGAAGGACGCGGATGCGGTACTGTTCGGCGCGGTCGGCGACTGGAAGTTCGACAAGCTGGAGCGATCTCTGCGTCCGGAACAAGCCATCCTGGGGTTGCGAAAGAGCCTGCAGTTGTTCGCCAACTTTCGCCCGGCCATCTGCTACGACGAGCTGAAGCACGCATCTAGCCTGAAGCCCGAATTGGTGGCGGGCCTGGACATCCTCATTATTCGTGAGCTCACCGGCGACATCTACTTCGGCCAGCCTCGTGGCCGTCGCCTTTCACCCGACGGTGCCTTCGAAGGTCAGACGGAGGCCTTCGACACCATGCGCTATTCGCGTCCCGAGATCGAACGCATCGCCCACGTCGCATTCCAGGCCGCCCGCAAGCGTGGCAAGCGCGTGACAAGCGTGGACAAGGCCAACGTGCTTGAGACTTTCCAGTTTTGGAAGGACATCGTCACCGAAATCCATGGTCAATACCCTGACGTCGAACTTGACCATATGTACGTCGATAACGCGGCCATGCAGCTAGTCAAGGCGCCTAAGAGGTTCGACGTGCTTGTCACGGGCAACATGTTTGGCGACATCTTGTCCGATGAGGCGGCGATGCTCACCGGATCTATCGGCATGCTGCCCTCGGCGTCGCTCGACGTTAACAACAAGGGTCTGTACGAACCCAGTCACGGCAGCGCCCCGGACATCGCCGGTAAAGGGATTGCAAACCCTCTGGCTACAATACTGTCAGCTGCCATGATGCTCCGCTACTCCCTCGCCCAACCCGAAGCTGCCGACCGTATCGAGGCGGCCGTCAAGCATGTGCTTGGGTCGGGTCTGCGCACGGGCGACATCTGGTCCGAAGGCACGATCCGTGTTGGTACCCGCGAGATGGGTGACGCGGTCGTTGCGACCCTCGTTGGCAAATTCGCCAAAACCATTACCAAGAGCTAGCAAGCTTCGGATCGTCTCGCCCCTACCTCTGCGGCGATTCGAGCCGGAGAGGCGGAGAGGTTTCCTGAAACTCGAAAGGGCACTGAGATGAGAGTCGTAGGTTTGGTTGGATGGCGCGGAATGGTCGGTTCTGTGCTGATGGAGCGAATGCAGGCGGAGGGTGACTTCGCCCTCATCGAGCCGGTGTTTTTCAGCACCAGCGCCGCAGGCGGCAAGGCACCCGACTTTGCCAAGAACGAATCGACCCTGAAGCACGCACACGACATCGAGGCGCTCAAGCGCTGCGACATCGTCATTACCTGTCAGGGCGGCGACTACACGACCGACGTTTTCGCGAAGCTGCGAGCAGCGGGCTGGACGGGTCACTGGATCGACGCGGCGTCCACGCTGCGAATGAAGGACGACGCAATCATCGTCCTCGATCCGATCAATCTTCCGGTCATCAAGAATGCCCTCGCCAAGGGCGGCCGGAACTGGATCGGTGGCAACTGCACAGTGAGTTGCATGCTGATGGGTGTGGGTGCGCTGTACAAGGCTGGTCTCGTCGAGTGGATGAGCACACAGACCTACCAGGCCGCGTCCGGCGGCGGCGCACAGCACATGCGCGAGTTGTTGACGCAATTCGGCACACTCCACGCTGAGGTGCGTGACCTGTTGGCCGACCCGAAGAGTGCCATCCTCGAGATTGACCGCAAGCTGCTCGCCAAGCAGAAGGCCCTCACAGAGGCTGAGACCGCCAACTTCGGCGTGCCGCTGGGCGGTAGCCTTATCCCTTGGATCGACAAGGACCTCGGCGATGGCATGAGCCGTGAAGAATGGAAGGGTCAGGCCGAGACCAACAAGATCCTCGGGCAGGGCGATGCTTTCGGCAGTGCCACGGTTCCGGTTGACGGCTTCTGCGTGCGCGTGGGCGCGATGCGCTGCCACAGTCAGGCTCTGACCTTCAAGCTGAAGAAGGACGTTCCGCTGGCCGACATAGAGGCCATGATCGCCGCCGACAACGAGTGGGTGAAGGTGGTGCCGAATACCCGCGATGCCACCTTGCGGGGCCTGACGCCCGTGGCCGTCACCGGTACTCTGGCGATCCCTGTGGGCCGGCTGCGCAAAATGGCGATGGGCTCCGAATACCTGGGTGCGTTCACCATCGGCGACCAACTGCTGTGGGGTGCCGCTGAACCCCTGCGCCGTATGCTGCGCATACTGCTGGAGGCGTGATGAACAGATGAATGGGCATGGCAATTGGATCTCTCCCGTTGCCATGCTGCGACAAGATGTCTGGAATCGGTCACGGGGATGCCATGTCAGTTAATGCCAGTAATTGCATTAGCTTGTCACCGTATCTTCTTGATGATATTGTGATTTGTTGAAATTTTGCCGACCTTTGCATGAGTAGCTTGCTGAGGGGCGAAACGGCGATGCCGAAGGGCATTTGCATGATCGAGTGTTGGGAGACGCCTTGAAACGAACTTCGCTGTACACCGGGCGCTTCGCCTTGACCGGAGTGGCCGCGGCCGCTCTGTGGATGACCGCTGCGCCCGATGCCTGGGCGCTTGGTCTTGGGCGATTGGCGGTGCAGTCGGCACTGGGCGAATCGCTTCGCGCCGAGATCGACATCACAAGCATGACGCCCGAAGAGGCGTCCAACCTCCGCGTGCGCGTCGCGACACCCGAGGCGTATCGCACTGCCGGTGTCGACTACAACCCGGTGCTTCCGGGAACCACGGCCACGCTGGCCCACCGCGCCGATGGCAGGCCCTATCTGCGCCTCACGAGTGACCGGGCGGTACAAGAGCCCTTTGTTGATGTGATTCTCGAGATCAACTGGTCGACCGGGCGACTCGTGCGCGAGTACACGCTGCTTTTCGATCCGCCCACGCGTAACCAGGCCGCTGCACCTCCGCCGGCCACTGCCCCCGTCATTACGCAGGCGCCGACTTTGACTCCGCCGTCGCCTTCTCTTGCTGCACCGGACGTAGCACCGACAGCTCCCGCACGGGGCGAGCGTCGCCCGGCGCGTCCGAACGCTGCGGCGCAAGTACCGCCCACTACCTCCGATGCCGAGGCCGCCGTCAAGCCGGGTCCGGCGGGCGACGAGTATCGCGTTCGCGCCGGCGACACCTTGTCGAAAATCGCCGGGCGTGTGCAGCGCCAGGGCGTTTCGCTTGACCAGATGCTGGTGTCGCTTTACCGAGCCAACCCGCAAGCCTTCGTCGAAAACAATATGAACCGCCTGCGTTCGGGCGTCGTGTTGAACGTGCCCAGCGCTGACACCGCCTTGGCGGTGACTCCTGCAGAAGCCCGAGAAGTCATCCAGGCGCAGAGCGCCGACTTCGGTGCCTATCGGCAAAAGCTGGCCGCTACCGTCCCCGAGGCGAAGGGCGAAGGCTCGTCGAGACAAGCCGGCGGCAAGGTCCAGACCAATGTTGAAGACCGCAAGCAGGCCGCGGTCACCACGCCCGACAAGCTCACGCTGAGCAAGGGCGGCAAGGCATCCGCACCGGAAGAGAAGCTCTCGAAGGAACGCGAAAAGAAGGACACTGCCTCGCGCGTGGCCGAACTGTCCAAGAACGTCGAGGAGCTTAAGAAACTGTCCGGCGCCGCGTCCTTGCCACCGGCGAAGACGCCTGCCGCGCCAGCGCCAGAGCCGGCTCCGACGACCACCGCTGCCGCCCCGACCAAGCCGGCAGTCGCACTCCCGATGCCCGTCGCACCGCCGCCGCCTGCATCAGCTTCGGCTTCGGCTCCTGTGGTTGCGCCCGCGTCGGCACCCGAACCCGTCGTGGCCGCCGCAAGCAAGCCGGCAGAGGCCGCGAGCCAAACCGTCGCGGCAGATGCCTCCGCGCCTGTCGTCGCGGCGGCCCCGGTGCCTGCACCCAAGCCCTCGCCTGCCAAGCCGGCGGTTCCGCCGGTCGAAGAGCCGAGCGCACTCGTCTCGATGCTCGACGAGAATCCCTGGGCATTGGGTATCGGCGCTGCCGTCGTTGCATTGCTCGCCATATTCGGCATTTATCGGTTCACTCGCCGGTCCAAAAAGGACAGCGGTGAGACCTCGTTCCTCGAAAGCCGTTTACAACCCGATTCCTTCTTCGGCGCGAGCGGGGGGCAGCGCATCGACACCCGTGATGCCGGTGGTGCTTCGTCGTCGATGAGCTATTCGCTGAGCCAGCTCGACGCCATTGGCGACGTGGATCCTGTGGCCGAGGCCGACGTGTACCTAGCCTACGGCCGCGATCTCCAGGCCGAGGAAATCCTCAAGGAGGCGATGCGTAGCAATCCCGAGCGCCTTGCCATCCGCACCAAGCTACTTGAGGTATATGCCAAGCGCCGCGACACCAAGGGCTTCGAGCTCCTGGCCACGCAGCTGTTCGCGCTGACCCGCGGCGAGGGTGAGGATTGGGCCAAGGCGCAGGAACTCGGCCAGCAGATAGATCACGAGAACGCGCTCTATCAACCGGGAGGTGCACCGGTTGGTGGCACCCCTGGAGGCGGCCTGCCCATGACCGAGCCGCTAGGCGCGAGCACCATGCCCCAGTCAGTCCTGCCGACGCCCTCGATGTTTGAGGCGGCTAACGCCCGGTTGCAGCATCGCGAGGCGCAGGACAGCGGCTCCGTCGATCTTGACCTGGATCTCGACACGCCCGCCGAGCATGTGAGGGCACCGGCGCCACTCGTCGCCACGAAGCCGATGCCCCGCCCGCATCAGCCTGCAGGTGACAGCGGTTCGCTGGACTTCGACTCGCTACCTGACCTGCCGGTGGTGTCGTCCTCCACGCAGGCACCGTCCGCATCGAGCGAATTCCCGATGGACTTCGACCTCTCGGCGATTTCGCTCGACCTGAGTCCTGATGCTGCTGTAGCGCCTGCAGGTATGTCGGCCCGCGAAACGCAGGATGATCTGTCGAGTATCAGTTTCGACGACGCAGACGATGGAGCCGACCCTCTCGCCCGCAAGCTGGAACTCGCCGAAGAGTTCCGCCAGATCGGCGACATGGAAGGTGCACGCGACCTGTTGCAGGAAGTCGTTGCCAAGGCCAGCGGTACCCTGAAGACCAAGGCTCAGGGCATGCTGAACGAACTCTCCTGATGACGACGGCCTTTGCATCACTGCGATTCTGCCCCCCAAGGAGGCGCTCAGCCACCTTGAGGCGGTTCGGCGCTGGCTGAGGTGGTGGTCCGCCCAGTCTCCCCTCGCTCGAGCCTGGTCTGCGAGTGAGGCTGGCCCTCGGCATCAGCTATCGTGGCCAAGCTTACTATGGCTGGCAGAGCCAACCTGACGGCAACACCGTGCAGGATAAGTTGGAGTTCGCGCTCACGAAGTTCGTGGATCGCCCAGTGACCACCGTTTGCGCTGGCCGGACCGACTCCGGCGTTCACGCCCTCAACCAAGTCGTGCACATCGATGTGGACGCCGTGCGAGACACGTTCTCGTGGGTGCGAGGGACCAATCGCTTTCTGCCCTATGACATCGCGGTCCAGTGGTGTCAGCCCGTCGCGGACGATTTCCATGCACGCAACAGCGCTCGTGGGCGACGGTACGCATATCTTGTGCTGGAGTCGCCGGTCCGGCCAGCCATCGAGTGGGGCGTCGTCGGATGGAGCTTTCGCTCTCTCGATGCGGACACCCTGCGTGCCGCGGCGGCGCTTCTGATCGGCGAGCACGACTTCAGTGCCTTCCGTTCCTCCGAATGCCAAGCGGCGTCTCCCGTCAAGCATCTTCGATCCATCACCGTCGAACGACGCGGTGCGTATTGGCGGTTTGAGTTTGAAGCCAGCGCCTTCTTGCACCACATGGTTCGAAACATCATGGGTTGCCTGCTGGCCGTGGGCAATGGCGCACGCGACACGGCTTGGCTTGCTGGGGTGATGGCGTCCCGCGACCGCAGCTTGGCGGCACCCACGTTCCCACCTGACGGGCTCTACTTCCTTGGCCCGTACTACGATGCCAGACACGCCATCCCCGAGCGCACACCCGCGATGGACTGGCTACCCTGAAACGTCTTTTGACACCATCATGAACCAGCGAACACGCATCAAAATCTGCGGCCTCACCCGCGAGCCCGACCTCGATGCGGCCATCGAAGCGGGTGCGGATGCCGTTGGTTTTGTTTGCTACGCAAAGAGCCCGCGCTACATTGCTATCGAGCGGGTTGCCGAGCTTGCGAAGCGATTGCCTCCCTTCGTGACACCGGTCGGGCTCTTCGTCAATGCGCCCCCCTCCGACATTCAAGCTGCGATCAACGCGATCCCCCAGTTGGTCATCCAATTTCACGGCGACGAGTCTGCGCCCGATTGCGATGCAGTCGCCCGTCCCTACATGCGCGCCGCTCGAATGGCCGCAGGCTTCGATTTGATAGACTTCGTGAATCAGTATCCCAACGCCCAGGCCATTCTTCTCGACGCCCATGTCGAGGGCTACGGCGGCGGCGGAAAGGTCTTCGATTGGTCTCTCATTCCTCGAAACGTGCCCCGTCCAGTCGTTTTGTCTGGTGGGTTGCATGCCGGAAATGTGATCGAAGGAATTCTTCGGGTGCGGCCCTGGGCCGTTGACGTGAGTTCCGGCGTGGAAGCAGCCAAGGGCATCAAGGATGCCGCGGCGATTCGCCGGTTCTGCAAGGCGGTGCAAGAGGCAGATGCCCGCATCGCCATCGAAGCGAACACCTGAAGAAAGATTCTTCCCATGTTGAATTACCAGCAACCCGACGCACGGGGTCATTTCGGCCCCTATGGCGGCACCTTCGTTGCCGAGACGCTGATCCATGCCCTCGACGAACTGAAGGATGCTTATACCCAGGCGATGAGGGACCCGACGTTCGTCGCCGAATTCCAGTCCGAACTCGCTCATTTTGTCGGCCGGCCGAGCCCTGTTTATCACGCGGCGCGCTTGAGTCGTGAACTGGGCGGCGCGCAGATCTACCTCAAGCGCGAAGATTTGAATCACACCGGCGCGCACAAGGTCAACAACACCATCGGCCAGGCACTGCTCGCGCGGCGCATGGGTAAGCCGCGCGTCATTGCCGAGACCGGCGCGGGGCAGCATGGCGTGGCCACCGCTACCGTCTGCGCGCGCTACGGCATGGAGTGTGTGGTGTACATGGGCAGCGAAGACATGAAACGCCAGTCGCCCAACGTGTACCGCATGAATCTGCTGGGTGCGCGCGTGGTGCCGGTCGAGAGTGGGTCGAAAACCCTGAAGGATGCCCTCAACGAGGCCTTGCGCGATTGGGTCACCAATGTCGAGAACACGTTCTACATCATCGGCACGGTCGCAGGGCCGCACCCATATCCGATGATGGTGCGCGACTTTCAGCGGGTGATCGGCGACGAGTGTCTCGTGCAGATGCCCGAGATGATTGGCAGGCAGCCCGATGCAGTGATCGCATGTGTCGGCGGTGGAAGCAATGCGATGGGAATCTTCTATCCGTACATCGAGCACGAGGGCACGCGATTGATCGGCGTAGAAGCGGCGGGGCAGGGGCTCGATACCGGCAAGCATGCAGCCTCGCTGTCAGCAGGTTCACCGGGCGTGCTCCATGGCAACCGCACTTACTTGCTGCAAGACGCGAACGGCCAGATCACCGAGACACATTCCATCTCCGCGGGTCTCGATTACCCGGGCGTCGGTCCGGAGCACTCCTACCTCAAGGACATTGGCCGCGCCGAATACGTTGGCATCACCGATGACGATGCGCTCGCGGCCTTCCACCGCCTGTGCCGTACTGAAGGCATCATCCCTGCGCTCGAATCGAGCCATGCCGTTGCTTACGCACTGAAGATGGCGCCGACCATGAGTCCTGACCAGCATCTGCTCGTGAATCTCTCGGGTCGGGGCGACAAGGACATCGGAACGGTGGCCGACTTGTCGAACGCATCGTTCTTCTGTCGACCGTCCTGTCAAGGCCAAAGCGTCAAGGGCTCGGACACCATCGTGAAGGTGTCGAAATGAGCCGCATCGCCGAGGTCTTCGAAGCGCTTGCCGCCAAGGGTCGCAAGGCGCTCATCCCCTACGTCACCGCCGGCGATCCGTACGCGGACGCGACCGTCGACATCATGCTGGCGATGGCCGAAGCGGGGGCCGATGTCATCGAGTTGGGCGTGCCTTTTTCCGACCCGATGGCTGATGGTCCTGTGATTCAGCGGGCGGCGGAGCGAGCCCTTGCCAAGGGTATCGGCATGTCGCAGGTGCTCGACTACGTGCGGGGTTTTCGCGCCAAGAACGACGCGACGCCGATCGTGCTCATGGGCTACGCGAACCCGGTCGAGCGCTACGGCATTGACCATTTCGTGGCCGATGCGAAGGTTGCCGGCGTTGACGGCGTGCTTGTAGTAGATTACCCGCCAGAGGAATGCGAAGGCTTCGCCGCCACCCTTCGTGAAGCAGGCCTTGATCCCATCTTCCTGCTCGCGCCGACCTCGACGGAGCGCCGCATGAAGGATGTCGGCCGGGTGGCCAGCGGATACGTGTACTACGTCTCGCTCAAGGGCGTTACAGGCGCGGGGCATCTCGACACCGGAGCGGTCGCCGAAATGATTCCGCGCATCAAGCAGCATGTGAAGATGCCGGTGGGTGTCGGCTTCGGGATTCGCGACGCGCAGACGGCCAAGGCTGTCGTGGCGGTGTCCGATGCCGTGGTCATCGGTACGGCCATTGTGCAGCTGCTCGAAGTGCAGTCACGCGACAATGTCGCGAAAGCGGGCGGACTCTTCATCTCAGACATCCGTACTGCGCTCGATTCGTTGGAAGGAACAAAGAAATGAGCTGGCTCGAAAAACTGTTGCCGCCTAAGATCCAGCAAACCGACCCGAGTGAACGGCGCTCAGTGCCGGAGGGTTTGTGGGTCAAGTGCCCGTCCTGCGAAACAGTGCTCTACAAGAGCGACTTAGAACAAAACCTCAACGTCTGCCCCAAGTGCAGCCATCATCACCGCATCGGCGCGCGTGCGCGGCTCGATACTTTTCTTGACCCCGAAGGCCGCTTTGAATTGGGCCAGGAAGTGGTGCCCGTCGACGCACTCAAGTTCAAAGACAGCAAGCGTTATCCCGAGCGCCTGAAAGAAGCCCTCGAGAATACCGGTGAGACCGATGCGCTCGTAGTGATGGGCGGTGCAGTGCACACCATTCCCGTCGTCGCAGCCTGTTTCGAATTTGATTTCATGGGCGGGTCCATGGGATCGGTGGTCGGCGAGCGGTTCGTTCGCGGCGTGGAGACCGCCGTTGAGCAGCGCACACCCTTCATCAGCTTCACGGCTACAGGCGGCGCGCGCATGCAGGAGGGCTTGCTGAGTCTCATGCAGATGGCCAAGACCAACGCGGCGCTCACGCGCCTGGCGAAAGCCAAACTTCCCTACATCAGCGTGCTGACTGATCCGACCATGGGTGGTGTGTCGGCGAGCTTTGCATTCGTGGGTGACATCGTTATCGCCGAGCCGAAAGCGCTGATTGGTTTTGCGGGGCCGCGTGTGATTGAGAACACCGTTCGCGAGAAGCTGCCGGAAGGGTTTCAGCGTGCCGAGTTCCTGTTGCAAACGGGCGCGATTGACATGATCGTGGACCGTCGCGAATTGCGCTCAACCATCGCGCGCGGCATTGCGATGCTGCAGCGACAAAGTGCCGACGCTGTCGCATAAGAACTAGACTTTCGCAGAACGAGGCGGCTTCGGCCGCCTCTCCTTTTTGGGATGAAGAAGGCTCGCTTCCGCTTACCATCTGCGGATGCCTTCCCCTCACACCGACCTGCCGAGCACGCTCGACGGGTGGCTCGCGCGTTGCGAACACCTGCATCCCAAAGAAATTGACATGACCCTGGACCGCTCCCTTCAGATGAAGGAGCGGCTCGGCCTCAGGTTCAAGGTGCCGGTGATCACGGTCGCGGGCACCAACGGCAAAGGTTCGACTTGCGCAATGCTGGAGTCAATCGCCTTGCAAGCGGGATATCGCGTCGGCCTCTACATCAAGCCACATTTCGTGCATTTCGAAGAGCGCTGCCGCGTCAATGGAGAGAGCGCATCTGCAGCGGAGTTGACTCCGCATTTCGAAGTGGTGGAAGCCGCTCGAGGTGACCTCAGCCTCACCTATTTCGAATTCACCACGCTCGCGATCGCACACCTCCTCTCGCAGGCATCGTTGGACCTCGTCATCCTCGAAGTCGGTCTCGGCGGACGGCTGGACGCGGTGAACGCAATTGACACCGATTGCGCAATCATCACGAGCATTGACGTCGATCATGCCGAATACCTAGGGTCAGATCGCGAATCCATCGGGCGCGAGAAGGCCGGCATCATGCGTACAGGCAAGCCGGTCATCGTGAGCGACCCCATGCCGCCGAAAAGCGTGCTCGAACGCGCGATGGAGATCGGCGCTGACCTCTGGCAAATCGGGCGCGATTTCAACTATTCCGGCGACAAGCAGCAGTGGGCTTGGGCGGGGCGCAGCAAGCGCTTTAGCGGTATGGCGTACCCGGCCTTGCGCGGGGCGAATCAACTACTTAATGCATCCGGCGTGCTCGCGGCCTTCGAGGCGCTTCGCGAACAGGTGCCGATCACGGCGCAGGCGGCGCGCAACGGTCTGGCCCTCGTCGAACTTCCGGGCCGTTTCCAGATCGTGCCCGGCCAGCCGATGCTGGTGCTTGACGTTGCTCACAACCCTCATGCGGTCGCCGCGCTTGCACAAAACCTGGACCAGATGGGATTTCATCCCCGCACGCACGCCGTCTTCGGTGCAATGCAGGACAAGGACCTGAAAGCCATTCTCACGCGCATGGCCCCTCTCGTCGACAGGTGGCATTTCTGCAATCTTCCGATTGCACGCGCCGCGACCGCCAAGGATTTGCAAGGGCTGCATGCCTCGCTCGCGCTTCGCGGACCAGGCCAGGTGACTGCCCACTGCCATGAGGATCCCTTTTCCGCACTTCGAGCAGCCGTGGCCCAGGCAGACCCCGCTGATAGAATCGTGGTCTTTGGCTCCTTCTACACCGTGGGTGGTGTGCTGAAGGAAGGGCTGCCCCGCTTGAGCGCCACACACGTGGGCTGAATCGACCTCAGCCGCCGCTGACGGCGGGCACTGGACGAGGCGGAACCAAGAGCCGCTTCGCCACACCTGAAAAGACTGCATGGGTCTGTTGTCCATCTTCAAGCGCAAGTCCGGTGACAGGGGCAGCACCCCACCGGCCGACACGAACACCGATCCGGTTCAGGAAGCTCGTACGCGTGCCCGCCGCCGACTGATTGGTGCATCGGTGCTGGTGGTGATCGGCGTCATTGGCTTTCCGCTGCTGTTCGAGACTCAGCCGAGGCCGATTCCGGTGGACATTCCCATCGAAATTCCCCGCAAAGACTCGGCACCGCCTCTCGTGATGCCGGCGGCCAAGCCAACCAAACCGGGGGCCACTGCGCCAGTGGAAGCAGCGCCTGCGTCGGCGCCCGACATCGTGTCCGAGACGCAGGCCGAAGCCGGGCGCGAAGTGCCGCCGCCTGCTATCAAAACGCCATCGCCGACCGCGCACACCGCGACCACGCCCGCGAAACCAGCGGAACCAGTGGAACTGGCACCCAAACCTGCCGTGGCCGCTGCCAAGCCGGCATCCAAACCGGCGGCAGGATCCGACGACGCCCAGCGCGCCCTGGCGCTGCGCGAAGGCAAGCCTGCCGAGAAGGACAGTGCGAAGAAGGAAGGCCGCTTTGTCGTGCAGGTCGGCGCCTTCACCGAAAACGCCCCTGCGCACGAGATGCGTCTGAAGGTCGAGAAATTGGGCCTGAAGACCTACGCCCAAGTCGCAGAGACCTCGCAAGGACATCGCATTCGCGTTCGCGTGGGACCGTTTGCCACCCGCGAAGAGGCCGAGAAGGCGCAGGGCAAAATCAAGGCCTCGGGCGCGCAGGCCGTGGTGCTGACCTTATGAGGTGCGAGCCATGACCGACATTGGCTGGGTCGACCTTGTATTCATTGGCATTCTTGTGTTGTCGATCATCGTCGGCATGCTGCGTGGTTTCGTCTTCGAAGTCCTGTCGCTTGCGGGATGGCTCGCCGCCTATTTCGCGGCGCAATGGCTGTCGCCGGAATTGGCCACGCACGTGCACGTCGTTCGCGCGGGCTCGGCATTGAATCCGGCCGTCGCGTTCGCATGCGCGTTCATTGCCGCCTTGATCATCTGGGCGATCCTTGCAAGGCTGTTGCGCGCATTGATCCGAGCCACGCCGCTGAGCGTGTTTGACCGGGCACTGGGTGCCACCTTTGGCATGGCGCGCGCGCTGGTGGTGATGCTCGCGATCACGACGGTGGTCTTGCTCACGTCGCTCGCAAAGTCGAACGCGTGGCAGGCCTCGCGCGGGGCGGTCTGGCTGCATGGCGCACTTAACGGCATCAAGCCGGTGCTGCCGCATCAGGTCGCAGAATATCTTCCGCGATGAGGCCGTGGCCTCGTCGCTTTGTTTGAAGTCTGGAGCAGTTCATGTGTGGCATCGTCGGGGTGATTTCCAGGACACCAGTCAATCAGTTGATCTATGACGCGCTGCTGCTCTTGCAGCACCGCGGACAGGACGCGGCGGGCATCGTAACGATGCTCGGCACCAAGTGCTTCATGCACAAGGCGCGCGGCATGGTGCGCGATGTGTTCCGCACCCGCAACATGCGCGGCCTGCCGGGGACGGTGGGGCTGGGGCAGGTGCGTTATCCGACGGCGGGCAACGCCTACAGCGAAGAAGAGGCGCAGCCCTTCTACGTGAACGCGCCCTTCGGCATTGTGCTGGTGCACAACGGCAACCTCACCAACGCGCATGCGTTGAAGAAGGAGTTGTTCGACGTCGACCGCCGCCACATCAACACCGAGAGCGACACTGAGGTCTTGATCAACATCCTCGCGCACGAACTTGAAATGGTGGCGCGCGACCTGCCCTTGTCGCCGGACGCGATGTTCAAGGCGGTGAGCGCGGTGGACAAGCGCATCAAGGGCTCGTACGCAGTGGTGGCATTGATTGCGGGCCATGGCCTGCTGGCCTTCCGCGATCCATTCGGCATCCGCCCGCTGTGCTTCGGAGAGGCTGTGAGTACCGACGGTGGCGCCGAGGTGATGGTGGCCAGCGAATCGGTGGCGCTCGAAGGAACTGGCCACAAGCTCGTGCGCGACGTGGCGCCGGGCGAGGCGATTTTTGTCGACCTTGAAGGCAACATCTACAGCAAGCAGTGCGCAGACAACCCCTCGCTCAACCCCTGCATGTTCGAGTACGTGTACCTTGCACGCCCCGACTCCATCATGGATGGCGTGTCGGTGTATCAGGCGCGCTTGAACATGGGCGAGACCCTCGCGCAGCGGCTCATTTCTACCATCCCGCCCAACGAGATCGACGTTGTGATTCCCATTCCGGAGTCGAGCCGGCCGTCAGCCATGCAGCTTGCCCAGAAGATCGGCAAACCTTATCGCGAAGGTTTCGTAAAGAACCGCTACGTGGGTCGCACCTTTATCATGCCGGGGCAGGGTGTTCGCAAAAAGTCGGTGCGTCAGAAGCTCAACGCCATCGGCGTGGAGTTCAAAGGGCGCAACGTGCTGCTGGTCGACGATTCAATCGTCCGCGGCACCACCTCGAAAGAGATCGTGCAAATGGCGCGGGATGCCGGCGCCCGCAAGGTCTACATGGCGTCGGCCGCGCCTCCGGTGCGCTTCCCGAACGTCTACGGCATCGACATGCCGACCAAGGTCGAACTCATTGCGCACAACCGCACGACGGAAGAGATCCGCGAGTTCATTGGCGCCGATGCCCTGATCTACCAGGACATCGTCGCGATGAAACGCGTGGTCGCCCAGTTGAATCCAAGGCTCACAGGTTTTGAGGCGTCTTGCTTCGATGGCACCTATATCACCGGCGATGTCTCAGCCGCCGATTTCGACGCGATCGCGACGCAACGCAGTTCGCAGGGCAACGAAGAGGAGGATGCTCCGGACCGCTCGCGCCTAGCCCTGCAAGGCATCGTGCACGAAGGGAGATAGACCGCGATGATGGACAAGAAGATTTCGCGTGTGGAGTTGCCGGACGACGTGCGCCTTTCAACTATTGCGGTGCGCGAAGGCTTGCCGCGTTCGCAATGGGGCGAGAACTCCGAAGCGCTGTTCATGACGTCAAGTTTCGTGCAGCCAGATGCGGCTACTGCCGCGGCGCGCTTCGCGAACGAGGAAGAAGCCTTTATCTATTCGCGGTTCACCAATCCGACGGTAATGATGATGGAGCGTCGTCTCGCGGCGATGGAAGGCACGGAAGCCTGCATCGCGACGTCAAGTGGCATGGCTGCGATTCTGTTGCTCGCGATGGGCTTGCTGAAGGCAGGCGACCACGTGGTGTGCTCGCAGAGCGTTTTCGGCTCGACCATCATGCTGCTGGGCCGCGAGTTTGCGAAGTTCGGTGTCGAGACTGGCTTCGTGTCGCAGACCGATGTGGGTGCCTGGCGCCGTGCGATCAAGCCCAACACCAAGCTCCTGTTCGCGGAATCTCCGACGAATCCGCTGACCGAGGTTTGCGACATCGGAGCATTGTCTGAGATCGCCAAGTCCGCGGGCGCATTGTTGGCGGTGGACAACTGTTTCTGTTCTCCAGCTCTGCAGAAGCCCGCTGAGTACGGGGCGGATTTCATCATCCATTCCGGCACAAAATACCTCGACGGACAAGGTCGCGTCATTGCAGGCGCGATTTGCGGCAGCGAGAAACTCATCAACGAGAAGTTCGTTCCCGTGATGCGCAGCGCGGGCATGAGCCTGTCGCCGTTCAATGCATGGATCGTGTTGAAAGGCTTGGAAACGCTCTCGATCCGCATGCGAGCGCAAAGCGAAGCTGCGATGAAGCTCGCGACCTGGCTTGAGCAACAGCCATCGATCGAACGCGTGTACTACCCCGGCTTGAAGTCACATCCGCAACATGAGCTCGCGATGGCGCAGCAAGGCGGTAGCGGTGGGGCGGTGCTGTCTTTCATAGTGAAGAGCAAGGGCGATGCCGCACAGGCGCGCAAAGACGCTTTCCACGTCATCGATAGCACACAGATCTGCTCTATCACCGCCAATCTCGGCGATACCAAGACAACCATCACCCACCCCGCCAGCACCTCGCACGGCCGGCTCACCGAAGAGCAGCGTCACGCAGCAGGTATCACGCAAGGCATGATTCGCGTGGCGGTGGGCCTGGACGACGTCGATGACTTGAAGGCCGATCTGCTCCGCGGCCTCGGCACTCTCTGAAGCTTTTGAAATGACTCGCAAAGTTCGCACCCGCATCGCGCCTTCGCCTACCGGCTTTCTTCATCTGGGCACGGCGCGTACTGCCTTGTACTCCTGGGCCTTCGCGCGCCATCATGGCGGCGAGTTCGTGCTACGCATCGAAGACACCGATGTGGCGCGGTCGACACAAGCCTCGGTGGATCAGATCCTCGCGTCCATGCACTGGCTGGGCCTCGACTACGACGAAGGTCCGATCTACCAGATGCAGCGGCTCGACCGCTACCGCGAAGTCGTCGACAGAATGATTGCGGAGGGCCGCGCCTACCGTTGCTACACCACGCCCGAAGAGCTCGACGCTATGCGCGAGGCACAGAAGGCCCGTGGCGAAAAAACGCATTACGACGGACGCTGGCGTCCTGAACCGGGCAAGGTGTTGCCCATGCCACCTGCGGGCCTCGAACCGGTGATTCGATTCAGCAACCCGCGTGACGGCATCGTGACCTGGGACGACCTGTGCAAGGGCCCGATCAGCATCTCGAACCGCGAGATCGACGACCTCATCATCATGCGTGCCGATGGTGTGCCGACTTACAACTTTGCAGTAGTCGTCGATGATTGGGATATGAACATCAGCCATGTCTTCCGCGGCGATGAGCACGTCAACAACACGCCATGGCAGATCAACATCTTCAACGCACTGGGTGCGCCACTGCCGCTCTTCGGTCACGTGCCAGTGATCCTCGGCGACGACGGCCAGAAGCTGTCGAAGCGCCGCGGTGCGGTGAGCGTCACGGCTTATGAAGAATCGGGCTTCCTGCCCGAGGCGATGCTCAACTACCTCGCGCGGCTCGGTTGGAGCCACGGCGATGAAGAACTCTTTACCCGCGAACAACTCGTGTCTTGGTTCGACGGCAGCCATCTGTCCAAGAGCCCGGCGCAATGGGATGCCGCCAAGCTCAACTGGGTCAATGCGCATTATCTGAAGACCATCGACGAAGGTCGGCTCGCCGCGCTCGTGGCGACGCATCTCAAACGGAGCAACATCAACGCGAGCAAAGACGAGGTCGCGCGTTTGGTTCCGCTTTTCAAGGACCGTTGCTCGACGACCGTCGAGCTTGCCGATTGGGTCGCGATGTATTTCGCAGATGTGCAGCCCAAGGAAGCGGACATCGCAGCCCATGTAACGGATGTCGTGAAGCCCGCATTGAACACCCTGCGCGAAAAGCTCGCCGTGGCCGAATGGACCAAGGCATCGATCAGCGCCGCGATCAGGGAAACCATTGCCGCGCACGGCCTTAAGATGCCGCAATTGGCTCACGCCGTTCGCGTTAAGGTGTGCGGTCGTGCACAGACGCCATCGATCGACGCTGTGCTTGAACTGTTCCCTCGCGAACTTATTCTCGCGCGTTTGCATGGGCCCTGAATATCTGTATATAATCGAAGTCTCGATTGAACAGCGCGTCCCATCAAGTTGTACAGAAATGGGGGTATAGCTCAGCTGGGAGAGCGCTTGCATGGCATGCAAGAGGTCAGCGGTTCGATCCCGCTTACCTCCACCAAAAATGGTGGCGCGCAGTTCAAGAGTTGAAGGATTACGTCCCCTTCGTCTAGAGGCCTAGGACACCACCCTTTCACGGTGATTACAGGGGTTCGAATCCCCTAGGGGACGCCAAGTTTGGCAGGGCTT
>Ga0136846_1236788_pt1 | contig 26015 bp, 22 predicted proteins | sample HopSoiMetagenom2_FD_96841 | JGI IMG/M metagenome (GOLD analysis project Ga0136846, IMG submission 96841) | Grasslands soil microbial communities from Hopland, California, USA - 2 Assembly 2016 (version 4) | ecosystem: Environmental > Terrestrial > Soil > Grasslands | place: USA: Hopland... | reverse complement strand
TCAACGCCGCAAAAGCCACCGTGACGGGCTTTGAGCTCAATGCTGACCTGACACTCGTGCGCGGTTTCAATATTTCGGGTTTCTGGGGTTATGTCGACGGCAATTACAAAGAATTTACCGTCAGCGGCGTGACCTTGACGGACATCCCCTTTCCAGGATCAAAGAATAGCTTCGGCGGTACGATCTCGCTAACACCCGTGGATACCCCGAAGGCCGGAAAGGTGACCTTTTCGGTCACGTATTCGCGGCGAGATAGCTACTTCGGAGAATTGTCGTCCCCAATTCTTGAACCGGAATCGCGAGCACCTGTACAGCAGCTCGTGAACCTTTCGATCGATTGGCAAGACATTCTTGGTAAACAGGGCCTCTGGGCGCAGGGATGGGTGCGCAACGCGACGGATGAAGCCTCGATTACGGGCATCGCTTCGCTTGCCACGACGCTCGGCATCTCAAGTGCATCCTATGGTCCTCCCCGAACCTACGGGCTCACGGTGGGATATCGTTTCTAGAGCAGTTTCAGTTTCAAGTTTGCCGGACGCGGATGAAGCGAAGCATGCCGCGGGTGAGTTACTGACACACGGATGTGGAGGACGTTTATAACCCTGCGATCATGGATCTGGGATCGCTGCAGGGCCATGCCCGGCCTCTTCGATTGCTGTAGCGAGCGACGACCTGCCGAGCGACTGCGATGCCCTGCAGCAGATGCTGAGAGACGTTGAAGCATGCCTCCGGAAGCAAGAGAAGTTGGTGAACGCGTCTAACCCAGAGGTGCGCAAAAAGGGGGCTTGGGGAGGAAGGCGCCTGGCGTAGCTCGATCTCGCGGATCGGATGCTGCGCCAGGCGCTTTTGCGTGAACTTCAGCTGCCGTACGCCAAACTGCCATTCTAGCCTCTGCGGCCCCGATTGTGGCGGCGAGCGAGCCGCCGTCATTTACTCGCTGATCCAGACTGCCAAGCTCGACGATGTCGATCCAGAGGCATGGCTCGCCGAAGTCTTGGTGCGCATCGGGGATCACCCGATTTGACGAGCTCCTGCCATGGAAGTGCGACCGCCGGTGCGAGGCCCTCACAGCGGGATCACGCCTGCGCCTCGGCCGTCGCCGGATGGATACGCGATGAGTGTACACGCTCCGATCGCCGCCGTCGGCGGAGCAGCCCGCCCGCATTTGATGGCCCCCAAGTAGCTGGCGGCGAAGATGTATTCCTGTCGGCTAATGCGTCCCCCCGACGCGCAGCACAAAAACCGCGAAACGGTGCGGCCCGCCACTACCTTAAATAGCGCAATCGTGTCGCGCGGCACACGGCGTGTACGCGCAGAGACTGGACTTGGTAGCCTGAGACAATAATGGGGCGCGGGCGCCGAAACGCCCGTGCCCCATCCCCCTTAGTCGAAGCGATAGCTCAGACGCACCCCGTAGAAGCGCGGTTCGCCATAGATGAACTCGGTAAGCCCCAGGGCGCTTTGGACTGACGTGACGCCAAGCACATATTTCTCGTTGAAAGCGTTTTTGACGAAGGCTTGGGCAGAGAAGCGCGAACCGCCGATGTTGGCGAAATCGAGGTTGAAGTTCACAAGCTGGCGTTTGGGAATCTCGGCCTCGGCGTCAAAGAACGGAAGCTGCAACGGGCTGAAATAGCTGTCCTGGAAATTATAGGATCCCGTGAAGGTCACGCGTGCCACATTTTCGCGATCGAGCGGCGTCAACGCCAGCGTGAACCCGTATGAGTTCCGTGCCGTTCCGAACGGCACGTTGCGCAACGTCGTTGGGACGCCGTTGACAACCGCATCAAAGCGGGTGTGGATGGCATCAACCAGCCCGTAATAGCCGGACAGCTCGAAACCATGGACCGGTTCGAACGCAACGTTCGCTTCCAATCCTTTGATACGCGCTTTCGCAGCGTTGACGACGGTCGTAGTCAGAACGCCATCGACGATGGAGGTCACGCTGCGCTGGATCTGGTCGTAACGCATGTCATAAGCTGCGATATTGGTCCGCAATCTGGTCGAGCCGATCCGCCAGTCGCCCTTGAAGCCAATCTCGACGTCCGTGACCGTCTCGGGCTGAAACGGGGACGCTTCGCGCGGCGAAAAAGCCTTGGGATTGAACCCGCCCGAACGATAGCCGCGACGACTGGCGATATACACCATCTTGCTCGGGTCGATGTGATAATCGAGACCCAAGGTCCAGGTCGGTTTACGGAAGCTCTTCTCGACGGTGAGCTCGCATGGCGAACCTGCTGGCAGACCGGTCAAGCGGCAGCGCGCGAGCACGCCAACCGTCGGGTTATCATAGTCCGCTTTGCGATTGTCCCACGAATACCGTGCACCGGCCGTCGCCGCCAACCCTTTCAGGAAAGGGACATCGTACGTCGCCTGCGCGAAAACCGAATAGCTTTCATTCACCGCATGGGTATTCGTCGTCCCCGGATTGTTGGGATTGAAACCGACAAGAGTCACAGATCGTGCGAAATAATTCGCCTTCTCATGAAAGTAGAAGCCGCCGACGATGAACGTCATTCGATCATCGAACGCCTTGCCCTGGAGCTGTAATTCGTCCGAATAGGTCCGGGACCGTTCTTCGGCTGCGGCTTCAAGGATCGAAAGCGTCGTGCCGTCGAGATCGTTATTTACGCTTGTATGCACATTGTGATAGCCGAAAATATTCTTAAGCACGAGGGTGTCGGTCAGATTGACCGTCGTGATATTACTGACATTCCAGGTTTTTGCATGGGCGAAGGTATCGGCGCTATATGCGACCGACCGAACGCCACGCGCCTTTTGCTGAGAGAGGAGCGTCTGAAAGGTCGGATAGAGGCGCGAAGCCGGCTGGCCGGGACGACCGGCGACGAGAATGTTGTTCGAGCCGTTATCGTCAGAACGATAATGATCGACGATCAGAATATTCTCGACACTGTGGAGTGGCGCCCAGCGCACGCCAGCGCGCAGCGCATATTCGTTGAGATTGTCATAGTCCTTGCCGGTGTTCAGGTCGACGGTGTAGCCGTCCCTGGTCGAGCGCTCACCGGCCACGCGGATCTGCAGCCGGTCGCTCACGGGAACGTTCACCATTCCGCCAAAATTGACGGCATCATAATTGCCATAGCTTGCGTGCGCTTCGGCCTCCAACTTGTCGCCGGGCTTCCGGGCGGAAATCGTGATCGCACCTGCGGTGGCATTGCGGCCGAACAAGGTTCCCTGTGGCCCGAGAAGAACTTGCACGTTCTCGATGTCGAACAGTTGCTGGTTGGTTCCGGTCGGCCGCGCGACATAAACATCGTTCACATAAAGCGCCACGGGCGCGTCCTGCGTCGCCAGCGATTCCAGCGATGAAATGCCGCGAAGCTCATATGAAGGCGATGTCCGACCGGAGGAGGTGTTCGCGACCTTGAGCGAGGGCGTCGAATTCACCAGGTCGTCCACCCGCACGATGTTACGCGATTGCAACTTCTGCTCGTTGAATGCCTGAACAGCGATCGGAACATCTTGCAGGCGCTCGCTCCGCCGACGCGCAGTGACGACAATGTCCTGCGTACCCGGCGAACTATAGGCCTGGTCTGCGGCCGCCGGCTCCTGCGAATCTGATTTGAGTTCCTGTGCCTGGGCGGCGAATGGAACGACGGCGATTCCCGCCAGCAGGTGATGTATTCGCTTCATCGTGATCCTCCCTCTTGTTTTCCGACTATTGTCGCACGAGGAAGGCGAAGTAAACCTAGTTATCTATGTCCCGCAGGCGCAAAGGGATTCTCCGGTGGTTACGGGTTGAATGCGGCTGGTCGCCCGCCCGTGCCGTCAGAGCATCGTGTAAACCGACTTCGTCTCGAGGAAGGGAGCGATCCCTTCGAACCCGGATTCTCGGCCCCAGCCCGACTCCTTGAATCCGCCGAAGGGCATCGCTTTATCTAGAATGCCGTAGCAATTGATCCACACATTGCCGGCTCGGATCAGCTTGGCGGCGCGGTGTGCAGTCGTGACACTGCTCGTGAACACACCAGAGCCCAGCCCGTAGTTCGTGTCATTGGCCAACGCCTCGAGTTCCTCCGGGCCGTCAAAAGGCATCGCGGTGACCACGGGCCCGAAGATCTCCTCGGTCGCGATGCGCAGCGGCCTGCGATCGCGGTTTGCAAAAACAGTGGGCGCCAGGAAATAGCCCTGATCGCCCTGCTGATGACCTCCGGTGACAAGTTCAGCGCCCTCGCCGACGCCGCTTTCGACATAGGCAAGCACACGCTCCAATTGCAGCTGGCTGACGAGGGGCCCCATTTGCGTGGTTGGATCCATGCCGCTTCCAAGCTTCATGGCTTGCCCGGCCTTTGCAACGCCTTCTATGACGCGATCGAAGATGCCGCGCTGAATGTATAAGCGAGAACCCGCAAAACAGACTTGCCCGGAATTGGCAAAGATCGCCATTGCAGCTGCCGGTACCGCCCTTTTGAGATCGGCATCGTCGAAAATGAAGAGCGGTGATTTCCCCCCAAGCTCCAACGTGACCCGCTTGAGATTGCCGGCCGACGCCTTGATCAGCGTCTTCCCGCCCGCAGTCGATCCGGTGAACGTTATCTTGTCGACATCACGATGATCGGCGAGTGCCTGGCCTGCGACGCGTCCATATCCGTTGACGATATTGATCAGGCCATCGGGAAACAATTGCCATTCTTCAAGAAGCTCGCCCAGACGCACTGAGGACAGCGGGGTTTGTTCGGCCGGCTTGCACACAATACTGCAGCCTGCCGCGATAGCAGGTGCGATCTTGTTGACGAGCACTCCGAGCGGCGCATTCCATGGCGTGATCGCGCCGACGACGCCAACCGGCTCGCTGCAGGTATAAGCGTGGAGTTCACGCCCGTTGCCCGACAGATCGGTGCTGATGCCGTGCAGTTTCGTGACCATGCCGGCATAATAGCGCAGCCCGTTTACGAGGCTCGCGATGGTTGCCCTGGCAAACATCAGCGGCATGCCGTTGTCGCGAACCTCGAGTTCGGCAAATTCATCGGCATGGGCCGCGAGGCGCTCGCCGAACTGCCAGATCGTGTTGGACCGTTCATGTGCCGTGCGCGACCGCCAGCTGCGCGTGTCGAAGCAATTGCGGGCCGCGGCAACGGCGGCATCGATGTCACTGGCGTCGCCCGCCGCAACCGACGCGATTTGCTGCCCCGTCGCTGGATCGTAGACCGGGATGCTATCGGTTCCTGACGCCGCAATCATCTTGCCGCCGATATAATGCTGCAGACGCGTCGTCCCCTGTGGCGATGTCCCATTGGCCATGTCAACTCAACCTCGCTAACTTCATTAGATAGGGCTAAGCGAAATCCCGCGCGCTTTGCAACCGTTTCTGCATGGCAGCGTCAATGAGGAGAGAGCGATGACCAGACCAGGGCTGCGAGCAGATGCGACGTATCGCGAAACGCGCTCACCCGGCACCGATGCCCCCCCGGACGGGCGAGAATGGTATCTCGTCGCATTGCTTGTGATCGGCTATGGTGCCTACAATCTCGACAAAAGCATCGTGTCTATCCTGATCGAGCCGCTGAAGCGTGAATTCGCACTCACCGATACCTGGATCGCGCTTCTCACCGGCTTTGCTACCGCTCTTCCGATGGCCATCGTCTGCATTCCACTGGGAATGCTCGCAGACCGTGTGAGACGCGTGCCATTGCTCTGCGTTCTTCTTGTCGGCTGGAGCGCGATGACGGCAGGCGCGGGCCTTGCGACCGGTGTCGCGCTCCTCTTCGTCGCGCGGATCGGCGTCGGCGCATTTGAATCAGGCTACACGCCCATCTCGATGTCGCTCCTAGCCGATAGTTTCGCGCCGTCTCGCCGTGCCACTGCGATGGGCACCTATGTGTTTGGCGGGGCCATCGGCACCATGATGGGTTTGGCTCTCGGCGGAATCGTCGCGGACGGCTGGGGCTGGCGAAGCGCATTCTTTCTTGCCGGACTACCCGGTGTCCTTCTCGCCGCTCTCATGTGGGCTACCTTGAAGGAGCCGACACGCGGAAAGTTGGACACGAGCGTGCAGTCGTCCGAGAAGCCGGTATCGCTTCGCGAGGCGATGACGATGTTTCGAACGGTTCCCGGACTGGCTGCGGTGGGGATTGCAATGACGCTTGGGGCGACGGCGCTGGCGATCCTGTCGATATGGCTGCCGGCCCTCCTTATTCGCGTTGAGGACGTGCCGCTGCGGGATGCCGGTTTCATTGCCGCACTGCTGTATGGCGGTGGCGGGGCGCTTGGACCCGTGCTTGGCGGCTGGATCGCCGACCGCGTCGGCCGTGGTGATCCGGGGAGGGCCCTGCTGGTCCCTATTGTCTCCCTTCTCCTCGCCGCCGCCTTCGGCCTGTTTGCCCTCCTTCTCGCGCCCACGCACGAACTTGTGCTGATCGGCTTGGGATTGTCCTGTCTCCTTCAGCCCTTTTACCTGGGCGTAGGCTATGCCACTGTCTCATTGCTTGCAGGACCGGGCGCGCGAAGCACCATTCTATCGGTTCTCCTCGTTGCGTTTAATCTGCTTTCCTATGGAGTGGGGCTGCTGCTCGTCGGGCTTCTGAGCGACTGGCTGGCGCCAGCCGCCGGCGTGCGTTCCATCGCATGGGCCGTATCGAGCGGTTACATTCTGGGGATTGTTGCGGCGTTTGCATTCTGGCGGGCATTACGTGCTCTGCAGCATCCTCGACAGATCGCTTGGTAGGGTTTGACGTCACCATCGAGTGTTGTGCGGCACGGACCGAAGGTCCTTCTCAGTCACCGGGTCGCGCCCCCCAACTCTCACGCCGTAGTGGTGAACGCCGCCTCAACGCAGTCCCCTAAGTTCAGGCGGCGGTTCCCTCCGGCGCTTCGACAATCCGCTTGAGCGCTGCCAACACCTGTGCGCCTTGGGCGCCGTCGATCGCTCTATGGTCGAACGACGCCGTGACCGTCATCATCGTTGCGGCCTCAAAACCGCTCCCACTGGGCACAACCCGCCTTTCGCCTCCACCGATAGCGAAAATCGAAGCCTGTGGCGGGTTGAGAATCGCGCTGAATTCTTCGACGCCGAACATACCAAGATTCGACACCGACGTCTGACCTCCTGCATATTCGTGTGGCGACAATTTGCCTTCCTTGGCGCGCGCGGCCTTTTCCTTGACCTCCGCAGCGACCTGCTCGAGCGATTTCGATTGAACCTGGCGGATGATAGGCGTGACCAATCCGCGCGGTGTCGCGACCGCTACGGCGACGTCGACACCTTCATAGTGCCTCATCACCTTCTCGTCGAACTGCACGTTCGCGCCGGGTTCCTCCATTAATGCCAGGGCTACGGCGCGGATTAGGAAGTCATTCACCGACACTTTGAGAGCAGCTGCGGCATTGATCTCTCGACGCAAGTCAAGGAGACGGTCGATCCTGCAGCTCGCCTTCATGTAGAAGTGGGGCACACTCGCCTTCGACTCGGTAAGGCGACGTGCAATCGTCCGCCGCATCATGGAGTGTTGGACTTCCCGGAAGGTACTGGCTTCCGATGAGGGCTTTTCAGGCGAAGCGTCCGCGCCTGCGGTGTGGGATGTAGTGATGATAGCCTCCTTCGTTGCGCCCGGTCCGCCCGAATCCTGCGCTCGCTCAAGGCACGTTAGGCATGCGGGCGGCGAGCCTTGGCGCAGCCTTGGTCCCCAATGACGCCAAGGCCGATTTCGTTAAACCCGTTTTAGGCCGCGACCTGAACCAACCCTCTTGAGAAACGTAGATACCTAAGTTAGCGAACAATAGGGAAGGCTGTCGATGGAGGCAAGGTGTTGGTAGTGGCTCGTGAATATTACGACGTTTTGATTGTGGGCGCTGGCCACGCTGGCGCGCAGACCGCGATCACGCTTCGCCAAAAGGGGTTTACCGGCACCATTGCGCTCCTCGGCGAGGAGCCTGAACTCCCTTATGAGCGACCGGCCCTATCCAAAGATTATCTCTCCGGCGGCAAGGCATTTGAGCGGATTCTCATTCGCCCGCCCGAGTTCTGGGCCGAACGCGGCCTCCTCATCCTGACCGGCCAAAAAGTGTCCTCGGTTGATCCTGCCCGACACGTCGTAAAGACGAGTGGCGGCCGTGAGCTTGGTTATGGCACGCTGGTGTGGGCCGCGGGTGGTCACCCGCGTCGTCTGACATGCCCAGGTCATGACCTCAGGGGGGTGCATGCCGTGCGAAATCGGGCGGATGCCGACGGCTTGCTGCGGGCGCTGGCGCCGGCCCGGGATATCGTCGTAATCGGCGGCGGGTATATCGGACTGGAGGCGGCCGCTGTTCTTTCGAAGCTCGGAAAATCGATAACAATTGTCGAAGCGCAGGACCGGGTGCTTGCCCGCGTCGCTGGCGAGCCATTATCCCGCTTCTTCGAGGCCGAACACCGCGCCCACGGTGTGACGCTGCGGCTCAACGAAACGGTGGTCTGCATCGAGGAAGCCGGTGGGGCCGTCACGGGAGTGAGATTGGGTGACGATGGCGTGCTGCCCGCACAGATTGTCATCGTTGGCATCGGAATCATACCCGCCGTGGCGCCTCTCCTCGACGCGGGTGCCGACGGCGGCAACGGTGTCCTGGTCGACCAGCAGTGCCGAACTAGCCTGAAAGACATTTATGCGGTCGGCGACTGCGCTGCCCATGTCAGTCGATTTGCCGATGGGGCAATCATCCGGCTGGAATCGGTGCAAAACGCCAATGATCAGGCGACCGTCGCAGCTTCGGCCATCATTGGTGAGGAGGTCGCCTATGACGCCATGCCCTGGTTCTGGTCCAACCAGTATGACCTGAAGCTGCAGACAGTCGGTCTTTCGGCTGACTATGACCATATTGTCCTGCGTGGAGAGCCGGCCAAGCGCAGCTTTTCAATCGTCTATTTGAAGCAGGGCTGCGTGATAGCGCTCGATTGTGTCAACGCACCACGAGATTACGTTCACGGTCGCGCGCTCGTATCCGCAAGAAGCCGCGTTCCACCATTGGATCTTGTCGATCCCACCCAGTCCCTCAAAGACCTGGCAACGGCCACGAGCGACGACAGATCTTGATTTCCGGCTCGGCGAGAGCGCCGGCGGGATCCGCGACACCTCCCGCGGTTTGCCGCGGAAAAAGATGGCGCCGCCTGCGGCTCGGATCGATGCAGACAACTGATTCCGCGCCGCGAACTCTGGACACCGATGGCTGAACTCGGCCTGCACGGCGTGAGAGTGGCCGAAGCGGTCGGCGGCCACCTCCCGACTTGGCAGGATCATCCGGCTGCCTTCGGATCTATAATAGCCCGCGCCCGGATGGCGAAGTCCGGGCCGGTGATGAAGTCCGCCTGGTAGGTCAGGGCCGCCGCCAGGTGAGCATCGCGATCGCTGATCCGCGCGAGGTCCGTGACCGCGCGCAGCCCGGCGCGCGGTAGTGCTCCCAATGTCGCGGCCATCGCCAGCGCGTCTTCACGCGCATCCTCGCACGCGATCGCAAGGCCCCACTGCTCGGCGGTCGCGCCATCGACGCGGTCGGCGCCCAGAAGCCTCCAAACAGCTTGCGGGCCACCGCGACGGGCCACGTACAGCGTGCCGCCCGTAGCCGGAATGAGGCCGGCCTTGGCCCAGCCCTGGGCGAGCCAGCCCTTATTGCCGATGAAGGTGACCTCTCCTGCAAGCGCAAGATCGCAGCCAAAGCCGACCGCAGGCCCGTTCACGGCCGCAATAATCGGTACCGGACTCTTGGTAATGGCACGAAATATCCCCTGAAACTCGCCATAGATGGTGGTCCGAACCGCGTCCTCTCCGCCCTCTGCAAGCCGGACGATTTCAGGAAGGTTCCCGCCCGCGCAAAACGCCTTTCCGCTGGACGACAGAATAACGGCCGCGACTGTCGGATCGGTCGTTGCAGCCTCCAACGCCAGCCGGAGTTCACGCCCCTCGCTCGGGCCTAAGGCATTTCGGATCGCCGGCCAGTCGAGGATCAGCTCGACAACGTCCGCATGGCGGCTGGTCAGGACGCCCATCGCTCAGGAGACCGAGAAACCGCCGTCGACGATGATCGTCTGGCCCGTTATGTAGCTCCCCGCGTCGCTGGCCAGCATCAGAAGCGGCCGGGCAATCTCGTCCGCGTTCGCGAAGCGCCCGAGCGGAATCCGGCCTGGATCGACGAGCGGACCTGAAGGGGGCGTGTGGCCGGCGGCACGGGGCTTGGGATCGAGCGGCAGCACCGCGCCCGGCAACAGGGAATTCACCGTGATGCCGTGCGGCGCCAGCTCAAGGGCCGTCGATTTGGTGATCGCGTCGAGCGCTGCCTTGGTCGCGTTGTAAAGCACTTGGTCGTTAATAGCGGTCCGCGCGCCGCCGATCGAAGAAACATTGATGATCCGACCGCCGCGCTCGTGAGATAGCATTACCGCCGCTGCTTCACGAAGTGCCACGAGGCATCCCCAGACGTTGACCTTCTGCAACTGCTGCCAGTTCGCCTCGGTGGCATCGTTGAGGGAAAAGCGCGGGTAGATGCCGGCATTGTTGACGAGGATGTCCAGTCTGCCGAACTTCCCATTCGTTGCGCGCACCATGGCACCAATCGACCCATCGTCAGCCAGGTCGAAAGGGACAGGGAAACCACCGATTTCCTCCGCGACGGCGCGCGCGCCGGCTGGATCAAGATCGGCGACGACGACGGTGGCACCAGCAGCAGCGAACAAGCGCGCTGTAGCCTTGCCGATACCCGCTGCCGCACCTGTTATAATTGCGACGCGATCTGTAAGGTCGAACCCGGCGATAAGGGCTTCCCCGCTCACGAGATCAACTGTCCGCCGCCTTCGACCAAAAGCAGCTGTCCGGTCACGCGCCGTGCGCTCGGTGAGACGAAATAGGCGACCGCTGTGGCAATATCCTCGGGTTCATTTTTCCCAAGCGGAATCATGGCTTCGCGGCGTCGCTTTTCTTCGCCTATCTTCGGATCGATCGCCCCGGCCGAGTGCGCAAGGTTTGTCTCGGTCGTCGTCGGTCCGGGCGCGACACAATTAACGGTGATGCCGAAATCGCCCAATTCGAGGGCGGCGGCCTTGACCAACATCGGGATCGCGGCCTTGCTTGTACAATATGCGGCAGCACGTTTGTAGGGTTTGACCGCTGCGGTAGAGGCGATCGCCACGATCCGTCCCCGCGTCTCACTTGCGATCATGACCTCGGCCGCTTCTTGAATAACGAACAGATTGCCGCGGACATTGATCGACATATAGGTGTCCCAGTCTTCGGCGGTTAGCTCGCGTATGGGCTTCATGACCTTGGACCATCCGGCATTGTTCACGACGATATCGAGCCGTCCGAAGGTAGAGACGGTCTGCTCGATCGCGGCTCGGACCGATCCGCGATCCGTCACATCGAGCCGGCATTGGGCCACACGCGCACCTTTTGCGCCGAGTTCTTGCGCGGTGTCGGCGACACGATTGCTTATGTCGGTGAGCATGACGCGTGCGCCCCGCCCGAGGAGATCCTCGGTGATCGCGCGACCGAGGCCATAGCTTGCGCCTGTCACGAGCGCGACTTGCCCTTCAAGCTCCATCATGTTCACCTATCTAACCTAGTTAGCGTTTCTATAGCGTTTCAGGCACGATGCCAAGCGCCAGTTGAAGGAAATAGCGAGCTCAACGTCGCTTCCTTTATTTCTTCGTCGAACTTCTTTAGCGTTGTGCCACATTAAAGGATGAATTTATGGCAAGCGGGATAGAGAGCATGCGCGCGCGGTCGGACGACATCCAACTGCCGAAACTGTCGCACCTCGTGGCCGCCCGGCTACGCGAGCAGATCGTCAACGGCAACCTCAAGCCGGGTAGCCTCCTACTGCCCGAAAACAAACTGCTCGAGATGTTCAACGTTTCGCGGCCGACGCTGAGGGAAGCGCTGCGCATTCTCGAAGCCGAGTTGCTCATCAAGATCGGTCGCGGCATGCGGTCGGGCGCGACCGTGCTTGGCCCGAGTATTCAAAAGGCTGCCGAGTATATCAGCCTGGTGCTTGTGTCTGAAGGAGTCACCATGCGCGACCTGCACGAGGCGCGGATGTTCTTCGAACCAGCCATCGTCCGATCGCTCGAAGGCCGAGCGGTGGAGGCCGCTGCCGCAAGCCTGAGAAGCTCGGTGGATGCCATCAAGGACGCTCTACAGCGACGAGCCTATCTTGAAGTCGTCGCGGGGACCAACCGCTTCCACGAGCGCCTTGCTGGCGCGTCGGGCAACAAGACGCTCGCGCTCCTGGTGGGGCTCCTTCAGACGATCTCGGATGACGCCTATTCGGTGGTCATTTCCGCCGACCCGGTCAGCAATGACGCGGCCCTTTTCAAGAACATGACAAAGACGGTCGCCGGCTATGCTGCGCTCTGCGATCTGCTCGAAAAGGGGAAGACCGAGGAGGCGGCATCCTTTTGGCACCGGTATATGGAGCGCGCCCTGGAGTTCCTCAAGCGCTCAAAGATTGGTGAGCGCAAGCTGGTCCAGGCGCCGGCCGGGGGCGCCCTATAGGTTGGGAGCCGCCGAACCCGGCCCTATATGGCCGCGGCGATCATCAGCACGGAGCGACGCCAGGATCTCCTGTGGAACGTCGTGGCTTACGCCGCGCCGATCCTGGACGACATGCGCTCCCGATTTCTACACCCAATATCCCAGAATCCAGTTGGCGACGAGCGCAGGCCGAGTGCCTCCAGCGATCTCGACCGACACGTGATGAGCGATACGCACAAATCCTGGCGTCGCATCGGTAACGCTCTTGATCGCAACGTGCGCGCGCAGTTCGCTGTTTACTGGAACCGGCGCGAGGAAGCGCACGCGATCAAAGCCATAGTTGACGCCCATCCGCGCATCCGAGAGGGCGGGCATGGCGGTTCGAAGCAGCCGCGGCAGCAAGGACAGGCTGAGCAGCCCATGCGCGATCGCCCCACCAAAGCGCGTTCCGGCTGCCCGGCCAGGATCGGTATGGATGAACGCATCGTCCCCTGTGTGCAGTGCGAAGCCGTCTATCCTCGCCTGATCGACGAGCATCCATGCAGAGGCTTGCGGCGGCCCACCAATCATCGCCCGAAATGCTTCGAGCGTTTCGACGGGCCGCGCGGCTGTTGCCTCAGATGACACAATCCGCCCGCAGCCTGTCGATCTCGGCGGCATCGAAGCCGAGTTGCGAAAGTATCTCCGTGGAATGCTGGCCAATCGTAGGCGGCGCGTCATAACGCGTGATGGGGGTCCCGGTCATCCGGATCGGACTCGCCACGAGAGGTACAGAGCCAACAGTTGGATGCGGGACATTGAAGTGAAGGCCACGATGAACGATCTGTGGATCATCGACCAGTTCATTGGCACGATAGATCGGTGAGGCCACGACACCCCGCGCGGTTAGGGCAGTGAACAAGGGCTGCGTCCGCCATTGGCCGATGCGCTCTTCCAGCAGCCCCACTAATGCATCTTGGTTGGCGACGCGGTCTTTTCGCGACGCAAACCGCGGGTCTTCCTTGAGTTCGGGCAAGCCAAGCGCATCGCACAGGCGACGGTAGTCGGCCTCGGCACCGGCTTGTATATTCAAGAAGCCGTCGGCTGTGCGAAAAACCTGGGCAGGCGCCGAGCCGGGCGACTTGGTGCCGAGGCGCTCCGGGATCTTGCCCTCCAGAGTCCATTCCACAGTGCGTGCAGCCATCGCAGCCACTCCAACATCGAGCAGAGCTAGGTCAATATATTGCCCGCCAAAACCCGCATCCCGGTGTCGCAGGGCGGCAAGGATTGCCACCGCAGCATAGAGACCGGTCATTTCGTCGATGACGAAAACGCCCACCCGTTGAGGCTCCCCATCCGGTTCGCCCGTAACGGCCATCATGCCGCTCATGCCTTGAAAAACGGCATCATAGCCCGGCCTCTTGGCGTAGGGGCCGTCCTGGCCAAAACCCGTGATTGAACAATATACCAGTTCGGGTTGGAGCGTTCGCAAGCTTTCATAATCCAGACCGTAACGTGCAAGGTCGCCGACCTTGTAATTCTCGATCACGACGTCCGACTGCTGTGCGAGCTTCCGGACGATCTCCTGGCCATCAAGGCTGCGAATGTCGATGGTGATAGACCGCTTGTTCCGATTGGAACATAGGAAATGCCCCGACTCCGGCGTCTGATTGCCTTGGCTGTCGCGTGCGAAAGAGGGCCCATAGCTGCGAAGATCGTCGCCTTGGCCAGGTCGCTCGATCTTGATGACATCAGCACCAAGGTCCGCGAGCGTTTGGCCGCACCACGGGGCGGACACGATGCGTCCCAGTTCGAGTACCCGAATTCCGTTGAGTGATGTCGGCACGGCTAATCCTCGACGTCCCAGCTGAGCCACAATTCGGAGACGTTGTTGACCATCCCCGCGTCCTGCTGCGGGACCGTGCCCGGCTTGATCCGGAATTGGGGAATCCGCTTCAGCCATTCCTCCAGCCACAACAGGACCTCACGCTTTGCCAAGATCGCGCCGGGGCAGCGATGGGGGCCGTTGCCGAAGGTGGCATGGGGAATCGGGGCCGGCCGCGAGAAGTCGATAGTCATAGGATCGGGAACCGTCTCCTCGTCCAGGCCGACAAGGAAGCTGAACTGCTGCAGCTGGTCGCCTTCCTTCAGGTCGACGCCGCTGAGCGTCGTGTCACGTGTGACCAACCTAGCGGTCAATGATACACCGTGCGCCCGAATGAGCTCCTCCGCGGCATGCGGAATCAGTGCAGGATTTTCGACGAGCTGACGCACATGTTCTGGATGCTTCGCCAGAAAAATGGCGCAGAATCCCAGCAGGTTCTTGACGGTATCGAGACCACCGGAAAGCAGGAGTGTCAGCATTCCCACCGCATGGGCTTCGTCGATGGCTTGACCCGCAACCCTGGAATTGATGATCTTGGTTATGAGATCATCGCGCGGATTGGCCCGGCGGTCAGCGACCACGCCCTCAACGTACGCCTTTAGCCCAAGCCGGGCCTGGTGAATCTTGGTCGGATGCGGTGACCGGACGATCTCGTTGGCGAGCGGCATCAGCTGTTCGCGGTCGGCCGGGGGAAGCTGCATCATCGTCAGGAAAACGACGATCGGGAGTACTTTTGTGAATTCACCGACAAACTCGACCTCCCCGCGCGGCACGAAGCCCTCGATGAGATCGATCGCGGTTTGCCGGACCATATGCTCGACGTCGGCTACAACCTTTGGCGAAAAGGCCGGCGAAATGAGAATGCGCCAGGATCCATGCTCCGGCGGATCGAAGTCCATCGGTGGCGCGGGGTAAGGGCGCGGATTGTTGGGCACGAGCGCTGCGCGCATCGAGAAGGTCACTGCGTCATTTTGAACCGTCAGGATATCCCTCGCCCGCGTCGCCATCCAATATCCGCCATTACGCGGGGTCCAGAAGATCGGCGGTAGTTCGGTCTGGATCCGCTTCCATGCCGCGTGAACACCGTCCTTCGCACCTGGCAGGTTGAAGATGTCGACGTCGTGAACCAGTTGGGGCGGCACATGGGCGGGGGGCTGCGAAAGCGCCGGATATTCTTTGATCTGCATGGTCTCAGCTCAATATTGGCTAGCTGGAATTTCGACGACAAGGCCAGAAAGCTCCTCGGTAACGAGGATTTGGCAGGTCAGGCGGCTTGTCGGCCGGACGTCGATCGCGCATTCGATCATGATCTGCTCTTCCTCGGACGCGGGCTCCAATTTGACGAGCCACGCTGGATCGACATAGGCGTGACATGTCGCGCAGGTGAGGCAACCCCCACACTCAGCGGCAAGACCCTCGACGCCGTTGTCCTGGGCCGCGCGCATCACCGAGTCGCCGATATTCGCGTCAACCGTCTGCGTCGTTCCGTCGGCTTGCCTGAACGTAATTTGCGCCATTGCGCATCCTTCTCCCTATGCAGCTCCAGCCAATTCGCCGATGGCAAACTGCGCCATCGAACCATTTGCGCCCAGCCCCAATCCTAGTCAACTTATATATCGATGTTGTAGCTGACCGTCGGGACATAGACTCGATGGTGGCTCATTGAACAGAGGTGCGAATCTGGCGCCCGGACGCGAGCACGTGCGGGTGCGGCACTCCACCCGATGTGGGGCGCGTGGTTGGAGGCGAACGAAGGCGAAAAGCGTTTGGACGAAAAGGGGGTCGGACTGTCGAAATCCAGGAAGCGACGGCGCCCTTCTTGCTTCGCACGTAATTTCACGCTAGCTGAAAAATAGCCAACTTCACTAGCTAGGTTGGTCGAGGAGTGGGTGCGTCGTGAAATTCCTGCCCGATGGCGAAGATGCGATCTATCGTGATCGTTTCCGCCAACTCGCTGACGGCTATGATTGGCCGAAGATGCGGTCGATGCGGAGCGAAATTGAAGCGCTCGACGTGGAGCGATATTCACCATCGCTTCACGCTGAAATGGCGCGAGAGGGCCTTGTCGGTCTTACCTGGCCTCTCCCCTACGGGAAAGCCGCCCGCGTCGATCAGCAACTTCTCATGGCAGAGGAACTCGAATGCCAGGGTTTTCCGGGCTACGGACTTACGACCAATCAGCGGGGTGGCGGGATGTTGCTGCGATCGGGGTCGGCGGACCAGATCGACGAGCATCTTCCCCACGTCGTCGATGGCAGCTGGACGTACTGTCAGGGATTGTCGGAGCCCGGCGCCGGAAGCGATCTCTTGTCGCTGAAAACGCGCGCGGTCCGTCAAGGTGACGTCTACATCGTCAATGGGTCCAAACTCTGGACCTCGTCAGCGCACATTTCGAAATGGTGTAGCCTCCTGGTCAGAACCGATCCCGAACAGACGCGCCACCGCGGTCTCTCTTTGCTTCTTGTCGACTTGAAATCGCCCGGTATCACTATTCAGCCCGTCCGCGTGATGGGTGGCTGGCGGGTCAATGCCGTCTTCTACGACAATGTCGAAGTGCCTGCCGCCAACCTTGTGGGCGATGAGGGCAACGGCTGGAACGTCATCACTGGCAACCTCGACGAGGAAAGGGCCATGAGCTTCGGCGGCACTGAGACCCGTCTCCTTTGCGCGCGCCTCATCCATCGCCTCTCCGCAAAGGCCAATGAATTGTCGGAGCGCGATCTCGAGACGCTGGGCTGGTTCGTCATGGAACTCGAGGCCGATCGATTGTTGTACTTGCGCGTGGGCCTGGCCGCGGCGCGCGGTGAGGATACCTCGGGTATTGGACCAATGAGCAAGGTCTATGGCTCGGAACTGGCTCAGCGCTTTATCGAATGGGCGTGTGAACTGGTGGGCCACGAAACCCTGTTCGCCGAGGCCGAGGATGTGTTCGCCGCCGACTTGGAGCAGCAGCAGCGCGTCGCGACTGTTCTCACCGTGATTGGAGGTACGAGCGAAGTGCAGCGCAATATCGTTGCAACCCGTTATCTCGATCTGCCGAGGAGCTACTGATGCTGGATGAACGCTGGAGCGAGGATGTCGAGACGATTGGCGGCGCACTCCGGCAACTTCTGATGGCTGAGGCCACGCCGGAGCGGATCCGGGCAGCCGAAGCAAGCGAGGACGGACGCGATCTTGCACTGACAGAGCTGCTTGCGGCCTTTGGTCTCGCGGAACTGGGAGGAGAACCGGAGCTTTTCGCGCGGATCGCGTTCGAACTCGGGCGTGCCCTTGCGCCGACTGACCATGTCGAAACAATGCCAGCGTTGGCACTGCTCCGCCGTCAGGGAATCGCAATCGGTTTCGATGGGCCCGTACCGGCCAGCGTGCGCGCGGTCGCACTCGTAGCAGGCGATTCCGTCGTGCTCATGCCGTTGCGGGGTCAAAGGCGGCGCTCCGCGGCCGGCGACATGCTGATCAAAGCTGTTGCCGACGACGGCGCGGGCGAAGTTGTCGGTGACAGAACTCTCGCTGACCGGCTCAGACGATTCCTCGCATTGGTCGAGGCGGCGCGCCTCACGGGCGCCGCACAGTCCTTGCTCGCTTATGGCGCCGCCTATGCGCGTGAACGCAAACAGTTTGGGCATATCATTGGGACCTTCCAGGCTGTTGCTCATCGGCTATCGCGTGCCGCAGGTGAGATCGATGCGGCAGAATTGCTCGTTCGCAAGGCGGCTTTTTCGGCGACCGAGGCTGCAGGGGGTGATGGTGCGCCATCGCCGGTTTTTGCGATCATGGCGCGCGCCAAAGCGATCGAAGCAGCCCGATTTGTCGCCACCAACGTCCATCAGGTTTTTGGCGGCAACGGCTTCGCGATGGACTATGACGTCCAATTGTACAGCCGACGGATTCGAGGTTGGGCGGGGCGGGGCGGGCGCCCGTCCGTTCAGCTGGCCGAACTGGGTCGCATGATGCTCGATCCTGCCCAGCGCGATTCGATCCGTGGCCTTTGGCACTATGATCAGGGCATCCAGTTGCCGAGATGGGCCAAGGAGGCTGACGCCGTCAGCGGATAGGACCGACTGCTGACCAGCGTCGGCCGGCGACGGGATAAGAAGCGAAGGAGATCACAATGGTGAAGGTCGTGATGATGGTCTGGCGATTGCCAACTCTCACCTTCGACGAGTTCCGGACCCATTATGAAACCATACACGTGCCTATGGCCTTGGCGAAATTCACGTACCTGCGCCGCTATGTCCGAAATTATCTTCCGGCCGATGACCCACAATCTGAACCCCCGTGCGATTGCATTACAGAATTATGGTTCGACGACCTGGAATCCTTGCGCGCGCAGGCGGCCGCGAGCCGGGGAGATGTCGAGCTCGAAGCGGACGAACTGACCTTCATGGATCGCGCCAGGACGCGGAACTTTGTTGTCGACGAACGCGGGAGCGCGCCGATCGCTTGAACGCGCTCAGCCGAGGCCGAGACGTTGGACCGCACAGTTCCTCGGTGATCGGCTTCACGTTGCGGGTGGAAACGCCCTGGACGTACATCTCAGTCAGCGCCGCAACCACCGCTTGCTCGGCTCGCCGGTACCGCTCGAAAACTCGGACGAGAATCGCCCGTTTCGATCCCGCGGCACCCGCAGTTCTGGCTTGCCGACCCCCTGTAATCAGCGTCCGGTTGTAGTACCCCGATCGATAGCCGGTCTGCCCGTTGGGTCGCTCGCTCTTCGCTGCGGCGAGTGCCCGGGTCATCTCGCCTTCGAGAATCTCTTGCAGCAAATCCTGCACGGTCCCGCGCGACACGTGGTGGTTCGCACCCATCACGTCTTTGACGGCCGCGATCGATGGCTTAATCCCGTTCCTGGTCGTGGCGGGGCTCCTGTGCCGTTGGTGACGTCGAACATCACCAGCCTGCCATAGCCGCTCAGATCCTCAACGGATTTTGCAGAACTTCTCGCACACTACCCGAAATTGGACTGACTCGCCTTGCCTCGCTCCTGACAGCCGACCGCCACAGACTCTGAATGTTCGTGATTTTCGGCCTCAATTTGTTCACAGACCCTGCGCTGTCCCAAGCGCGGCCAGGATCGCATTGACCTCCATCACATGCTCGGCCGTCTTCACCAGTCGGTCGACCTCAGTCGGCTCAGCCGCCAGAAACGAGGACGGCACCCATGCGCCATCATCTTGTTGATGAGAGATGAACCAATCGCCCATTCTCACGACGTGCGGCAGCCAGCCACCGTCGGGATCCGCGACAAGCATTGCGGAAGCGCCCCAACCGAACTTGCAGATCTGCACCGACTCCGGATCGTCGAACTGCTCGGGGCATCCGTTGACGTTGAAGTTCAGAAGGCGCGCCGCGAGTTCCAACGGCTCCCGAACTGCGTGACGCTCCGCGTATCCGGCCAGGAACACCGCAGCCATGCCCGCTGTGTAGAAGGTCTGCCGGGGCTTGGAAAAATCAGTCACGGCAAACCAAGCAAGCGCCTGATCTGGATCAGTGAGCAGGTCCGTTCCCCTGCGAAACGTATAGAAACGTGAACCTGCATCGGCCGGCTGCTGCGAGGCAAGGTCGGCGATCCACCTCCAGGCAAGATTCGCGATATCGTCTTGACCCGTGATGAGCGCCGCGAGTCCGGCTTGGGCCGTCGAAAGCAGGTCGCAGACATTGGTTGACCCGTCGATCAGGATGGGAAAGCCGCCTGTCGCTGGATCCTGAATACGACGCAGGACGTCCATTGCGCGCGACGCCGTTCCGAAACGCTCCGTGAGCCAAGCGCCGATGGCGAAATGGGCGAGGGGATAGGCTCCGAAGCGTCCCGCGCCGCGGGCCGGTCCGGGTGCGAATCCACCATCGGCCAATTGCGAGCGCTCCGCCCAGGCGATGACGCGGGCTGCCATCTCGCTCTCGCCTGCAATTGCGAAGGCCCAGGGAACGCGCGCCCATCCATTGCGTTCGGCGGCCCCGACCGGTTGGCCATCCTCGGCAATATGCTCGAGGAGCCATTTTACGCCTTTATCGCGCGATGTCCGCACACGGTCGGCGAGCAGCCCGACTTCTTGCGTTCTCATGTTAACCTCCAGAAGTGAAGCGCGCCGGCATCTTCAGAACGCCGGCGGTGTTGGCGAATGACGGATAATAGTCGATCCGGTCGTGCTCGATCCGGTAGTCCGGCATGTGCGTGAGCACCGCCCGTACCATCTGGCGGACCTCAACGCGCGCGAGGGGAGCGCCGAGACATTTATGATGACCACCGCCAAAGCTGAAATGGGCTTTCGCATTCTCTCGATCGAGGCGGACTTCGCCGGGGCACTCGAAAACCGCAGGGTCGCGGTTGGCGGCAACCCAGGAGAAGAGAATGCGATCTCCCTTGCGGAGCGTCTGGCCGTGCAGTTCGACGTCCTTGGCGACGGTCCGCGCGGTTCCATGATTTGGCGGGAAGACGCGCAGGATCTCGTCTGTCAACTGATCAGCGACGCGATCATCGGCAAGGATGGCGGGCCGAATATCGCGCTTGTCCTCCAGCCAGAGCAGAGCGGAAAGCGTCGCCGACATTACTGTGCCGAAGCCGCCGAAGATCACCGCTGACATCATGCCCACCTGCACGTCTTCGCTAAGCGGTGCGTTCATTGCGGACTTGGTCGCGAGCGCGCTGGCAATGTCGTCCTGGGGGTTGGCCTTTCGCTCCGCCAGGACCTCACGCATCTTCGATTGCACGAAGTGAATGGCGTCGAGCGGATAATCCGGATGATCTGCCGGTAACAGCGACGCTGTGTGCGCGGACAACATGAAAGTCTGCCACAGTTCTGGGTCGATGCCGACCAACTCCATCGTTGTCTTGGCCGCGACGCGCATGGCGAAGTCGGCCGCGAAATCGATTTCGCCGGTCTGGATTTTTGCAGCGATCGCTTCATCGATGTGACGTTGGGCCACCGCCGTAAGCCGGCGCACGGCTTTCGGGGCGAAGTATGGCGCTTCGACCATGCGACGCGCATGATGGATCGGTGGATCACTTTCTGAAAGCGGCAGGCTGTAGGGCAGTTCGGGTATCAATATGCCCTTCGCCCAGGGCTTTTCGGGACTATTGTGCGCGGAGGAGAATGTCTCCGGGTCTCGCACGGCTTCGGATAGCGCCTGATGCTCACTGAGTATCCAGTACCCGCCATGGGCCTCACTCCAAGCCAAAGGACATTTTTCTGCCCTTTGCTCGGCGGCTTCTGCCCAGTTCTCGGTATAGGCTTTGCTATGATGGTCGAAATCGATCGTAGGTTTTTCGGCGCGCATCTGAAATCCTGGTCTAAAAATTGCTACTCGCGGCGACGATCTCGTCGAGGATTGGAATAATCGCTTCGCAGAAGCGGACGGGATCGTCCGATGGAGCGAAATGGCCTAATCCGGGAAGCTCGTGGAATCTGACGCCCGGGATATGCCGGGCGACGCTCTCGCCGCCGTGCTGCGGAAAGAGCATGCTTCCGTCATATTCGCCGGTCACGACATGCACCGGCGTCTTCGTTGCATCGATCAGATGACCGTCCTCTCGGAGGTCGTGCTCGTTCATAAAATAATCGTTGTCCCCCGCGTAGACGCCCGGAAAATTGGAGCGATAAACCCAATAAACCTCCTGCGCGGCGGCTTCGGGCGCGCTGGGCGCAGTCGCCGCCAGGATGCGCGACGCGAAATAGTCGGTCGATGTCCTCGGATGCCGATGGATTTCGTTGTCATAAGGACCACGCGAGACAATCTCGTACCAGCCATTGACCGACACGAAGGCGCGGAAACGGTCCGCGTGATGCGCCGCGAGATCAAGCGCAAGCTGACCGCCTACTGATGTCCCCAGGAAGATCGGCCGTTCGATTCGGAGTGCGGCCGCGATGGCAACGCACCAGTCCATGAGCTCTGCTTTTGTCGGACGATAGGCTTCCTCCCACCAACGCTCCCCAATCGGGGGGAGGGAGCGTCCATGAAAGGGAAGGTCCCAGGCGATCATGCGGAAGCGCCTTTGCAACTCGGGATTCGCCAGCATGTGGCGATACTGTCTTCCGTCAGCGCCCGCAGTGTGCTGGAGAACAAGGGGGGTGGGGCCCACACCTGCTTCCTCATAATAGACACGTGCCTCTCGATCGCCATTTCGAACGAAGGCATAGCGCCCCACGGCACTATCGGTGCTACGATACGGCTCGACCTTCTCGCCTGAGCGCTCTGGCTTGCCCGCCACGGCTTCCCGTAGAACGACAAACATTCGCTGAAAAGCGCCCTGATATGGTGCCGCGAGGTCATGGAAGGGCGCGTCGATGATCGCGCCATGCATGCCGCCGACACTCAACGTCTCGTATCCTCGTGCCGGCTCGCGCACCAGCGCCCGATCCCAGAACGATCGCGGTGCGCTGATTGTCGCCGACGGGGCATCGCTCGCGTCCACGACGGCGACAGGCTCGCCGCCCCGCACGTGGAGATCGAAGGATTCGCCGTCCAGGTCGAACTGGATGACGGCATCCAGCATGCGCAGCTTGTGCCGGAGTTCACGATCCTCACGCATGGCGTTGAGCAATAAGTCACGGTCGATCATATCCTCACCCATCCCGCGCGGCTCTTGACAACCTCGTCGCGTCGTCCGCATATTACCTAGTTAACGAGGTTTGCTAGGTCCGCCAAGGCCCCTCTTTCGGCAATCGGCGAATTTAAGGTACGCTGAGATCGGTGCCCACTGTCGAGGTAGCGCCTCCACGGTGCAGATCGTCGCGGCAGCAAGGCGTCGCGTGAACGATCAAGTAGGAGCCTTCGTCTCGCGGATGAGCACTTTGACTTTCCCGGCATGTTCGCAGCCTACAATGTGGGGCCGGGCCGCTATGTTGGTGGAACCGCCGCATGGTCATTCAGCCGTTGGCGTAGCGGGCTGACGCCCCAACCGGGACAGGTTCGTTTATCGTTGGAGCCCTCAAGTTGAAGGAGCGGAAAGGTCTGCCCGTCACGGGCACTGCTCAACCCTCGCGGGGCGTTCTCCTCGTCACCGACCGCTCACAGCAGACGCCAATCCCGCGCAGCAGTTCGTGCGTCGGCCCAGAAGCGGTCGTTTCAGCTGTGGGCCAATGCTGTCTGTGAAAGTCCTTGCGGGAGCGTTTCAGATGCGAGCCTCGACCAGGATTGATCCCCAGATCAGCGAACGCTCGTTCCCGGCATTTGATGGTGCATGGGCTCTGACGGAGCCATACCGAGCGACCGCTGTGGGGGCAGTCGATTAGCCACTTCCTGGCGGAACATGCGCCACGGTTCTGCTGTGGGCGCTAAGTCGATTAGCTCATCCGGAAAACAGCGACCGTGTAACGCCTCGACGTCATCGAGCGTGCCGAGCATTCAACCGTCCCGATCTTGTGCCGGACGTATTGCCATCATCCCAGTTTAGCCTTCCTGCCGAATGCTGTTGCCCGATTGGTCGTGGGCCGCTCGATCCCCAGAAGAGCGGCACGTCGTCACTCGTTGCGTTCCAGACGCACGAGCAATGCGCCTTCTACGGTTTGCATCCCCTCTTCCGCCCGCAATTCGGCAACGGTCCCGTCGAATGGGGCGGTGAGGCCGTGTTCCATCTTCATCGCCTCGAGCGTCAGCAGCTTCTGGCCCTTGGTGACCGTGTCGCCGGCGGCGACGTCGACCGCGATCACCCGGCCCGGCATCGGCGCCAGGATCGCGCCATCGCCGGCGGCGCCCGCGGTACCGCCTGCCGCGCGCCAGCGGGCTAATTGCCAGACCTGCCCGCCCTCGGCGATGAGCAGGCTGTCGACCGCTTCCGATCCGGGCTCCGCGCCATCATGCTCAATCGCTATCGTGGCGCCGTCGAGCAGGAAGGTATCGGTCCGCCGCGACTGCGCGTTAAGACGGAAGCCCGCCATCGGCAGCTCACCGATCAGCGCAGCGGCAGCGTCGGCCAAGGCTTCGTCCGACGGTAGCTCGGGCGGCATCAGCGCATCGCCTTCGCGCGCGATCAGGCCGGTGTCGACGTTCCCTTCGGCGAACGCTTCATGTTCGAGCGCTTCGACCAGGAAACCGGCGTTCGATCTTACCGGCCAGACGATCGCGTCGGACAAGGCGTCGGCCAGCAATTCGCGCGCTTCCTCGCGATCCTCACCCCAGGCGATGACCTTGGCGATCATCGGGTCATAGAAGGGCGAGATGTCGGCGCCTTGCTCGACCCCGGTATCGACGCGGGCGTCGTCGCCCAGATCGAACGCTTCGAGCCGGCCGATCGACGGCAGGAAGCCCTTAGCCGGGTCTTCGGCATAGAGCCGCGCTTCCATTGCCCAGCCGTTGATCTCGAGCTCGTCCTGCGTTCTCGGCAGTTTTTCGCCCGAGGCGACGCGCAACTGCCATTCGACCAGATCCTGGCCGGTAATCTCTTCGGTCACTGGATGTTCGACCTGGAGCCGGGTGTTCATTTCCATGAACCAGATGCGGTCGGCGCGCAGGCCGTCGCTGGCGTCGGCGATGAACTCGATCGTGCCCGCGCCGATATAATCGACCGCTTTTGCTGCACGTACCGCTGCAGCACAGATTGCAGCACGGGTGTCCTCATCCATGCCAGGAGCGGGGGCTTCCTCAATCACTTTCTGGTGGCGGCGCTGCAGCGAACAGTCACGCTCGAACAGGTGGACGACGTTGCCGTGGCTGTCGCCGAACACCTGCACTTCGATATGGCGCGGGCTCAGAATGTATTTCTCGATTAGCACGCGATCGTCGCCGAACGACGAGGCGGCCTCTCGCTGGCACGAGAGCAAGGCGTCGGTGAACTCTTCCGAGGCATCGACCCGCCGCATGCCCTTGCCGCCGCCACCCGCGACGGCCTTGATCAGAACTGGGTAACCGATCTTATCGGCTTCGGCCTTGAGGTGATCGGAGCGCTGATCCTCACCGAGATAACCCGGCGTCACCGGCACGCCCGCCGCGATCATCCGTTCTTTGGCGGCGTCCTTCAGACCCATCGCGCGGATGCTGTCGGGATTGGGGCCGACCCAGATCAGCCCGGCATCCTTCACCGCCTGTGCGAAATCGGCATTCTCGCTGAGGAAGCCGTAACCGGGATGGATAGCTTCGGCGCCGGTGTGCTTCGCGGCGGCGATAATCTTGTCGCCGACCAGATAGCTTTCGCGCGCCGGCGAAGGGCCGATATGCACCGCCTCGTCGGCCTGGCGGACATGGAGAGCCTCGGCATCGGCATCCGAATAGACCGCGACGGTGCGGATCCCCATCGCCCGTGCGGTGCGGATGATGCGGCAGGCGATCTCGCCGCGATTGGCGATCAGGAGAGAGGTGATCATCTGCCTATCCCCTCACATCCGGAACACGCCGAAGCGCGGGGCTTCGGGGATCGGAGCGTTCAGGCAGGCGGCGAAGGCGAGGCCGAGCACGTCGCGAGTCTGCGCCGGGTCGATGATGCCGTCGTCCCACAGCCGCGCAGTGGCGTGCCAGGGGGAGCCTTGCGCTTCGTAATCGTCGCGGATCGGCTGCTTGAAGGCTTCGGCTTCCTCCGGCGTCCATTTTGCCGCGTCGCGATGGACGGTCGCCAACACGCTTGCCGCTTGTTCGCCGCCCATCACGCTGATTCGGCTGTTGGGCCAGGTGAACAGAAAGCGCGGGCTATAGGCACGGCCGGCCATACCGTAATTGCCCGCGCCGAAGCTGCCCCCGATCAGCACGGTGACCTTGGGGACGCTCGC
>Ga0136846_1214186_pt1 | contig 26044 bp, 25 predicted proteins | sample HopSoiMetagenom2_FD_96841 | JGI IMG/M metagenome (GOLD analysis project Ga0136846, IMG submission 96841) | Grasslands soil microbial communities from Hopland, California, USA - 2 Assembly 2016 (version 4) | ecosystem: Environmental > Terrestrial > Soil > Grasslands | place: USA: Hopland... | reverse complement strand
CGAACAGGCCGGGACCCGCCATGTTCACCAGCTCGCCGACGGCCTCGGCCGGGTTGAGCAGCTCGCCGCCCGGGCTGAACACCGCGGGCGGGCACGGACGGCCGGTCTCCGGGTCGAGCACGGCCACGCCGCCGTCGAGCCGGCCGAGGGCCCCGGGCGGGGCACCGGGGGTCCGGCTGACCGCCACGCCGCCCTCAGTGGACCCGAACCCGTCGATGACGTGACAGCCGAATCGTTCGGCAAATTTTTCAAGGTCGGCGGGTACGCCCTCGTTGCCGTAGGCAATACGGAGCGGGTTGTCGGCGTCCCCGGCCCGCTCCGGCGTGGCCAGCACGTAGCTGAGCGGCTTGCCCACGTAGTTGGCGTACGTCGCGCCGAAGGCCCGGATGTCGTCCAGGAACGCCGACGCGGAGAACCGGCGGCGCAGCGCGATCGCCGCGCCGGCCGCCAGCCCGACCGCCCAGCCCGCCATGACGGCGTTGGAGTGGAACATCGGCATCGACACGTACACCGTGTCCCCGGTCCCCAGCCCGAACCGGCCGGCCAGCATCACCCCCGGCACCGCGATCTTGGCGTGGGTGACCCGCACCGCCTTCGGATCCCCGCTGGTGCCCGAGGTGAAGATCAGCATGAGCAGGTCCTCCGCCGCCGCGGGCACCGGCTCCACGGGCGCTCGCGCCGGGAGTTCCAGCTCATCAAAGGCCAGCACCGGCACGTCCGAAGCGGGCAGCAGCGCCGCGTAGCCCGGCTCGGCCAGCACCAACTGGCAGTCGGTGCGGGCCGCGTCCGCGGCCAGCGCCGCCCCGCGGCGCACCGGGTTGAGCGCGACCAGCACCGCCCCCGCGAACGCGCACCCGCCGAGCAGGAAGGAGAATTCCGGCCCGTTGTCGGCCAGCACGCCGACGTGGAGGGGGCGGTCGGCCACCCGCCGGGCGCGCAGCGCGGCCGCGTACCGCGCGCACTCGCCGACGTGCTCCCGCCATGTCCACCGCCGCTCCTCGAAGAGCAATCCTGGCCGCGAGCTACCGGCCTGGGCCAGCAGCAGCCCGGTCACCGTCGGGGGTGCCCCGTCCATCCGCCTCCGCCCAGAACTAGAACTTGTTCTCATTATGCTAGAGCCGGGCCGTCCGGTCCGCGAGCCCGGTAGCGCCGGCTTTCCGGCCGGCCCTGAGCCAGCGGATGACCGCCGGCCGGGATAGGGTGATGGCTGCCGGGAGGAGGGGTGGTGGCCGGAGATTCCCCCGATCAGCCGGGCGGCTTGCTGACCAGCCTGGCTCCGGGTGCCCGCGTGGCCGGGTACCGGCTCGAGAAGCTGGTCGGCGTGGGCGGGATGGCAGCGGTCTACCGCGCCCGGGACGAGCGCCTGGGCCGGGTGGTGGCGCTGAAGCTGCTGGCCGGGGACGATCTGGTGCAGCGGCGGTTCACCCGCGAGGCACGGGCGGTCGCGGCGGTGGACCACCCGCACATCATCCCCGTCTACGACGCCGGCGAGGCGGGCGGCGTCCTGTACATCGCGATGCGCTTCGTGGCCGGCGACGACCTGCGGGTGCTGGTGGCCCGCGAGGGCGGCCTGCGCGCGCACCGGGCGGCGACCGTCATCTCCCCGGTGGCCTCGGCCCTGGACGCCGCGCACGCCGCCGGCCTGGTGCACCGTGACGTCAAGCCCGCGAACATCCTGGTCGACGCCGGCCCGGGCCGCCCGGTGCACGTGTACCTGTCCGACTTCGGGCTGGCCCGGGGCGTGAAATCGGTGAGCGGGCTGACCCAGGCCGGGCAGTTCCTCGGCACCCCCGACTACTCGGCGCCCGAGCAGATCAGCGGGCGGGAGGTGGACGGGCGAGCCGACCAGTACGCCCTCGGCTGCGTGGCCTACGCGCTGCTGACCGGTTCGGTGCCGTTCAAGCGCGAAGTGCCGATGGCGGTGCTCTACGCGCACCTGTCCGCCCCGCCGCCCCGGGTCACCGACGTGCGGCCGGATCTGGACGGCGCGGTGGACCAGGTGATAGCCCGGGCGATGGCCAAGGAGCCGGACGACCGGTACGGCAGCTGCGGCGACTTCGCCGACGCGCTGCGCGAGGCGCTCAGCGTGGAACCCTACGATCCCTCCCGCCCGGTCCGCCCGGGCACCCAGACGTGGTGGGTCAGCCCCGCGGCGCCCGCCGGCTCCGGCCCGGCGCCCGCTGGGCCGCTGACCACGCGGGCCGCCGCCACGGCGCCGCTCACCGTGCCGCCGGATCCGCTCACCGTGCCGCCGGATCCGCTCCCGACGCAGCTAGCCGGGAATCCCCTGTCCCGGCCGGCCGCGACGCCCGCCCGCGTCCCGCCCGCCGCGGCGGCCACCTGGACCGCGGTGGTGGCGGCCGACCGCGCCTACTACGACAGCGTGCAGGCGGTGAACGAGCAGGAAGCCGGGTCGATCTCCTTCCCCGGCCATTACCCCGAGCAGCGTTTCCGGCTCTCCGGGACCAAGGTCCGCATCGGGCGGCGCAGCGTATCCCGGCGGATCGAGCCGGAGATCGACCTGACCGGGCCGCCCGGCGACCCGGGCGTGTCACGGCTGCACGCGGTGCTGACCGCGGGACCGGACGGGACCTGGTCGGTCACCGACGCCGACTCGGACAACGGCCTGCGGGTCAACGGCCGGGACGTCCCGCCGCACCAGGCCGTGCCGCTGCGCGACGGTGACCGCATCCACCTGGGCGCCTGGACCGTTATCACCATCACCCGCGGCTGACCCCGCCCCCCGCCTCATCGCACCGTACCGGGCGGCCGGGTCGTTGGCCGGCCGCGGTGGCGAGCCGTCGTTCGAAATACGTCAGCTGACCGATGTCTTGCATTGCAAGTTGCAGGACCATTTTCTTGCAAGCGGCAACGGGCTCCTCGTACCAGCCCGGCCGGCTCCACCCCGGCTCCACCCCAGCACCACCAGGGAGACCCGATGAACGCGATGGCGCCGCCCCGTCCGACCGAACTGCACAGCTGCCAGGTACGGCTCGCCGCGAAGCCAGCCGCGGTCGGCCAGGCCCGGTGCCACGTCCAGGCCGCCATCGGCGCCTGGGCCGTCCCGGTCGACGAGCACGTCGCGGTCCTGCTCACCAGCGAACTGGTGACCAATGCCATCACGCACCAGCCGGGCCGGACGATCACGGTCGTCATCGTCTGCTCCCCGGGGCAGCTGCGGGTCGACGTGCACGACACGTCGCGGGCCCTGCCGGTGCTGGCCCCCGCCCCGGTCGACGCCGAGACCGGGCGCGGCCTGATGCTGGTGGACACGCTGTCGGATGAGTGGGGCACCTACCGTACCCCTGCGGGCAAGGCGGTGTACTTCACGCTCGCGCCCCAGCCTGGGCTGGCCTAGGGCGCGCCTGCGGGGGGTAAAGCGTGGGGACTGTGAGTCCAACTCCCCCGGCGGCTCACAGTCCCCGCCCAGCCCTCCAGGCCCGCACACAACCAAAACCCTTCAGCCGAACGGGTTTCGTTCCCGCCCCGTAATCACCTCGGCGGGTTGACCCGCCGGGCCGATTCGCGGGCGATGTCGATGCGGGAATTGACGTCGAGCTTCTTGAGGATGTGCGAGACGTGGGTCGCGACCGTCCGCCGGGACAGCAGCAGCCGGGCCGCGATCTCCGGGTTGGACAGCCCTTCCTCGACGAACGCGGCGATCTTGATCTCGGTGGCGGTGAGGCTTTCCCAGCCGCTGCGCGCCCGGCGGTGCTTGGCGTGCGGCCCGCGCCTGATGCCGTGGGCGCGGAACTCAGCCTGCAGCCGGGCCACGTCCGCGGCCGCGTCCAGGTCGGTGTAGACCTCCACCGCCTCGGTGAACGCGGCCCGGGCCTGTTCGCGGTCGTCGGCGTCGACGAAGTGCCCGGCCGCCGCCTCAAGCGCCTTGGCCCGCAGCAGCGGCCGGGAGGCGTCGTCGTAGCGCTCGGCCGCCGTCAGCAGGCTGGGGGCGTCGCGGTCCAGCAGGGCCCGGCAGTAGAGCGCGTTCGCCTGCTGGTGCGGGACATCCGAACTGGCCGCGAGGGTAGCGGCGTGGCCGGCCAGGGCCTGGGCGACAGTCAGGTCGCCGGTGCCGACGGCGAGGCGGACGGCGTCGGCCAGCAGGTCCTCGATCTCCTTGAGCTCCTCGGTGTTGCTGTCGAATCCACCGGTCAGCGCGGCCAGGGCTTCGGGCAGAGCGCCCTCGTACTCGTGGTCCAGGCTGCGGGCCAGGGCTAGCGTGCCGATGAGCCGGTGGCCGATCCGCTCGGCGAACGGGGCGGCCGCGGCCAGGTGCTGCCGAGCCTCGGCGGTCTGGCCGCGGTGGAAGCAGATGACGGCGGCGATGCTGAGGTCGCAGCAGGCGGCCCCAGGTTCCTTGAGATCCTCGTCCATGGCCGTCACCTCGGCTAGCGCGTCGTCCCACCGCCCGGAGTCGAACAGCATCTGGCCGAGGGCACTGTGCGCCTGGGTCCGCCGCCGTGCCGTGCCGACCTGGCCGGCCAGCTGCCGGGCCTGGCCGGCCGCGGCCAGCGCCTCGTCGTACCGGTCGAGGTTCGCGAGGGTGACGGCCTGGTTGATCTGCAGCAGCAGCCGCAGGTCGCTCAGCCCCGCGTCGGCCTGGGTCACGGCCAGCGCCCGGTCAAACAACGGCAGCGTGTCCGCCGGGTGCCCCTGCACCCCGGTCATGATCGTCAGCACGTGCAGCGCCCAGGCCATGGCCCAGTTGTCGGCCGCCTCGGTGGCCGCCTCAAGCGCGCTGGCCGCCACCCGGCCGGCCTCCTCGACCTCGCCGAGGTGCAGGTGCGTGCGCGCCGCGAGCACCATCAGCCGGGCGCGGTGCCGGGTCGAGATACCGGGCGCGGCCAGCGCCCGGTCCAGCGCGGCCAGCGGCTCCGCGCCCGGGCCTGCCAGCATCCGGCACTGCGCCAGCGTCCAGTGCAAGGCCTCGATGACATCGGGCTCGGTGGCGTACTCGAGTGCGAGGCTGGCCACCTGCTCGGCCGCGTCGGTGTCGCCCATCCGGTAATGGGCGTCGGCGAGCCGACTGGACAGCCAGCTGTGCTGGACCGTGCCGGCCGTCGAGCCGGCCACGGCCCGGGTGAGGAGCTCGGCGGCGACTCCCGGTGCCTGGTCGACCAGCGAGTCCGCGGTGCGGGCGAGCCAGTCGAGAATCCACTGGTCCATCGGCACGGCCATACCCTGCGGCTCGCCGACGGCGCGCAGCAGCTGCCGGGCGACCCGGTCGGCCGGGGCATCGGCCTCGGCCAGGGCGCGGCCGGCGTCGCGGTGCCAGGCGGCCCGGACCGGGACCGGCATCTCGTCGTACAGCGCGGCCCTGATCAGCGGGTGCCGGAATTCCAGCCGCTGGCGCGACTCGGTCAGCACGCCCACCGCGCACGCCTCGTCGATAGCCCGGACCAGGTCCGCCACGCTCCGATTCAGCACGCTGGCCAGGTCCGTGACGGTGAAGTCCACGCCGAGCAGGGCCGCCGCCCGCAGCACCTCGCGCACCGGTCCGGTCACGAACCCCAGCCGGTCCGCGATGGCCGCCGACAGCGAGCCGGGCGCCGAATCGCCCGCCAGCTCGGCCCCGCCCGCCTCGGTCACGGTCAGGGCCGCCGAACGGGCCAGCGCGGCGACCAGCTCGGTGACGTACAGCGGGTTGCCCGCCGCTCCCTCCGCCAGCCGCAGCAGTCCCGCGTCGGGCCGCCCGCCCGCCAGCGCCGCCACCAGGTCCGCTACCGCCGGCCCGGCCAGCGCGTCCAGCTGCAGGCGCGACCGGTCGTCCACCGCCCGGCGCAGCGCCAGCAGGTCGTCCCGCAGCGGCGGCCGCATCATCCCGATCATGAGCAACGGGACCTGCCGGGCCGAGCGCGTCAGCCGCGCCCACAACATGACGCTGGCCGGATCGGCCCATTGCAGGTCATCGACGACCAGCACCACCGGCCGAACAGCGCACTGCTCGGTCACCAGCGCCACCAGCTGCTCGGCCAGCACCGCGGGCACGTTCGCGCCCCGGTCGGCGGTCATCTCACCGCGCAGCAGCCTGACGATCACCTCCCGGCGCGGGTTGGGGGAGGACTCGCGGACCCGCAGCCCGTCCAGGAACGGCAGCAGCGGCAGCTCCTGGCCCAGCTCGTCCCCGGCCCCCCAGAACACCTGGCAGCCCGCGTCCGGTGCGTCGGCTACCGCCGTTCTGACCAGGGCGGACTTCCCGATGCCAGGCTCGCCCTCGATGAGCACGGCCCCGCCGCGCCCCAGGGACACCTCTTTTACCATCCCCGTCAGCAGTGAAATCTCGCTGTCACGCCCGACCAGCGCACCAGCCGGGGACACGGGATGCATGGAACAAATGCTACTACCAGAACATTTAGGGAACAAGCCGACTAATTTCGGACATTAATTCGGCCATAATAACCGCCGTCCGCAGTGTGCAATGAAAGTTGCAATGAGTCTTGCTTCGCATTTATCTCTGACAGATTACTTGTCATTTTCAGGAAAAGCAGAATACAAATTTACCGGCATATTTTGGTATTTGCAAGAAGTGTACTGGCTGTTTTACGCTATGTGTACGGATAGGTCGAAACTGGTAATATCTCCATAAGATCCAAAACGCCCGGGCGGGTCTGTGGAGGGCAGAACCAGGCTGCTGACCTCTGGTTTCTGTCATGGAGGAATCATGCGCATCGGGCGTAAAATAATTATTCCGGCTATCGTATCACTCAGCGCCGCCGCGTCAATCTTTGCTAGCTCGGCAGCCGTGGTGGCGACCGCTACCACGCCAGTGGCTGCCACGAGTTCCGGCATCTACTACCACGGCTGAGCCGGAATGGCCGCATGGCCCGGCGCCCTGCCGGAACGTCATGCTAACCACCGCAGGCTACTCCCGTCTTAATGCCGCCAGGCGTGACGAGATAATACCGACGAAAACGAGAGACGCCGGCGGCCGGGGCCCATCGAGGGCTCCGGCCGCACAGTAACCTCGAGGGCTCCGGCCGCACAGTAACTCCGCAACGCTCCTTCGCTCCCGCTTCCCGCATCAGTAACCTGGTCGAGGCCACTGCGATCCCGCTGACCACACCTGCCACAGGCGATCCGCTTCCGCGGATCGCCTGCTTGCGTGCCCGGGCCGTCCTCGTCGTGCCCATCCGGGCCGGTCACTCGCCCGGCATCCGAATTGGCAGTTCGTTTTGACTAGTTATAACGGGCTCTATGGCTACGATGGTCGGTGTAACGTGTACTAAAGATTTCACAAATTCTTTCCGTGAAATCTGCATGACCGGCGCACCAGTCCGCCCGCGCGCGGCGCCGAGGAGGAGGCACGCCCGATGAACGCGCCAGGAAGCCCGACGGTGCGGCGGCGGAGGCTGGCTGCCGAGCTTCGCGGCATCAGGGAGAGCAAGGGCAAGAGCGGCGATGCCGTCGCCGCCGCGCTGAAGTGGTCGCCGTCCAAGATCAGCCGGTACGAGCGGGCCCGGACCGGGTTGCGGCCGCGTGAGGTCGAGCGGCTGCTCGACTATTACCAGATCACCGGGCCCCGCCGCGAGCTCCTCCTCGGGCTGGCCGAGGACGCCGCCCAGAAGGGCTGGTGGGAAGAGTACGCCGACACCTTGTCCGAGGATTACCAGCAGTTCATCGGCCTGGAGCACGAGGCCACGTCGATGGCCATCTGGCACGTCGACGTGGTGACCGGCCTGTTCCAGACCGAGGGCTACGCCCGGCACATCATCAGCAGCTACAGCCGGGTCGAGCCGGTGGCGCCCGGGATGATCGGCCGGCAGATCGGGGTGCGGATGCAGCGTCAGCAGGTTCTGGCCCGTGAGGGGCTGCAGCTGTCGCTGGTGCTCGACGAATCGATCCTGAAGCGCCGGATCGGCGACGACGCCGTGATGTACGAGCAGCTCCAGCGCCTGGCCCGGGAGGCGGCCCGGCCGAACATCACGCTGCAGATCCTGCCGCTGGACGCGCAGCACACGGTCTTCGGGGAGTCGTTCGTCATCTTCGGCTTCGGCGCCGACAGCGACGCGATGCTGCAGGACGTGGTGAGCACCGAGCACCTGCGCACCGGCTTCACCCTGGAGGGGGAGCGGGAGACCTACCTGCACCGGATCGCGTTCCAGATGCTCGCCGACGCCTCGCTCGACCCCGCGGCCTCCCGCGCCCTCATCCTCGAGACGGCGGAGTCGCACTGGTCCGGTGCCCGGCAGCGCGCCCACGCATAAGTAAACATCAGAAGGCCTGCTGACGGCCTTCGGGCGTCGTCCTCAGTCCCGGCCTTCCGGCGTCGTCCCTCAGTCCCGTCTGCGGAACGCCGCTCCTATGCCTTTGAGGCTTAAGTTACAACTTGAGCACAACGGACATTTCCGTGGTTTTTGGTGCTACAAGATATGTGGAGTATTCCTAGGTGCCGGTGTTCGGCTAGCCTAAGCGCCAAGTGCTACTTTCAGTAGTATTCGCACTACATTCCGTAGTTGCGCATTCAGGATATTACCTAACAATCAGTGAGGTAGTAACGGTGGGTATCACTACGTCCGGAAATCAGTCAGAAGGTTCGGGTCCTATCTGGGTCAAGAGCTCGCTGAGCTTCTCGAACGGCAACTGCGTCGAGGTGGCCAGCCTGCCCCGCGATGAGATCGGCGTCCGGAACAGCAGGGACCGGCAGGGCGCGGTCCTGAAGTTCACCCCGGACGAATGGCACGCCTTTCTCGGAGGCGTACGTAACGGTGAATTCGACAGCTTCGGGATGTAATTACCGATGTAATTAATCGTGAGCGCCTTGGCAGCCCGCTCACGGTAGCTGTCGGTCAGGACAAGCGGAGGCCTGCCCCGGGGAGCCGGGGGAGCCTCCGCTTTCCTGTTCCGGCGGCCGATGAATCCGGCTGGCCTGGTGCGTCTTACCCCCAGACACCTGACGAAGGGGGCAACTCATGACCGAGCCGAAGACCGGCACCCTGTCCGCACCGGGCGCCGACGTCCAGTACGACATCCGGAGCGCCGGCCCGGACTCCGGGCCGGTCCTGCTGATCATCGGGTCGCCGATGGGCGCCGAGGGGTTCGTCACCCTGGCCGGGCACTTCGCCGATCGCACCGTGGTGACCTATGATCCGCGCGGGGCGGGGCGCAGCCCGCGCACCGATGGCGCCCTCGAGACCTCGCCGGACGAGCACGCCGATGATCTGCACCGGCTGATTTCCGCACTGGGCGCGGGGCCAGTCGACATCTTCGCCAGCAGTGGCGGCGCGGTCAACGCGCTGGCCCTGGTGGCCAGGCACCCGGAGCAGGTCCGGACGCTGGTGGCGCACGAGCCGCCCGCCTTCGCCGAGCTGCCCGACCGCGAGCCGGCGCTGGCCGCCTGCGCGGACATCCACGAGACCTACCTGCGCAGCGGATTCGGCCCGGCCATGGCCAAGTTCATCGCGGTGGTCAGCCTGCAGGGCCCGATCCCGGCCGACTACCGGGACCAGCCCGCGCCCGATCCCGCCGCCTTCGGGCTGCCGGCCGAGGACGACGGCTCGCGCAACGACCCGCTGCTCGGCCTGAACATGCCGTCGTGTCCTGCCTACGAGCACGACTTCGACGCCCTCCGCGCCGTGCCCACCCGCATCGTCCTCGGGGTCGGCGAGGAATCCGGGCAGACGGCCGCCGGGCGCGCCGCCACGGCGGTGGCCGCGCGGCTGGGCATGTCGCCCGTCGTCTTCCCCGGCGATCACGGCGGGTTCCTCGGCGGCGAATACGGCGGCATGGGCAAGCCGGACGCCTTCGCCGCCACCTTGCGCACCGTCCTCGAGCAGCCCTAGCACCCGAGGAGACTCGTTACCCGCCCGCCGCGCGCCGGGGCCAGTCGCCGTCGGCGGTGGCCGCCGCGATGGCCACCGCCACCTCGGCCACCAGGTTGGGGTAGCTGGCGCGGGCCGCGCTGGCCAGCTGGGGTGCCCCGGCCGCATCGACGGTGAGGACGAGGCGGCCGTCGGCGAGTGCCTTGGTCAGCCGGCCCGCCGCCGCCGCGTCCTGACGGCCGTCGGCGTGGGCGGTCAGGACGTCCCTGATCGAGTCCCGCAGGCGGACCAGGGCGGCGTGTTCGGAGTTGCTCAGGCCAGCGTCGGCGGGCAACAGCGCCGCCGTGCGGAGCCAGGCGGCTGCCTCCTCGCGGCTGCCCAGGAGGTCCGTCTCCTGGTCAGCGTTCAGCGTGCGGGCGAGCGACTGGATCAGCTGCAGCGGGCCGGGGGCAGCGGTGCTGCTCCCAGCGGAAGAGTGGGGTTCGGGCACTATCCGATAGTAACGACTCCTTTGCCTTCGGTCAGGTCCGCGCCGAAGCCGGCACCGGGTTCTGCTCCATGACCAGCCGCGCCTCGCCGAGGCGTCACGTGTGACCTCGGCGAGCCGCGCGGTTTCCTCGTTCGGTAGTTAACTGCCTGACGGGGGCGGCGAGACGGGCTCACGTGCCGGATTCGCCCCTTACCGGGGGCGAATACACACGTCGGCTCCGCGGCGAGTGCCTAGGTGGCGTCAGGGGTTGGTGATAGTTGCCATGGCCCGGTCGGGTTCCCAGTGGGCCCGGATCGAGGTGATCAGCCCGTCATCGCCAACGGTGTAGATGACCACGCAGTCGACCAGCATGGTCGCACCGCTATCGCCGAGCCACATCGTGATGCTGGCGATGTTGGCGCAGCAGGGACCGTTGGCGAAGGAATCGGTGATCCGGAAGTGGAACCGGCTCACCGCGCCGAAATTCTGGTCCCACCAGCGCCCGATCCCGCCGCGCCCGCAATGCCCGTTACCCGAAGGATCCATCATCGAGGGGCCGACCGGATCCTGCACCACCGCGTCCGGGGCGAACAGGGCCAGCCATTCGTCCTTGCGCCCGGCCGCGACGGCGGCCATGGAGCGGCGCGAGACGCGGCGCGCGGGATGGTCCCCGTCCGGGGCTTCCCAGGTAATGCTGTCGGTCACGAAAAAACTGTAACGTGTTCTAGTTTAACGTCAAGGCTGGCGAAGCGGCGGCCGAGCCTGGCGGTTCAAGATACGTCAGCTGACCGATGTCTTGCATTGCAAGTTGCAGCACTATTTGCATGGAACGACACGGACGACGGCGCGATGGACCACGAGCTTCCCGGGACCGCAGCAGAGCGGTCGGTGCTCTCCCCGGCCAGCCTAAGCCACCGCGCGAAGGAACCTGATGAGTGCGATGACGCTGACCCGGCCGATCCGACTGCCCGAACCGCGATCACCTGAATCGCCGGCACCCGGACTGCGGTCCCGGTGCATCCGGCTGGCCGCGGGGCCGGCGGCCGTGCCCGCGGCTCGCCGCCAGGTCCAGGCGACGCTGCTGACCTGGGAAGTCCCCGTCGACCCGGCGGACGTGGCCCTGCTCACCAGCGAGCTGGTGACCAACGCCGTCCGGCACGTGGCGGGACCGGTGGTTACGCTCGTCGTCACCTGTTCCCGCGGCCAGGTCCGGGTCGACGTCCACGACACCTCGCGGGCCCTGCCGGAGGTGGCGGACCTCCCCGCCGACGCGGAAACCGGACGGGGCCTGCACCTGGTGGCCACCGTGGCGGATGAGTGGGGCTTCTACCGCACTCCCGCGGGCAAGGCCGTCTACTTCATGCTCGCGCTCCAGACCGGCCTTGCCCCCGGGGCCGGCGGACGCTCCATGCCCGGGGACGGTGAGCCGTGACTCCTCCCATGGTTCACTGTCCCCGGCGCAGCACTTCCGGCGATCAGCCCGGCGCTGACCGGCCCGGCCCGGGCCCGTGCTGGCGAAAGAGCTCGCTGAGCCTGGCTAACGGCAATTGCGTCGAGGTGGCGGGACCGCACCCGGCCGGAATCGGCGTCCGCGACAGCACGGACCCGGCCGGCCCGGTGCTCCGGTTCTCCCCGGGCCAATGGCGCGCATTCCTCGGACGCCTGCAGAAACGGTGATATCGGCTCGGCTAGCGGCCGGGACGCTCGACCTGAGCCGCCCCGAAGATACTGTCCCCGCTTGTTATCCCCCGGCGGGGTAGCCTGAGGCCCGTGACGGTGCATTCCGGGCGCCACTTCCTCCAGATCCCGGGGCCTACTAACGTCCCGGACCGGGTGCTGCGCGCCATTGCGGCCCCGGTGATCGATCACCGCGGCCCCGAATTCGCCCGCCTTTTCCGCGACATTATGCCGGGCCTGCGGCGGGTCTTCGGGACCGAGGATCCGGTGGTCGTCTTCCCGTCGTCGGGTACCGGCGCCTGGGAAGCCGCCCTGGTCAACACCTTGTCCCCGGGCGATGAGGTGCTGATCGCCGAGACCGGGCACTTCGCGGCGCAGTGGGCCCGGCTGGCGAGCCGGCTCGGCCTGCGGCCGGAGGTAGTGCCGGGGGACTGGCGGCACGGGGCGGACCCGGACGCGATCGGCCGCCGGCTGGCCGGCGACACCAGATCCGCCGTCAAGGCCGTCCTGGTCGTGCACAACGAGACCTCGACCGGCGTGACCAGCCGGATCCCGGAGATCCGGGCCGAGCTGGACCGGGCCGGGCACCCGGCCCTGCTGATCGTCGACACCATCTCCTCGCTCGGCTCGATGCCGTACCGGCACGGCGAGTGGGGCGTCGACGTCACCGTCGGCGGCTCGCAGAAGGGCCTCATGCTGCCGCCCGGGCTCGGCTTCAACGCGATCAGCCGCCGGGCCCGCGACGCGGCCGCCACGGCCGGGCTGCCGCGCGCGTACTGGGACTGGGATCCCGTGCTGGCGGCCAACGAGAACGGCTTCTACCCCTACACCCCGGCCACCAGCTTGCTCTACGGGCTGCGCGAGGCGCTCGTCATGCTGGACGAAGAGGGACTGGCGGCCGTGTGGGACCGGCACGCCCGGCACGCGGAAGCCACCCGCCGGGCGGTCCGCGGCTGGGGCCTGGAGATCCAGTGCGCCGACCCGCGCGAGTACTCCGCGTCGGTGACCGCCGTCGTCCTGCCCCCCGGACACGACGCCGACCAGGTCCGCGAGGTCATCCTCGGCAAGTTCGACATGTCCCTCGGCACCGGCCTCGGCCGTCTCGCGGGCCGCGTGTTCCGCATCGGCCACCTCGGCCACTTCAACGACCTCACCCTGGCCGGCGCGCTCTGCGGCGTCGAAATGGGCCTCCAGCTAACAAAAGTGCCCATCGAACCAAACGGGGTAGCCGCCGCCCTCGACTACCTGCGCACCAGCTGAGCGCCCGGAGCGGGACGCGGTGCCCTACCGTCCGGCCGCCGCGTCCCCGCCCCCGAGGACTCGGTGTACCCCTGGGTACCTTCTTGCGTACAGACGGGCTGGGCTGGAAGCAGGATTTTGGTTACGATGGGCGAGGATATGGGTACGTAAGGTATTGCAAGGAACGTTTCGCTGAAACTGCACGACCGGCGTCAAGGGCGACACGGCGTCGAGGAGGAGGGGCGCTCGATGATCGCGCCAGCAAGCCCCACGGTACGGCGGCGCCGGCTCGCCGCCGAACTGCGCGGGATCCGGGAGACCAAGGGCAAGAGCGGCGACGCGGTCGCGGCGGCGCTGAAGTGGTCACCGTCCAAGATCAGCCGTTACGAACGGGCCCGGACCGGACTGCGGCCGCGGGAGGTCGAGCGGCTGCTCGACTACTACCAGATCACCGGGCCCCGCCGCGCGCAGCTGCTCACGCTAGCCGCGGACGCCGCCCAGAAGGGCTGGTGGGAGGAATACTCCGACAGCCTGTCCGAGGACTACCAGCAGTTCATCGGGTTCGAGCACGAGGCCGCGTCGATGTCCGTCTGGCACGTCGACGTGGTGACCGGGCTGCTGCAGACCGAAGAGTACGCCCGGCAGATCATCAGGGGCTACAGCCGGATCGAGCCGATCGCGCCCCGGATGATCGAGCGGATGGTCAGCGTCCGGATGCGGCGCCAGCAGATCCTGAACCGGGAGAGCCTGCAGCTGTCCGTGGTGCTCGACGAGTCGGTCCTGCGGCGCCGGGTCGGCAGCGACGCCGTGATGTACGACCAGCTCCAGCGGCTGGCGCAGGAGGCCGACCGGCCGAACCTGACGCTGCGGATCCTGCCCCTGGGCGCGGCCCACACGGTCTTCGGGGAGTCGTTCGTCATCTTCGGCTTCGGCGCCGACAGCGACCCGATGCTGCAGGACGTGGTCAGCACCGAGCAGCTGCTGAGCAGTCACACCCTGGAGGGGGAGCGGGAGACCTACCTGCACCGGATCGCCTTCCAGATGCTCGGCGACGCGGCCCTCGATCCGGCGCAGTCCCGGGCGTTCGTCCTGCAGCTGGCGGAATCGTACTGGTCAGGCGCCCAGCAGCGAGCCAGCGCCTAGGATCAGCCCCGATCCGCCGGTCCCCGGGCATGTTGCTGGCCCGGCTGGCCCGAGTCCTGGCGGACCGGGCAGCACCTGACCGGGCACCCGGCATTTACTGGCCGGTACGAGTTCCGTAAATTGGCCCTTAGGCGGCGGCAGCGGTTGACCGCCGGTGCCCACTGACCGCGTTCACGAGGACAGGTGCGATGGCAGACGACATCCTTTCGATCTACGCGCAGAGCCAGCCGGGCAAGCCGGGCGTCATCGACGACAAGCCAGACGGCACCGTCGTCGTGTGGACGTACGCAGAGCTCGAGGCGCAGTCGAACCGGATCGCGAACCTGCTGCTCTCGCTGGGCGTCAGCCCGGGCCAGAAGGTCCTGTGGTGCGGGCCGAACTCGCCCGAGGTCGTCGCCGTGATGAGCGCGTCGCGGAAGATCGGCACCGTCGCCGTGCCGCTGAATTACCGGCTGACGCCGGAAGAGGCGCTCTACGTCATCAACCACAGCGACGCCGAGGTCGTCTACGTCGACTACGAGCACGCGCCGATGTTCGCCGCGCTGCGGGACCAGCTGGAGAAGGTCCGGCACATCATCGCGGTCGGCGGGCCGGTACCGGAGCCCCCGGACGGGATGCTGACCGACGCCGACATCGCGGCCGCCCCGGACAGCCCGCCCGACGTGGGCGACGCGGCCGGCACCGGCGGCTCGATGATCTACACCTCCGGCACGACCGGCAAGCCGAAGGGCGCGTACCGGTCCGGCGCCCCGGACCCGGAGCAGATCGGCGGCCTGCTGAACCTGTTCGGCTACCGCCCCGACGACATCTACATCACCTCGGGCCCGCTGTACCACAGCGGCCCCAGCGCGTTCATGGGCGCCGGCCTGCTGTTCGGCCAGACGATCGTGGTGCAGCGCAAGTTCGATGCCGAGGACTGGCTGCGGCTGGTGGACAAGTACAAGGCGAGCTCGACCTTCTCGGCGCCCGCCCTGGTCCGGATGATCTGCGCGCTGCCCAAGGAGATCAAGGACCGCTACGACCGTTCCTCCATGCGGGTCATGCTGGCCAACGCGGCCCCGTGGAGCTTCGCTCTCAAGCAGCAGTACATCGCGGACTTCCCGGCCGAGTCGCTGTTCGAGATCTACGGGTCGACCGAGCTCGGCGTGGACACCGTCCTGCTCCCCAAAGACCAGCTCCGCAAGCCGGGCTCCTGCGGCCAGCCCGCCCCCGGTATCGAGATCGTCCTGTTCGACGACGACGGCAACCCGGTCACCGGCACCGGCCCGGACCATCCCGGCGAGGTCTTCGTGCGGTCCAAGGGCGCGTTCGACACCTATTACAAGAACGACGCCAGCTACGAGTCGAACAGCCGCGGCGACTACCACACGGTCGGCGACATCGCCTACTGGGACGACGAGGGCTACCTGTACATCTGCGACCGCAAGACCGACATGATCATCTCGGGCGGGATGAACATCTACCCGGCCGAGATCGAGGCGGCGCTGGAGCAGCATCCCGAGATCTATGACGTCGCGGTGTTCGGGATCCCGTCGGAGGAGTGGGGCGAGGTCGTGCACGCGACGGTCGTCCGGTCGCCCGGATCGTCGCTGACCAAGGAGGAGATCGCCGCGTTCGCGCGCGAGCACCTGGCCAGCTACAAGGTGCCGCGGTCGGTGGACTTCACCGACGAGCTGCCGCGCACCGGCTCGGGCAAGATCCTCAAGCGCCAGCTCCGGGCGCCCTACTGGGCCGGCCGCACCGCCCAGGTCGGCTAAGGAGCAGGCAGGCCGAGCACCCCGGTGGGGAGCACCGCGTGCACGCCCCAGGTCTGGTTCGCCACCTGCGTGACCCGCAGGTCCACGCACGTGCTGGCCAGCGCGAGCGCCGCCGCCTTACCCAGCCCGGTCAGCACCTCCAGCCACCGGACCATCGCGTCCAGCGCGTCCCCCATAGCGACGTTGAGATCAGCGTCGAACCCGAACGTCACGCGCCCCCCGGGCGCCTCCGCGTGAATGTTCCCGAGCGGCCGCCCCGCCGCCAGGCCGATGATGGCCGAGGTCGTCATCGGGCATTCGATGGCGGTCCCGCCGACCTCGCCGTCGCCCTGCGCCGCGTGCCCGTCGCCCAGGTAGAGCAAGGCGCCCGGCACGGTGACGGGCAGGAACAGCGTGGTCCCGGCGACCAGTTCCCGGCAGTCGATGTTCCCGCCGGCCGAAGCGCGCGGCGGTATCGTCGAGTGCTCCCCGGCCTCGGCCGGCGCCACGCCCATCACGCCCAGGAACGGCGCCAGCGGCCGGGTGAACCCCTCCGCGGTCCGCCCCCGCCCGGCGGCGGAGTCGAGTTCCCACAGCAGCCACGACGGCGGCCCCTCGGTCAGCCCGAGGCGCCGCATCACCGGCGTGTCCCGGCCGCCGGCCACCGTCCAGCCCCACTCGCCGGGCCGCAACGACAGCAGCCGCAGCGCGAGCATGTCGCCCGGCCGGGCTCCGCGCACCTCGATCGGGCCGGTCAGGCAGTGCCCGCGGGCCCCGGGGATCAGCTTGGGCTGGTCCTCGCCGGGAAACCGCTGCCGGGCCAGGTGCCCGGAGGCGTCCAGCGAGCCGACGGTGACGGTGTCGCCCGGGTCCACGGTCAGGACGGGGACGTGATCACGGGAGAAGGCGTCCCTGGTGGTCCCGGGCGCCGGGTCGAGCCGGTGGCTGGTCATGATCCTGCCGCTCCTTCGGTGCACTCGCGCGCTTCCACCTGACCGCACCCCCCACTCCATATCCTCGGTGATGTGCTTCCCGTCTATCTCGCCGCGGCCGCCGGGGTCCTGTTCGCGGCGGGCGTGCTGCGCGACCCCCGCAGCTTCAGCAACGCGGTCTGGCTCGGCCTGGCCCTGGCGCTGGGCGCGCTGGCCGCCGCGCACCACCTGGAGGAAACGTCCGGGACGGTGGCCCGGCTGCTGATCTTCGGCCTGGCCGCGCTGGTGGCGTTCGGGCCGGTCCTGGTGGCGGGCTACCTGGTGCTGAACGGCATCACGATGGTGCGCCGGGAAGGCTTCCGGCCCGCCAACCTGCTGTCCCTGCTGGCCGGGCTGGCCGTCTTCGGGCTGATCGCTTTCCTGATCGCAGCCTTGCGGACCCGGGACCCGGACCTGACGGTGTCGTTCGCGATCGTCGTCCTGCTGTCCGGCTACATCTCGTTCCTGCTGGTGTCGTACGTGATCTACGCCCTCATCTACAGCCGGATCACCGGGCTGCGGCGCGCCGACTTCGTGGTCGTCCTCGGCTCCGGCCTGGCCGGCGGCGACCGGGTCCCGCCGCTGCTGGCGGGCCGGCTGGAACGGGGCCTGCGGGTGCGCCAGACGCTGGCCCGGCGCCGCCAGGCCAGCCCGGTCGTGATCGTCTCCGGCGGCAAGGGCAGCGACGAGCAGATCTCCGAGGCCGAAGCGATGGCCCGCTACCTGATCGGCCGCGGGCTGCCCGACGACCAGATCATCCGGGAGGACCAGTCCCGTACCACCGAGGAGAACCTGACGTACAGCCAGGCGATCATGGCGCGGTCCCGGCCCGGCTACCAGTGCATCATCGTGACCAGCAACTACCACGTGTTCCGGGCCGCCATCATCGCGCGCCGTCTCCGCGTCAACGGCCAGGTCACCGGGGCGCGGACGGCTGGCTACTACTGGCCGACCGCGATGCTCAGGGAGTTCGCCGCCGTCTTCCTCGGCTACAAGCTGGTCAACTTCATCATCTGTGCCCTGATCGTCGGAGTGCCCCTGGGCTACTACCTAGTCGGGCGGTGAGGCCGCATGATTGACAGTATCCTGTCGATTTGACAGAATGCTGTCATGACTACTTCGACGGTGCACGTGGCAGTGTTCGATACCTTCGCCGACTGGGAGACCGGCTACGCGACCGCGCACATCCGCCGCGACAGCTGGCAGCGTCAGCCGGGCCGGTACTCGGTCACCACCGTGGGCGTCACCCGCGAGCCGGTCACCACGATGGGCGGCATGCGCATCGTGCCGGACATCGCGCTGGGCGAGCTCCGGCCGCCGGACAGCGCGATGCTGATCCTGGCCGGCGGCGACACCTGGGGCGAGGACTCGATGGCCGGCTTCCGCGCCGCCGCCCGGCGGTTCCTGGCGGCCGGGGTGCCGGTCGCCGCGATCTGCGGCGCGACGTTCGGCCTCGCCCTGGAAGGGCTGCTGGACGACCGCGCGCACACCAGCAACGACGCCGGGTACCTCGCGCTGACCGGCTACGCGGGCGGCGGCCGGTTCGTGGCCGGGCCCGTGGTGGCGGACGGCGACCTGATCACGGCGAGCGGCGTGGCGCCGGCTCACTTCGCCCGGGCCATCTTCGAGCGGCTGGGGATCTACACGCCCGAGGTGGCCGCGTCCTGGTTCAAGCTCTACGGAGACCGCGACCCGGCCGGCTTCTACGAGCTGATGGCGGCGCCGGCGGGTCAGCCGGCGTGACCCGCCGCGAGCAGGACCTGCTGTCCGCCGCGGCGGTCACCACGTTCCGGCTGAACGGCCAGTTCCTCGCGCTCGCGGAGGAACTGGCCCGGCCGGCCGGGCTGACCGCGGCCTGGTGGCAGGTGCTCGGCGCGGTCCTGGGCGAGCCGCTGACCGTGGCCGGCATCGCGCGGGAGATGGGCATCACCCGGCAGAGCGTGCAGCGCAGCGCGGACATCCTGGCCGAACGCGGCCTGGCCGAGTACCTCCCCAACCCGGCGCACCGCCGCGCCAGGCTGCTCACCCCGACCGAGGCGGGCCGCGCCGCGATCGCCCGGATCGGCCCCGGCCACGCGGCCGCGGCCGGCCGGCTGGCCAAGGCCCTGGGCGAGCAGCCGCTGGCCGGCGCCGTCGCCGCCCTGCGCGCCCTGTCCGCCGCCCTCGACGACGCTGGCCTATCGTGAGCGTATGCCGCGCGACACACTGACCCGCGAGAAGATCGTCAGGGCGGCCGTGGACCTGCTGGACGCCGACGGCCTGGAAGGGTTCAACATCCGCGCGCTCGGCCGCCGGCTCGACTCCGCCGCCACCGCGATCTACTGGCACGTGGACAGCAAGGACAACCTCATCTCGCTCGCCGCCGACCAGGCCTGGAACGAGATCGCGCTGGCCGACCCGGACACGGCCGGATGGCGGGACGCGGCCGCCGCGATGGCCACCGGCCTGCACGCGATGCTCGTCCGCCACCCCTGGCTGCTGCAGGCCTTCGGCTCCTTCCTGGTGTTCGGCCCGGGCAAGGCCCGGCACGACGACCACACCCTCGCCATCTACGAGGCGGCCGGATTCACCGGTGCGCGGGCCGACCAGGCGGCGGCCAGCGTCTTCACGTTCGTGCTCGGCAATGCCCTCGGCGCGGCCGCCGATGCGTCGCTGACCCGTCGGCTCAGCCGTGACGGCGGCGACGCCGCGGAGCTGATCCGGGACCATGTGGCCCAGGCGACCGAGCTCGCGGCGCAGTTCCCGCGGCTCAGTGCCCGACTGGGGACCCGGCCCGACGATGCCGCGGACGGCTATGGCGCGGCGCCCGGGGGGAGCTTCGAATTCGGCCTGCGGGCCATGCTCGACGGCCTGGCGGCCCAGCTCGCGGAGGCCGGGTCCTACCCGGCCGCGGCGGCGGAAAAACCAGGCCCCGGGGTGCCGCGCTGACGGTCCCGGCGGTTGAATACGCTGACCGACCAGATCAGGCCGAGCAGGCCGAGCCCGCCGCACCAGGCCAGGGCGATAAGCCAGCTCCACCCGATGGGGGTGCCGAGCAGCAGGCCGCGCAGGGTGTTGATCATCGGGCTGAACGGCTGGTACTCGGCGAAGTAGCGCAACCCGGCCGGCATGGTGGAGGTCGGCACGATCCCCGATCCGACCAGGGGCAGCACGACGAGCGGGAACGGTCCGTTGCTGGCCGAGGCGACGGTCTTGGCGGCAAGCCCGAAGGCCAGGCCCAGGCACGCCAGGCTGACCGTGACGAACGCCAGCAGCCCGGCCGCGCCGAGCCACCGCATCAGCCCGGCGTCCGAGCGGAAGCCGAGCGCGAAGGCGATGACGAAGACGGCCACCATGGCGACCAGGGTCTGCAGCGCGCTCGCCGCGATGCGCGCGATGAGAATGGACGGACGGAAGATCGCCATCGTCCGGAACCGGTCGATGATGCCGGCCGTCATGTCGACGCTCGCCTGAGTCGAGATGCCGATCAGCCCGGCCGCGGCGGTCATGATGATCAGCCCCGGCAGGACGTAGTCGATGTAAGCGGGCGTGCTGGCCGACCGGACGGAGTCCTTGAGCGCCCCGCCGAAGACGTAGACGAACAGCAGCAGGAACAGCACGGGAATGCCGATGATGGCACCGATCGCCACCTTGTCCCGCAGCTCCTGCTTGATGTTGCGCCGCAGCATCGTCGACGTGTCGCGCAGCGGGTAGACCTTGACGGTCATGACTGTTCCTTTCCGGTCTGGCCGGTGAGGGTGAGGAAGACGTCGTCGAGGTCGGGCGTGTGCAGCGCGACGTGCCGGACCGCATCGACATCGATCCCGGCGAGCAGGTCCTGGACCGACCGGGCGCTGTCGTCGCTGGCCACCTGCAGGGTCAGCGCCTCGTCGTTCCGGCTGGCCCGGTCGCCGAACTGGCGGGCCGCGGCCTCCAGCGCGCTCGCCGAGGTGAAGGTCAGCAGTGCGTGGCCGCCGGGGATGCGGCGCTTGAGCTCGGCCGCGGTGCCCTGGGCGACGACCGCCCCGTGGTCGAGCACGGCGACCAGGCCGGCCAGCTGGTCGGCCTCCTCCAGGTACTGCGTGGTGAGGAAGATCGTGACCGCTTCGGTGCGTACCAGCCGGCGGATCAGTTCCCACATGGTCCGGCGGCCGCGCGGGTCGAGGCCGGTGGTCGGCTCGTCGAGGAAGATGACCCGTGGTGCGCCGATCAAGGTCATGGCCAGGTCGAGACGGCGCTGCATGCCGCCGGAGAAGGTGAACGCCGGCCGCGGGCCCACGCCGGCCAGGTCGAACAGCTCGAGCAGTTCCGCGCTCCGCTGCCGGCCCGCCCGCCTGGGCAGGTGCCAGAGGTCCGCCATGAGCAGCAGGTTCTCCTCGGCGCTGAGGTAGGCGTCAATGGCCGAGAACTGGCCGGTGACGCCGATGACCGACCGCACCGCCAGCGGATCGCGCACGATGTCGTGGCCCGCGATCGCGACCTCGCCGGCGTCGGCGGCGGACAGCGTGGCCAGGATCCGCACCATCGTCGTCTTGCCCGCGCCGTTCGGCCCGAGCAGCGCGAAGACCGTTCCCGCGGGCACCGACAGGTCGATCCCGGCCAGGACGACGTGGTCGCCGAAGGACTTCCTGAGCCCCCGGACCTCGATCGCCGCCCCGGTCCGGCCCGCGGCGGCGTTCCCGCTTGGCTTCCCGTCTGTCTTGATCATGCTAGCTCCGGCTTCGCTACGACTTGAACAATGCTCAAGTCGTAGGCTAGGCCACACTTGAGCATTGTTCAAGTTATCTCCTGCCTTCCTGGCCGGGAAAGGTGACGGCGCGGGCTTGACCTTGACGCAGGGTCAACCTTCAACGATGGCGGTCATGACGAAAAAGACAGAGACAGCGCCGGCCCTCACGATCATGACCACCGATCTGCGCAAGGCCTATGGCCGCAAGACGGTGCTCGACGGCATCGACCTCCGGGTCCCCGCGGGAACGGTCTTCGCGCTGCTCGGGCCGAACGGCGCGGGCAAGACCACCACCGTGCGGATCCTTTCCACCCTGATCGAGGCGGACGGCGGCCAGGCGAGCGTCGCGGGACATGACCTGGCCGCCGCACCGGAGGCGGTCCGCCGGGTGATCGGGGTCACCGGGCAGTTCTCGGCGGTGGACAACCTGCTGTCCGCGCGGGAGAACCTGATCTTGATGGCCGACCTCTACCGCCTGGGGCGCCGGCCCGGGCGGCACCGCGCCGCCGCCCTGCTGGAACGCTTCGGGCTGAGCGAGGCGGCCGATCAGCCGATCTCGACCTACTCGGGCGGTATGCGGCGCCGGCTGGACCTGGCGATGACGCTGGTCGGCGAGCCGCGGGTGATCTTCCTGGACGAGCCGACCGCGGGGCTCGACCCGCGCAGCCGCCGGGAGCTGTGGGCGATCGTCCGCGAGCTGGTCGCCGACGGGGTCACCATCTTCCTCACCACCCAGTACCTGGAGGAGGCCGACCAGCTGGCCGGGCTGATCGGCGTGCTGGACGGCGGGCGGATCGTCGCCGAGGGCACCGTGGCCGAGCTGAAACGGCTGGTTCCCGGCGGCCACATCACCGTGCACTTCGCCGGCCCAGCCGCGCTGACCGCGGCCGCGGTCGCGCTGGCCGCCACCGGGCTGGTCAACGAGGAACGAGCCACCGTCGCCGTCGACGGGGACGCCCTGACCGCGCAGCTGCCCAGCGACGGCAGTATCGGCTCACTGCGGTCGGTGCTGGACCGGCTGGACGCCGCCGGCATCGCCGTCGAGGACCTCTCGGTGCACACCCCGGATCTCGACGACGTCTTCCTGGCGCTGACCGGTGACCGCCGATGAGGAACCGCACCGTGACCGACACGCTCACCCTGCTGCGCCGTAACCTGCGGCACACCGTTCGCTACCCCTCGATGACGGCCGGAGCCATCTTCGGGCCCGTGATCGTGCTGCTCCTGTTCGTCGGTGTCCTGGGCAAGACGCTCGGCAGCGGGCTCGCGGCCAGCGGCGGGCACCCCGCTCACTACATCGCCTACATCGCTCCCGGCATCATCATCACGGCGGTGGCTGCCGGCAGCATGGCCACGGCGGTGGCCGTCTGCGTGGACACCACCGAAGGCATCGTCGACCGTTTCCGCACGATGCCGGTATCGCGGGTGGCGATCCTGGCCGCCCACGTGATCAACAGCGTGCTCAGCACGATCGCCAGCACCGCCTGCGTCGCCGCCGTCTCGGTCCTGCTGGGCTTCCGGCCGCACGCCACCGTGGCCCAGTGGCTGGCGGCGGCCGGCCTGCTGCTGTTCCTCACCCTCGCGCTGACCTGGCTCGCGGTGGCGATGGGGCTGGTCTCGGCGACCCCCGAGGCGGCCAGCAACGCACCGATGCTGATCGTGTTCCTGCCCTTCGTCGGCTCCGCGTTCGCCCCCGCCTCCTCGATGCCGGCCGGGGTGCGCCAGTTCGCCGAGTACCAGCCGTTCACCCCGGCTATCGAGACTGTCCGCGGCCTGCTCACCGGCGCCCCGATCGGCCACAACGCGGTGATCGCGCTCGGCTGGTGCGTCGTGCTCGGCGCGGGCGGGTACGCCTGGGCGGTGGCGGCGTTCTCCCGGCCTGCGGCACACTGATGCTGATGCTCACCATCAAGCGGCTGGCCGACTACGTCGGAGTGACCGTTCGCGCAGTGCGCCACTACCACCAGACCGGCCTGCTCCCCGAGCCCGGGCGAGACCATTCCGGCTACCGGCGCTACGACGCCCGGGCCGTCATCGACCTGATCCGGATCAAGACCCTGGCCGAGGCCGGCGTGCCGCTGGCCCGGATCTCCGAGATCATGTCGGCCGACCCCGAGCACTTCGCCCGGGCGGTGGCCGACATCGACCAGGCGCTGGCCCGGGAGATCACCGAACTCGAGCAGCGCCGCCGCCGCGTGGCCGAGCTCACCGCCGGCGAGCGCCTGTTCCTCCCGGCCGGCATCGCCCAGTACCTCGACGACCTGCGGGCCCTCGGCATCAGCAGCCGGCAGGTGACGCTGGAACGCGACGGCTGGATCATGCTGGCGGCCAGCTACCCGGACAAGGCGCTGGAGTGGATCGCGCAGAAGCGGGCCGACCTGGCCGATCCGGAGTACCGCCGGTTCTACCTCAGCTACGACCAGGCTCACGACTGGGATCCGGGTGACCCCCGGCTGGCGGAGCTGGCCGGGGAACTGGTGGAACGCCTGGTCAGGAACGCCGCGGCGGCCGGCATCGCCTCGGCCGACTGGACCGAGCTGGGAGCGCTGTCACCCGACGAGCAGGCCATGCTGTCCGAGCATGTCAACGACTACTCCCCGGCCTGGCTCCGGCTCAACGAACTCGTCGCCCAGCGCGTGCAGGCCATGGCGGCCGGCCCGTCGGCCTGAAGAAAATGTCAGACCCGGACGTGACAATTGGCCCGCGTCGAACGCGAAGATTCCCGGTGCGGAAAGGGCCTGACCATGATGACGATTTGCGTCCCGGTTCCGGGTGCGGGCGAGCTGCGGCTCGGTGCGGTGAGCCTGCCCGCTGGCCAGCTGCTCCGGCTGGAAGACGGCACCGGCGTGGGCTGGATAACGCAGGCGCCGGTGCGGGTGCCGGGGTCGGCGTGGTCCGCGCTGTCGGCGCTGCACGGCGAGACCGGCCTGATACCGGTCCTGGTGCCGGCCGGCCGGGGGGACGATCTCGAAGCCTCGTGTTACGACCTGTGGATTGACAGTCTTCCTGAGTCATGGCAGACGGGCCCGGAGTGGAGCGAAGAGAACGAGCACGCCGATGAGATGACGGCCCCGTTCTCCCGGCCGTACCCGGGGCTGGCCCCGGCGGTGACTCGGTCGCTGCCGGCCGGCCCGCTGGCGGCGGTACTGCGCTCGTTCCCGGCCTCCCGCGTTGCCCTGGTGCCGGCCGCCCGACCCGCCGATGTCCTGCCGGTGCTCAACTGGTGCCCGGGCAACTGGAATTGCGCCTTCCCGGCGCCCAGCCCGGCGGGATTCGCGGCCGTGCTGCGCTCCTGGGAGGAGCGTTTCGGCGCCCGGCTGCTCGCCCTCACCCACGACGAGGCTTACCTGCTCGTCGAGCGCCCGCCGTACGACTTGGACACCGCGCTGCCGGTAGCCGCGGAGCACTTCGTGTTCTGCGACGAGCTCGCCGGCCGGCAGTCGGTGCAGACGACCGCGGCGCAAATTATCGACGCTCCTGTCTGGTACTTCCGGTGGGACTGACCAGCGAGCCACGGTCCTAGGCGGGCAGGGCGATCGGCATGGCCGCCTCGTAGCCCCACCACGACTGCGACTGCCCGGGGATCAGCAGCAGCGCCGGGAGCGGGGACTCGCCCGCGGCAAGCGCCAGAAGAACCCGGTCGCCCGACACCGCCCATTTTCCGCCTGCCCGGCATCTGCATGGGTGCACACCCGAGTCGCCGGCCCGGCCGGCTAGCACGCTTCACAGGAGCGGAAATGGCCCACGCCATCGACACGACGGGGGGCCCGGACGCCGTCGCGCGGCGCTCTCCGGCACTGATACTGGTGCTGACCGCGGTCGCCTTCTTCATGGTCGCGCTGGACGCCCTCGTGGTGGTGACCGCGCTGCCGGCCATTCATCGCAGCCTGGGCGGCAGCCTCGGCACGCTCGAGTGGTCGGTGAACTCGTACGGCCTGACGTTCGCGGCGGGCATCGTGACCGCCGCCGCCCTCGGCGACCGGCTGGGCCGCCGGCGGGTCTATGTCGCGGGCCTGCTGCTGTTCACCGTCGCCTCGGCCGCCTGCGCGCTCGCGCCCACCGCGGCCGCGCTGATCGCGGCCCGGGCCGTGGCGGGCGGCCCGCTGGTGGGCGGCGTCGTGGTCCAGGGCCTCGACTGGCACTGGATCTTCTGGATCAACGTCCCGGTCGGGCTGGCCGCCGCGGCGCTGTCGGTGATCAAGCTGCCCGAATCCCGCGGTCCGGCCGGCCGCCTGGACCTGCCGGCCGTGCCGCTGGTGGCCGGCGCCGCCGTCGCGCTGACCTGGGGTCTGATTCAGGCCGGAGACACCGGCTGGACGTCCGCCCGGACCGTGATCATGCTG
>Ga0136846_1235451_pt1 | contig 26051 bp, 17 predicted proteins | sample HopSoiMetagenom2_FD_96841 | JGI IMG/M metagenome (GOLD analysis project Ga0136846, IMG submission 96841) | Grasslands soil microbial communities from Hopland, California, USA - 2 Assembly 2016 (version 4) | ecosystem: Environmental > Terrestrial > Soil > Grasslands | place: USA: Hopland... | reverse complement strand
CCGCCCCCCCACCGACCCCCGACAGCCTGGAGTACTGGCGCGCACGCCTGGCCGGGGTCGCCACCGACGCCCTCGATCTGGGCTGCGCGCTGCCCGATCCGGAGCGGCCGACTCTCTCCGGCGCCGTCGAGCGCGCCGAGCTCTCGGACGGGGCCGTCGCGGCGGTCCGGCGGCTGAGCGAGGACCTGGGCGTCGGTGAGCGCTCGGTTCTGCTGGCCGGGTACTGCGCGCTGCTCGAAGCGCACGGCGCCGGGCCCGACCTGGTCGTCGGCCTTCCGCACGACCTGCGCCCGCCCGCGTTCGCGCGCACGATCGGCCTGCACGCCCATGTGCTGCCGCTGCGCGTCCCGGCCGACCCCGACGAGCCCGTCGCCGCCCTGATACGCCGCAGCCATGACGTCTCCCAGGAGGCCGCGGCACACGCCGACGTGGCCGTGGACGCGCACGCGCCGGAGCTGCTGCGCTCCCGGTCCGGACGGCTGGGCGCGCTGTTCCGCCTGCTGTTCGACCACGCGTCCGACGCCGACGCACTCCCGGCGCGGTTCACCCTCGCGGGTGCGCCGGCCGACCTCGTCGAGGTGGACAACGGCTGCGCGAAGCCGGACCTCGAACTGCGGGTGGAGCCCTCGCCCGACGGCGGACTGCGCGTCCGGGCCGGCTACCGGACCGAGGTCCTGACGCGGGCCGACGTCCAGTTCATGCTGGAGCGCTACGACGCGCTGCTGTGCGCGTTCGGCACGCGCCCCGACGGCCCGGTGGGCGCCCTGCCCGGCTGGAGCGCCCGCGACCACGCCGTCATCGACGCGGCGAACGACACCGACGGCCCGGTCGAGCCGGACACCGTCCTGCGGGCGATCTGGCGGCGCGTGACCGCCGCGCCCGACGCCGTCGCCGTCGTGGACGGCGAGCGCGAGGTGACCTACCGCGCGCTGTGGCTCGCCGCGCAGCGCGTCCGGCGCCTGATCGAGGCGGCGGGCGTGGCACCCGGCGGTGTCGTGGCCGTGGCGTCGCCGCGCGGCGCCGGTCTGGCCGCCTCGGTGCTGGGCACCTGGCTGGCCGGGGCGGCCTACCTGCCCGTCGACAGGGCGCACCCCGAGGAACGGATCAGACACCAGCTCTCCGACTCGGGCGCCACGCTCGTCCTCGGCGACGCGGAGCTGGCGGCTCTCGTGGAGCCCGGCGCCGGGACGACCGTGCTCCAGCCCCCGCCGGTGGACGACTCGACGGCCCCGACCGACCCGGTGGACCCGCTGGACGAGCCGGCGTGGACCAATCCGGAGTCCTGCGCCTACCTCATGTACACGTCCGGCTCGACAGGCCGGCCGAAGGGCACGCTCGTCCCGCATCTCGCCCTGGCCAACCTCGTCCTGCACTTCGTCGAGGAACTGCGGGCCACGCCGCGGGACGCGACCCTGTGGACGACGACGTTCGCCTTCGACATCTCCGGCCTCGAACTGTTCGTGCCGCTGGTCTCCGGCGGGCGCGTGGTCGCGGGACCCGATGCGGCGCGCTCCAGCGGCCGGGTGCTCGGCGAGCTGCTGGAACGGCACGCGATCCGGATCGTGCAGGCCACCCCCACCACCTGGCGGCTGGTGCTCGACCGGGTCGAAGGTCGGCTGTCCGGCCGCGCCGTGCTGTGCGGCGGCGAGCCGGTCCCGGCCTGGCTGGTGCGGAGACTGGTCGAGGCCGGCGCCGAGTTGCACCACGTCTACGGTCCGACCGAGACGACCATCTGGTCGACCTCGTCCGTGGTGGACCGGGAGCCGACCGGCCGGCCGGACGTCGGCCGCCCGATCCGCAACACCCGCCTGCTCGTCCTCGACGACCGGGGCCGGCAGCTCCCGGTCGGCCTGCGCGGCGAGCTGTGCATCGCGGGAGCGGGTGTGGCGATCGGCTACCACGGCCGCCCCGACCTGAACGCCGAGCGCTTCGGCGTGCACCCCGACCACGGGCGCTACTACCGCACCGGCGACATCGCCGCCTGGCGGCCGAGCGGCGTCATCGACCTGATGGGCCGCAGCGACCGGCAGGTCAAGCTGCGCGGCAACCGCATCGAGCTGGGCGAGATCGAGTCGACGCTGATGGCACACCCCCACGTCGGCGGTGTCGCGGTGGTCCTGGTCGGCGACCCGAGCGGCGACGGCGTCCTCGTCGCCTGGCTGGAGCCCGCCGCCACGCCGGAGGGTCCCGCCGCGCCGGACCTGGACGACATCGCGGTGCACGCGCGTGAGCGGCTGTCCAGGGCGATGGTCCCCGGCGAGTTCCTGACCGTGGACGCCCTGCCGATCAACGGCAGCGGCAAGATCGACTATCCGCTGCTGGAACGCCGTGCCGCCGAGCGCCGCAGTGCCGTACCGGCGGACGGCGCGGGCTCCGGCGCACCCGGGGCCGGGTCCGCCGAGGGCTCGGGCGACCGGCTGCTCGACGAACTCGTCGCGCTCTGGTCCGCGCTCCTGCGCCGCTCCGACGTCGACGCCGACACCGACTTCTTCCACCACGGCGGTCACTCGATGCTGGCCGCCGTCGTGCTCCAGGAACTGGAACGGATCAGCGGCGTCTGTCTGGAGCTCTCCCAGATGTTCGAGCAGCCCGCCACCCCCCGGGTCCTCGCGGCCCTCGCCCGCGCCCGTCCCGAGGACGCCGGCTGACACGTCCGTGTACTACAGCCTCAGATCTTGTGACTGGTGATCGGGGCTGATCGTTGTCCGGTCATGCTGATGGATGTGAGTGCGGAGCACGTTGAGGGGTGGGCGGAGGAACTGGCTGCTCTGACGGGCGGGTTGGGGCATCTGTTCGCCCGGCCGGAGCCGCGGGAGGTGTTCGCCGATCTGATCGGGGGGCTGTTGTCGGACCTGGGCCGAAAGAACGGCTGGACGATGGCGGGGAGGGCCGGGCATGCCACCCCGCACCGGATCCAGAAGTTTCTGGGCGAGGCGTCCTGGAGCGCGGACGGACTGCTGGCCGAGGTGCAGGCGTATGTGGCACGGGAGTTGGGGGATCCGGGCGCGACGCTGGTGCTGGACGACACCCAGGTGATCAAGAAGGGGGACAAGTCCGTCGGGGTCGCTCACCAGCACTGCGGGACGACCGGCGACGTCCGCAACTGCCAGGTCATGGTGATGCTCACCTACGCCGCCGCGCGTGGCCATACTTTCTGCGACCGGCGCCTGTACCTGCCGCAGTCCTGGACGAAGGATCGTGAGCGGTGCCGGGCGGCCGGGGTCCCCGACGAGGTCGCCTTCGCCACCAAGCCGCAGCTGGGCATCGCCATGCTGGAGGCCGCGGTGGCCGGCGCTCTGCCGTTCTCCTGGGTGGCCGCCGACGCGGACTACGGCAAGGACCCCGCTCTGAGGTCCTGGCTGCACGAGCGGAAGATCCGCTACGTGCTCGCGGTGCCGCTCACGCTGCCGGTTCAGGGCCTGCCGGGCAGGCCGTACCTGCCGAAGGTCGCGGCGGCCGGTGACCTGCTGCACTACGCCACGGTGCGCGAGCAGTGGGAACGCCGCAGCCAGGGCGAGGGATCCAAGGGGCAGCGCAGTGACGACTGGGCGTGGTTCGAGTGCACCCTGCCCGGCCAGATGCCGGCCGACGGCTTCGCCCACCGGCTGCTGATCCGGCGCAGTACCGAGAAGAAGCAACTGGCCGGCGGCCGCGTCGACTTCGAGTACGCGTACTTCCTCGTCCATGCCCCCGCCGACGACCCGGTCACCGAGGCTGTGTGCCGGGCCGGGGTGCGCTGGAAGATCGAGGAGAACAACGAACTCGCCAAGCAGATCACCGGCCTGGGCCAGTATCAGGTCCGCCGCTGGACCTCCTGGCACCGGCACGTGACCTGCGCGATGCTCGCCCTGGCCTTCCTCACCGTCCAGCGCGCCCGCCACCCCGACCCACAACCAGAACCAGAACCCGCTCTCCCCCGGCAGCGCGCCGTCGGCCTGGACCCGGCAGACGAGGGAAAAGCGCAGGAGACGGCAGAAAGGAGCACCTTCCACTGATCCGGCTGACCGTTCCAGCCCTCGCCTGTCTCCTCGCGGCCACCGCCCTGACCGCCCACCACAACGACGCCTACCACCTCCAGCAGCATCACTGGCGAGCCCTGCACCAGACCCGGGGCCACCGTCAGCCACTACAACCGGCGCGGCGACCCCCTGCCCGCCCGCCTCCGCCCCTGGCGACAACCCGAACAGAACCCATCACCACCTCAAGATCTGAGGCTGCAGTACGTGTGCGGTCGAGGCATCAGTTGAACATTCCGTCGGCTGTTCAATAGCGGGAGACCAATGTCCGGCGGATCCGGGTTAATCTGCCGAACGGATTTGGCTATGACCGCTCTTCGTAGGCAGTGCCGGCCAATTTCCTCCAGGCTGTTCCAGCCGCTCGGAACTCGCAGTTGCCGAATGCGTGGGGGAGAAGCCCTCCTCCTTCCTCCTTTAGGACGATGGGAAGAAACACATGCCGAACGCACAGTCCTGGAGCGTCATCAGCGCGCCCACCTCGAACCGCATCATTCTCGGCGTCGACTTCCCGGCCGCCGGGCGACGCGAGGCCGGATTCCCCGAACTCGTGACCGGGATGGGCTCCGCGTGGTCCGAGTACGGGTTCCTCCAGACCGTGCCGCCGACCGTGGGACTGGCCGACCGGCCCACCGGCGACTCCTACACCGAGCACTGGATGCGGGACGGCGACTGGGAGCGGTACGAGGTCGTCGCCGTGTTCGGGTACTGCGTCGGCAGCGTCTACGCCGCCGAGATCGCCCAGCGGCTCACCCTGACGCAGAGCACCGAACCCAAGGTCGTCCTCTTCGACCCGCAGCTCACCGACATCCAGCTCCTCGCCAACGAGATGCACAAGATGATCTCCATGGCCGGCCCCGTCTTCAGCGAGGAAGAGGCCGAACAGGGCCGCCGCCGCGCCACCGAGATCGTCGAGGGCTCGTCCGCCGTCCTGGTGGAGTCCGCCATGGAGATCGTCGCCCTCTACCGTGAGCTGGCGACCCTCGCCTTCCAGCGGATCGGCCTGTCGGACAACCGCCGCGACGAGGTCGTCCGGCTCTTCGAGTCGTACATGACGTGGCTCTCCGCCGCCGCCCAGGTCGACCCCAGCGCCGTCTGGCAGCGCTCCATCGGCATCACCTCCGACGACTTCGCGGCGCAGGAGCGCAGCGGGGACCCCATGGTCGTCGACGCCGTCAAGGTCCTCGGCCGGCGCTTCCCGCTCAGCCTCAGCCACTCCGACCTCATGCGGGACGAGGCCGCGGTCCGCGTACTCGTCGACCACCTCGGACTGTGACAACCCCTTCAGTATTTCCCGACAGGAAGAAAAAATGAGCGATCTCGAAGACGTCCTGACCTCCATAGCCAAGGTCGACTTTTTTCTCAAAGACCTCTACGTCGGTGATGACGAGGCCCTGCAGTCGGCCCTCGACCGCATCGACGAAAAGGGCTTCCCGCCGGCCAGTGTCTCCGCCACGCAGGGCAAGTTCCTCCATCTGCTGGCGAAGCTCGTGAACGCGCGGAACATTCTGGAGATCGGCACGCTCGGCGGATACAGCACGATCGCGATGGCCCGCGCGGTCGGCGCGGGCGGGCGCGTTGTCACGCTCGAATTCGAGCCGACGCACGCTGAGATCGCGCAGGAGAGCATCGAGCAGGCGGGCCTCGCGGACATCGTGGACCTGCGGGTCGGCGCCGCGCTGGACTCCCTCCCGAAAATCGCGGAAGAGGGCCTGCCTCCGTTCGACCTCGTCTTCATCGACGCGGACAAGGAGAACAACGTCGCCTACATCGACTGGGCGGTGAAGCTCTCGCGGTCCGGCGCCGCCGTCGTGGTGGACAACATCATCTGGAACGGGGCGATCCTCGACGAGGAGAGCGAGGACGGGAGCGCGACCGGAGCCCGCGCCGCGCTGCTCGCGCTGAGCGCCGACGACAGGCTGGACACCACCGTCCTGCAGACCGTGTGCTGGAAGGGCTGGGACGGATTCGCCCTCGCGGTGGTGAAATAACCACGGGACCGGCGGGCGACGAGAAGGTAGGAAAGCCTGATGGAATCAGCAACGGTCCTCGTGGTCGGATCCGGTCCGACGGGTCTGACGCTGGCCTACGAATTGACGCGCCGCGGTGTTCCCGTGCGCGTCATCGAAAAGCAATCGGAATTCACCACCGCATCGCGCGGCAAGGCCGGAGTGCAGCCTCGGACACTTGAGGTGTTCGACGACTTCGGAATCATCGACAAGATGCGGGAAGCCGGCACGCACCGACTTCCTTTCCGGCGGCTTCTCCGGGACCGGGTCATCAGTGAGGTGGTTCCGTACGAGAAGAACGACCCGCGCCCCGACGCGCCCTATCTGCGGATGCTCTACATCCGTCAGAATGACGTCGAGGAAGTACTCCGGGGCCTGCTGAGCGAGGCCGGCTGCGAAATCGAGCGGAGCACGACACTCACCGGTTTCACCCAGACCGACACCTCGGTGACCGCGACGCTGGAGGGCCCGTCCGGAACCGAGGAGGCCGAGTTCGGCCACTTGGTGGGATGCGACGGCGGTGGCAGCACCGTCCGCAAGCAACTCGGCCTGGAATTCCGGGGTTTCACGGACGAGACCCAGTGGCTCTACGTCGGCGACGTCGAGGTCGACGGGCTGCCCGACGACGCCTGGCACCAGTGGTACGACCTGGAGCGCGGCCTGCTCCTGATGTGCCCGCTGCCGGGGTCCCGCTCCTGGCAGGTCCAGGGCTCGGCACCGGCCGCCCCCGACGGCACGATCCCGCCCCCCACGCTCGAAGCGCTCCAGGACGCGGTCGACCGCATCAGCGGAATGCCCATCAAACTGAGCAATCCGACCTGGCTGTCCGTCAACAAGAAGAACGTCCGGATGGTCGACACGCTGCGATCCGGCCGGGTCCTCCTCGCCGGTGACGCGGCCCACATTCACCCCGTGTCGGGCGCGCTCGGAGCCAACACCGGTGTGCAGGACGCCTACAACCTCGGCTGGAAACTGGCCAGGGTCGTCAAGGACGGCGCCGACCAGCGCCTCCTGGACACCTACCAGGAAGAGCGCCTGCCCATCGCTGAGTGGACCCTGCGGACGTCCCTCTCCTCGGCCGACCGCATCACCGAAGCCGTTATCGGAGGCACAGGGGGCGCAGAAGCGGGCCTGACCGAGGAGACGATGCAACTCGGCCTGAACTACCGCGACAGCTCCCTCAGCTGGCACCTCACGGCGCCCGGCGAGGGGGTACAGGCGGGCGACCGCGCCCCGGACTCACCGTGCCCGGACGGCACCCACCTGTTCGACGCCTTCCGAGGCCCCCACATGACACTGCTGGGCCTGGGCGCCGCCTGCCGTGAAGCGGTCGACCGACTACGCTCCGCCGACCTCACCGACCTCCACACCCTGCACCTCCCCGAACGCCCCCCGGCCTACGGATACACCGAGGACACCCTGGTCCTGGTCCGCCCGGACGGCCACGTCGGCCTGGTCACAACAGCCGACGGCACCGCCGACGTCCTCCGGTACAGGGACTTCCTGCAGACCCGCTGACCTCACAAACCCTCGCGACAGTGAGCCGTCCGGCGATCCGCCGGACGGCTCACTGCGGTGTCGGAGGTGCTGTCGCCGGCGCGGACCGTCCGGTAGGTGACGCGGGACGCCGGCTGCGGCCTGCGGCGAAGCGCCGTCCCCCATGGCCCGGTCAGTCACCAGAAGCTCGGTCACCTCGCGTGCGTACTCGGCCGAACCGAGGATGTCGCACAGCGTTTCCCGGCTCTCCTCACCCCCTTGAGCCGAACACCTCGCCCGGCGACACGCGCTGGATCGTGACAACGGCCACGACCACGGTCCGCACCGGTTGAACGCCCCGGCGGAAAAGGGGTGGGTCTGGCCCCACCCACCCGTACGCCCAGACCCATACCGGGCCCCGCACGTGATCCGTAGCGTCTACATCACAACGAGAAGGAGAGAAAGACATGACGAACACCAGCAACACCGCGGCCGGCGACCTCAACGACCCCGCCACGCGAGAGGCGTTCGAGACGGTGAAGAAGTGCGTCAAGCTCTTCGGCGCGGTCTGCGGCATCGTCCTCGCGACGACGGTCGTCGTGGCGGTCCTCGGCGGCGAGGTGACCGCGTTCATGTGGATCCGTGGAGGCATCCTGCTCGCCATGGCCCCCGTGATCCTGCGGCTGACCGCCAGCGCGGCCCAGGGTTCCCGGTCGAGCTTCGAGCGCGTACGCATCCTCACCACCGTCCTGCCGATCGCGATCATCGTCGTCGACCTGATCCCCGGCCTCTGCCCGGTCTGGTACGCCGCCATGCAGGCCATCGGCGCCCTGGGCCTGCTCGGAGCCGCCGTCATCACCCGCCGAGCGCCGTTGCGCGCCGCCTTCGCCTAGAGCCTCTGAGGCCGATCGGGTCTCGGTTCACGCCCGGGGCGACCGCAGGAGCGAACGGCCCGGACGCGGCCCGGCGAGAGGCCCGCTGTCCGGCGAGCGAAACCCCCCACCGCGCCTTTGCTCAGGCCGAGTTCCCTCCGACAAGGCGCGCGCTTTCCAGACAGTCATCAGGAGGACCCCCCATGTTCCAACGCGTAGGGAAAGCCGTCGTGCGGCACCCCGTCTGGACGATCGTGGCATGGCTGATAGCGGCGGTGGCCATCGTGGCCACCGCGCCCAGCCTTCCCTCGAACAGCGACGAGAGCAGCTTCCTGCCCAAGAGTTACGAGTCCATCAAGGCCTCGGACATCCAGCACAAGGCGTTCCCCAGCGCCTTCACCCCCTCGGCGATCGCCCTCTACCAGCGTGCCGACGGCGGCAAGCTGACCGCCGACGACGAGCGGGACGTCGCCCGCATCACCACCGAACTCGGCCAGAAGCACATCGACCAGGTACAGAAGGTCGTACCCGGTCCGCCGTCCAAGGACGGCAGGTACACCATGACCCTGGTCCAGATGGACAAGAAGACCGCGGGCCAGCCCGTGCAGGCCGACGCGGCCAAGGTGCTGCGCGAGGACGTCGGTCAACTGACCAAAGGCACGCACCTCCAGGTCAAGCTGGGCGGCCCCGCCGCGCAGGCCCTCGACGAGCAGGAGGCGTCCAAGAGCGGTGACGCCCTCATCGGGCTCGGTACCTTCGCGATCATTCTGGTGAGCCTGCTGGTCATCTTCCGGGCGCCGATCCTGGCCGTACTGCCCCTCATCCTGATCGCCCTGGTGTCCGCCATCGCCAACGGCCTGATCGCCTACGCCACCAAGCTGTTCGACCTCCAGGCCAACAACTCGGTCTCGTCGATCCTCATCGTCGTCCTGTTCGGCGTCGGCACCGACTACTTCCTGTTCCTGATGTTCCGCTACCGCGAACGCCTGCGCGCCGGTGACGAACCCAAGCAGGCCATGGTCAACGCGGTCGCCCGGGTCGGAGAGGCCATCGCCTCGGCCGCCGGAGCGGTCGTCATCGCCTTCCTCGCGCTGAGCCTGTCCACGCTCGGCTCCCTCAAGCAGATGGGCCCGGCGCTGGCCATCGCGGTCACCGCCACCCTCGTCGCGGCGCTGACTCTGATGCCCGCCGTGATCTCGCTCATCGGCCCGAAGGTCTTCTGGCCCTCCAAGTCCTGGCAGCGCGAGCCGGGCAACGCCGGCTTCGCCGCGCTCGGACGAGGCGTACGCCGCCGCCCGGCGCTGACCGCCGGAGCCTCCGGCCTGGTCCTGGTCGTGCTGGCACTCGGCGCGCTCGGCTTCAAGGCCAACTTCGACCTGGCGTCCGGGTCGATGCCGAAGACCAAGGAGTCCATGGTCGTCCAGGACGAGTTGAAGACGGCGTACTCGGCGGGCGCCGCCGCCCCCACCGAGGTCTACCTCTCCAGCACCGACGGCAAGCCGCTGGACAAGGGTACCTTCGCCGCGTACGTCGAGAAGCTCGGCGCCGTCGACGGGGTCGCCGGCGCCCGGGTGTCCCAGTTGAACAAGGACGGCACCACTGCGGACTTCACCGTCACGCTCAAGTACGAGGCGTCGACGGACAAGGCGATCGCCGCCGTGGGCCGGGTGCGGGACGTCGCGCACTCCGCCGCACCCGCCGGCACGGATGCCGTCGTCGGTGGTCTCTCCTCGATCTACAAGGACATCGACACCGCGGTCGACCACGACTACCGGACGGTCTTCCCCGTCGCCGCCGTACTGATCATGATCATCCTGGGGCTGCTGCTGCGCAGCGTGGTCGCCCCCTGGTACCTGATCGCCTCGGTGGGCCTCGGCTTCGGTGCCACCCTCGGCGCCACCGTGTGGGTCTTCCAGGGGGTGCGGGGCCACTCGGGTCTGATGTTCCTGATCCCGGTGATCGTGTACCTGTTCGTCGTCGCCATCGGCACGGACTACAACATCCTCATGATCGCCCGGCTCCGCGAGGAGGCCCGCGAGGGCCGCAGCCCGCGCGAGGCCGCGGGTGTGGCGCTGCGCCACACCGGTCCGACGGTGGCCGCGGCCGGCTTCATCCTGGCGGCGACCTTCGCCACGATGATGCTGGCGGGCAACGCGCTGCTCAAGGAGATGGGTTTCGCGGTCTCCTTCGGGATCGCGATCGCCGCCTTCGTCATGGCGATGTTCTTCACCCCCAGCCTGACCGCTCTCATCGGCCACGCGGCCTGGTGGCCGGGCCACGCGGACCGCGCGGTTCCCGAAGCCGCCGGCTCCGAGTCCCCCGACGACGAGACACCGGACCGGCCCGTACGCGCCCCGTCGGAACTGCACAGCTGAGACCCGCCCGCACCCGCCAGGACCGCCACCTCCCCGGAGGTGGCGGTCCTACGCGTGGGCCCAGGCCCCGGCGCCGCCGATCCACGGACCACGCAGGTGCGGCCTCGGCCCAGGGTCCGTCGCCTGACCGGCCGGCTCGTCGAACTCCGCTGTCACCGCGCCGAGTTCGACGCCGTCGCGGTGATCAGGACGGGCCTGAACACGGACGCCGACTCGTTCTTCGGCGCGAGCTCCGACGCCGGTCCACGGCCGGACTTCTTCGCGCTCTCACCGAGGTGACCGACCCCCGTACCTCTTCCGGGTGCGGTGCGGGCTCAGTCGGTGATGCGGGGGATCAGGCATACGGGGTTCCATCGCGAGGCCCACAGAGAGGCGTCCGGCACCGAGGCGCTGGCGGACCCCGGCTCCAGCTCGGCCACCGCCTCTGAACCGCGGTTCCGATACCCCCTGATCCCCTGCTCCACCTGGCGGGACGCCATCGGCGTAGGTGCGGGCCGGTGTGGTGGGGAGGCCCTGGGTGCAGGCCCGGACGTCGCGTGCGAGGATGGCCTCGGCACCGGCGCGGATCACGTGACCGCGCTGCCCCGTCAGGTCCGCTGGTCGAGTCGGTCTCGTGTCCGGACCTCATGCGGCGGCCGGGCAGCACTGCTCCTGAGCGGACGGGGGCGCGGAGGGCGTACGGTGCCCGCGATCGGGGCAACGGCGAACGCCGGCCGCCTCACCGAAGCGCGGACCGGCGTCGCCCTGGCCGCCGAGGCCGGGATCTACCGGTGCTCGGCGAAGAGGGTCTTCTGTTCGTCGGCTCGCCCCCGGAGGGGTGCCGCGGGGGTACGGCCCGACGACACCGATGTCGCCGCCGACAGCAAAGCGCCGCACCAGGCGGCGTGGGAGTCCTACGGCACCGGCGTCGGCACCACATCGCCGGGGATCACTCAGCCCCCCGCGCGTCGGCGCCGAGGTAGGCGAGCACGGCCCGGACCCTGCGGTTGGTGTCGTCGTCGGTGGCCAGGTCCAGCTTGGCGAAGATGGTGGTGGTGTACTTGCTGATGGCGCCCTCACTGAGGAAGAGCCGGCCCGCGATCGCCGAGTTGGACAGCCCTTCGGCCATCAGCGCGAGGACCGAGCGTTCCCGCTCTGTGAGGGTGGCGAGCGGATCGGCCCGTTCGGGCCGGCCCAGCAGTTTGGCGACCACCGTGGGGTCGAGGGCCGTGCCGCCGTCGGCGACGCGCTGAAGCGCGTCCATGAACTGCCCGGCGTCCAGGACCCGGTCCTTGAGCTGGTAACCGATGCCGCCCTGTCCGTCGGCGAGGAGTTCACGCGCGTACAGCTGTTCCACGTGCTGCGAGAGGATGAGGATGGGCAGCCCGGGTACGGCCCGGCGGGCGGCGAGCGCGGCCTGGAGCCCCTCGTCGGAGAACGTCGGCGGCAGCCGGACGTCCACGATCGCCACGTCCGGCCGATGTGCGAGCAGCGCCTCAAGCGTGTCGGGCCCCGATTCGGTGGCGGCTACGACGGTGTGCCCGAACGCCTCGACCAGACGCACCATCCCGTCACGGAGCAGGAAAAGATCTTCGGCTACGACAATTCGCACGGTACCGCCACGGTGATATGAGTGGGTCCGCCGACGGGGCTGTCGATCTCCATGCGCCCGCCGAACGCTGCCATCCGGCGCTCGATGCCGCTCAGTCCGGAGCCCGCGGAGGCGCCGGCCCCGCCGACTCCGTCGTCGCTGACGGTGGCCGTCAACGTGCGTTCTGCGTAGCCGAGTTCGACCGCCACCTGCTCGGCGCGGGAGTGTTTGGCCACGTTCGCCAGGAGTTCCGCGACGGCGAAGTAGACGGCCGACTCGACGGGGCGCTCGGGCCGGGAGGGCACCTGGCTGCGCACCTCGACGTTCACGGAGGAGTCGAGCGCGAGGGCCCGGACGGCGTCCACCAGGCCGCGTTCGGCGAGCACCGGGGGATTGATGCCGCGGACGAGCGAGCGCAGTTCGGCGAGTGCGGTGGCCGACGTGGCCCGGACTTGCGCGAGGAGCGCCTTCGCGGCGTCGGGGTTCGTGTCGATGAGCTGTTCGGCCGCGCCCATGGACATGCCCATGGCGACCAGCCTGGCCTGGGCTCCGTCATGCAGACCCCGCTCGATGCGTTCCAGCTCCGCCGCCTGAGTGTGCGTCAGATCAGCGCGGATAGCCTCCAGTTCCGCCACCCGCCGGCCGAGCCGGGTGCTCGGGACCGGCCCGAGGAACCGCTCCGCCACGGGGCGCAGAATCCGCCACGCGAAGGGGGCGCCGGCCAGGCCCGCCACGATCACGGCGCCGCCGTATCCGACGAGACCGGGCGTCAGAGCCATGTGGACGCCGTAAGCGAGCGCGAGCGGCGGCAGGACCGCGACCGGCAGCACGGTGACCCCGGCGACCAACGCCCACACCCCGTCCCAGTGCAGCTGCGGATCGTGGAACCGCGCCTCCACCCTGGCGCGACGGCAGGCCTCCCGCTCGGACCGGTGGTACTCGTGGCCGTCCCACCAATACCCCGTGGCAACCCGGGTGACCTGCGGGACGGGACGGTAGGTCACCTCGATGTGCAGACCGAGCCACCTCGCCGCGCACCGGCGTGCGGCCTTGGCGAGCGTGCGGCTCATCAGCGAGTGGGCGATCCACAGGGCCAAGGAGATCCAGAGCACCACCACCAGGGTTTCCCCGACGGCCGCCAGCGCGCGCACGACCAGCGGTGCTCCCGCGATCCCCGTGGACCAGGAGTAGGCCACGTGAGAGCCGGCCACTCCGACCGGCACGGCGACGAGGGGGAACACGCAGGTGAGAACGGCCAGTACCACAGACCGGTAGAGGCCGAGCCCGATCTCGGCGCACCAACGAAGGGGACCGCCTCCCGGAGGTATCCTCATGCGCCTCATCCTTTCACCACGGTGATCATTGTGTCAGCCGGAGACCGACCGGCCGATACCGGAGAAGGTACGCAGGCCGCCCCGCGCCCGGTATCCCGCTACGCCCCCGTCGGGAGTGGGCCTAGCCACACCCCCGCTCGCCCGGCCGGCCGCGCCGCGCTCCGCGGGGGCACGCGAACGCGGGATGGCATCGGCCGGTGGAGCATCGGCACCGGGGGAGCCGAGACCGACGGCGCCCGACCGGAGCAGCGGCTCGGTAGCCGTCGCAGTGGGCCGGGCTTCGCCCGCCTGCCCTGCTCCCGGTGGGTCTGGACCCACCCGTCCGTGGGTGTAGCGGGATACCGGGCACAGCTCGGCCTGCGTACCTTTTCAGTGTCAGCCGGGTGTCCCCCGCACCCGGCTGACCGGCGGGCCCCACCCCGGTGAAGACGGTCCTGGCGGCTGATTCGGGGCGAAGCGTTGTGAAGTGGCGGGTGCGGGTGAGGTGGGCGCCGACGTGGGCGAGGCAGGCCGCCGTCCGGCGGTCCCGGCCGACGGGGAACGCCTCGATGGGGTAGCTGTCCCCGGAGGCTCGGGCCCGGTTCGAGAGCGGCGTGGACAGCCGGGACCAGGTCTTCCGGGTTCGGGCTCTACTCGATCTGGAGGTCAGCGGTCCTGTTACTGGCCGTCACCAGGTGAAACCGATGGCCGCCGAACCTGAGGTCCAGATTCTTGCTCACCTTCACGCTGACACCGTGCGAACCGAGCGTCACAGAGCTGTCGCTCACCTCTGTGACGCTCAGTTTGAGATTCTCAAGGTTGATGGATGATCCGGAGTGCACGTGAACGGTGCACGAGTCTTTCGCGCAGCGCGAATCGACGCGGTCGGGAACGCCGCAGCCGCTCACCGCGAGCGCGGTGGCAAGAACGAGGACGCAGGCAACGGCACGAGCCGAGTGGCGCATGGGGCCCTCCGTAAGTCGTTAGGCGGGCCGCAGGAGCAGCCGACCCCCGAGAGGCTATGACCCCCGCCCCCCGCCCGACATCCCGCTACACCCCCTCACCGGTGGGCCTAGCCCCACTCATGCGCACCGGTCCGGCTGCGGTGCGGTGAGCGGCTGCGGGTGCGAACGGAAGCGTCAGCGGCGGGGCCTTTTTCAGCGGTGCCGACGGCCGCAACCACGCATTCATCCCCTTCCTCATGGCCCAGGGGGCGTCCGCGTACATCGGCGTGACCAAGGGCGTACCAATACCCTGTCCTGCGATCGAACCCTGGCGCGTCCCCCCCGGCCACGCGTACACGCCGGAGAACTCGTATCTGGATCCCCGAGGGTTCCGGCGGTGCGGGACGTGCCGCGCCGAGAGGGTCAGGAGCCGCCGGGTTCCCCGGGCTGTGTGAGATTTCGTGAGACGTGAGAGGGTCTGACGCGTGAGTGAGACACCGTCGAACACCCTGCAATACCGCTTTGACGGGCCAGAAGAGGCTCCCGTCCTGATCTTGGGACCCTCACTGGGTACCACATGGCACATGTGGGACCGTCAGGTGCCCGAGCTGGTGAAGCAGTGGCGGATCTTCCGCTTCGACCTGCCGGGGCACGGCGGCGCCCCCGCGCGCCCGTCCGGGTCGGTCACCGACTTGGCCGCCCGTCTGCTCGCCACGCTCGACGCGGTCGGGGTGCGGCGTTTCGGTTACGCCGGCTGTGCGCTCGGCGGCGCGATCGGCACCGAACTGGCGCTGCGCCACCCGGAACGGCTTGCCTCGCTCGCGCTGATCGCCGCCTCACCCCGGTTCGGGACGGCCGACGAGTTCCGTCAGCGCGGGGTGATCGTCCGCACGAACGGGCTCGACCCCATCGCCCGTACCTCCCCCGAGCGCTGGTTCACCAGCGGCTTCGCCGCCGCGCAGCCCGCGATCACCGAGTGGGCCGTACAGATGGTCCGCACCACCGACCCGGGCTGCTACATCGCGGCCTGCGAATCGCTCGCCTCCTTCGACGTACGGGGCGACCTGGCCCGCGTCGGGGTGCCGACCCTCGTCCTCGTCGGCTCCGACGACCAGGTCACCGGCCCCGCCGAGGCCCGCACCCTGGTCGCGGGGATCCCGGACGCCCGCCTCGCGGTGGTGCCCGGCGCCTCCCATCTGGTCCCGGTCGAGCAGCCGGCGGCCGTCACCGACCTGCTCGTCCGCCACTTCTCGACGGCATGGCAGCCCGCGTACGACCTCGGCACCGGCCAGACGGCCCTGTCGGCGGCCCCGGCCAAGCCGGTCCTGGCCGCACCCGCGCCGATTACCCCGGTCGCGGAGATCGCCCCGCCCGCCGTACGGCCCGCGGGGCAGGGCCGGCCGGATCAGTACGACGCGGGGATCAAAGTCCGGCGCGAGGTGCTCGGCGACGCGCACGTCGACCGGGCGCTCGCACAGGCGGACGAGTTCTCCGGCGACTTCCAGGACTTCATCACCAGATACGCGTGGGGCGAGATCTGGAACCGGCCCGGCCTGGACCGGCGCTCCCGCAGCTGTGTCACCCTCACCGCTCTCGTCGCGGGCGGCCACCTCGACGAACTCGCGTTCCACACCCGCGCCGCCCTGCGCAACGGCCTCACCCCGGTCGAGATCAGGGAAGTGCTCCTCCAGGCCGCCGTCTACTGCGGGGTACCGGCCGCGAACAGCGCGTTCAAGGTGGCCCAGCAGGTCATCCGTGAGGAGACGACGCCCGACGTGTGATCCGCCGCAGCAGGGTGGTGAAAGCACCAGCCCCAGGCGCTCAGGGACCGGGCCGGCGCGGCAGGATGGACCCATGAAGCTCACGAAGATGTCGCACGCCTGCATCCGCCTCGAGAAGAACGGGCAGACGCTCGTCCTCGACCCCGGGGGATTCAGCGAGGAGGACGCCGCGGCCGGCGCCGACGCGATCCTGGTCACCCACGAGCACGCCGACCACTTCGACGAGGGCAGGCTGCGTGCCGCTCTGGACGCCAACCCGGCCGCCGAGCTCTGGACCCTCGCCGCGGTCGCGGACCAGCTCTCCGCGGCCTTCCCGGGCCGCGTCCACACCGTCGGCGACGGCGACACGTTCACCGCCGCGGGCTTCGACGTCCAGGTCCACGGCGAACTGCACGCGGTGATCCACCCGGACATCCCGCGCATCACCAACGTCGGTTTCCTCGTCGACGGCGCCGTCTTCCACCCCGGCGACGCCCTCACCGTCCCCAACCACCCGGTCGACACCCTGCTCCTCCCGGTCATGGCCCCGTGGAGCAAGCTGTCCGAGGTCGTCGACTACGTCCGCGAGGTCAAGCCGCAGCGCGCCTACGACATCCACGACGCCCTCCTCACCGACCTCGCCCGCCCCATCTACGACCGGCTGGTCGGCGGCCTGGGCGGCTCCGAGCACCTGCGACTGGCGCCGGGGACGTCGGCGGAGGTCTGAGGGGCGTTGTCAGACCCGGCGGGTAGGTTGTGGGGCATGCGTATCGCGACCTGGAACGTGAACTCGATCACCGCCCGCCTGCCGAGGCTGCTGGCCTGGCTGGAGAGCACCGGCACGGATGTGCTCTGCCTCCAGGAAGCCAAGGTCGCCGCCGAGCAGTTCCCGTCCGACCAACTCCGCGAGCTGGGCTACGAGGTGGCGGTCAACGCCACGGGCAGATGGAACGGCGTCGCGGTGATCTCCCGCGTGGGCCTGGAGGACGTGGTGCGGGGCCTGCCCGGCGACCCCGGCTACGAGGGCGTCGAGGAGGCCCGCGCCGTCTCCGCGACATGCGGCTCGGTCCGCGTCTGGTCGGTGTATGTGCCCAACGGCCGTGAGGTGGCACACCCCCACTACGTCTACAAGCTCGGCTGGTTCGAGGCCCTGAAGGAGGCGGTCGCGAAGGACGCTGCGGGCAGCCGCCCGTTCGCGGTCCTGGGCGACTACAACGTGGCGCCGACGGACGACGACGTCTACGACGTGGCCGCCTTCGAGGGCCTCACCCACGTCACCCCGGCGGAGCGCGCGGCCCTGGCGGCCCTGCGTGAGGCCGGCCTGACGGATGTGGTCCCACGCCCCCTGAAGTACGACCACCCGTACACGTACTGGGACTACCGCCAGCTCTGCTTCCCGAAGAACCGGGGCATGCGCATCGACCTGGTCTACGGCAACCAGGCTTTCGCCGGCGCGGTGAAGGACGCGTACGTCGACCGCGAGGAGAGGAAGGGCAAGGGCGGGTCGGACCACGCGCCAGTGGTGGTGGACCTGGACGTGTAGCGGAGGGCGCGCATTCCCAGCCCGTCCGGCGCTTGAGGACGAGCGCCTTGAGCGCGACCGGGGGTCTGGGGGCGGAGCCCCCAGGTACGGCCGCCACCCCCACGGCGCCTACGGAACCAACGCCCCCAACGCCACAGCCCCACCCACCGCGGCCAATCCCGCATCCCCGGGATGCAAATGATCCCCACTGTCGTACGCGGGCAGCAACCGCGACGGCCGCGCCGGATCCCGCAGCACCGCGTCGAAGTCGACGACCCCGTCGAAACCGGAGCCGGAACCGGACGCGGCCTCCTCCCGGATCCACGTGTTCACGGCCTCGCGCTGCCCGTCGACCACTGAAGTGCACCGTGCCTCACCTCCGCACGGCCCGATGGTCGCGACCAGCACACGTACCCCGCGCGCACGCACCCGCTCCGCCAGTTCCCGCAGCCCGGCGACGACGCTGTCCGCCGTCGCACCGTTCCGCAGGTCGTTCACGCCCTGGAAGACGATCGCCGTACGGGCCGAGGTCTGGGCGAGGACGTCCCGGTCCAGGCGGTGCAGGGCGCTCACCCCGCCCGAGTCGGCCGAGACGCCGTCGCCCGGGTAGCGGTCGGTGAGGACGCGGTTCGCGGAGATGCCCTGGTTGAGCACGCCGTACTGGGGAACCGTGTGCTGGGCCCGCAGCCGGTCCGCGAGGACATCGGGCCAGCGCCGGTTCGCCTCCAGGGTCGAGCCTTCGCCGTCGGTGATCGAGTCGCCGAGCACCACGACCGACCCGGGCCCGGCCCCGACGTCCACCCCCGTCAGCAGCGGCCACGTCGTCAGGACCGAGGTGTACGGGGCCGGGGTGCTGTCCGCCGTGTGGTCGCCCGGCTCGCTGACGTACGAGCGTTGCTGGGTGAGCCGGTGCAGCGGGGCCGCCGTCACGGTGCCGGGCAGATGGAAGCTCACCAGCAGATTGGCGTCCGCGGGCACCGCGAAGTCCAGCGGGTCGCTGAACGCCTGTGCCCCGGCCGGGAGTTCGGCGCCCCGCGCGCCCCGGAACGTCAGCGGCACCGGTGTACCGCTCGGCGTGGCACCCGTCGCCTGCACGGCCACCGTCGCGCTGCCGATCCGTACCGGCGCCGAGGCGAAGGTGTTGTCGAAGCGGAGCCGTACCCGTGGCCCGCCGGCCGACGTGTGCACCACCAGCCGTAGCGTCCGGTCGGTCCATGGTCCGACGGTCGCGTACGTCGAGGTCGGCGCCGCCCAGCTGCCCGTCCAGCCGGCCGTGTCGGGCCGTACCGAGAGTGCGAACACATGCAGGTCGACGGCGTACGGCAACCGGACGGAGGCGACCTCGTGCCCTCGCGTGATCGGCACGGTGACCACGAACAACCGTGCCTTCTCGGTGAGTTGGCCGCCGGGCGTGTTCACGTGCGGCAGCGCGACCGTCTTGCCACCGAGGGGGCCGGCGCGCCAGTCGGGGGCGGTCAGCCGGTACGTGGACTGCGTGCCGTCCGCGTACGAGACGGTGCCCCCGCCGCTCACGTCGGAGCCGCCGGTGCCGGCGACGAGGAACGCGAGGGCGTCACCGTTGCCCTGGACGCGTACGGACTGACCGGCGGCGCGGACGTTGTCGGGCTCGCCCGGTTCCCCGTGCGGCCAGGTCAGCCGGGCGGCCTGGACGGTCAGGGCGCGGCCCCTGGTCCAGCCGGCGGCCGTGAGGTCCTGGGCCGACAGGGAGGCACCCGAGCCGTCGAAGTCGGCCGTGTCGGGCTGGGCGTCGTCGCTGACGGCGGTGTTGTCGAAGTACCGGGTGAGGGGGAGGGGGTCGGCGGCCCGAGTCGAGGATGACAGGGGTGTCAGGGTCGCGACGAGGGCGAGGATGATGCCAGGCCCCGAGAGACGCCGGAGTGCCGGTGCCCGCTCGCCTCGGCGCATCTGCGTCCTCCCGGTCCGCTCGGCCCGCCACTCAGTGCAGTGCGAAGCTAAGGAGCTGCCCGGGGGCCCGTCAATTCGATGGCCGCAGCGGACGGGAGCGCACGGGGAACTTGGCCCGAACGGCGTCTTGGCGCGCCCAGTGGTGCGGTCGGCCGTGTCGATGACAGGCTGGACGTATGAACATCCCTTTCCTGGGCAACTGGCGTAAGCGGCACGGACCCGCCCGAGGCGTGGCGGTGTTCTCCGAGGGTGAGCCGGACCCCGAGGCGGTCGCCGGGCTTCTTTCCGAGTGCGAGCTGCTGCGCTCCCAGGCGGACCGGGCGGGAGTCGAACTCGACGACTCCGTTGCCTCGTTGGAGGCGCTGGACCAGCTGCTGCCGGGCTGGCGGGACGACGAGGAGACGCTGTCCTGGCTCGGCAACGACGCGGGCCTCTACCTCGGCACGGTCATCGTGCGGACGGTCCCCGGTGCCGTCTGGGACTTCTGGCCGAACGGCCAGTCCGTCGTACGGCTGTCGTCGGGCCGTGAGTTCGACGTCGTCGCCTCCGGCCACGAGTGGGCCACCAGCGGAGCCCCCGAGCTGTCGCAGCTGTACGCGGAGGTCGCGGAGGCATAGCGACCACATTTGTAGCAAATACGGCTAATGCCCGTAATGTGCGTGTCGTGCGTCAACTCCACTCCTGTCTGGATAGTTTGCGGCAACCACGACACAGCTGAGAAGTGAGTAGGGCTGGGCATGGCTGTCGATCCGTTGATCGAGCTGCATGAAGTCAACAAACACTTCGGTGAACTGCATGTTCTCCAGGACATCAACCTCACCGTCGGCAGGGGGGAGGTGGTCGTGGTCATCGGCCCGTCGGGGTCGGGCAAGTCCACTCTGTGCAGGGCGATCAACCGGCTGGAGCCGATCGGGTCCGGGACGATCCGGCTCGACGGACAACTGCTGCCCGACGAGGGCAAGCCCCTCGCCCGGCTCCGTGCCGAAGTCGGGATGGTCTTCCAGTCGTTCAACCTCTTCGCCCACAAGACCGTCCTCCAGAACGTCTCGCTGGGCCAGGTCAAGGTCCGCGGACGCAAGAGGGAGGAAGCCGACAGGCGTTCCCGCGAACTCCTCGACCGCGTCGGCCTCGCCTCGCAGGCTCCGAAGTATCCGGCTCAGCTCTCCGGCGGCCAGCAGCAGCGGGTCGCCATCGCGCGTGCCCTGGCCATGGATCCCAAGGTCATGCTCTTCGACGAGCCGACGTCCGCTCTCGACCCGGAGATGATCAACGAGGTCCTGGAAGTCATGCAGCAACTCGCCCGCGAGGGCATGACGATGGTCGTCGTCACCCACGAGATGGGCTTCGCCCGCTCGGCCGCCAACCGGGTCGTCTTCATGGCCGACGGTCGTATCGTCGAGGACCGCACCCCCGAGGAGTTCTTCACCAACCCGCGCAGCGACCGCGCCAAGGACTTCCTCTCCAAGATTCTCAAACACTGAGGCTTCCCGGGTGATGCGGCGATGAGGTCAACACGCGTCGCCAGTAAGGGAGTTGATGATGCTGTGAAACCCCCTGACGGACAGCCTGCCGACGGTGGACCGGGCTGGGAGACCGGCCGCGCCGAACCTCGACTACGATTTGCTGTTCATCCCCATCGGGACGGGGACCGAGGCCGAGGCCGTGGTACCGGCCGAATCAGGGACGCTGCTGCCAGGCGGGCAGTGGTAGGAGGGCATGTGTTCGCCCGGCGGCAGCCGGAGATCACTGCTCGCGCAGGGGTAACGACACCCGCCAGGGGTCGTGTTCCGGCGAGCAGGAGGTCAGCTGCGCCGGTCGGGTTGTGCTCGACGAGCGGGTCGACCGGGCTGACCGGCTTGCCGAGGCCGAGCGGGCCCACGTCGCACAGATATGCGACGCGGGTGCCGCTCTCCTTGGTTTCGGCCGCCCGTCACACGCGACATCACCGCGCCGCGCAGATGCTGCTAGGAGGCACGGTGCGAGTTGCGTACCGCGACGTCCGGCAGAGGCGTCTGGGCGGCTCGGGTGATGTCCGTGACGACCTCGACGACATCGGGTCCGTACGCCTGCGAGTTGACGACCTTCAGGAGCAGGGCGAAGGAGTTGCCGCCGTGTTTGCGGGCCAGCCGTTCGTGGTTGCGGGCGAGGTAGCGGGTCGCTGCCTGGTGGGTGATCGCGCGCTGGCCGCAGAAGAGGAAGACCGGCCGGGCCTCGCGGCTCTGGCCGGCGGTGAGCCGCGCGAGGATCACGTACTCGCCCTTGCCCGCCTCCAGCCGGTAGCGCTCGGTGCCGATCTGGAAGGCGCCGCGGTCCGGGCCGGGCTCGGCGTCGACGTTGACGCGGACGCCGGGGAGCAGCGACTGCAGATGCGCCAGCATGCGGCGGTTGGGTATCGAGTCGTCGCACCCACTTTGAACTCACTTTCGTGACAACTGCCTGACCTGCGCTTACTGTTCAGTCGCTCCTGCCTTCGCTTCTCTGAGCGGCGGCCGACGGCTCGATGCCGTGCGCATGCGCCAGGTGAGGGTACGTCTCAGGTGTTTCGCCGGTCCACTCGGACAGCTCTTCCGTGAAGGGGCCAGTTTTGGCCCCCTTCCTTTGCGTTAGTAGCTGTTGTCGTTCCGATCTTGAGCGGTGTCCGTCGAACGGGATGGGCGCGCAGTCCAGTTCAGTCACGCTGGAGTGTGACTGTCTGGCTCACCGGTTCGGAAACGCTGCCGACAACGGGATGCGGCTGCCGCGTTATCCGACGGACATGACGGACGCGGAGTGGGCGGCGGTACGCCGGCAGCGAGCCGATGCGCACCGTGGACCTGGCCGCGATCCTCGCCGCCCCCGGCGTGACGGTCGTCGAGCTGCCGGGCGTGTCTGACCTTCCCCGCCGTGTCCCGGCCGTTGGACCTGGCCGGGACACGGCACCACCGGCCGACCCGAGAGGAACGCCATGCCTGCCGTCGACCTTGAGCGGCTGATCGCCGTCGCCTACGACCGTCCCGACGGGGACGGCTTCAAGCCTCTGCCCGAGGGCTACGACCTGGCCCGCCTGACGATCGTGCGTGCCGGCCGGTCGCCACGGCGGTGGCCAGTTCCACGCGGGACCGTACGCCCATGCGCCGGTAGAGGCGGTTCAGGCGGGTCGACACACTCGTCTCGCTCACGGCCAGGACCTCGGCCAGTTGGCGGTTCGACAGCCCCTCGGAGACCAGCCGGGCCAGCAGCACCTCGGTCTCTTCGGCGACCGCCGGGTGCCGGGGCACCGGCAGCCCGGCCTCGCGCAGGGCCGCCCTGGTCCGGTGCCGCCACAGGAGCGCGCCCAGTCCGCCGAACAGGTCGTACGCCTCCCGCAGCAGCTGTTCGGCCGGCGCGTCGCCGTACGGTGGCTCCCCGCGTCCGGGCGCCGCGTGTTCGGCCCGGGCGACTGCCAGCAGCGTCCGGGCCAGCTCGAACGGCTGCCCGAGTGAACGGGCCAGGGTGATGGCGGCGTGTGCGTCCGGGATCCCCTCGAAGGTCCGGCGGTGCGGGCCGGGCAGGGTCGGCAGGGTCTCGACGCGGGTGCGCAGATGCGTCAGCCGGTCGCAGTCGCGGCCTCTGCGGGCGATGCGGGACAGCTCGTCCAGACCGGACGCGACCAGGTCGGGCCGCCCCCGCTCGGCGTCGATCAGGGTCAGCCCCGACCACAAGGCCGCCGTGCCCAGCACGAAGCCGCCGCGGGCGGCCTCGGACAGTCCCCGGCGCAGGGTGTCGCGTGCCGCGTCGGTCCGGCCGAGGAAGCGGTGGACCGCGGCCTGGTCGGCGGCCAGCAGGTACGACATCGGCAGTCCGGCCGGGTTCGGGAGGTCGAGTACTGTCCCCGCCCGGGAGGGCCAGCCCTGCGTGAGCAGCGCGGTGGCCGCCCGTGCGCGGATCAGGATGTCCAGTGGTCCGCGCCCGGTCGGAGGGCTGTTGGCGATGAGGGAGCCGGCGGCGGGGAGCGCCTGCTGCCAGGCACCGGTGAGAAACTGGTGTGTTATTGCGCATTCCGGGCGCAGGTGGTTTATGGGTATCCCGTGCTCGGTGAGCAGGTCCGTGAACTTCCGGGTGTCCTCCGCGATCAGCAGTTGCTCGCACAGGGAGGCCATGTAGTCGAATGTGCGTACGTGGCTGGAGGGCTGGTCGGCAGAGGTCCGCAGCAGGTCGTAGAGGGGCGTCGGATCCCCGGTGATGAGCCCGGCGGCCGCCCCGAAGGCGTCGGCGGCCTGCCCCTCGCACTCGTCCGTGAACCGGCGCGTGTCCGCGGCCCTGAGGAGCGCGGGGATGTCGGACCAGCGGCCGAGCAGGGAGGCGGCCAGCATGGTGGGGGCCAGGGGGCGCTCGCGCACGTTCGTGGCCAGCGCCCGGTACTGCTGGGACAGCTCGGCCGTGTCGTCGTGCGCGGCCAGCTGGGCCACCTCGACGGCCAGCAGCCGCTGTCGGGTGCGGGGGTTCGGCTGTCCCGGCGGGTTCCGCACCAGCGCCCACACGGTCTCGTCGAGGGGCTGGAAGTGCTTCATGCGCAGTGTGCGCACCGCGTAGTCGGCCACCGCGGCCGCGCACCGCTGGTCGTCGTCGCAGGCCTCGACGGCGGCCGTCAGCCATCCGGCGGACTGTCTCGGCCGGGAGTCCGACAGCCGCTCGACAATGCCGAACAGGTCGCGGGCGGTCCGTTCCCGGTCGAGCAGGCCGCCGGCGTCCACCAGCCGGTCCGCCAGCCAGGCGTCGCGCGTGGGGTCGTCGCCCTGTCGGGCGCCGACTCCGTCCGCCCGGTCCTCCGCCGCCCAGTGGGCCCGCACGGCGAGGGCCGACACGACCCGCCGCTCGTACGGTCCCGCCCCGGCCCGCAGGGCGACACCGACGAGCGGAATCCGAAACCTCCAGCCGACCGGCTCCCCCACCCCGGCCCCAGAGGACCGATCGCCGAGTTCCGGGAACCGCGCTCCGGTGTCAGAGGGTTGGATCACGACTTCCGGGAACCACGCCCAGGCCTTCCAGGCTCGCGACCCGACTCCGGGGGCCCGAACGTCGGCCTCCGGGAACCGTGGCCCGCCACTGGGTGACCGCGGTTCGCTCCGCGGGGGTCGCGTGCCTTCTGCGGGGGTCTGCACCTCGGTCTCCGTGGTCCGAGCCTCGGTCTCCGGGAACCGTGGTTCGACATCGGGGGACCGCGCTCCGCTGTCCGGAGGTCGCGTGCCTCCCGCTGGGGCCCGCACCTCAGTCTCCGGGGATCGCACCTCAGTCTCCGGGGCCCGCACCTCAGTCTCCGGGGATCGCATCCCGGTCTCCGGGGATCGCGCCCCGGTCTCCGGGGCCCGCGCCGCCTCGGCCGTAGGCGTGTCGGTGTCCGGGGAGTGGGGGCCCGTGACCAGGCCGCATCGGGTCAGGTGGTGCAGTGCCTTCGTGACCGTTTTGAGGGGCAGGTTCGTCGCGGTGGCGATGAGGTCCGGGGCCTGTTCGGGGAGGTCCTCCAGGAGGCTCAGCGCGCGGGCTGTCTGCCAGACCGGGTCGCCGAGTCCGCGCAGGAACGCGGTGAAACGGTCGTTGCCGCGCAGCATGGGCGGCGGCTGGTCCGCGACCAGATGCGCGCGGCCGATCAGTACCCGGATCATGGCCGACCCGGCAGGCCCGACAACCGCCATGACCGCCGCGGGGTTACCTCCGCTGAGCCGGTACACCTCGTCCACCAGGGCGTCGTCCGGTACGGCCCGGAGCCGGTCGGTGAGCAGCCGGACCAGATCGCTCCGGGTGAGCGGGGGCAGCTCGACCACGCGGGCCCCGTCCCATGGCGCGGGCCCGACGACGCTCAGGACGAGCCGCACGGACGGCAACGCCGACGACAGAGGGCGCAGTAGCGCCAGCGTCTCCGGGTCCGCGTGCTGGGCGTCGTCCATCAGCAGGACAACGGGCCCGTGCGCGCGCAGCACCCGCGTCAGCTCGGCGGAGCCGTCCGGCGAACACTGGTCAGGGGCGCGGCCGGCCGAGTGGGACGCGGACGCCGGATCCGCGAGCGCCGTCAGCAGTCGGTGCGCGAGCAGCCACGGCGTCAGCGCCTCGCCGGGCAGGCACCGCACGTGGTGCGCGGGCGTGCCGGTGGCCCGCAGTCGATGACCGAGGGCGGCGAGCACGGTGCTGCGCCCGGCCCCGACCTCGCCGCGCAGCAGCGTGACGGAGGGGCCGGAGGGGGAGGTGACGGCCTCCCACAGGCGGCGGATCTCGTCGTCCCGGCCCACCGGTTCCGGCGGGGCGGGTGGTGTGGATG
>Ga0136846_1230986_pt1 | contig 26055 bp, 23 predicted proteins | sample HopSoiMetagenom2_FD_96841 | JGI IMG/M metagenome (GOLD analysis project Ga0136846, IMG submission 96841) | Grasslands soil microbial communities from Hopland, California, USA - 2 Assembly 2016 (version 4) | ecosystem: Environmental > Terrestrial > Soil > Grasslands | place: USA: Hopland... | reverse complement strand
TCCGGCCTTCGCTCTTTCGTGCATTGAGCACGACGTTGACGGTCAACCTGTGCAGCCATGTCGTGAACGCGCTCTCACCGCGGTACAGCGACAGCTTCGACCACGCCCGCACGAACACGTCCTGCGTGAGCTCCTCTGCCACTGACCGGTCGGCCACCATGCGCGCGCAGACCGCGAACACGCGATTCACGTGTGTCCGGTAGACGCGCTCGAACGCCAGGCGGTCGCCGTTCGCGGCAAGCGCGACGTCGTCAGCGTCGGATCGGCTGGTGGTGATCGTTGGATTGTCGACTGTCGCCACCGTCATTCGCCGGCCGATCCTCGGTTGCTCGCTGGGTCAGATACCGGGATGGCCCAAATGGTTTGAACAGAACCGTCTGCGCGGCCTGGGGCGACGTCGTAACGGGGGCTCAACCCCGTCACGCGCGCCCGAACGCGCGGTCGAGGACGCCGGGCAGCTCCGCCATGCATCCAATGAAATGATCCGGGCGGGCTTCCGCGAGAGTTTCACGGTCGAACGGCCCCCAAAGCGCGGCGATGGTCACGACGTCGGCCGCATTGCCGGCCAGGATGTCATGCGGGGAGTCCCCAACAAACACGGCGTCGTGCGGCGAAACGCCCAGCCGGCTCAGCGCGACGCGCACCGGCTCGGGGTCCGGCTTGTGGCGCGGAGTGTCGTCGTAGCCGACCACGACGGGGAAGAAATGGTCGAGCCCAACGAAGCCGAGGCTCTGGTGAGCAATGGGCGAGGCTTTGCTCGTCACCACCGCGAGTTTATGCCCGCGGTCCGCCAGGGCCGCGATGACCTCGGGCACGTCGTCGTAGCATCGCGTGAGTCGGTCGTGGTGCTGGTGCTGGTACCGGCGATATCGCTCGAGGAGCAGCGCCACTTCGTCGTCGTTGGCGGCGTAGGCACGGAGCTGCTGAACGAGCGGCGTGCCTATCCCGGCTACCCATTCCGCATCGGTGGGCCGTACCCGCCACTCCTCGAACGTGTGTCGCGCGGAGCTCAGGATCAGCTCGATGCTGTCGATCAGCGTTCCGTCGAGGTCGAACAGGATCGCGGGCAGAGTCATGCATCGAATGCTACTGGCGGAAAGCGGCTCGCAGCAGGTCCGGCGAGCTGCGCGATGTATCAGGCGCGGGGGTTCTGGACAAGCACGACCAGCGCGTGCACCCTCGAAGGGCGGGGCGGTGTGGTATCGGCGTTAGGCGCGCGCGACTCGGTCGCCTCGATGACCCGCTCCAGCCACGCCTCGGCCGCATCTGCGCCCTCGCCGCCAACCCGCGGTGCGACGAGGGCGGCGAGAAGCCGCTCGGCACCGGCAGAACGCAAGCCGGCGACTGACCTCCGGGCGGCAACCGCGAGCTGACTGACGGCCGGTCGCCGATGTGGGGGCGCCGCCGCGGCGAGTGCAGCGATCCGCGATGAGGCAATCGCGCGGGCGCGCGAGCCGACGGCCGTCAGGCCGGCGTCCGCCGCCGCGCGCGACGCGTCGAAGTAGGCGTCGAGCTCCCGAATCACGCGCTCGACGCGCGATGGTGCCGCCGGGCACTCCGCACCCTCGGCCGCGCGCGCGACTTCGAGAACGCGGCCGGGATCGGTCGTGGCTTCGCCCGCCGTTCGCGCCGCCACGAGCTGGGCCTCCCCGGCCACTTCAACCGCAGCGATCCAGCCGTCGATTGCCGCGCGGACACCCGCGACCACGATCGCCGAGTCCGCGCGAGCGTCATCATTGCTCCCGCCTGTCGACGGGCGAAGTGCGACGGACGAATCCGACCACGAGCGGACCAGCGAGTGAAGCGCCTCCGCGGCTTGCACTCGATCGACGGGCGCAGGGCTCGCCGCGGATTGGACACGGCTCGCGAGCAGCGGCACGAACGGTTCGCCGATCGCCGACCATGCCGCGCCCGCCTTACGCGTCAATAGCTGTACAACGTGGAGGATTTGGTCCGCGGCGGCTGGGGGTGCGATTGCGTACTCGTGCACGCGCGCGTGCTGTGATCCGATCCGCCAGATGCGGCCGAGGCGCTGCGTTAGGCGCGCGGTCGTCCAGGGAAGGTCGAGATGAACAACGACCGCCGCGTCCTGCAGGTTGAGCCCTTCGCTCAGTAGATCGGTGGCGATGAGCACGTCGATCATCTCGGCTCTGGATGGCGCAGGGCTGGACGACGCCACAGGCGCGAACCTGCTCAGCACCTGCGAGCGCGTGAGTGGCCCGCCGGCAACGAGGGCGCCGTTGGCGGTAACCGAGGCGACACCACCGTCCGCGCGAAGGCGTGCGAAGATCTCCCGTACGGTGTCGGCGAACTGCGAGAACACGACGATACGTTCACCCGAGTGTCGTGACCGGATATCGCGCAGAATGCGACACCGCTGCTCGTCCATCGCACCGTCGGTTGCCGAGACGACTGCCAACGCGTGACGCGCGCCTGTCGCGTGGGCGCGAACCGATTGCAGCAACGTGCTCACGTCTTCGCTCAACGGGTCGCTCAGCAACTCGGGGAACGCAAGTTGAGTGGCGTCGTCGCCGACGACCCACGCACGCAGCTCCGCGCGATTCGGGTAACGACCTGCTCGAAGCGAGTCCGCCAGGGACTCGGCGCGAGAGAGTCTGCGACGAAGTGCGGACCGTAAGGCGGCTTCACTGGATGCCCACGCCCTCACGAGCGACAGCGTCACCAGCGCACCGGCGTCGCCGCCGTCGCGTGGCGGGCAGGGTGGCGGCACGTCGAGCAGTGCCTGGAGGACGTCAGGCGAACCCTGAACGTCGCACCACACCGGTGACGCGCGTCCCGGAAGGCTCACGCTGGGCACGTCAGCGCGAGTCCTACGGACGACGCAGGCAGCGATTTCCGCCGCGCTCATTCGCTCGGCTCGTGAACCGAGGAAAAGCGAAAGTACCGCGCCGAGATCGCGAGTCGTGTTGTGCACCGGTGTTGCGGACAGCAGAAGCACGCGCGACGCTCTCGTGAGTGACGCCAGGTGCGCATAACGCCGCGTGACGGGATTGCGTGCGTGGTGGGCCTCGTCGACGATGACCGCGTCCCACCGAGCCTGGCGCGCGGGAGCGCGGCGGCTCAGCGTCTCGAAGGAGATGATGTCGGCGCGCACGCGCGATCGGTCGAGGGCATCCCGCCACATCTCGATGAGCGACGCGGGCGCCACGATCAGCAGTGACTTCTCGCGATGCATCGCGGCGAGGGCGGTGTATGTCTTTCCGAGTCCCACGTCATCGGCGAGGAGCGCGCCACCAAATCGATCGATCGCTTTGCGGAGGCGGGCTGCCGCTTCGCGCTGATGGTCACGAAGCACGATGTTCCCGAGTCGGGCATCAGCCGGAAGGTCGCCGCCATGATGTGCCGCAATGCGTGCACGCACGGCACTGAGATCAGCCCAACGGTAAGCGGTCATCGGATATTCCAGTCGAGCAGGGCGTTCACCGCTGAAAGGCGGAGACCGTACGCGCGGATCGTGGCGTCGAGCAGCTCGGCGTCGCTCGGCGGCTGGCCGCGCAGGGCTCGCGTTCCGACGTCGACGAGATGTTCGCGAGCACGATCCCACGGTCCCGGGAGCGGGAGCAGTGACACGGTCCAACCCAGGTAGCGGCGGTATCCGCCTCGTGCTGGCTCCGCGAGCGCAGCCAACCAGGCAGCCGCGAGCGGTGAGTTCAGGAGGGCCACGAGTGCGACGGCATCGTCCCGATCGGCACAGCGGACCACGTAGCACGTGTTCAGCGGCACGGCGGTGTCACCGGGCTCCAGGAGCGCAGCGGTTGGCACGCGGCCGAAGTCGGCCCACACGACCCGCGCGTCGTTAGGCGTTGCGGCCTCCGTCCGAAACAAGGACCACCACCGCGCGGCCTGACGAGCGTCGGATCGCGCGACCAGGCGCCGCCGCCATCCGCGCAGCCACCGCTCGGCGCGCGGCGGCAGACGATCGAGCGGCTGCCCACTCGGTCCATGCGTCCAGATCACGCGATCGCCGTTTCCGTCGATGCGCCATCTCGTGACGTGCTCACCGCGGATCAACGGGCGTAGCAGATCGACTTCGACATCAACGCGGTTGCCAGCTTCGGCGAAGTAGCTCTCGTTTCGCGCGTGGACGATGAACGCGCGGTTACACCCGCATTTCACGCCGAGGAGCGGAGGACCGAACCGCGATGCACCGAGCGGCGTCCCGACGGCTCGAAGGGCATCGAAAGCGCGGCGCGCGACCGGAGGTAGCAGAAGCCATGGCGCGCCCGGCGACGCGTCGAGCGAGAGCTCACTCGTGTGCACACCCCAGGTGGCGGCGACCCGCTGCGCGTGCACGGTCACTTTCACCTCGGGGTGCTCCTTCGGTTGCGAGAGCTTTCCCCGGCGCGCCACGACCAGCGACGGATAAACCGCCGCATCGAAGAGCGCCGGTGCGTTGGACCAGTCCTCGATCGACAACAGCTCGTGGTCACCCACGAGCAGGCCGCGAACCCCACCGCCCGCCAGCGATCGCCACAGCTTTGCCGGAGCGAGCAGCGCGACGATTCCCGCCGGCGCCGCGAGCGCGAGCGATCGTTCGATGAAGAGCGCCGCGAGGTCGACCTGGGCCGCGAAGCCACCGCCGGCGCGCGACGCAGCGGCACCCGTGCGCCAGGCAGCGCCGCGATACGCCACGAAGCCTCGACGCAGCGCAGAGCGTGCACCTTGCGGAATTCGGTGCACTCGCACCCATGGAGGGTTGCCCACGATGACATCGAACCCACCCGCACCGGCGACGTCGGCAAAATGCGTGGAGAACGAGAAGGGAAGCGCGGCACCCGCCAACAGCGCTCGACGACGTGCCCGAGCCGCTCGCCGTTCCGCGCGAAGCTCCGCGAGGGCGGTACGCGTTGCAGCGGAAACCGACGACCGCTCACCGAAGAGATCGCGGCCGCGCGCCGCGACGACGATGTCCCGACGCGCAGCATCGATGGCGGCGGTTCGGCGATCCAGCAGCGCGATCGCGGCGGTGCGTTCGGCGCGATCCAGGGCGCGTGACAGGGTTTTCTTGCGAACGCCCACGGCTCGTGCATAACGCGAGCGCAGCCGTGCGATCGCCGCCGCGCCGGCCGTGCCAGCTTGAATCGCACCGTCGACGGCGAGCGCATCCCCGACGCGAATGTTGCGGTCGAGGTTCGGCAGTGGCGCAACCAGCGCCGGATCGCGCGCCGGGCTGTCGATCACGACGCTCAGCCAGAGTCGCAACTGGCAAAGCCAAACGGCCGTGGGGCTCAGGTCGACGCCGAAAATCGACTGCGTCAGCACTGCGCGGCGCAGCTCGGATACCGCGCGCGCATCGCCAAGAAGACTCAGCAGGCGCGAAACTCGCTCGAGCGCATAGACGAGAAACGCCCCTGACCCGCACGCCGGATCGAGGAGCCGGAACCGGGTGAGCGTCGCGCGTACCGTGTCGAGCTCCGTCGAGCGGGCGACGGCGTTAGGTCGAGACAAGGCCGCGATGAGACCGTCGGGCGGCTGGCCGAGTGCATGCGCCAGTGCCTCGTCGGTCACGCGCGCGACGAGCTCGTGCGGCGTAAAGAACGCGCCGGTATTCCGACGTTCGTGCGACGCCATCATCGACTCGAACGCCCGGCCCAGCATCTCCGGATCGACGGCAGCCTCGGACCAGTCCGCACTCTCTTCGCGGGCCGTGAACCGGTATCGGCCGAGGAGCTCCGAGATGAACAGGCCAAGCTCCTCGTCGCGAAACTCGAGCCTGGAGTAGGTCCGCTCGAGCGCGGATCGCGAGAACAGGCCACCGTTGAGGAACGGAATGCGGCCAAGTGCGCGAGCCGTCGGCGCGCGGGATCGCGTGGGAGTGTTGAGGGTGCCGAAAAACAGCGGCAGCAACACGCGCCGCTGAAAACCTCCTTGGCGACTCAAACAGTCGTCGTACCGGCGGGCGAGAAACGAGCGGTCTCCGTCGAGCCACTCCTTGGCCTCGAGAAAGGAGAGAAAGAGCAGACGCGACGCGTAGAGCAGCGCAATGTCCCGGCGAACGTCGGACGGTGCATTTCCTCGAGCTTCGACAGCGAGGGTGCCGACGATTTGCTCCAGCGTTCGGTAGAACCGGCGGGTCACAGCCTCACGGCCGAGGATCGTCACCCAGCGCGTGTGTGTCAGTACGTCCACCGACTCCATGGCTGCCGAGAGCGCACAGAGTGTCTCGGCGTCGCTATCGACGATCTGCGTACGGTCGACGATCAAGGCGCTCACCCGAGGGCCCGATTGTCCGGGTGACCACGCTGCTATTGCGACCTCCGTCGCGGACTGCCGGCAGGCTATAGCGAGCCAGAGAAGGTGCGGCGCACGGGTGGACAACCGGCGAGCGACGTTGGAGATGACCTCACGCATTGGCCTGGCGCCGCCGACATCCAACAGCAGAGCGCGGAGCGTTCCGGGGCCTCGTGCAACCCATGCCTGCTGGCAGTCGTCCGGAAGCCCGAGGGCGGTTCGCGCCGTTGCGTCGAGCGGTGCCGGAGCCCCGGCGCAGCCGACGGTGCTCGCGATAGCGCCGAGCGCGGCGATGTCAGTCGCTGCGGCGAGAAGAACGGCGGCGGCTCGGAGCGTTGGCACGCGCGCAGGATGCCGCGGGGCGTGCCGATGTCTGCCATCGCTACAACGCGGGCGTAATCAAATGTCGCCAGCGGAGGAGTAACGCATTATGATCGTACCGCTGCAAACGCGAGAATCCCTGGTCTTCTCGATCCCTCGGCGTCGCTGCCGCGTCTACTCTGGCGCGGTGCGTCGTCACGTACTGAGAGCCTATTGATGCCCGATAACGGCCGTGGAGGGTTGCAAGGCGTCGCGCACAATCTCATTGCGCGCGTCATTTTGTATTACGTGGGGCTTGGCGCGCTGCTCGCCGGGGCTTGGGCGACGATGCCTGATGGAGCGCGCGCGCAAATCGTTGCGGCTCTGTCGCCGCTGGTCGCGTTTCGCGACGGCAGGCCCGCGGGCCTCAAGATCGACACGAGTGGAGGGCCGTTCTCCAACGTCGCGGCGCCGTCCGCTGAGCCGCTCATTCTGATCGTGATCGCGGTGTCGACAGCGTTTCTGCTCGCGCTCCCTGTCGCGTGGGTCTACATGCACACGCGCCAGCGAAAGGGGTACCGCGCGTCGGATGTGCAGGCCCTGGTGCTCATGCCCGTGGTCGTCGCTGGCGTGGTCGTGCTGGTGAAAAACAGCGTGGCCCTCGCATTCAGTCTTGCGGGCATCGTCGCTGCCGTGCGGTTCCGGACGAACCTGGAGGACAGCAAGGACGCGGTATTCATCTTTCTCTCGACTGCGCTCGGCCTCGCCTGCGGCGTGCAGCTCGAGTACGCCCTAGTGCTGTCGGTGCTGTTCAACGCCGCGGTGCTCATTCTCTGGACGACCGACTTTGCGCGGCTGCCGCCCTCGCTCGAAGGCGTACGGGCGAAGCGTCAGCTCGAACGAGCGCTGCAGATCGCGAACCGCACGTCGCAGTTCGTGGCGCGGCTCGACCACGAAGTGCTGGAAGCGCTTGCCCCGGCGCAACTCGATGCGCTCGAGGACAGGCTACGGAAGCGTCGAGCGGATATGACTGGAGAGAGCGCGGGTTCGGGGCAGCGGTTCGATTCGATGATCCGGATTCTCACGACCGATCAGATATCGCTCCGCGCTGCGATCGACCCGCTATTGGAAACCGAAGCGAAGCGATGGCGCTATCGCGGGGCTTCGACCAACGAGATCGGAACATCGGTCGAGTACGACCTCCGGCTGCGCAAAGGCTACAGCCGGCAAAGCATTGCGGAGGCGGTGCGCCAGAAGGGCGCGCCGTACGTGGTCGGTGTCGAAGTCGTCGAGACGGAAGAGGAGTAGCCGCGGCCCTGCGAGGAAAAATTCCCATGCGATATTCGAAATTGCTGACAGTGGTTGCGCTCGCGTGTGTGAGCGCCGCGTCGTTCGCCCAGGCGCCGGCTTCGAAGGGCGAGAAAGGTGGCGGTGACGCGAAAGCGGAGAAGACGAAGAAGAACAAGACGGATCCCGTGACGGCCGAAGAAAAAGACGCCGCCACGCGACGGACCGAGCGCCTGTTCGGGTCGGACGAGCCTCTGGAGTTCACGCTCACGGCGGACTTCAAGGCGACGTTCAAGAGTCGCGACACACTCAGCATCAAGACACAGAAGGCGACGCTGACGGTGAAGGACTCGTCAGGCACTGCAGTGGCGATCCCGATCGAGATCGCGCCGCGCGGCCATTTCCGGCTGCGCTCCGACGTCTGCAACTTCCCGCCGATCCGGCTGATCTTCTCGGACAGTGGGAAGAAAGGGACGCCGTTCGGCGGGCAGAAATCCCTCAAGCTCGGCACGCACTGCAACCAGAAGGACAAGGAATACGCGGAGATTCCGGTGCGTGAGTATGCGGCGTACGAGACGCTGAACATGCTGACGGACTGGAGCTACAAGGCGCGTCTCGCGAAGGTGACGTACGTGCAGGCCGGGGACGAGAAAGACGCTGTCACGAAGTACGGGCTGCTCATCGAGGATGAAAGCGACATGGCGAAGCGGAACGGTGGCCGGATCTTCACCGTTCGCGGCGGAACCTTCGCGGACATGGATCCGCAGCAGACCGCTACGATCAGCGTGTTCGCCTACTACCTCGGCAACACGGACTGGTCGCTGTACTCCCTGCACAACATCCGGCTCGTCATCACCGGCGATCGCTACGTGCCGGTCCCGTATGATTTCGACTGGTCCGGCGTGGTCTACGCGCGCTACGCGAAGCCGGATCCGCGGCTCGGGATTCCGACGGTGCAGGATCGCTTGTATCGGGGTCCGTGCCTAACGCCCAACGACCTGGCACCGGTTCTCGCCAAATACAACGAGCACCGGCAGGACATCAAGGCGATGTACGCCAAGCTGCCGCTCGACGACGGGTACCGACGCCGCGCGATGGACTACATCGAAGATTTCTACCACGTGATCGGCGACCAGCGTCAGGTGAAGCGCGAGCTCATCGAGAGCTGTGCGGGACGTGCGAGCTCGTGAGGTAGGCGCGACCCTTCCACTCCACGCGCGACCCTCGGGCGATTGCCTGGATCGCGACGATCGCGACGACGATGGAGCCTAACGGGAACAGCGCGGCAAACCGCATCGGCGCGCCCATCCAGCGATAGACCGCGGCCCAGGTGGTCACCTGGGCCGCGAGCGCGATGGCCCACGCCAGCAGGAGCCAGCGCGGTCCGCCGGCGAACGCCTGGACCAGGAGCGCAACAGGCGGAAGGAGCGTCAGGAGCGGGGACAAGAGAAGCAGGGCGGGGAATATCGCTTGCCCGATGCGCCCGCCCGGCATGGCCTCGCGCCCGCCCGCGAAGATGTTCTTGCGCCACCCCGCCATGATCTCGCGCAGCGAGGTGTACATGCGCGTCGTCAGCTCGTCGCGGCCGAGAATGAGCTCGGTGCGTTTGCCCGCCGCGAAGAGCCGCTGTGCGAGCGCAACGTCCTCGGCCACCTGATCGCGCACCGCTTCATGGCCGCCGATCGACGCGTATGCTGAGCGGCGGACGAAGATACACTGTCCATTCGCGATCTTGTCCTTGGGGCGCTTCGACCGATTGACCGTCTCGGTTCCGCCGTAGCGCGAAGCGATCATCCAGAACACGTGCGGTTGTACCACGCGCTCCCAGAATGTGCCGAGCTCCTGGTGCCCGGCCACGGAGAGCATGTCGAGCTGCCGGGCGTTCATGGCGTTCACCGCGCGCGCGACGAGATCCGGTCCATGGCGCGCGTCCGCATCGGTGAAGCAGATGACGTCACCGCGGGCTGACTCGGCACCGGTCGCACACGCCCATGGCTTGCCGAACCATCCGTCCGGCAGCGGCGGGTTCTCGATCAGCGTTAGGCGCTCGCCGCCACGTGCGAGCGCTCGCACGACGTCCGCCGTGCCGTCGGTCGACCGATCGTCGACGACCACGACTTCGGTATTCCGGTACCCGCCCGCCAGGATCGACCGCACGCACGATTCGATGTTGCGGTGCTCGTCACGGGCAGGAACCACCACCGAGACCAGCGGGCTGCCAGGCGAAACGCTCGCACTGTCCTGCGACAGCTCACGCGAATGGCGAACGCGCCAGATCGTCGCGAGTGGGACGAGAATCCACGGCGACGCCACCAGGCTCGCGAGAGCGAGATCGTTCACGGCATGGGACGCGACGGGTGGCGTCGTATGTGTGTCAGGGCGCCGGCTCGCTCGCCGGCCGCAGCGCGACGGCAGCGGTGGCGCGCTCCCGTCGTCCGAGTACCACCGCGCCAGCCATGTCGCCCGTGACGTTGGCCGCCGTGCGGAACATGTCGGTGATCGCGTCGATCCCGAGCAGCACGCCGATCCCCTCAGCCGGAAGGCCTGCGCCGATGAGGATCGGGACCATGACGATGATCGATCCCGCGGGGATGCCGGGCACGCTGAACGTCGTGGGCACCACTGTGAGCACGACGGACAGCATCTGCGTGGCGGTCAGCTCGACGCCGTAGAGGCGCGCGATGAAGAGCACGGCGGTGGGCTGTGCGACGGCGCCCGCGACCCGGTACGTCGACGCCGCGAGCGGCAGGAAGAAACCGGAGATCTCGGCGGGCAGCCCGAGGCGCGTGCGCGCGCTCTCGATCATCGCGGGCAATGCGGCGAGGGAAGAGCGCGAGCTGAACGCGACGGCCTGCGATTGCAGGATGGCCTTCGCGAACTGCGCCAGCGGGATGCGTCCACCGATGACCGCAATCGGATAGAGGATCACGACGCAGAACGACACCGTGATGAAAATGACCACCGCAACGAAGCCGGCGAGTGCTCCAGCAGCGGATGCTCCCATGCGGGTTGCCAGCGGCAGCGCGAGCGCGAACACACCGATGGGCGCGAGCTGCAGCACCCAGCGGACCACCGCCAACGCGGCATCACCGAGCCCTTGAAAGAACGCGACGACCGGGTCTCGACGTTCGGCGGGGAGCGTCAACAGCGCGAGACCGAGCAGCAGCGTGAAGACGATGATGGGAAGCAGCGCGCCGTCGGCGGCGGCCTTGATCGGATTCGCGGGAACGAGGTCGACGAGCCAGCGAGTGAACGTCGGAATGTTGTTCGCGCTCTGCGCGACGCCGCCGCTGGCAGTCTTTGCGCTGGCCTGCATCGACGCGATGGCGGCCGGATCGAGGGGAATGCGGTCGATGAGCAGTGGCGCGATCAGCGCCGCGTACCCCGCACCCACGAAGAGCGTGACGATGAAGAACACGATCGCCCCTCTGCCAACGCGGCCGATGGCGCTCGCGTTCGGAGCGCTCGTTATGCCGACGATCAAGCTGCCGACAACGAGCGGGATGACGGTCATCCGGATCGCGTTGATCCAGAGTGTACCGAGTGGCTCGATCGCCATGGCTCCGCGCGCCAGCATCGGGGAACCGCTGCTGGCGATGGATACGCCCGCAGCGACGCCGACGACGAGCGCGATGAGCACGCGCGTGGTCAGGGACATGCGCAGCTAATGTAGAGCATAACGTGAAAAGGGCGACCCGTTGGGCCGCCCTTTTCACGGTGCTTACGACCATCAGTAGGTCAGCGATTGCCGGAAGACCCGCCTGACGACCCACCCGAACCGCCTGACGACCCACCCGAACCGCCGGAACCGTGCGAGCCACCGGACCCACCGGAACCGCCTGAACCACCCGAGCTACCGGACCCACCGCCGCTCGAGCCGCCCATCCCGCCACCACTGCCACCACTGCCACCACTGGAGCCGCCCGTGCCACCGCCGCCGCTGCCACTGCCTCCGGTCCCGCTCATGCCGCCCTTGCCGCCTGACGAGCCGCCCGTGTTCTGGCCACCCGTGCGCGAGCCGGTGTTGGAACCACCAGAAGAGCCACTCCCCGAAGAGCTACCTCCTGAGGAGCCGCTGCCGCCTGACGAGCCAGAGCGTCCCGTGCCGCCCGTGCCGCCCGTGCCGCTCGTGAGGTCATCTTCGTCGCCCATGCCTCCCGACCGCGAGCCTCCGGAGCCACCTTGGCCACCCGAGCTACCATGCGACGACCCACCTCCCGAGCTACCTCCCGAGCTACCGGATGAGCCGCCCGACGATCCGCCCTGCGACCCCGACTTGCTCATCATGCCTGAGTCGCGATCCATCTCGTCGCCGCTCGACCCACGATTCCTGTTCTGGTCCGCCATGCGTCTACCCTCCAGCATATTTTGACTGCTCGAGCGTGTAGTGGAATAGTCCGCTACATGCTGCGAGGACCAAGTGGGGCAACGCATGTGCCAGGATGTGATGTGAATCACGAACAGCCTCGAGCCTCGGGTGCGCGACGACCTCCGCTGTTGAGCGACGGAGCGCGCGTGGCACTCGTCGCGCCAGCGGGCCCGTTGAGGAACGAAGGCGACCTCGCGCGCGCGATCGCCAACGTCGAGTCGTTCGGGTGGGAGCCGGTGGTCGGCGAGCATGTGCTCGCTCGCGCGGGCTACTTCGCGGGGCCGGACCATCTCCGAGCAGCGGACCTCAACGGTGCGCTTCGCGATGACACGATCGATGCTGTTTGGTGTCTGCGCGGCGGCTACGGTGCGATGCGGATCCTCGAGTCGATCGACTACGCGGCCGCCGCGCGACGACCGAAGCCGATCATTGGCTATTCGGACATCACCGCGCTGCACGCGGCGTTCGCGCTGCGCAGCGAGCTGGTGACGTATCACGGACCGACGGCGCGTGCCAAGCTTTCATCGTTTTCGCGACGCTCGCTTGCGTGTGCGCTACAGCATGGCGGTGATTCGTGCGGCACCGCGGAGATCGCGAAGATCCTTCACGGCGGCATGGCGCAGGGAGCGCTCGCTGGTGGCAACCTCGCGCTGTTGAGCGCGCTCGCCGGCACTCCGTTCGCGCCGCGACTGGCCGATGCGATCCTGGTGCTCGAAGACATCGATGAGCCGGTGTATCGGATCGATCGGATGATGCGGCAGCTGCTGCTCGCCGGATTGCTCGACGGCGTCCGCGGTATCGTGTTCGGTACGTGCACCAACTGTCCGGAGTCCGCCGATGACGGCGCGCGAGGCCTCGATGACGTCGTCGGGGAAATCGCCGCGATGCTCGACGTGCCCACGATCATTGGCGCACCCATCGGCCACATCGACGATCAGTGGACGCTGCCCCTCGGCGCCCTGGCGACGCTCGATGCCGACCGGCGCACGCTCGCCGTTCAACCTTCCCTAACGATCGCCTGATCGACGACCGATGCCCTACAAGACCGGGACTGACCTCGTGAACGAGGCGAAGCAGCGGATCCGCGAACACACGCCACGCGAAGTGCTCGAGCTGCTCGAGAAGCATGCGGCGGTGATCTACCTGGATGTCCGGGAGCCGAACGAGTGGAATCTGGGCCACCTGCCTAACGCCATGCACATTCCGCGCGGCAACCTGGAGTCGAACATCGAGGCGCGAGCGGGGCGTGAGGAAGCGATCGTCATCTACTGCGCGCGCGGCAACCGGTCGGCGCTCGCGGCCGATACGCTGCAGCAGATGGGATACGAGAACGTCTCGTCGATGGCGGATGGATTCGGCGCGTGGATCGCGATCGGGGGCCCGGTCGAGGACTAGCCGTGCCGGGTGACGCGAACACGCTCGTCGACCATCCGACGTTTCGGCGGCTCAGCCACGCGCTGGCGACGCGGCCGCCGATCCTCGCGCCGGACGATGGCGCTCCCCGGCGCGCGGCCGTGGCCATCGTCCTTCGTCGCACAGCGGACGACGTCGTTGAACTGCTGCTGATCAAGCGCTCCGAGCGCGAGGACGACCCGTGGAGCGGCCACGTTGCGCTGCCGGGCGGGCGCCGTGACCCCTCCGACGTCACCCTGCAGGACACGGCCATTCGCGAGACACGAGAAGAGACGGGCATCGACGTCACGCGCGACGGAATCGTGTTAGGCATGCTCGATGAGCTTCGGCCGCGCACTCCCACGCTCCCGCCGATCATCGTGACGCCATTCGTCGCCATCGTGCGCCACGACGTGACCATCGAAACCAGCGACGAGGTCGCGGTGGCGTTCTGGGTTGCGCTCGCCTCGCTCGAAGACCCGTCGCTCACCGTCGAATCCGAGGTCAGCGCACGCGGCTCGACCTGGCGAGTCCCGAGCTATCTGCTCGGCGGGCACATCGTGTGGGGAATGACGGAGCGAATCCTACGAAACCTGCAGGCGCTGGTCGGGAATCGGGAATAGCGAATCCGGAATCGAAAGTAGAGGCCCGCCGACTACTCTTGCCGGACACGTTGCACGCACATATGTTAGGTCGTCCTAAAACAAGATTTCCTATCAACCAACTTCTACTGGGCGCTCGCGCGTCCGCTCCTGTTCCATGTCCGCACCTCGACTAGTCCCCCCCGAACCGGAACCGCTGAGCCCGAGGCCCGTCGGCCGCGCAGAAGATGCCGGCTGGCGACTCTCTCGTGTCACGCCAAGCCTCGCCGACGTTTATCGAACTATCCCGATTACCGGCTCGACGTGGTGGAGAAAGGTCCTGGCCTTTGCGGGGCCGGGCTATCTCGTCGCGGTGGGCTACATGGACCCGGGCAACTGGGCTACCGACCTGGCCGGCGGATCCCAGTTTGGCTACACGCTACTCAGCGTCATTCTCATCTCGAACCTGATGGCGGTCCTGCTTCAGGGACTGGCCTCGAAGCTGGGTATCGTATCCGGCCGCGACCTGGCTCAGGCGTGCCGAGACCATTATTCGCCGCGCGTCAGTTTCGGCTTGTGGGTGCTCTGCGAGATCGCGATAGCAGCGTGCGATCTCGCGGAGGTCATCGGTACCGCGATCGCGCTCAACCTGCTGTTCGGAATTCCGATCGCGTGGGGCGTTGGAATCACTGCGCTGGACGTCCTCATCGTCCTGTACCTGCAGAACAAGGGATTCCGCGTGCTCGAGGCGCTGGTCATCGCGCTCATCGCGACCGTGGGACTGTGCTTCCTGTTCGAGCTCATCGTGTCGCGTCCGGAGCTCGGCGGCGTGTTGCGCGGCTTCGTACCAAGCACGGGGATCCTGTTCGATCAGGAGAAGCTGTATATCGCGATCAGCATCCTCGGTGCGACCGTCATGCCTCACAACTTGTACTTGCACTCGTCGATCGTGCAGACGCGGAGGTACGACCTCAGCCAGGAAGGAAAGCGCGAGGCGGTGCGATTCGCTTTCGTGGATTCGACGATCGCGCTGTCGTTCGCGCTGTTCATCAACGCGGCAATTCTCATTGTCGCCGCCGCCACATTCCACCGCACGGGCAACACGCAGGTCGCGGAGATCCAGGACGCGTACCAGCTGCTCTCACCGCTTTTGGGCGTGGGCGCGGCGAGCATCGTGTTCGCGCTTGCGCTGCTGGCGTCCGGGCAGAACTCCACGCTGACCGGGACGCTCGCGGGCCAGATCGTGATGGAAGGATTTCTCAACATCCGGATCCGGCCATGGCTGAGGCGCCTCATCACACGGGCGATTGCCATTGTGCCGGCCGCCATCGTCGCCATCTTGTACGGGCAAAGCGGTACGGCAAAACTCCTGGTGCTGAGCCAGGTCGTGCTCAGCCTGCAGCTCTCGTTCGCCGTGTTTCCGCTCGTGATGTTCACGTCGGATCGCGAGAAGATGGGTGAGTTCGCGAACTCGACGTGGCTCAAGGCGCTCGCCTATCTCGTGGCGTTCGTGATCGCGGCGCTGAACACGTGGCTGCTCATCAAGACGTTCCGCCAGTGGCTCGCCTGACATGTACCACCGCATTCTCGTTCCCGTCGAGAACTCCAACTACGACGAGCGGATTCTGGATCACGTTCGGCAGCTCGCGCGGTACTGCGGAGCGTCGATCGTACTCATTCACGTCGCCGACGGCTGGGCCGCGCGCAACATCCAGCATCTCAACCTGCGTGAGTCGGAGGAGATGCGGGACGACCGCGTCTACATCGAGCGGCTTGCCAGTCGACTGACTGCGGATGGTTTGTCAGCCGAGGCGCTGCTCGCGACCGGTGACCCTTCTGCCGAGATCGCCGCGGCGGCGGAGCGAGAGCGCTGCGATCTCATCGCCATGTCCACGCACGGGCACCGGTTCATCGCTGACCTCATCTACGGCAGTGTCGCCAATGCCGTTCGCCACATGACGAGCGTGCCTGTGCTCTTGCTCCGCGCTCCGGCGGGAACGAAGCAGAAGGTCGCGGCAACGTGACCGGCCAACGGTCCCCCCGGCGAGCGAGCGCCACGCCACCGCACACGCCGGTCGAGTCGCGTGTAGTAGGGCTGACGGCGCCCGTCGAGGACTATCTCAAGGCCATCTACGAGGCCGAGCTGAGTGGCGCCGCCGCGGCGACGAACGACATCGCGAACCGCCTCCAGATCGCGCCCGCGTCCGTCACCGGCATGGTTCGTCGTCTCGCCGACCAGGGACTGCTCGCCTACGAGCGATACCGCGGCGTGCGCCTCACCGATGCCGGCCGCCGCGCGGCCTTGCGTACGATTCGACGCCATCGCGTCATCGAAGCGTACCTCGTCCAGGCGCTCGGCTATCCGTGGGATCAGGTGCACCCGGAGGCGGAACGGCTCGAGCACGCCGCGTCCGATGAGCTGATCGACCGCATGGCTGCCGCGATCGGTCAACCCGAGACCGATCCGCACGGGGCGCCGATTCCGACGCGTGACGGTGTCATCGACGAAACGCGCCACAGCTCACTCGCCGATGTCGCAACGGGCGTGCGTGCTCGGGTCGTGCGTGTGGGCGACGAGAACGATGAGCTGCTCCGATACCTGGATTCGTTAGGTATCCGTCCGGGCGTCCAGGTCGCGGTCGGCGAGCACGCCCCATTCGATGGGCCGCTCACCGTGCGCGTCGGTGGCGCGCAGCATCAGATCGGGCACGCGCTCGCGGCCAGGATCTTCGTCGAGCGCGTCAGCTCGACGTAGACGCCTTGCGCGCCGCACGAATCGTCATTGCGTAGACGGGGTAGCTCACGGCGAGCAGGCCAAGCGCAATCAGGGAGTTCTGGCGATCGGTGATGAGCGCCCCGACGAGGAACGCGATACCGCCGAGCAGCGAGAACCCCGTCGTGAACGGGTAGCCTAACGCTTTGTATGGCCGGGGCGCGTCAGGCATGGTGCGGCGAAGCTTGAAGACGGCGCTGAACGAGAAGACGTAGTTCAGGACGAAGAAGAAGGCGGCCACGGCGATGACGGAGTCGAACGTCCCCGTGAGCAGAAAGCCGATCGCGAGCGCGCCCGTGAGGAGCAGCGTGTATGTTGGCGTCCCACCCGCGTTTACCGTGGAGCCCCATTTCGGAAACAGGCCATCGAGGCTCATGGCGTACAGAATGCGCGGGCACATCAACGCGTATGCGTTCACGCCGCTCAGCAGCCCGACGATGAGGAGCGACCGCACGATGGCGTCGCCGTGTCCACCGAACAGCGCCTGCGCCGCCGCTCCGGCCGCGAAATCGCTCCCGGCGAGCCCCGGGATGCCTAACACGTGAACGAACGCGAGGTTCACCAGGACGTAAATCGCGATGATGGCTGCCACACCGCCGAACATCGCTCGCGGGATCTCGCGACCCGGGTCGCGCACTTCCTCCGAGAAATACAGCATGCCGTTCCAGCCATCGTACGTGAAGATCACCGCCTGCATGGCCAGCACGATGGCGCCAATGCCAATCGCCTGTGCTGGCGCCGAAGGAGCGGCGGCAGCGGGGCCCGACGTCGGTGCGAGCGTGAAACACGCGACGATCAACGCGGCGAACGCCAGCGCCTTGAGGAGCGTCGTCGCCTGCTGGATCGCATCGCCCCACTTCACGCCGCGGTACTGCAGCACCGTGAACAGGACCACGACGCCGATGCCGACCGCGAGCCGGGAATTCGCCAGCGGAGGGAAGAGCGCCCCCGAGTATTCAGCGATGAGGATCGACGCCGCGCTGAAGGTGGCGACTGTCGACACCCAATCGCTCCACCCAATAATGAGCCCGGCGTATGAGCCGAACGCGCGTTGGGCGAACACGTACTGGCCCCCCGATCTGGGCACGATCACTCCAAGCTCCGCCAGGGAGATCACGCCAAGCAGCGCATAGGCGCCGCCGGCAAGCCACGCCAGCAGGAACATGCCCCGGCTCGGCAGCAGCCCGGCAACTGTGCTTGGGGTTCGAAGGATTCCGGATCCGATCGTATTGCCGACGATGATGGCGATCCCGAATGCCACGCCGAGTACCTGAAGAAGGCGGCCGCGGCGGGGGACTGCCGCGGCGGTTTGTTCGACGCTCGATGCGGTGACGGCCATGCGGTCGCTCGGCTCCGGAAAGGTTGGCGCTAAGCTCGCACCACGACACGGTGGGCAGCAAGCGAGTCGCGTTCGGGAATGCTCCTTGCGCCTGTCTGCCGGAGTCGTTCGAGCAGCTCGCAGCGAGGTATCAGTGGCCATTCAACCGATTACACCGATCGATCCCGATACGGGGATTCCGGATCTCGTCCGCCGCCTTGGTGACGACTCGAAGCGACTGGCCGCCGATGAAGTGCGGCTCGCGAAGCTCGAGCTGCACGAGAGCGTGCACACGAGCGTCGACGGCGCCATTCGGCTGGCGCTTGCGCTCGCCTTCGGCATCGTCGCCGCGGTCGCCCTGACGGTGCTCCTGATCGTCGGCGTGTCCGCGTTACTTGGGCATCATTACTGGGCCGGCACGCTCATCATCGGCGTGTTGGAGCTCGTTGCTGGCGTCCTGATGCTGAGGCGCGGTGTGACGACGGTAAAGTCGCCGACCTACTCGCTGCAGGCGTCGCGGGAGTCGCTCAAGGACACCGCGGCGTGGGCTCGTCACGCGACGAGACATTGATCGAAACGCTCCGCGGCCTTTGCGGCTGCGCTCGGTGCGGCAGATTTCCGGGGTGACCAGGATAGCACTGCGCAGACCGCGAAGTTCCTTGCTCGCGCTGCTCGTCATGACGGCGGCTCTCACGGCGAGAGTCGCCTCGGCGCAGCGCATCGATTCCATCCCGCCCTGGAAGGCAGAGGTCCGCACGATCGCCGTCGATGAGCGACTGGCGGCGGACGCCGGACTGCGGGTGGGTGACCTGGTTGTTCTCGCGGCCGAACCCGGCAACGCGAGCGGAGACACTGTCCGCATCTCCGCCATCCTGCAACGGCGGGCGGACCCTTCCGAAGTCGCGCGCAGCGAGTACCGAATCCGCACGCACCTCGGCCAGCTACAGGAACTCATTGGTTACGGTGATCGCGTCGACCGGTACGCGATCCAAACCACAGGTGGGGTCGCTGCCGACTCTGCGCTTCGGCGGATCAACGCCCTGTCGTTCGGCTTCCACGCGTATCCATCGCGTGAGATCGCGGTGGAAACGTCGAAGACCTTCCTGGTGGTCAGTCGGTTTCACCGCGCGATAGGGATGATCACCATTGTCGCGAGCGCGACGTTCCTGCTCTGCATCATGCTGCTCAAGGTCGACGAGCGCCGTCGTGACGTGGCAGCGATGCGGCTCATGGGGATCTCGCGGGCGACGGTAGTCCGCACCGTGATGCTCGAGTCCTCGTTCGTTGCGTTGTTAGGCAGCCTGTTCGGCGTCGCGTTGGGGTTCGCCGTGTCGGCGTTCGTCAACGCGCACTACCAGGCCGTGTATCGGACGCCGCTCCGGTTCGCGATCATCACGGCAGGGACCGTCACCTATTCCGTGCTGCTATCGCTTGTGCTCGGCATTGGGGCGGGCGCACTGGCAGCGCGCCGGCTTTCGCGCACACCACCACTTACCCTGTTCGGCCGCTGATGCGGTTCCAGCTCGCGGCCCTATCGCTCCGCCGGCATGCCAGTCGAACGCTTCTGGCCGTGCTCGGCGTTGCCGTGTCTGCGGCGATGCTGCTCGACATGGTCATGCTAGCCACCGGGATGCGGCAGTCGTTCGCGAGTCTGTTGGGACGCAACGGCTTCACCATTCGCGTGTCGCCTCGGGGTACGCTGCCGTTCGACACGGAGGCGACGATCGCCCAGGCGGGAGACGCGACCGCAGCGATCGCGCGAATTTCCGGCGTGACGGCGGTCGCGCCGGTACTCGGTACGACGATCCACGTGTTAGGCGCCCGCGCGCCCGTCACGGCGTTCGCGCTCGGAGTCGATCCCGCGGTGCAGGGCGATTACCAGCTGCTCAGCGGGCGAGATCCCGCCGCGAATGAGCTCGTGGCGAGCGACGCGCTCCTGCGAGCGACCGGCGCGCGGGTTGGCGACACGCTCGACGTCGCGGTCGGCTTCGATCCCCAACTGCGCACGTATACCGGCCGCCGTCGCGTCGCCATCTCCGGACGCGCCCGGTTCACGTACCTGAGCGCCGACGACCGCGCCGCGGCGCTGCAGCTCGCGACCGTACAGGCCATGGGCGGCGCCGACCGGGCCGACCGCGCTTCGCTGTTCATGGTGCGGACGGCGCCTAACGTCGATCCCGAGGCAGCGCGTGTCGCGATCGAGCGCGCGCTACCTCGCGTAACGGCGCTGTCTACCGCCGGGGCTGTTGCCGAAGCAGAGCGCCGCCTCAGCTACTTTCGACAGCTCGCGTTCATTCTTGGCGCGGTGAGCCTCATCGTTGGGTTTCTGCTCGTGACGACGATCGTGACCGTGAGTGTGAACGAGCGCATTGGCGAGATCGCGATCATGCGGGCCATCGGCGTCTCGCGAATCCACGTCGTGCAGCAGATCGTGATCGAGGGGATCGGGCTGAGCCTCACTGGCGCCGCCGCCGGTCTCGTGCTCGGCGTGTTCACCGCGCAATGGCTGAACTCGATTCTACGAGGATTCCCGGGTCTGCCCGACGCGATTGATTTCTTTCTCTTCCAACCCAACTCGGCGTTCCGCGCGTTGGCTCTGCTCGTTGCGTCGGGAGTAGCCGCCGGGATTTATCCCGCCTGGCGTGCGGCGTCTCTCCCGATTTCCGCGACGCTGCGGGAGGAGGCTGTCGGATGAGTGGCCAGCCGCTCCTGTCGGTTCGTGACGCGCACCGTGACTATCCGCATTCCGGTGAGCCCGTACACGCGGTGCGTGGTGTCTCGCTCCAGGTCACGGAGGGCGAGTACGTCGCTATCGTCGGGCCGTCAGGGTGCGGCAAATCGACGCTCCTCAACCTGCTCGGTGCGATCGACCGGCCGACGACGGGCAGCGTGACGATCGGCGGAACGGCAGTCAGTGCACTGCCGGACAAGGCGGCCACACACTTCCGCCTCACGAACATCGGGTTCGTGTTCCAGCGATTCTACCTGTTGCCAGTGCTGACGGCGCAGGAGAACATCGAGCTGCCAATGGCCGAAGCGAAGGTGGCGCTGGCCGAGCGGCATGAGCGTGCGCGTGAATTGTTAGGCTATGTGGGGCTGGCGGCGCGTGCCGATCATCGTCCGGCCGAGCTGTCAGGTGGAGAGCAGCAGCGGGTCGCTATCGCGCGCGCGCTCGCGAATCGGCCGATCGTTCTCCTCGCGGATGAGCCGACGGGCGAGCTCGATGCGCGGACGGGCGGCGAGGTCATCGCGCTGTTCGATCGTCTGAACCGCGAGGGCATGACGATCGTCGTCGTAACGCACGATGAGAAGCTGGCCGGGGCAGCGCGACGGGTCATCCATATGCTCGATGGACGGATCGTGCGCGACGAGCCGCTCCTGAGGCGCGCATGATCGGAATTCTCGCGAGGAGAAACCTGACGCTGCGCCCATGGCGATCGGCGCTGTTGCTCGGGGGCTTCGGGTTGGGCGTGGGCGTCATGATCGTCCTGCTCGCGATTGGCGAAGCGCTCCTCACCCAGGCGCGAGACGAACGGCTGGTTGGCGGCGGCGACCTCACCGTCCTTCCGGAGGGGATCGACGTGGAAGTGATGAAGACCGGCGGCGTCGGTGGCCTGTTTTTCTCGATCAGCAATGCGCGGTTCCTGGATCGTCAGCTGTTGTCGAACCCGCGCAATGCGCCCGGCGTTAGGGCCGTCGCGCCGCAGATCGTCGACAAGCTCGTGTACCTGCGCACGCGTGATGGCCGCGAACGGGCGGTCCGCGCTACTGGCGAATTGCCATCCCGGTCTGCGCTCGTGGGCGCGGTCCCAGCACTCGCGCAGGGCCGATGGGAGGATGATCACCTCGATCGACGCTGGCGCGCACCAACGCCGTCGGAGCTGCGCGCGGACATCGACCACTTTCATCTCCCGCCACGAGATGCGGAGAACAGCGAGAGCTGGGGTGAATGGCACTACTTCAACGTGCTATCCGCTGACCGGAAGCGATGGGGCTTTCTCTCGTTCATCGTCGGCGGTGCCGTCCCGGACGGGCGGTGGGGCGGTCAGGTGCTGCTCACGCTTCACGAGCAGGGGAAGCCCTCTCGCCGATTTGCCGCGCTGTTTCCTAACGATTCCGTGTCGTTCTCGACGTGGAATGCCGACCTACGCATCGGGAATGGCCGCGTGTCCGTGGACAGCGCCGGTCGGTACATCGTCCACGCACGTGCGCCGGGTGAGCGTGGTGATGGCGACGCTGTCGTCGATCTCATCGTGACGCCCGCGCCGGGCGCGTATTTCCCTGGAGCGGCTCTCGGAGGCGAGGGGTTTGTCTCCGGGTACGTGGTCCCCGGTTTGCGCGCGTCGGCAACGGGCGCGATCTGCGTTCGCGGCGACTGCGAGCGGTTCGACGGCGCGCAGGCCTACCACGATCACAACTGGGGTGTGTGGCGCGGGGTGACGTGGGAGTGGGGCGCCGCGCGGGCCGGGGCCTACACGTTTCTCTATGGTCGCGTGCAGCCGCCGGACAGCGTCAGCAGCGAGGCGCCGCTGTTTGTCTACCTTGTGGACTCGTTAGGGTTCCGGTCGCTGTTTCGTCCACAGCGCATCGACTACACTGACGCTCGCACGATCCAGGTCGCTGGAAAGGACGTGCGGGTACCGTCGCGGGCGGTGTTCGCGGACGCGCGAGGAAACGACACGCTCCGCGTCGAGCTGACGATCGAGGATGCCGTGGGGACGGACACCCGTGAGCCGAACGCCGAGCGTGGCGAGTCGCTGGCCGGTCGCGCCCTCGCGCGGCCCTACTTCATTCAGATGAAGGGAACGGCTCGAATCTCAGGGCGGGTTGGTGGTGTTCCGCTCGAGGGGGAGGGCAGCGGGTTCTTCGAGACCTACCGCTAGGCAGCTGAACGGGGCAACAGAACTGGTAGTTGGTTACTGGTAGTTGGTTACTGGAACTGGTTACAGGTAATCAGAACCCTCGGGAAGCCTCTTTCACCAAGATGAGCATCCCGAGGGCTGAAGTAACCAATAACCCGTAGCAGTAACCAATGACCAGTTCTGTTGCGCCGTTAGGCTCGTCGGTCAGTGGGATCAGGCCCCGGCTTCGAGGCTGGGTTCCCGTCGATACGGTCCTTCACGTTGTCGACCGCATCCGCGACCTTGTGAGCGCCGCGCCGCGTAACGTCGCCCACGCGATGCTCCATGTCAGCAACACGGTCTGCCGCATGGGCGGAGTGATCGCCGGGTCGATCGAGTTGTTCGCTCGTGCGTACCGAGCTGTCGATGGAGCCAGCCGACGTTGCAGCGAGCGTCGAGGTGCCGCGCGCATAGCCTTCGCGGGCATAGTCGCGTACTGACGACCAGTCGCCGTGGCGTGCACCGATTTCGTCCGACCACCCGCGACGAAGATCCGGTTCCACCGTGTCGAAGTCGCGGCCGCGATAATCCGGGTTCCTGCTCGCGAGATGCCCGAGCTGATATACCGGTCGGACTTCATCGAACGACCGCGAGCTGGTGCGACCATGCTCGTAGTGCGTGCGATAGTAGCGGTCATCCACGTCGCCGTAATCCTTCGCTGCTTCGGCGATCGAACGGCCTGCCCACCATCCGCCGATCACTCCGGCAAGCCCGCCAATCAGCGTTCCCACCGGTCCACCGATCGAGCCGATCGCGGCTCCCGCGAGTCCGCCCGAGACTCCGCCTGCGGCTTCGCCGACGTAGTCGGCCGTCGTGGCCTCGTCGCGCACCGGCTTTGCGGTGACGTCGCGATCATCGTGCGTCGGCTCGCGCGGGACGTCGTTGCCCATGATCGTGGGATCCTCAGCTGCGTTCCTGCGATCCATCTCATCCATAAGACGCGCCTCCAGCATTCGTTGTCGATCGAGTCAGCCCGGCTGAAAGGCAAGATCGGGACCGACCTCAACTTGACATCGCAGATTTGCGGCATCGATTGTGTCGCGATGAGCAACGACCTCGGCGATGTTCGCATCGGGACGCAAGGATGGAATTACGACGCGTGGGTGGGACCGTTCTATCCTCCGGAAACGCGGCCGGCTGATTTTCTCACCGTGTATGCGCGCGCGTTCACGACGGTCGAGGTGGACTCCACCTTCTACGCGATTCCAGCGGCAAAGACCGTCCGGGGATGGGCCGATCGGACACCGCCGGAGTTCACGTTCGCGCTCAAGCTGCCGCAGGAGATCACGCACGAAAACCGACTGCGTGACTCGGCGGACCTCACGGCGTTGTTCTTCGATCGTGCGCGCGAGCTGGGTCCGAAGCTCGGGCCGATTCTCATGCAGCTCGGACCGGACTTCGCGCCGTCCGAGCTACCGGCCCTCGCGAATTTCCTTCCGCTGATTCCGCGCGACGTGCGCGTGGCCGTGGAGTTTCGGCAGCGCGGCTGGATCCACGACGGGATCATTGCGCTCTTGGCCGAGCATAACGTGGGCGTCGCGCTGGTCGACGCGCGCTGGGTCCCGCGAAAAATGATGATGGCGCTCGCCGATCGGCCGACGTCGGATTTTGCCTACCTTCGATGGATGGGACCGAACCGCGATCTCGTCGACTACTCGCGCATCCAGGTCGACCGATCGCGCGAGCTCGAGGCGTGGGCGGCAATAATTGCGGCCCTCGCGAGACGCGTGAGGACGGTCTACGGCTTCGTCAACAACCACTACGCCGGTCACAGTCCCGCGTCCGCCCGGGAACTTCAGCGGCTGCTGCGCCAACGTCCGGTGGAACCGGACCAGCTTGGGGAGCAGATGTCGTTGTTTTAGAACGGCCGGCGACGGGCGGCAGGCGGCAGCCAGCAACCAGCCGCTGTTTCCACGTTAGGCGCTCGTGCGTGGGCCGACGAGTGTCCCGGACGGCGTTCGTGTTTCCGGGATCTCTGGCGTAACTTTCGGTGTGCCAGTCTTCCTCCCAACGCCCCGGTGACTCGTCGCGCCATCGGCTTCGTAATTTTCGCGATCCTCGTCGCGACTGGGTGTGTACGGCTGGGCGTCTGGCAGTTGCATCGTCTGGCTGAACGGCGAGCGTCCAACGCCAAGCTCGCCGAGCGGCTCTCCATGCCGCCGGTGCCGGCGCTCGAGGCCACGCGCGACACCGCGACGGCAGAATACCGTCGCGCAACGGCGGCCGGGACCTTCGATTGGGATCATGAGCTTTCGCTCGCAGCGAGAACGCACCAGGGTTCACCGGGAGCGAACATCCTGACGCCGCTTCGAGTACCCGGGAGCGACACGGCCGTGCTCATCAATCGCGGGTGGGTGTACGCTGCTGATGCCATGAGTGTGGATTTCCCGCGGTGGCGGGAACCGAACGAGGCGGCGGTCACGGGGTATCTCGTCGAGATCCCACGCGGCGGGCGCGGAATGGTCTCGGCAACGAGCAACCCACGAGTGATTCGGCATCTCCGGTACGACTCGCTGGCGAAGCGGCTGCCGTACCCGATCGCACCATTCATCCTCGTCGCGACCGAGAATCGATCGCCAGGGTCGCCGCCGGAGTCCCGCGACTCGACACCGGCGCGATTGCCTACGCCGCTTCTCGACGAGGGCCCGCATCTCGGGTACGCCATCCAGTGGTTCGCGTTCGCCTTGATCGGCCTCGTGGGTGCCGCCGTCGTCGCGCGCGCCGATCGGCGTGGCCGTCTTCATGCAACGCAAGCAGGGTCTGGGAGGATCACCTCGTCCAGCACGCGACATGGCTGACACGTCACACATTGCCACGGAGAAGGAAGCGCGCGACGTCGCCGAATCCGCGCGTGAGACCGAGTGGGAGCACCCGAGCTTCGC
>Ga0136846_1213330_pt1 | contig 26059 bp, 23 predicted proteins | sample HopSoiMetagenom2_FD_96841 | JGI IMG/M metagenome (GOLD analysis project Ga0136846, IMG submission 96841) | Grasslands soil microbial communities from Hopland, California, USA - 2 Assembly 2016 (version 4) | ecosystem: Environmental > Terrestrial > Soil > Grasslands | place: USA: Hopland... | reverse complement strand
GCCTCACGAGTGAAGGTCACGCAGGTGGTGGAAGGAGCGAAGGGCCGGCCCGATCTCGCCGACGCGCCGGTCATCGTTGCCGGCGGTCGAGGACTCAAGGCGCCTGAGAATTTCAAACTTGTGGAAGAGCTGGCCGACGCCTTCGGCAATGCTGCCGTCGGCGCCACGCGCGCGGTCACCGACGAAGGATGGCGTCCGCACGCGGACCAGATCGGCCAGACCGGACGGCAGGTGAGTCCGCAGCTCTACGTCGCCGTTGGTATCTCCGGCGCCATCCAGCACCTCGCGGGCATGCGGACCTCGAAGACGATCGTCGCCATCAACAAGGACAAGGAGGCGCCGATCTTCAAGGTCGCCGACTACGGCATCGTCGGCGACGTGCTCGAGGTCGTTCCCGCGCTCACGAGCGCGGTGCGCGAGGCGAAGAAGGGACACTGACCCACCGGAGCGCATGAACGCCCAGAGCGTCGTCTTCCTGTTCGTCCTCGCGATCGCCGCCGGCATCTTCGCGCTCAACGTCCAGCGGCTCGTTTCCTATCTTCGGCTCGGGCTCACGGAAGATCGAACGGATCGGCCGTGGGCTCGGCTCTCGAACGTGCTCACGGTCGGCGTCGCTCAGACGAAGATTCTGCGCGAGCCCGTCGCCGGCATCATGCACGCGACGATCTTCTGGGGCTTCATCGTCCTCACCGCCGGCACCGTCGAGATCTTCATTCAGGGTGTGTGGAGCAGCTTCTCGTATGAGCGCGTGCTCTGGCATCCGTTGTACTCGCTCTACGCGGCGTCGCAGGATGTCTTCGCGCTCTTCGTGCTCGCGGCCGTGGCGTTCGCGTTCTATCGCCGCCTCGTTCTACATCCACGGCGACTCGAAGGCGACCGCATCGAGCACCTCGACGCCTACGTGATCCTCGGTATGATCGCCGGGTTGATGATCACGCTGCTGCTCGCGAATGCGTTTCTCAGCGTGCTGCAGCCGTCGGCTGTCGGCCCGGAGAAGTTCGTCTCGCGTGGCCTGGCGATGCCTTTCACCAGTCTCGGTGCACGCCCCGCGGCGATCACTTATCGCACCTTCTGGTGGGGCCACGTCTTTCTCGTTCTGATCTTCCTCAACTACCTCCCCTACTCGAAGCACCTGCACGTCGTCACGTCGCTCTCCAACGTCTACTTCTCCAATACCAGCTGGAAGGCCGAGCGCGCCGTGATGCGCCCGATGGACCTCGAGGCGGAGACGGAGAGCTTCGGCGCCGCGGACGTCGAGCAGCTCACGTGGAAGAATCTCCTCGACGGGTACTCGTGCACCGAGTGCGGCCGCTGCACCGCCGCGTGCCCGGCGAATCTCACGGGCAAGGTCCTGAGCCCGCGCAAGATCGTCGTCAACACGCGTCAGCGGCTGATGGAGAAGGGCCCCGCCGCGACGGGCGAAGGAATGGCGTTCCTCGGCGCACGGCTCGTGCACGGAGAAGGGCACGAGGCCGCCGACTCGTTAGGCAGCGGCGGCACCCGTCGCCTTCTCGACGACTACATCACCGAGGAGGAGCTCTGGCAATGCACGAGCTGCCGCGCCTGCGTCCAGGAGTGTCCGGTCGCGATCGACCAGCTCGACATCATCAATCAGATGCGGCGGAATCTCGTCCTCACCGAGTCACGATTTCCCGCGGAGATTCAGCCGGCCTTCGAGGCGCTCGAGCGGAACGGCGCGCCGTGGGCGTTCGACGCCGCCGATCGCGCGCGCTGGGCGGATGGTCTGGCCATCCCGACGATGGCGGAGCTCGCCGAACGCGGCGAGCGACCCGACGTGCTCTTCTGGGTCGGCTGCATGGGCTCCTTCGACGATCGCGCGAAGAAGATCACCGTCGCCTTTGCGCGGATCCTCCAGGCGTGCGGCATCCGCTTCGCCATCCTTGGCCAGGAGGAGCACTGCCACGGCGATCCCGCGCGCCGCATGGGGAACGAGTACCTGTACCAGATGCTTGCAAAGGACACGATCGAGACCCTCAATCGTTATGCGGTGACGACCGTCGTCACGAGCTGCCCGCACTGCTTCCACCAGATCGGCAACGAGTTCCCGCAGCTCGGCGGCAACTATGAGGTCATCCACCACTCGACATACATCGACCGGCTCCTCGAGCAGGAGCTCGTGCCGCTCCGCACTGACGAGGGGCAGCGCCTCACGGTGGCGTACCACGACTCCTGCTACCTCGGTCGCTACAACGACATCTACGACGCGCCGCGACAGACGCTCCGGCGCGCGCTCCCCGTCGTCACCCTCGTCGAGCCGCCGCGCGCGCGCGACCGCGGTCTCTGCTGCGGCGCCGGCGGCGGGCGAATGTGGATGGAGGAGCGTCAGGGAAAGCGGATCAACATCGAGCGCACCGAGGAGCTGCTGTCGACGGGTGCGGATACAATTGCGGTGGCGTGCCCGTTCTGCATGACGATGATGAGCGACGGCGTGAAGGCAAAGGAATCCACGGTCCCGGTCCTCGACATCGCGGAGGTCGTTGCGTCGCAACTCTCCGCGACCTGACGACCGTCAGCGCCGTAGCCGGTAGAGGTTGATGGTCTGTCGGATCGCCCCTTCGACGAACGGCAATTCTTCGCGCGCGACCACGCGCAGTCCACGCTCGGCCGCGTTGCGCACGAAGTCCTCGGCCGCGATCCGGCCGGGATCGGCGATGATCGCCTCGCCGTTTCGCTTGAGGGTCATGTCGATCGCCCGCGCAACCAGTTCGCCGTATTCCTTCTCGTACAGGACGTCCGAGCCGACGACGTAGTCGAAGCGGCCGAGATCGGTCGGCATGTCGCGCCAGTCGACGAGACGCGTCGTCGCGATGCGGCGCGTGTTCGCGGCGACGTTCACCTTCGTGAAGTCGAGCGCGTCATCGTAGTAGTCGGTCGCGCAGACGTCGAAGCCCGCGAACGCGGCGGCCGTCGAGACGAGTCCGGCGCCGCAGCCCAGCTCCAGCAGCGATTTGCCCGCGCCATCGAGCTGCCGCACGTACGCGGCGAGAAGACGTCCCGACGGCCAGATGTCCGCCCAATACGGGAGCCGCTCGTCGCGGACGAAATCCTCCTCCCTGATCAGGTCGTCCGAATCGGTCGGATGGAGGAGTGACACCTCCCAATCGCCGACGCAGAATGCCGACTCCGTCGTCCGGATGCGCCGCGTCAGCTCTTGCCGGAGCGCGCTCAGCTCGGCGTCGCTCACAGCGCGAGCCCCGCGGCGAGTTGAGCGCCGTCGCCTAACGGTACGGCGGAGAGCGTCGCGCCTACGGGCACCGGGCCGCGTCCGAACTGCTCGAGCGGCACGACGACGAGCGCGTCTGCGCGCGCCATCGACGTCAGCAGGCCCGATCCCTGGGGACCCGTTAGGCGAGCGTGGGCGACACCATCATCGTCTCGCCGAATGGTCGCACGATAGAAGTGCGTCAGCGGCGCGGCGATGCTGACCTCCTCGTCCATCACGACACCGAAGACATGAGGAAAGGGACGCGTCTCGCCGCGCAGCTTCCGGATAGCCGGCCGGCCGAAAAGCTCGAATGTCACCATCGCCGATACGGGATTTCCAGGCAGTCCGAGCCACGGGATGCCGCCGAGCAGCCCGAATCCCAGCGGTCCACCGGGACGGATTCGCACTCTCCAGAAGCGCATCGTCGCACCGAGCTCGCGCAGCACCTCGCGCGTGAAGTCGAACGTGCCGACCGACACGCCCCCCGAGGTGATCACCATATCGCACTTCGCATCGAGCGCGCTTTGCAGACTGGCGCGAAGCGCCACGCGGTCGTCCGGGCAGATGCCGAGGTCGATCACCTCGGCCCCGGTGATCGTCAGCGCGGCACGGAGCGTATAACTGTTGCTGCTCACGATACGTCGGCCTGCGAGCACCTCGTCGAATCGATCGACGTCCACCAGCTCGTCGCCAGTTGAAAGGACAGCGACCCGCGGCTTTCGGTGCACGGAGACGGTGCGTGCTCCCACGGAAGCCAGCACGCCAAGCTGGGGAGGCCCGATGACGGTCGATGCCGGGACCGCGACCGCGCCCTTCGCCAGGTCTTCACCGCGCGGGCGCACGTTGCGACCGGCGTCGCGTGGATCGACGATGAGAACTCGCTCATCGCCACGATCCGTATCCTCGATCCGGATGACGCTGTCGGCGCCGCACGGCACCGGTGCGCCTGTCATGATCCGCTTCGCCGTTCCTGGTGTCAGCTCCGACGTCGCCATCGCCCCTGCGGCGATCGTCTCGGTGACGGGCAGCGCGACGGGCGTGTCGTGCCTGGCGCCGCGGACGTCGGCGGCGCGCACGGCGTAGCCGTCCATCGACGCGTTGTCCCACGGCGGAAGGTCCAGCGGCGACACGACATCCTTCGCCAAAACGCGGCCTAACGCAGCGTCCAGCGATACGGTCTCGCTCTCCACGGGTCGCAGCTCCGCGAGCACCGCGGCGGCTGCTTCCCGCACCGTGAGCGATGTCCGCGGCGCCGCTTCCGCTCGCGCCACGGCTAGCGCAGCGCCGCCAGCCGCGCGGCGATCACGTCCGCAACATGCGTGACGTCGCCGGCGGGAACAGTCCAGTTGTTCGAGAGGATGCTGAAGATCAGGGTGCGGCCCCCGGCGGTGCGGACATATCCCGAGAGCGAGCGCGCGTTCGCCACCGAGCCGGTCTTCGCGTGGACGTTGTTCTCCGCCGGCGTGCCGCGCATCCGCGTCTTGATGGTGCCGTCCACGCCCGCGATCGGCAGCGACTCGTAGAAGAGCTGGAAGTTCGGCGAGTGCCGCATCGCGTCGAGGATATGGACGATCGCTTCCGGTGCCAGGTAGTCGTAGCGCGAGAGTCCGCTGCCGTCGCGAATCACGAATGTCGATGGTGGCACACCCCACGTTGCGAGCTGCCGCTCGACGACCTTGCGGCCGCTGTCCGCCGTGCCGGCTCCGCCGCGCTCGAGGCCGATCGTTCGCAGCAGCGCTTCGGCGATCTGATTCTGCGACGGCTTGAGCAGGGCCGGCAGGATCTCGCGCATCGGCTTGGAGGCGGCGGTCAGAATCGTGTCGCCGCCCGCTCCGACGCTGTCGCTCTTCACCACGTTTGCCGAGTCGATCATGATGCCACGGTCGCGCAATGCCTCGGCGAGCGCCACGAGGAAGGCCTGATCGGGATCGCGATGAGTGACCTCTAACGTCACGCTGTCGCCAGCGACGACGCTGCCGGTGACGCTGACGTCGCCACGTAGGGTGTCTTTGCGCAGGCTCAGCTCGCGCCGGCGGAAGCGCGTCGGCGCCATCGGGCAGGGCGTGCTCGCCGTGGCGGAGTCGCCGGCCTGGCAGGCCGGCGCCGCGATGGTCGTGATGTCGGAGCGCAGGGCGGGGAAGCTCCTCGCGGGTTTGACCTCGACGCGAACGGGATCGCCCGCCTGCGTGCCGCCGTGCACGCGCACCTCGCTGAAGCCTTCGTTGAAGAGCAGCTCGTCGACGCCGGCGGAATACGAGGACTCGAGATCCTCCCACGACCAGCCGTAGCCGAGCACGGGTCCAGGGAACGCATTGCCAGCCGCGACCAGCTTGCCCGTGATCCGTCGGATGCCGTGCGCGACGAGCGAATCCGCCATCGCGTGTAGCGGGATCATCGCGTCGCCCCACATGTGATCGCTGATCGACGGGTCGCCGCGGCCGACGACCGCGAGATCGCCCGCAAGCGTGCTGTCTCGAATCAGCCCACGCGCGACGAACGTCGTGCGATACGTGAAGTCCGGCCCGAGCTGCTCCAGCGCGACGGAGCTCGTGACGATCTTCATGTTCGACGCGGGAAGGAAGAGCTTGCCCGCGTTGCGCGAGTACAGCGTGTCGCCACGCTCGGGGTCGACGACGAGGATGCCCCAGAAGGCGTTGTGAAACTCGGGCGCGTCGGCCATTGAATCGATCGACGCGCGGAGCGCGGCGCGCTCTCCGCCACCGCCGCCGCGATGGAACCCTCCGCCGGTCGCGCACGCCGCGGTTTCGAGAATGCTCAACGAGAGGACGAGTGCAGCAACACGACGGATCATCGATGCTCCGCGGAAAAAACAAGAGTGCGTTGAGTGCCGGCACCGACCCGCGCACGCGCGGCGGCGAGATCGGCCGGGGTGTTGAGGTTCATGAAGAGGAGCTCGGGCGGCCCGAACCGCGCTACGTCCTCATACGGCACGAGCACCGCCGAGGTGAGCGTGGAGACGAGATGCGAAAGGCGGAGATCACCACGTTCGAGCTGCCGCTCGACGGCGCCGAGCGTCGCGCGTGGATAGTACGCGCAGAGGGGCTCCGGCCCAGATGGACCGACGGGAATCGCCGCTGCTCCGGCACGCTCGCCCAGTGCACGCAGTTCTGCAAGGAGCGCCGCCGACACGAAAGGCATGTCCCACGCGACGACCAGCGCCGCCGTGCGACAATGCGTGAGCGCGCTGTGGAGGCCGACGAGGCTCCCTCTCTCCGGCCGGTCGTCGCCATGCGCAGCGACATTGCCCAGCGCCCGCCGTATCGCCGCGTCATTGGTGATTATGAAACACTCATCGGAAACGCCGGTCAACGCTTCGAGCACCCCGTCGACGACGCGGCGCCCGTCGATCACCGACAACCCTTTCGGGGCGCCTCCAAACCGCGCATTGGCTCCGCCCGCGAGCACGGCGCCGCTACAGTGTCGCTCGACCATGTTCTAAGCTGTCGATCGGCCCTCGCGCGCGCTACCGCCGCTCACTCCTCGTAGCTGGCGCTGAGCGTCGCGTCTTCGGCGACGGTCACCCGCACGACACGCGCCGATGCGCCGCCCGCTCGCATTGCGCTCCCGACACGCTCGTGGATGAACCGCGCCAGATTCTCACCCGTGGGGACCAGCTTTCCTTCACCGAACTCGACGACGTCGACGTTGATGTTGCGGTGATCGAACCGCTGCTTGACCTCGACATCGAGGATTCGATCGAGCACGCCGAGGTCGACGATCATCCCGGTCGTGTCGTCGATCTCTCCCCGCACGGTGACATCGCAGACGTAGCTGTGACCATGATAGCTCGGCCGCGCGCAGAGCCCGAACACCCGTTCGTTCTCCGCGTCGGACCACGTCGCGATTCGATATCGATGCGCCGCCGCGAAGGTCACGCGGCGTGTGAGGAAGGAGGCCATACTCAGCTATAAGCTATCAGTCCATAGTTATCAGGAAGCAAGGAACGAAGCGTTCATTGCCTTGTCATCCTGAGCGCAGCGAAGGATCTACAGCGCTTCGCGCCGTAGATCCTTTTCTGTATGGAGTCGTGCGCGCTGCTCGCGCGCGCTCCTGCTCCTCTCACGGAGAGGAGATCCTTCGTCGCTTCGCTCCTCGGGATGACAGGTATCCTATCAACGCTTCGTTCCGAACTCCCTGATAACTATGGACTGATAGCTGATAACTAGCCCGGATGACAGGTATCCAATCAACGCTTCGTTCCGAATCCCCTGATAACTATGGACTGATAACTATGGACTGCCCCTAATGGTCTTCCCCGAACTCCCCGCGCTCATCCTGGCCCGGATACCCCTCGGGCGTGGGCGCTTCGGGCGGGATCCACGCCGTGCCTTCCTCGATGGCGTGGCCGACGTCCGTCGTCCCGTAGAGCTCCGCATCCAGGTCTTCGGTCGTCGTCTCGGCCTCTGGGCTGATGCCGACCGGCCGATCGCCGAGCAGACGTCCCTCGGTCCTCTCCTCGTCGACGAGAGTGTCGTCCGCGGCTTCGGGGCTCAGCGCGCGACGCACCGGATCGACGAAGATGTTGTTCTCGTATTCTTGGATGCCCAGCACGTCGGTCACGATGTGCTCCGCGATCCGCCGCTCCTCATCGGTGCCGACCCGGCCCTCGAGAATCACCCGCCCGTCTTCGACGTTGATCGTGAGGTCGTCGATGTCGATCGCGCTGTCGTCGGCGAGACGCTCGCGCACGAGCCCTCGCAGCTCGTCGTCGCTCAGATCATCGATGTCGTTGAGATCCTCGAAATCGCGGGCCATGGTGTCCTCGGGGCGCCCTAGCGGGAGAAGAGATACGAGAGGCCGATCGACAGCGCCGGATTGTTGCGCCACACCGATTGATCCTTCCCGGTGAGAATCGGTGTCACGCCGCTGGTGGTCGGACGGAAGTACACGTCGGGATATCGGATGGAGCTCAAACGGTTCGTGAGGTCCGCGCGAAGCTGATAGCGGCTGCCAGTCGGCACATAGCGCAGCGCGGCGCCCCACGTGAGTGCAAAGCGGGTGCCGTACTTGAAGCCGCCGACGTCGGAGCCGCCCTTCAGGTCCGACAGGAATCCGACACCCGCCTTGATCTCCGGCACCATCTGATGCCAGCTCCGTGCGCCCGTCAGACTCATTCCCAGCCCGAAGTCGGCACTGTAGAGTGGCCAGCTCTGCTCCCCGAGATTCCGCGTCGCCGCCGGCTTGGACGGATCCAGCACCGTTCGACTCGACATGATGCGAACCAGCTCGCCCGTCAGATGCGCCGGTCCGCCCGCGCGCCACTCGTAATGCACCCCCGCGAGCGCGGCGCTCTTCGGAGCGACCCCCGCCGGGTCGCTACGCCCGAAATAGTATCCCGCGATCGCCGTGATCTCCTGCGAGTACGTCAGATCCAGATATGGGCTGCGCGTCGGCGGATAGCCCACCTGTGCGCCCGCCGTGGAAGCGATGATCGAGAGCAGCGCAATCAACGCTGATGTGCGAACACTCACGTGCGAGCTCCTTGCGTTCGTAGGTCTGTTCCGGTCATCTCGCTGGGTTGCTCGATGCCGAGCATGGTCAGGATCGTCGGCCCAACGTCGCAGAGCGCGCCACCACTCCGCAGCGGGCGGTCGCCGTCCGGATCGACGACGATGAAGGGCACCGGATTGGTGGTATGCGCCGTGTGTGGGCCGCCGGTCTCCGGATCAATCATCATCTCGCAGTTGCCATGATCGGCGGTGATCAGGAGTCGGGTTCCCGCCTTCTCGGCCGATTTGATCACGCGTGCGAGGCACCGATCGACCGTCTCCACCGCCCTGAGCGTCGCGGGGATGGAGCCGGTGTGTCCGACCATGTCGCCGTTCGCATAATTGCAGAGCGTGAAGTCATGCTCGTTCTTCTCGATCGACTCGCAGAGCACGTCGGTGATGCCGAAGGCGCTCATCTCCGGGCAGAGATCGTACGTCGCGACCTTCTGACTCGGGACGAGCAGCCGATCCTCACCCGGAAAGGGCGTCTCGATTCCGCCGTTGAAGAAGTATGTCACGTGCGCGTACTTCTCTGTCTCCGCGGTCTTGAACATCGCCATGCCCGCATTGGACACCACTTCGGCCACGATGTTCTTCATCGACTGCGGCGGAAATCCCACCGGCACGTCGAAGCTCCGATCGTACGACGTCATCGTCGCGAGCTCCAGCTTCGGCCGCTCCGAGACGTCGAAGCCGTCGAAGCTCGGATCCGTGAGCGCCCGGACGATCTGGCGCATGCGGTCCGCGCGATAGTTGAAGCAGACCACGACGTCGCCGTCGTGCATCGGCGCCACCGGCTTTCCATCCTTCACGATCACCGTCGGCACGATGAACTCGTCCGTCACGTCGCGCTCGTACGACTCGCGAATGACCTCCAGGGGATCCGTCCCGCTGGGCCCGACCCCGTCGACCGCGACGCGATACCATTTCTCGATGCGATCCCAGCGCTTGTCGCGATCCATGCCGAAGTAGCGACCGCCCACGTTCGCGACCACCGCCTTTCCTTCGGCGCGCTCGAGGAGCTCGCGCATGTAGCCGAGTCCGGAGCGCGGCATCGTGTCGCGGCCATCCAGCATGGCGTGGATGGCGACGCGTGAAACGCGTTCCCTGGCGCAGAGATCGAGGAGCGCGAAGAGATGCTTGTCGAACGCGTGGACGCCGCCCTTGCCGATCAGCCCAACGAGATGCACCGTCCCGCGCGACTGCTTCGCCTTCTGACATGCGTCAACGAACGCGCGATTCCGAAAGAAGCTGCCATCGGCGATGGCGCGATCGATCCGTACAAGATCCTGCATCACGACGCGGCCGGCGCCGAGATTCAGGTGCCCGACCTCGCTGTTGCCGATTTGATGCTCCGGCAGTCCAACCGCCAGACCCGAAGCCGAGAGCAGCGTTTGCGGATACCGCGCGGTGAGCGCGTCCCACGTAGGCGTCTGCGCCAAGGCGATTGCATTTCCCTCACGTTCCGCGCGGTAGCCCCAGCCGTCGAGTACGATCAACGCGACGGATCGCCTCCTCTCCTTGGCCATCGATTCTCTTCGTCCGTGGATTGCCGTACGCGAAGGACCCCGGTAGTCGGGACCGGTGTAGTGTGGGCGGGAAATCTAGCGGGGTGCCGTTCCGGGAGCGGTGCGCCGCCGACTGGGATCCGATAGCGTCAACGATGGAACAGCAGACTTCCGAGCCATTCACACCGCCTCCGCCGTCGCAGCTGCCTGAGCGGCGACGACCGCACTGGCGCGAGTTCCGCCGAGCCTATCCGGGCATTCTCGCGACGATGAGCTTCGCGCTCTGCGTCCTGATCGCGCTCGACGTGTGGATCGTTCGCAAGCGCGCCCGCTACGTCGAGGAGGATGCACGACTCCGCGAGAGCATGTCCGGGCTGCAGCGCCAGCAGGCCGACGCCATCCTCTCCAACGAGCAGAACAAAGTCCGGATGATGATCGAGCTCGTTAGGCGGCAGGCGCAGATCGACAAGCAGCTGCACCTCGCGATCCCCGTGGACAGCGGTGTGATGTACCTGGAGCAGGACGGCGCGCTCCTCCGTGAGATGCCGGTTCAGGTCGGGCCCGAGCGGCGCGTCGGCACGCCGCCGGACACGGTGTACATGGCCGCGCCGCGCGGAACCCGCACCGTCGAACGCATCCTCGGCGCCGACGACGCCTGGGAAGTGCCGGCGTGGGTGTACACCGACCGTGGCCTCGCCGTACCGCCGGAGCGCGCGCTCAAGGGCGCGCTGGGGCCGGCTGCCGTCGTCCTCGTCGGCGGAACGGTGATCTACTCGATGCCCTCCGTCGGCCCGCTCAACGATTCGGCGTACGTTCTCCCCGGCAGCGTCCGCACGAGGGCGGCGGATCTGCAGGCGATCGCGGCGAATCTGAAAGCCGGTATGACCGTGTACTTCTATTGATGCCTAACGAAGAGCAGCTGCGATGGGTCTGATTCGGTTCGTGCGGAGTGGCGGGAGGATCGCCTGGATCCTCATCGCGACGGTCATCGTGATGATCGTCGGGAGCTCGATGCTGTTCGCGAACACCCTGGACGTTCGCTATCGGCGCGACATCAGTCGCATCGTGTACAACCACAACACCGGCCTGCTCGACCAGATTCGCCGCGAGATCGGCGAGTCCAGCGACAGCCTGAACAAAATGCTCGCCAGCAGCCCGGAAGCGCCGACGAAAGACAAGCCGTACGTGGTCGTCTCCATCGCCGACCATCGGCTCTGGTACAAGCTCGCCGACTCCACGCTCTTCACGACCCAGGTGGCCACCGGGAGCGGCAAGATCCTCGAGAAGTCGGGCGGCGGCAGCCACTGGCGCTTCGAGACGCCGCGTGGCCGTCTCGTCGTTCAGTCCAAGGAGCAGGACCCCGAGTGGGTTCCTCCGGACTGGCACTTCGTCGAGCAGGCGCAGAAGCGCGGGCTCGGCCTCGTCCACCTGAATCGGGGGCAGAACATCCCGCTGGCAGACGGCTCCCAAGTGACGGTAGACGGAAGCGACGTGGTCAAGCGTTTCCCGGACGGCCGCCTCCAGCCGTTGGAAGCCGCAGAGGGCAAGGAGATCATGGCGAATGGGAACATCATCATTCCGCCCTACGGAACGCGTCAGCGGAAGTACAAAGGTGTGCTGGGCACCTTTCGCCTGAATCTCGGCGACGGCTACGCTCTCCACGGCACCGATGATCCGACGTCGATTGGCCGCTCGGTCAGTCACGGCTGCGTTCGGCTTCGCAACGAGGACATCGAGACGCTGTTCAACATCGTTCCCGTCGGGACGCCGGTCTATATCTACTGAGTTGTGCGCCGGCTGCTGTCCAATCGGTCAGGATAGCAACGATTCTCCACTTCCGCGCGTCTAATCCTCAGGAGCCTGGTTCGTTAAGTTGTGGCCCGGCAGCGCACTGCGCGTACGCGCGGCGCATGCCACCAGAGAATCGTGTTCCAGGTCGCTGAGTTTTACTAACTCATCGCCGTAGCATGGTTTACGTCCGGCGGTTATCTCTCCCAACCGACGGTCGTCAAGCCCATATAGGAGGTTCGCTTGATGATGTCGGTTCCCGGCCGAAGCGGCACTCGTCGTGTCGCTCTCACTCTGCTCGCTGTGGTTGGCTTCGCTGGCGTCTTCGCGCCGCGAGCGGCGCTCGGCGCGCCGGCGAGCAGCGCCGTAGGGACTTCCGACTCCTCGCTCACTGCCTCCAACGCGCGAAATGCCCGTCTCCGCCCCGCGGACGACTCTCTCCGTGGCCGAAGCGGAAAGCTGCTGATGCGGCTCGTGACCCGCGCCCGAGCCACCCTCGCGCTCCCATTCTTCGCGCGCTTCTTCGGTGACTCGGCAGTCGAGCGGCCCGGGCTTTATTCCCTTCCGGACAGCATCCTCGCGCACCCGTTCACTTTCATCGCCCTCCGACCCTTCACCGACAAGCAGCAGGGCCGCGTCGGTCCTTACCGGATCGGATTCTGGCCGAGCGAGCGAGGTCGCCTCACCACCGACGCGTACGAGAACCCCGATGGCTTCATCGAGGTGACTCCAGACAACATGAACATGCAGGTGTCCGAGCATTTCCGGCTCGCCGACTTCCTCACCCACGATCAGCACGACGTCTGGCCGAAGTACCTCGTTCTCAACGAAGACCTCGTCGACAAGCTCGAGCTGGTGATCGACCGCCTCCAGCAGAACGGGATCCGCGTCCAGCACATGACGGTCATGAGCGGTTTCCGCACGCCCTGGTACAACCGCCACGGCGGCCGCGTCGGCGGACGCGCTGAGCTGAGCCGGCATATGTATGGCGACGCCGCGGACGTATTCGTCGACAACGGCAGAGGGCGGATGGCCGATCTCAATCACGATGGCCGAGTGGACTCCCGGGATGCAAAGGTGATCCTCAAGGCGGTCGAGCAGGTGGAGCGGGAGCACCCGGAGCTGTCCGGAGGCGTCGGGGTCTATCGCGCGACGCGCGCGCATGGCCCGTTCGCCCACATCGACGTGCGCGGCTGGCGCGCGCGTTGGGGGAGATCCTGATGCCGGCCGAGTCGAGGCCGGCACCGGCGTCCCCAAACCAGAATACTCGTCGTAAGGCAACGCGCTTCGCTGTCTGGGCGTCCCGCAGCATCTTTGGCGCGGCCGCACTCGGCGCGATGCAGTTCGTTCACGCACCAGAAGTCGCGCGTGCGCCTTTCGCGCAATTCGTGGGGCGCAGCGTCTGGGCCTCCGGTGACGCATTCGGCACGAGCCGCGAGCTGAAGCTTCGCTTCACGCTTCCGGGGCAGACTGTCGAGTTTCCTCTCACCGTCGTAGACGATCCGAGGGGTCTGCGATACCAGTGGGTGTCCGTGTCCGACACAGTTCCGGTGACCCCGCCCATGCCGCTTTCTGGGGCAACGGTCGCGGCGCCGCCCCGCGCGGGCTTCTACCAGCTCCTCCTGCTTCGCCAAGCTCCGCAGGATTCGGGTGTCGTCACCACCGAGCGCGTGTCCGAGCCAACGCTCGCGGTCATGGTTCCCTTTGCAGAGAAGACCGCGGGCATCCTGAACGGCTACCGGATCGGTACCTACCTGGCCGAGCGTTTCGGCGGCCACGAAGAACCACAAGGATTCCTCGAGGTGCAACCGCAGGACCTGGAGCTGAATATCAGCCGCCATTTCCGCCTTGGTGACTTCATCACGCACGATGCCCAGGCGGATGTCTGGCCGAAGTACGTCGCGCTGAATCCGCGTCTCCTCGACAAGCTCGAGCTGGTCGTCGCTGAAGTGGCGAGAATTCGCGGTATCTCGCCGGATTCGATCTCTGCGCTCGACGTTCACTCCGGCTTCCGCACGCCGGCTCACAACGCGCAGGTGCAGCGCTCGGCTCGCGACAGCCGCCACCAGTACGGCGACGCCGCGGACATCGTGATCGATGCCGACGGCGACGGGCGGCTCACGCGCTCGGACAGCAAGATCATCGCGGGCGCCGTCGACTCGGTGGAGGAGAGCCACCCGGATCTCGTCGGTGGGCTTGGTGTCTACACCAGCAACCGCTACCGTACGCCGTACGTCCACATCGACACCCGCGGACATCGATCCCGCTGGCGCGGCTGATAGTCGGCGAACCGTGGACCGTGAACGGTTCACCGTCCACCGCCCACGGTCCACCGTGAACCGTTCACAGTCGTCGCGCCTGCCGTGCGGCGACTTTCGATTTTTCGGCACGAAGCTCGCACCCGGCGACTTCGCGGCTGCACTCACTTCTAGTCGAACCGCGTCATGAACGAGCACCTTCGCGAACGGATCATGCGGAAGCTGGACACGCTCTCCGACGAGCGTGGTTATCAGATCCTGGACTACGTCGAGTTTCTCGAGTCGCGCTACGCGGAGCGACAGCAGTCAGGAGCAACCTCATTCACGCGCTTCACGGAGGCGGTCGAGGACCGGCTGCGCGCCGGCAAGGTGTCAGCGACGACGATTGCCGAAGCGATGGGCCTCATGAACCGCGCGGCGAACGTACTGAACGGCGCCCTCGCGGCGGGACGGTCGGTGGCGAACGACATCGTCACCGCAACGACGACCCGGACCGGCAGCTCGCCTCAGGCACCAGGCACGTCGGCGTCATCCGGCACACCGGCGACTGGCATACCGACGGCACCGTCGAACGGCGCATCCACGAGCACGACGACCGCGAGCGCGGAGGCATCGTCGGCCGCGCACGACACGAAGAATCCCGGCAGCGGGGAGGAGAAGCTCTGATGGCTACGGCAGCACAGCGCCGCTCGATGGCGGATGAAGGGACGCGCTCGACTCGAGGCAGGGCGCGCAAGGGCGCGCCTCGGAACGGCGCGAAGCGGACCGTGATGCACTACATCCGACAGCTTCCGCACTTCGTGCGCTTGTTGGTCGGTCTCATCACGGACCCACGCGTCGCGATGGTGGACAAGCTCCTGGTCTTCGGTGCCGTCGCATACATCGTCACTCCGATCGATCTGATTCCGGATTTCATTCCGTTCATCGGTGAAGTCGACGATGTGTATCTGCTGGTGATCGCGCTGCAGCGCCTGATCTCGAACGCGGGACGGCTCGTGCTCCTGGATCACTGGGGTGGCGAGAGCGAGGATCTCGCCGACCTGAACCTGCGCGGCGCTCTGGCCGCCGCCGCGTTCTTCCTGCCCCGCAAGATCCGTCGGCGATTGCGCGTCATAGGGCGATAAAGACAGTCAATAGTTATCAGTCCATAACTGCAGTCCATAGCTATCAGTCCATAGTTATCAGGGAGCGCGGAACGAAGCGTTTAGCTGAGTGCAATCCCATCAACGCTTCGTTCCGAAGTCCCTGATAACTATGGACTATGGACTGACAGCTTCCGTTAGCTAGATTTCGCTATGGCGACCACAACTCGACCTCCGACACAGCCCGCGCCTCGCGATCAGAGAGGAAGCGGGCTTTCGCGCGTAAAGGGGGCTGCTGACGAGCCGGCATCGTCCCGCGTGCGCACCGACGTCGCGCTCACCTTCGACGACGTCCTTCTCGTTCCTGCTCACTCCGTCGCGCATCCACGCGACGTCGATACATCTTCGCGCTTCACCCGCGGCATTGAGCTGCGGATACCGCTCGTCTCAGCCGCCATGGATACCGTGACGGAGTCGGACATGGCGATCGCGATGGCGCGCGCCGGCGGCATTGGCGTGTTGCACAAGAACATGTCCATCGACCGGCAGGCAGCCGAGGTGGATCGCGTGAAGCGATCGGAATCGGGAATGATCCTGAATCCGATCACGCTTCGTCCCGGCGACACCGTCCGCGAAGCGAACGCGCTCATGAATCGCTTCCGCATCTCCGGCGTGCCGATCGTCGACGAGGATGGAAAACTCGTCGGCATCATCACCAATCGTGATCTGCAGTTCGAGCGCAACCTCGATCGGCAGCTCCGCGAGGCGATGACGCGCGACCGGCTCGTCACCGCGCCCGTGGGAACGACGCTCGACGAAGCCGAGCAGATTCTCGCCCGCCATCGGATCGAGAAGCTTCCCGTGGTCGACGAGACGGGAACGCTGCGCGGCCTCATCACGGTGAAGGACATCCACAAGCGCAGACAGTACCCCGACGCGAACAAGGATCAGTACGGCCGGCTGCGTGTCGCGGCCGCGATCGGGAGCACGGGGGACTTCGTGGTGCGCGCCAAGGCGCTCATCGACGCCGGCGTTGATGCGATCGTCATCGATACGGCGCACGGCCACAGCGAGGCCGTGCTCGACGCGACGTCCGATATCCGGGAGCGGTTCCCTGAGGTTCAGCTCATCGCCGGGAACATCGCGACGCGTGAGGGCGCCCGCGCGCTCGTCGAACGCGGTGTCGACGCCGTGAAGGTCGGCGTTGGGCCAGGATCGATCTGCACGACGCGCGTGGTAACCGGCGTTGGGGTTCCGCAGCTCACGGCGATTCTGGATGCGGTCGAAGGCGCGGGCGACGTGCCTGTCATCGCCGATGGCGGAATCAAGTACTCGGGCGACGCCGTGAAGGCGCTCGCCGCCGGCGCGCAGAGCGTGATGATGGGATCGATGCTCGCCGGCACCGAAGAGAGCCCCGGCGAGGCATTCCTGCTCGAGGGGCGTCGCTTCAAGATGGTCCGCGGTATGGGCAGCCTGTCGGCGATGCAGGACGGGAGCGCCGATCGATACTTCCAGGAGGGCGAGCTCTCGCCGCGCAAGCTCGTTCCGGAAGGGATCGAGGGCAGGGTGCCGTACAAGGGACCGGTGAGCGACGTGCTCTTCCAGATGGTTGGCGGTCTCCGAAGCGGCATGGGCTACGTGGGCTGCGCGTCCATCGGCGCGCTCCGCGCCGAGACGGAGTTCGTGCGCATAACGACGGCCGGTCTCCGCGAGTCGCACCCCCACGACGTCACGATCACGCGCGAGGCGCCTAACTACAGTTTGTGATTGTGGGTGGTGATTGGTGGCTGGTGACTGGTGGGATATGGTAGGGCCGGCGCTAAACGCCGGCCTTCCGATTCACCAACCACCAACCACCAGCCACCAATCACCAGCTTGACAACGTGGCCGGCGCGCGGCGAAGTTCACGCGTTGCGCCGCAGTGTATACAAGCCGGCGCCGCATCAGGATCGTTTTCGCGATTCCCACCTCACTGCGGTTCGGTTTTCGCCGCGACGACTTCGCACGTCCCTGGAGACAACACCATGGGTTTGTGGTCGACGAAGAGCATCTCCCTTCTGCAGCAGGAAGCGGCCGCCGAGGGACAGCACACGTTGAAGCGCGCACTTGGCGCGCTCAATCTCACGACGCTTGGCATCGGCGCGATCATCGGCGCCGGTATCTTCGTCCTGACGGGGACTGCTGCCGCGCAGCACGCCGGTCCCGCGGTGGTGTACTCCTTCATTCTGGCGGGATTCGGTTGTCTCTTCGCGGGGCTCTGCTACGCGGAGTTCGCGGCGATGATCCCGATCGCGGGAAGCGCGTACACCTACGGCTACGCGACACTCGGTGAGCTGGTCGCGTGGATCATCGGGTGGGATCTGATCCTCGAGTATCTGTTCGGAGCGGCGACAGTGGCGGTGGGATGGTCCGGCTACTTCGCCGCTTTCATTTCGGAGCTCGGACAGAAGTTCGGCTTTGCCGGACTGCCGCTCGCATACGCGCAGGCGCCGTTCGATGTCGTTGGGACGCACAACCTGGTGCGATCCACGCTCTGCATCGATCCCGCCACCAACCAGGCGATCTCGCTTGCCGCCGGCCAGGTCTGCGACACCAGCCGCTACATCCTCACGCACGGCGTGATCAACATTCCGGCGATGATTCTCATCGGCCTCATGTCGACGCTGCTCGTCATCGGCATCCGGGAATCGGCGCGCTTCAACAACTGGATCGTCTTCATCAAGCTCGCGATCGTCTTCCTCGTCATCGGCTTCGGTTTCATGTTCGTGAACAGCGCGAACTGGCATCCGTTCGTGCCGCCGAATACGACGGGCGAGTTTGGCCAATACGGCTGGACGGGGATCGTGCGTGCCGCCGGTGTGGTGTTCTTCGCGTACATCGGTTTCGACGCGGTTTCCACAGCGGCTCAGGAAGCCAAGAATCCGCAGAGAGACATGCCGATCGGCATCCTCTCCTCGCTGGGAATCTGCACCGTACTCTACATCCTGATGGCGCTCGTGATGACCGGTCTCGCGCCCTACAAGGAGCTCGACGTTCCGCACCCGGTGTTCGTCGCGATCGACAAGGCAGGGCCGGCGCTCCACTGGCTCACGTACTTCATCAATATCGGCGCGATCGCGGGATTGGCGTCCGTGGTGCTCGTGATGTTGATGGGCCAGCCGCGCATCTTCTTCTCGATGTCGCGTGACGGACTACTCCCGGCTGTCTTCGGGAAAGTGCATCCGCGCTTCCAGACACCGTACGTCACGACGATCGTCACCGGCGTCGTTGCCGCCGTGGTCGCGGGCTTCTTCCCAATCGGACTGCTCGGTGAGCTCGTGTCGATCGGGACCCTGCTCGCCTTCGTCATCGTGTGCTTCGGCGTGATGGTGCTGCGCTACAAGCGTCCGAACATTCCGCGTCCTTTCCGCACCCCGCTCGTTCCCGTCGTGCCAATCCTCGGCATCCTGATCTGCGGCTACATGATGTACGGCCTGCCGCGGGACACGTGGACGCGTCTCGTCGTCTGGATGGCGATCGGTCTGCTGATCTATTTCGCGTACGGCAAGAAGCACTCGCGTATTCGCGAGCAGCAGGACCCGATGACGGCGGCCGCGGCCGACTGAGGCTGCTCCGATTATCTTCAGGCGGCGCCCGGCAATCACCGGGCGCCGCTTTGCGTCTCGGACCTCGATCTCGTGCAACGCACCGACTATCTGCGCATCTCCCCCGAGCGTAAGGCGGGTATTCAACGGCTCGCCGCGGAGCTCGTCGCCGGCCGCCGCGTCGCGCTGTCGACGCACATGAACGCCGACGGCGACGGCTGTGGCTCGGAGAGCGCGCTGGCGCGACTCCTGGCGCAGCGCGGAATGCCATCGCGGATCGTGAACCCGACGCCCTGGCCGGGACTCTTCGATTTTCTTCTCGGCGACGCCGCCGTCGACGACACGGCGCGCGGATCGGCCGCGCTCGCGGGGATCGACCTCCTGCTCGTTGTCGACATCAGCGACGTCAAGCGACTCGGCAATCTCACGGAGTCGGTGCGCCGCCTAACGATTCCCAAGATCGTCATCGACCACCACATCGCGTCCGATGATCCGGCGGGGGACATCGTCCTCACGGACACGACGGCGTGCGCCACCGGAGAGCTCGTCTACGATCTCGCGTGCGAGCTCGAGCTCGAGATTACGCCGGAGATCGCGCGCTCGTTGTACGCGGCGATCCTCACCGATACCGGCGGCTTCCGCTACAGCAACACCACGCCGCGAAGCCACGCCATCGCCGCCGATCTGCTCTCGCATGGCGTCGACCCGGAGGAGATGTACCAGCGGGTCTACGCTTCCGCGCCCGCAGGTCGTGTACGGCTGCTGGCCGAGGTGCTGTCGAGCCTCGGCGTGGACGAGCGGTGTGGCGTCGCGTGGCTGACGATGGGCGCCGGCTCGCTCGAGCGACACGGCGTTCGCTCCGAGGATCTCGATGGAATCGTCGAGCACGCGCGCTCGATCTCCGGAACGCGCCTGGCGCTCTTCTTCCGCGACCTCGGGTATGGCAAGGTGAAGATCTCCTTCCGCAGCACCGGCGACGTCGACGTGAATCGCTTCGCGCGCGGCTTCGGCGGCGGCGGCCACGTGAAGGCGTCGGGCGCGCTGGTCGCGGGTACGCTCGACGAAGTCCGGGATCGCGTGGTGAGCGAAGCGAAGCGCTTCCTCGGCTGCAGTGGGGCCGCCGGGTAGATTGCGAGCAATGGCGACATTCCAGGAACGCATCGAAGCGACGCTGGCGCGGATCACGGATCCGCGCAGCGGCATGAACATTCTCGACGCGGACAAGATTCGCGACGTGGCGACGTCCACCGCGGGCCGCGTGCGGTTGACGCTCCTGCTCAGCGCGGGCGACGATCCCGCGCTCGCGCGCGATGTGCGCCAGGCGCTCGAGCGCGTGGAGGGCGTCACGGAGGTTCGCGTCGACGTGCGCGAGGCGGATTCCCCCGCCGCGACGCCGCAGCGACCCGCAGCATCATCGAAGCGCGCGCTGCCTGTCATGGAGACGAGGGCCGCCGCACCACGGCCATCGGCTCCGACACCGGTTCCGCTGCCGAACCTCGGCACCATCATCGCCGTGTCGAGTGGCAAGGGCGGCGTCGGAAAGACAACCGTGGCGACGAATCTCGCGGTCGCGCTCGCGCAGCAGGGTGCGCGGGTGGGGCTGATGGACGCGGACATCTACGGACCGAATGTGCCGCGGATGATGGGTGTGGATGAGCCGCCGCCGGTGATCAACGAGAAGATCATGCCGCTCATCGCGCACGGCGTGAAAGTGATCAGCCTCGGATTTCTCATCGAGAAGGAGCAGCCGGCGATCTGGCGCGGCCCGATCATCATGAAGATCATCGGCCAGTTCCTGCGCGACGTCGCCTGGGGAGACCTCGACTTCTTCATCGTCGACATGCCGCCCGGGACTGGCGACGCGCAGCTGTCGCTCGTGCAGTCGACGAACGTCAGCGGCGCGATCATCGTCACGACGCCGCAGGAAGTCTCCGTTGGCGATGCGTTGCGCGGCGCGAAGATGTTTCAGCGCGTGAACGTCCCCGTGCTCGGGATCGTCGAGAACATGAGCTGGTTCGAGTGTCCGCATTGCGGCAAGCCGTCGGCGCTCTTCGGCTCTGGGGGCGGCGAGCGGCTGGCCGCGACACTCGAGCTGCCGTTGCTCGGACAGATCCCGCTGTATCCACGAGTGCTCGAAGCGGGAGATCAAGGCCAACCGATCGTCGTCGCCGAACCGGCGTCGTCGGCGGCCAAGGCGCTGACGCGAATCGCCGACCGTGTCCGCGAGGCCGCCCAGGTCGCGACCCACTGAATCGCGCTGGCGACTGGGCCGGGTCGTCCGTTCGACGACCGTAGCCGAGCCAGCCAGCGTTCCCGTCGACCCGCGCGATGGTCTCGCGCCGGTCGGCGTGGCCGACGGCCGCACGGCGGCCCATCTTGTCTCCGATTCGTTAGGCAAGACGGTCGCGCGAGTCGCGCTCCCCGCGGTTGCGTCGTCGCTCCTGATGACGCTGTTCGCGTCCGTCGATGCGTTCTGGGTCGGCACGCGCATCGGTTCCGACGGCCTCGCTGCCGTCTCGACGTCGCTCTTCTGGATCTGGATGATGGTCGCGCTCGCGGAGATGATCGGCGTGGGGCTAACCGCGGTCGCGGCGCGACGTCATGGAGAGGGACGGCCAACGGCCGCCGCGGGTGTTGCTGGGGACGCATTGCTCTTCACGCTCCTGATGGGCATCGCAATCACCGTCGTAGGACTGCTGGCGCTGAAGGGCCTCTTCCAGGTGATGCAGACTCCCCTGGCGGTAACGTCGTTAGGCAGCCGGTATCTCGGCACGTACCTCTTGGGCATTCCGCTGATCTACGGCTTCTTCGCCATCGACGCGACCTTCCGCGCCGCAGGCGACACGCGCACGCCGTTCATGCTGCTTGTAGTCTCGGTCGCGATTACACTCGTCCTCGATCCCGCGCTCATGCTGGGCTGGGGTCCCCTCCCGCGTCTTGGCATAGCCGGAGCGGCGATTGCGACAGTGCTGACGCGCGGTGCCGCGTTCGCGATGGGGCTTTTGCTCGCAATGCGACGAAAGCTCCTTCGGCTCAGGCGTCCAGAGTGGCACTCCATTGCCGCCGTGTGCCGCGTCGGCTTGCCGACGGCGGTGACCGGGGTCGTGTTCAGCATCATCTATATCGTTGTCACGCGGACGGCGACGCGCTTTGGCACGCCGGCGCTCGCCGCGCTCGGCATCGGGCATCGCGTGGAGAGCTGGCTCTTCATGATCGGCGTTGGCTTCGGGGCGGCGACCGCGGCGATCGTCGGGCAGAATCTCGGAGCGGGTGAGGTGAAGCGCGCCGAGCGCGCGGGATGGCTCTCGGTTGCGCTCTGCTCGGGTCTGGGGCTCGTCGCCTGTGTCGCAGATCTCCTGTTTGCACCCGAGCTGGCTCGCCTCTTCACCAACGATCCCGCGGTGGTTGCCGAAGCCGCGCGATATCTGCGAATCGCCGCGATCTCGCAGCTCTTGATCTGCTCTGAGATCGTCCTCGAGGGAGCGCTCGGCGGAGCTGGTGAGACGCTACCGCCAATGATCGCATCGTCGTCGTTCACCGCCGCACGCATCCCGCTGGTTCCGCTCGCGGCTGCACGGTGGGGAAGCGCCGGCATCTGGTGGACGATCTCGCTCACCGCGATCGGGCGCGCCATGAGCATGATTGCCCTCTGGCGGTGGGGACGGTGGAAGAGCAGGTCGGTGTGACATGCCGCGCGTCATCACGCTGCTCACCGATTTCGGCACGGCCGACGGCTACGTCGGAGAGATGAAAGGCGTGCTCCTCGCCGGCGCGCCTGACGCGATGCTCGTAGACATCACGCACGACATTCCCGCGCAGGACGTCGAGGCCGCGCGGTTGACGCTCGCGAGAGTGTGGCGCCGCTTCCCGGCGGGGACGGTGCACCTCGTCGTCGTTGATCCCGGCGTCGGCAGGGATCGGGCGGCGCTCGCGGTCGCGAGCGACGAGCGCTTCCTCGTGGGGCCGGACAATGGAGTGCTGTCGCCGGCGCTACTGATCACGGGCAACCGCGTCGTTGCACTCGAGAGTCCCGCGAATGCATCGGCGACCTTTCACGGTCGCGATGTCTTTGCTCCGGCCGCGGCGCGCCTCGCGGCTGGCGCGGCAATCGAGACGCTCGGCTCTCCCGTGTCGCAGCCGCGCGTCAGGCGCACACCGGAGCCGCGGCGTACGGGTGATGGCGCACTGCTGGGCGAGGTGATCAGCATCGACCGCTTCGGCAACGCGATCACGAATCTCGTCGGGATGCGCACGGGCACGGTGGAGGCGGCGGGTCTCTCGCTGCCGCTGCGACGTACCTATGGAGAAGCGCCGGTGGGCGGACCGGTCGCCATCGTAGGCTCGTCCGGTCTCATCGAGATCGCGGTGCGCGATGGCCACGCCGCGCGCGTGCTGCACCTGACGAGAGGAACCGCGGTACTCTATCGCGCCGCGCCGTGATGCCGGCGCGTCAGTTCACGCGATCGAGCTCGATGCCGCCGAAGGTGGTCTGAGCGCGGAGGCGCAGGTGGTACTTCGCCTTGTCCCAGTTGTCGCTGTAGTACGCGTCGGCGCGCTTCTCGAGCCCCTGCTCGTCGAACGACGCGAGGAATTTCTGGAGCTCCACGCGGACACCAACGTCCCGAGGAACGTGCAGCGTCAGCTTGCCTAACGCGAGATCGACATTGACGGTCATGTCCTGCCGCCACTGCCCGCCGAAGTCGAGCTCGACGCCGCCAACGCCGCCATGCACCCGGACGTTCGCCACGTTGGCATTCGCCAGATTGCGGGCCTCGAAGCTCGCGGCTCCGATGTCCACGTCGAGCGTCCGCATCTGCCCCTGATTGGGGGACGAGAAGTCGACCACCGTCTCGCTGGCGCCGGAGCCGAGCTGCAGGGCGGTGAGATCGAGGCCGCCGAGATCGAGCGTCGCCTTGGTGGCGCCGAGCTCCAGCGAGAGATCCACCGGCACGCTCCGGGAGAGAGACAGGCGCATCTCTCCTTTCGACTTCTCGCCCATATTCCGGCTGAAGTGATCCGATTGCGACTCGATGCCCACGGTGAGGAGTCGCGACGCGGGATCGTAGCTGTGAAGCGGCGTGGATGTCGACTGGTCGTAGCGGAGCGTCATCGCATAGAGCACCGGCGAGCTCGTCGCGACGACATCGATCCGGCCCGCACCGTATCGCACCCGCACGCGGTGCTCGGCGGAGTCGCGAAGCTGGCGTGCCGATTCCACCGTGCGCCACGACTGCGCTGGCGCCGCCTGCCACGCCACGCCTAACGAGACAGCGACGAGCGCGGCTCGGATCACGTGGCGTCTTTGGCGGTCATGACTGGCCGGCGGGCGGCCGCGACGCCGGTGACGGGCGTTGGTGTTTGCCAGGCGAGATCTTGCGGAGCGGGGCGTCGTGCCGCGGCCGCGCGCTCGCGTTCATCGAGCCGCCGCGTACCAGCGCGCGAGAGGAGCGCCGCGCCCAACCCGACCGTGACCGCGACCCAGCTTACCGCGAGCGCCACGCCGCGGAGGACCGCGCCCGCCAGCGGTTGCCAGGTGAAGATCGCCGCCAAAAGCCAGAGCCCCAGGTAGAGCACGAGACCCGTGAACAGGGCGCGAAGATTCGCGCCGCGTGCCGCGTTAGGCGCCGCGCCATCGGCGCGCGACCAGACGCGTCCCGTGAGGCGCGCGACAGCGAGGAACCCGAGCGCGAGGAGGCCGGTGACGGCAATGGCGTACGCGACGACCGCAAAGGGGATCAACAGTGCCCCGAGAATGGTGAGCGCCAGCCCAACGCAGAGCAGCACGAGCACCGGGAGCGCCATGATCTCGCCCAGCACGCCGAACCAGAACGCACGGGCGAAATTGCCTTCCAGCGACTCGACGACACCATCCATGTTCGGCTCGGCAAAGATCAACACGCCGAGGCCGATGATCACGAGGATGGCGAACCAGCCGACCACGAGCTTGACCGATTGCCATGTGGTAAGCGGCGGGCTCGCGCGCGACGAGCCCACGACGCCCGTTGGCACCGCGCTGAGGCTCAGCTGTTCGCCATCGATGCGACCGCCGTCGAGGAGGACGCGACCGCCGATGGACATTGCGTCGCCGCTGATGATACCCCCGTCGTGGACGACGATGTCACCGTTCATCACGTAGGCGCTGCCGTCCAGGCGACCGTACACGTCCAGCGATCCTTCGGCGACAGCAACGGGTCCATGAAGATTCACGGCCGCTGGAATCGCGCGTGGACCGACTGTGAAGCTGTCGGCTGCCGGCACCTGGCGTCCTTCCGGCCTGGCACGCAGCTGGTCGATCTCGCGGCGAATGCGGTCGTTGACGGGCTGTTGTGTCTGGCTCCGCGAAGGTGCGGGGGCGGAGGCTTGGGCGGGGGCGGGCGAATTGCCCTGGGCGCTGGCGGGCGTGGATCGGTCGAAGAGCGCGAGCGCGACGACCAACAGGGTCGCAGCCGCGCTACGAGGCCGTGCCATGGTCAACCCCGCCTTCGGCTCGAAGCGAGAGCGATCCTGCGAAGGCTGAGCGTGGCCACGGCCGTTACGCCGAGGAAGCCGGCCACGAGGAGGAGCAACCCAGCCGAGCCGGCCTGACTCGCGAGAGCGAGCGTCTGCGAGCCAAAGAGGGCGAGCATCACGTCCCGCGCGCCCTCGAAGAGAATTTCGCGTGCCCGGCTGCCGGCAACACCCGACGCGAACACGAGCATGTCCGTCTGCGTCGCGATCCAGAGGATGCCGACCGTCAGCACCGAGGCGACCGATGCCGCCAACCCGATGGCGGCCACGCGGGCCGGACGCGAAGCCGGCATCCACCGCTGCACCGCGGTTCGCGTCGCGTCGCGAGCGGCGACGTGCCACGGAACGAAGACGGGCACCTGCGCCATCACCGCGTCGGCGAAGCTGAACGAGGGGGCGAAGTGCGGCAGCTCCTCGATCGCGTCGGTGACGACGCGCGCCTCTTCGAGGCGGGCGAGACAGTCCTGGCACTCGCGAAGGTGTGCCTTGAGGGGCGCAACACCAAAGCCCTCCTCGCCATCGAGGAGGAGGTCGATCTCAGTCGGAAGCAGGTGGCGATGATTCACGAGAGGTCTACGCGGCAGATCAGAGGTGGG
>Ga0136846_1238564_pt1 | contig 26064 bp, 20 predicted proteins | sample HopSoiMetagenom2_FD_96841 | JGI IMG/M metagenome (GOLD analysis project Ga0136846, IMG submission 96841) | Grasslands soil microbial communities from Hopland, California, USA - 2 Assembly 2016 (version 4) | ecosystem: Environmental > Terrestrial > Soil > Grasslands | place: USA: Hopland... | reverse complement strand
TCGTTCGGCATCACCAGGGCCAAGGCCGCGGGCAACATCACCAAACTCAAAACCGCGTCCTCGCCGTCAAATAACAGCGGATCTCGACCGGCGCTCACAGCTTCACGAGGTGGACCAGCGCAATTTCGACATTAGCCTTGCGCTCGACGTCCACGCCTTGGAACGCGTCGGCGATGAACTCGACGCTGCCATGCTCTTCGATGAGCTTGACCAGGCGGGCTCGCTCCGCGCTGAACGGGTTGCGTACCGTCTCGGCGTTGATGATGGCCGTGACCTCGCCTTCCCACAGCATGTCCCAGCCCTTGAGGACCGCACGGGCCCCCTGCGAGAACGGCGGATTCATGACGACGTGGCTGTAAACCTCGCCGCCCTCGAACGCGAAGAAGTCGAGGCCGACGACCGTCAGGCCCTTGTCGCGCAGGATGGGGTGCTTGCCGCCGTCGATCTCGATGCAGTCCATCTTGATTTCGCGGTGCCGATTCCATTTTGCATGGGGCGCCGCATCGCACAGGGCACCGGTGCCCGAGAAGGCGTCGAGGACGCGGTCGAACGAGCGATCTTTGAACCGCTCCCACACACGCGCCGCCAGAGCGGGCGGTGTGACGAAGAACTGCAGGCGATCCCGAGAGGGCGCCGGGCCGGACGTGTAGTAGTCCTGCGAACCTTGCATGTGAATTTCTCCAAACTTGGATCCGGGAAACCGCCCGGAGCGGTGGTCAGCGGTGACTCGCTGAGCATGTCTATATGGGATGTCTTTGCGTGTCGGTGGTAAAGCGTTGGTTGTAGTGTTGTGACGATGAAGCAGGGGCGCGAAACGAGCCAGCCAGCAGCAGCGAGCAGCTTCTTCGCTGGGGGTGAGCGGCCTACGACTCCCGTCCTCTGACGAGGCACATGCGGCCGCGTGTCGCCCAACATATCCCGAGGACGAACAGGATCGAAATCACGGAGTGCGGGCCGCCTTCAAGCCCAAGAGCCGAGCCCGCTTGCAGCAGCGCGGCGCCAGTCCAAGCCGCCAACAGCCAGCGCTGTGCGCTGCTGTTCAGGCCGCATTTCGCCGTTCGCCAGAGCCAATAGAGGCATGCAGCGCAAGCGAGTGCTGCCGCCAGTTTCCAGTAGTCCATTCAAGTTATCTCCGTATCAATGCTCCGACCCAATCTCGATGGTGGGCTGCGTTGCACATGCTCGATGAGCGCCGAATGGTAGGGCTGCTCCTGTGGGTGGGGCCGGCGGCGTGAGGGAGCCGGCCCCTGCTTCAATTGCTCACGCGCTTGCGTTGTCGGCCCTCGCGGCCGTCGCGCGGAGCAAGGAGGGGAGCCAGCGACGCCCCGCCATCAGCGCCTGCGCTTGCGCCACCAACTCACCCTTCTGGAGCTTTGCGAGAGGCGCTGCGGCCTGCTTCGACACCGCTTCGGTCACTGCGTCAAGCGCCTGTGCCTTGGACACGCTCGCCAAGTAGTTGGACGCCATCGGTTCCCACCAGTCAGCCATGTCCAAGCCTGCCGCAAGCGCCATATCGGCAGCTTCATCAGACAGGGGCATGGCTTCTCTCGCGTGATCGCCGACCGTGTTGATCGTCGCTGCCGTGCACACGGCGATCAGTTGCAGCAGTTCGTCTTGCGGCAAGGCAAGCAACCATGAGAACAGGTTCTCTTGCGGCAGGCGTTCGTGCCATGCGGTCACCAGCGAGTCCATTTCACGGAACGCCCGGCTGTCGCACAGGGTGTCGTCGACGCCCGCCAAGCGATCACGCACGGAGTGCGCCGAGATTCGCAAGGTGTGGGTGTCGTGGCCCGTGTGCAGCACCTTGGAAACAAGCGAGTGAGCAAGGGACACGAGCGCCAAGGGGACATTGCGCGCCACCATGACCTGCAGGGCCGCCGTGCGTTGAGCGCCAAGCCGCAGCTTGAGGGCGCGCGACACGTCTTCGCTCATAGACGGCGCGGTGTCGTCACCCTCGGCCCCTGTGCCGCCGCTTGCCTTGCGCGCCATGGCCTGTTGCTTGGTCTTCTCGGTCTTCTTGAGTCCCTTTCGGTCTTGCGGCCGGATGAACCCGCGATGCACCGCCGCGTTGCCCGAGTGGTCGATGCTCACGACTGCGCCGGCAATCGGCTTCATGGACGCCTCGACGGAATCCCGACTGCTTTTAATCGCGTCGATGCGTGCATCGAGATCGTCGGACACGCGTTCGAGTGCCTCGACTTCGGCAGGGTCCGATTCGTCGTTCTCGCTCGCCAGTTCCCATTGTCGGCGCGCAGCCGTTGCTTGCTTCTGCAACCCGTCGAGCTGCTTCGCCTCATCGTTCGTCAAGCGACGCTTGCGAACGTCGCAACGGCCATAGCGCGATTGCTCCTGATAGTCGAACTCCACCTTGGTTTCGACCCACGCCCAGCCCTCGGCGCGTACCGTGACAGCGATGGCATCGAGCTTTTCAGCGGCCAAGCGCTGAAGCAGCTCGCCATCCTTGACGTAGCCGTCATTCGACTGCGCGCTGAACAGATCGCGGACCACGTGACCCCCCGCCGCTTCGTAGGCTTCTGCCCCGACGAATCGGGCGATGCGGTGATTGCTCAGGTGCACCTGTCCCTCGGTAAGGACCCGGCGCAGTTGCTGCGCACCGCGCATGTACGTGTAGCCCTCGCCAGCCTTCCAGGCCGACTCCTGCCGCTTGTGGTCGTCCACCAGGCACAGTGCCATCAGTTGATCGATGGTCATGCCGCCCTTGCGGAACACATCGAACATCTTGGGCGAGGCGTTCGCCAGCTTCAAACGGCGCTCGACGGTCAAGGGCGAGACGGCGAAGAATTCGGCGACGTGTTCGACACTGCCGCACTGGTCGAACAGCTCCCTGAAGGCCTCGAACTCGTCGGCAGGGTGCAGCGGCGTGCGGCAAATGTTTTCCGTGGCGCTCAAGGCCGTGGCCTCGGGCGCGGCCACCACCAGCCCAGGCACCATGAAGTCGTCGGTGTACCAGCCTGCCCCCTCGGAGATGCCGCCATCGCGCAGATAGCAGCAGCCCAGGCGGCGAGTTTCCCCACCTGCCACACCGTATTTGCCGGTCCAGAGGCCGTCGCGCATGTCGGCGACCAAGAGCAGGTTCTGCATCACGCCGCCGTGCGCGTGGATCGATGCCGCCATGGCGCGAATGTCCTCTGCGTCGCGCTTGGTCTTGCGCACGTTGTGCGCGGTCCATACGAGATCGCCAAGGCGGAACTCGCCACGAGTCCCCGGGGCGGCAGGCTCATTCGCATGCGTCGCTTGATTGTGTGCTGACACTTTCATAGATCAATCTCCAAAGTAGGAGCCAGGAAACCGCCCGGCACGGTGATCTATATTATTAGATCAGGTACTGATTATATATTAGTAATGACGTTTTTAGTCAACTGTTTCGGTGGTATTAACCTGAATTTACATATAAATCATCCATTGCCCTGAGTATCAGCCAGCTAGATATTCATGGCTTATTCTATTTATCGTGAGGCGACGCGGCATATGCATATGTTTCCCAGGCGCAGCAACTCCGTCACGTTGCAGGCGCACTGCGCGCAAATGCTGCGATGGCTCCTCGTTGGATGCGGGGGGAGGGGGTGGGGAGGGGGGGCGCTGCGGCGGCGCCCCTGGGGGGTCACGGGGAGCGTTTGTCGCGTGCTGCCGCCCGTCCCTGCTTGACGAGCGCCGCCATGTCGGGTGGCTTGCGAAGCACCTCGTCGATGCGTCGAGGGTCGTGAGACCCATATTCGAACTGTCCCGAGGGTGGGTCAGGCGGCTTTGTCGCGGCAACGGCGGCAGTTGAGGGCGTTGCGCCCTCGGCGCCCCCGTCGACTCCGGTCGAGTCGGGTGCCGGCGCATGCTGCACGCGCGCCATGCCGCGGTGAAGGTATGACGCCACGTTCGACGGGCTGGTGGTCACGCCATTGCGGGCCAGGAAGTCGCAAACCTGAGCGAGGGTGTAGCCCTGTTCGCGCAGCTTGAGCATGTCGGCCAAGTGCGGCGTCAGCTTGGAGCGGCGCTTGGCCGGTGTGACTGTGCCCATGAATTCGTCCAGTTTCATTCGCCCCGTCCGTGTAAGACGCACGCAGCGGACCTGCGGCGCGGAATTCGCATTGCAACGCAATAAAAGCAGTCTGCTAACGCGCTCAGGCTCATTATGACCGTCTTGCAACGCGCAAGAAGCGTCGCTGCACTGCTTTGCAACGCCTGAAAACGCGTTGGAGCGCCCATCCAACCCGTGCCGGCTCAAAACGAACGCGCGCCAACGCACTTCCGCACGAATAGACCCCCGACGAAGAGAAGAGTACAGGATAGGCTACGCCGTGTGAATGTCATACACTTCGAGCATGCCGCGCGACAAAGAACCCACCAAATCACGCTCGATCGCCAGCGTCGATCTCGGTGACCTGAAGCCGCAGGCGCTCGCGGCGAGCGCGGCTGCGGGGCTGACGCTATCGACCTGGTTGCGACAGGTGGTGGTGCGCGAACTCGGGGATGCGAGCGCGCAGCCAGCCCAGAAAGCACCAGCCAAGCCGCTGCCCGAGCCCAGCGGCGCCCAGGTCTGGCTAGATGAGGTGAACGCCGCCAAGCTCGATGAATTGACCGAACGCGGCGCCTTCCGCACGCGAGCGGCGGCCTTGCGGGCGGTGCTCGATGGCATCAATCTGAGCGCCGACGACGGCGGGCACTCAGTGGCCGATGCGGTGAACGCGCTGGGTATTTCGAATCACCACCTCGTCACGATCGGGCGAAAAATCGACAGGATTTGCAAGTCGGTCGATGCCGAACCGGGAAAAACGAATATCTCCGAGCGACTTTCACTTGAGGAATCGGTGCAACTGATCGCCAACCACGTCGAGCTGGCTGCCCGAGTGATCAGCGAAGTGCGACCCAAGCTCAAATCCAAGCGGGAGAAACAATGACCCAGCAACAGAAGATTGCCGACGCCATGCTTCAGGAATGGGGCACGCGGCTCTTTTATGGAATGCCCAAGAAGGCCAAGCAAGCCCCAGGTGGCGCGGCGGCAGCCGGCGCGATCGGCTCCTCATCGCTAATGAGCGCGTCCGCCGTGCGCAAGCAGCTGCGCGCCGCGGTGCGTCCTCACGCCAAACAGGTGATGGTGAAGATCACCGGCGGCGGAGCCGGCATGAAAGCGGTGACCGCGCATCTGCGTTACATCAGTCGCCAAGGCAAGCCCGAGGTGGGCGGCCGGGGCCAGACACTTGATGTCGAAGACGAGACCGGCGACAAGATCGTGGGCGCCAAGGCGATCGCTGCTCTCGCCGACGACTGGCGAGTTGCCGGAAGCTACATCCCCGACGAAAGCCATCGACGCGAGGTGTTCAACATCATGCTGTCGATGCCAGCGGGAACGCCGCCGGAGCACGTGCGCGACTCCGCCCGCGCATTTGCGAAAGAGAACTTCGAGGGTCACAAGTACGCGTTCGTGCTGCACGAAGACACGAACTCGCCGCACGTGCACCTGGCCGTGCGTGCGGAACGAATGGACGGCGTCAGGCTGAATCCGCGTAAAGCGGATCTGCGGCGCTGGCGCGAGCAATTCGCCGCCCACCTTCAAGATCGTGGTGTCAACGCCGTGGCCACGCACGCGTGGACCCGAGGTGGCCAGCGAGCGACTCAACAGATCTGGCGGCTTGCGGCAGAGCCGGGCAAGGTCCGCAAGCCCAGACCTGTGATGCGCAGCAAGGCTTCTCTGGAGCTGGGACGGCGCAATGCGTTGGAGGCGTGGCAAGGGGTTGCGCAAGCCCTGGCTGCGTCGGTGGACCCAGCAGACCGGGAGTTGGCCAAGGACGTGGTGTGCTACGTCGGCACGCAGTTCGGCGCACCTGAAATGCAGAAGGACCTGTCGCGCAAACGTGGCGACATCGAGCCGACGAGATAGGTCTCGAAGGTGTGATCTGACGATGATTTTCAACCCGACGCGACTTCCGCGCGAGCCGTTCAATTCAAGTCTGGAGCAAACACTTGGACGAACCTTCCCATGCTGATGCTCTCAGCGAAATGCTGCGCGAGTGGGGCACGCGGCTTTTCTACGGGACGCCGAAGAAGGCCGAGGAGCAAAGTGGCCAACCGCTCGCGAGCGCGGGCGGCCCGCCTCTCAGCGCCAGCGAAGTACGCGAACAGATTCGCCGGGCAGTGAGCCCGGGTGCCATGCAAGTGGTCGTCAAGATCACGGGCGGCGGAACCGGCATGAAGGCGATCGCCACCCAGATGCGCGACATCAGCCGGCTGGGCAAACCATAGGTCGGCGGCCGCAGACAGACGCTCGAACTCGAAGACGAGAACGGCAGGAAGATTTCCGGAGTGCAGGATTCGCCTGCGTGGCCTGAATGACCGGAAGGGAGCCGAGACTGTGAGTTCGGACGCCGATCACGAGCGACGGCAAACGACCCGTTGCAGTCGTTCGTGGCGTCCAGCTCAGCGACAGCAGTGCAGCGTATCCGGACGGTGGTGGCCACACGCTGAACTCACGGTCTCGGCTGCATACCGGTCGCTCCGGCGCCGACGAGATCGCGACACCAGCGGCCGGTAGCAAGGTACTACTGACGTTCGCGATGTCCAGTGCGGTCCCGTGTCAGCTTCAGGTAGCCGAGCAACCGGCTCCCGACGGCGACCGAACTCGAAGGCCAAGCGAATGTCTGCTGGTCTTTGGCTGGTGCGGTCGCTGCCGACCCGAAGCGGAACTTGCAGCCACTGGCTTGCGAGCCGGAAAGCAGACCTCGGCTCTCCACGTCCCTCGCTTCGCTACGGGACCCCGTCGCCATGGCTGCCCGGTTGACCGTCGCACCAGATATCACGAATCAAGAAAGAGATTCGTCCAATACGTTGAGCTATGAATTCCCAGTTCCTCTTGTGGCATGGCGATCGCCTTCAGTATCGCGAGGCGGATGATGTGTTCAACAGCGTCTGAAAACGCCCCAGGAGTCCCCGGTCTGTCGTCTGGCAGGAAGATCTTCTTCGGGTTCGGATGCCCGCCATGGACGATTGCACTCCTCGCGTCATACGCTCGTTGCATTACATCAAGCATGTCATGCCGGCCATAGATCGGATGATCGACGAACTTTGCGGCACGAAGTGCAAATCGGAACCGCAGCTCACCGCGCCCACTGGACTCCGTATCACCCACGAAGATAGATTCGCCCGCGATAACGAGGTCGACAATCCTGTCATCCAGATCGGCTCGCTCAAACGACTGCGAGAATCGCCGAAGGCTGAATGCAAAACCATCATCCGCTTTGCGGTTGAGAAGTTCCCATACTCTGAGAACCTCCGGAATATCTGCCTCACCAAGGTTGCACGTACCGGCATGTTGTCTTGGCTGGCCAGGGCTGTAGTTGGTTCCCCCATCTAGCCAGAAAGAGTCAACCCATTTGGCGTAGCCGTTGCAGCGGATCGTTGTGTGCCTGAGAAGGCGCAGTGCAACCAACACGTCCTCGGCCCAGAGCTCCTCCCGCTGGAGCGGCCGGTTTCCAAATTTGCCGCGGTCACCCTCAACTGGAAATGCACTTGCGCCGGTGCCATCGCCACGAACTACCTTCGGGACGTATCCGGTGATGCGGATGCCGGCTGTCCCGTTGAACTCACCCTCTATGGGGTGATGCGGAAATACCGAATGAAGTACACCCACACGATTGCAGCGTTCGATTTCAGCCTGGCTAAGGTAGTCGAGTTCAATGCCTTCGCAAATGCGAATGGGCGGCGCTGAGAGAGTCAAGCCGTGAATCGGGAAGATTGCAATCGAACGCAATGTCTGCGACTCAAGGAACATCACAATGTCCTGCCAGCGATCGCGAAACGTCGCCTCTGAATACTCAAGTTGCCCGTCTGCGTCCAGCATCGAGAAGATCAGTTCCTTGAGAAGGTCATCGGCTTCAAGGCGTCGGGTAGCGAAGGATGTTCCCACTAGGTGGTCCAGATGCTGAGCAATGACCTTGTCATTCCGCAACTGAGCAGTACAGGGGACGTATGTCCCTAGTTCGCGTTGCTGATCGACCATTGTTATTAGGTCGTAGCGCGTTGACCCTGGTACCCGCAATGGCGAGTCTGCCGGTGCAAGTTTTCCGCGCAAGAAGCCCACCGTCTCGGAAACGTGGGACCGAACGGCGCTCTCAGTTGCATCCGTCACGCGAGTCGCAGCCGTGCGTGGCTGTGACTCATCGACCGCAATCTTCTTCAAGTGCATTGCCGCTCCCTCACTACTGTGAACTGCAGCGCGATCCAACTGGCACAGAGAATCTGCTCAGTGAGCGCAGTCTAGCCGCGACGCTTGCCCCGCTAGAGATCGGCTGAGGCAGGTGGTGGCTGCCGCGCCAATTGGTTGGCGCCGGTTTGACGGGACAAGCCGCAAGGGGCCGCTGGTGAGGGTTCGCTCCCTCGAAGCAGCCTCTCGTGAACGACGGTACATGGCCGTCAGCGTGAATTCCCGATCGTTGCTGAAAGCTGCCCTTGGCCGGCCGGGCCGTCGCGTCGAAAGACAGCTACCTGGCGCGGACGCGAACTCACACTGACGGCCATGAGCTGCCCTTCGCGATTGAGGCCCGAGTGACCGCTTGGGACGGGAGCGGTCATCCGCCCAAGATCCGCGGAACCGGACGACGAGGCGATCATTCGTGTGTTTTGTCTTCTTCAGACACCTGGCCGCCGCACGCCTTCCAATTGAAGCGCGTGGTCTTCACCATCTGCTCTCCCCAGTCCGCATCGCTCGGTGCGAATGCGCGTGCGGTCACCCTTTCATCCTCCACGAACGTGCGCCTTAGCGGGCTCAGCACGCCAACGCAGGCGGCGTCATCATGGAGGTGATGGTAAGCGACGGCAAGATCGTTGCGCACCTCGGCATCCGACTGCCAATAGAGAAAACGGCCGCATCGGTTCAGAAGGGTGCCCAACACCTCTACCGCCTCTCGATACTTACGTTCCCTGTACAGACCCGCAAAGCGAGATCGGTCTTGATTCACCGGTTGCGCGCGACACACCGACACCTCAGCGAAATAGTCTCCGGAGAAACCTGCACGCATTCCGCAATGGTTTCTGCACGCCTCTTCGGTTCTTGCGTCCGGAGAGACGGACACCCGATCCAGGCTTCGCTCGAACAAGATCGAGCAGCCTTCGGACGTCGTCGCCTTCATGCCTTTCAGGACCGCCTCGACATCACACGAATGCCCATTGGTCCCGATGGACTGAATGCGAAACCGCCCATCTTTGTGGACGATCAGAGTCCCCCAGCCACCTTCCGTCACGTAGGTACCCGGAGAAATCGACTGCGCGGCTGCCGTCGCTGCCGCGAAGGTCAGCACGACCGTGATGACGGACCTGCATGTTGGGAAAGGCATGTTTTGCTCACGGGCTGCGCAACATGGTGGCGTCAGCCCTTGCTATGTGGTGGTTCGAAGTGAAGCGAGACCATCCGGTCGGGTCCGCTAGCGGAACATACCACTGCTGCGGAGCGGACCAATCCCGACGCTGGCTGTTCGGTCACGGTGCACCGCAGCTAGATCGCACTAATTCGAATGACCGCTTACGCTGCTGCATTGCCGTCATCGTCGGCGGTAGGGTGGAGGACAGCAACGGGTCGGCAGCGCGAGTTCGCGACTTTCGTATGCAGCCGTTCAGCGGCCATCGTCACCCGCTCGCCGGTGACACTCAAAGATGCCCGCTGGGGTGAAACGATGAGTTGCTCGACGAGGTCGACGAACGTCAAGTTCCGAGGCGGACCGGTCGGTCGCCGAGAAAACCGCCAAGGTCATCTTTCGGCAGCAGGCGTCAGTCGGCAGGCCAGAGTCGAACGGCAGCAGACAGTCTTGAGCCGTCGGTCGCGGGACTTCGGCGAAGGACCGTTGATAGCCGTCCAGCGAAGGCCGAGGGTTAAATTCGAGCGTCAGGTCGCCGACACGTTGCTGACATCCGAACTGCTATGACGGCATAGTCATGGCAGACCGGTTGTCCACATTCGTCGATCGTGCGTTCGTAGTCGACCCATTCCCGGTCGGATGATCCCTGCACATGAGGTGCCTGAAAGCAGACGTCGGGCCGATGGCTCCACGGGTGCCCGTATGCTTGCGGCTGTCCACGACGGACAGGACTTCAGGGTCCGAACGAATGGCGCAAACAATTCGCAACGGGAGGTGCGACGATGGGATTCCGATTCATTCATGCGGCGGACATCCACCTAGACAGCCCGCTGCGCGGCTTGTCCGCCTACGAGAGCGCGCCGGCCGACAGGCTGCGCAGCGCCTCCCGCGAGGCGTTCAAGGAACTCGTGACGCGTGCCATCGAGGATGACGTTTCGTTCCTCGTGCTCGCTGGCGATCTGTACGACGGCGACTGGCGCGACTACAACACAGGCCTGTTCTTCGTCGCGCAGATGGCGCGCTTGGCCAAGGCCGGAATTCGCGCCTTCCTCCTGCACGGAAACCATGACGCAGAGAGCGAGATGACGAAGAAGCTCGTACTGCCGGACAACGTTACGGTGTTTCCGTCACGCTCGCCGCATGTGTTCCGGATTGACGACCTGCAGGTGGCCCTCCACGGCCAAAGCTTCGCCCACCGGGTTGTGGAGGACAACTTGGCGGCCGCCTACGGGGCTCGGGTCAACGGCCACTACAACATCGGCGTGCTGCATACCGCCATGGAGGGCTACGTGGCGCACCCGAACTATGCACCGTGCAAGGTCGCAGAGCTCCATGCGAAGGGCTACGACTACTGGGCGCTCGGGCACGTGCACGAGTTCCAGCGTTGGGACGGTGCATCGACCATCGTGTTCCCCGGCAATCTGCAGGGGCGCCATGTCCGCGAAACCGGGCGCAAGGGCGCCGTCTCCGTAACGGTCGATGACGACGGCCACACGGTGGTCGACCGGCTCTTCCTGGACGTGCTGCGCTGGGAGGTATTGACCGTCGACGCGGACGGCTGCGCGACCGTTGATGATGTCTCGCGTCGGGTAGGCCAAGGCCTCTCGCGACTGATCGGCGCCGACGATACGCCGCGCGCGGTGCGTGTTGTGCTGCAGGGCAAGACCCGGCTGCACGGCGCACTGATGGGCAATGCCGCTGCGACCCGGGCTCAAGTCCTGGCACAGGCGGTGGCCGTGGATGCAGATCGGCTTTGGATCGAGAAGGTGAAGATTGCCACCTCGCCCGAGTTCACGATCGATGGCGCCGACGAAACCCGAGAGGCCCTCGCCGACCTGCAATCGATCCTGTTCGAGGCCGGTGAGGACGCCGACTTCCTGCGGGAACTACTCGGCGAGATCCAGCCGTTCCTCAACAAGGTCTCTGGCGACGTCAGGGACGACGCGCCATTGCTGGCCCTGGCAAGAGAGGGGCGCCTCGGCGACCTTGTGAAGCAGGTGGCGCCCGCTTTGCTCGCGCAGCTGAGCGCGCCGGGGGCGCCATGAGGCTCTGCGAACTTGGACTCCTCGCTTACGGTCGGTTCACCGACCATCACCTGCGATTTCCGCAGTCATCCCATGACTTCCACGTCATCGTTGGGCCCAACGAGGCGGGGAAGTCCACGGTACGCCGGGCCATCACCGAATTGCTGTTCGGAATGGAACTCCGGTCGCCCCTGGGCTTCAAGCATGCGCAAGCCGACCTGCGCGTGTCTGGCGTGCTCGAGACGGCGGCGGGCCCGCGCGACTTCGTGCGAACGAAGCAGCAAAAATCACTACGTTCCATGGCAGGTGACCCGCTGCCCGACAGCTATCTCGATGTCGGACTGGGTGCGCTGACGAGAGAGGTCTTCGAGCAGATGCACTGCCTGGACCATGCGCGGCTTTTGCATGGCGGGCAGAGCATCGTCGACCCCCGCAACTCGGTCAGCCAGATTCTGTTCCAGGCAGCCTCCGGTCTGGATGACTTCGCCGCGGTGCGCGACGCGCTCGGCGAGCGCGCTGCGAACATTTTCACGAGCCGTGGGCGCAACAACCGGTACTCGGGCGCCTCCGAACGGTTCACGAGCGCGCAGAAGGTGCTCAAGGACGTTCAGGTTCGAACCCGCGAATGGGTGGACGCGCGCGATGCGCTGAAGTCGGCCCAGGAAAACCTGGAGACCGTACGTCGTGAACATCGCGCGCTCGAACTGGAACGATCTGCATGGGAGCGATCGCGCCGCCTGGCACCGATCGTCACGCGCCTCGATCGTCTTCAGTCGGACATTGACGTGCTCGGCGACACGCGAGACTTTCCCGCAGGCGCCAGGAAGACGCTGGCGACGGGTATCGCCGACATGGAGAAGGCCATCAGCCTCGTCAAGACGCGTGAGCGCGACGTGAGCGATCGTCAGGAACAACTCGATGCAGTCGAGGTTGACGCTGACGCGCTGGCCCATGCGAGCGGAATTGACCGCCTGAGCCGACTGTGCGCCCTATACGAGAGCCATGCTGCAGACATCGTGCTCCGCCGTTCGGAGGCCAGTCACTGGCTTGCGGCGGCGATCGAGCGTGGTGTCGAGTTCGGGTGTGGCGATGCAGAAGACATGTTGCGCTCGCGGCTTCCGCAAGAGAGGATTCTGCGGGCGATTGACTCGCTGCTCAAGGAGAGAGGTGCCTTGCTCGCCGACAAGCGAGCCGCCGAGGATGGCGAGCGGGACCGCATTGCAGCCCTCGACGAATTGCGCAAGGAGTTGGAAGAGCTTCCTGAGCGCGATGCCGATCCGCGCCTGGTCGAAGCATTGGAGCAGGCGCTACCCTACAAGGCCAGCGAGGCCCGGCAAGACGGGCTGCGCGGCGCGGTCGCTACGGCGCTGGCCGAGGCGCAGCGCAACATGGTGGCATTGGGCCGACCAGCCTTTACTGAGGACGACCTACGGACGATGCAGGTGCCATCGCCGGAGCGAGTGTCCGCTATGCGATCGGAGCGCCAGGGCATCGCGCAAGCGCGCGACGTGGCTCGTCAGCTGATGGAGCAACACGCCGAAAGCGCGTCGCAGCTCGAACTCAGGATCAACCAATTCGCAAGATCCCACAAGATCGTCACGTCAACGGATGTTCACGGGGCGCGCCAAGAGCGCGACGAAGCATGGGGCGCGATCAAGTCCGGCGTTCACACGTTGGCTGTCGGTGCACCGCGGCTCGACGCCACGCTTCGGCTGGCCGATCAACTGGTCGACGCTCACACGCTTTCGGAGGCCGATGGTGCCAGCCTTCAGTCGATGAGAGACCAACTGGAGGTGGCACTCAGCGACGAAGGTCGCGAGCGGCGCGTGCTCGAAGAGCGCGAGGGGGAACTCTCCCGCGTCAATGCGCAATGGGAAGCTCAGGCGAGCGCCCTGGGGCTTGCCGGTCTCTTGTTGGACGACCTTTCCCAGTGGCTTGCGAAGCGAGACAAGGCGCTGCTGGCGGCAGACACCTTGGAGCAGAAGCGTCAAGAGCTTGCCCACGAGTGCGAGTGCGCCGCGAAGGCGCAGCAAACGGTGAGCGAGGCGCTGACGAAGGCGGGGTTTGAGACGCCGGTCGCTTCCGGTCTCGCCGCCATGTGTGCAGCGATCGAAGAACATCTTCAGAAGGTCGACAGGACGCGCACCAGACGCGAGACAGTGGTGCAGCAGATCCGAGCGGCGGACACCGCGCTGAAGACCGCTGCGATGATGAGAGAGGCTAAGGGCAAGGCCGTCGACGACTGGGGCTCGAGGTGGAACGAGCTCCTCGTGAAGGCACATCTCGGCAACCAGGTCGACGACGTTTCGGAAGCCGAGGCGGCCATTGAAGCGGCGGCGTTCATTCGGCAGAGCCTCGGCCGGATCGATGCCCACCGGGCTGAGCGTATCCAGCCCATGGAGGCGGATCTGCAGGCGCTTCAACAAGTCGCCGAAGGGCTCGTCGATGCATTGGTGCCGGACCAACAGGGAGCGAACCCCGAGGCCCTGTCACGCACCCTGGGGGCGCGGTTGGAACAGGCCAAGCGTCAATCGCTAAGGAAGGATCAGGCCCAGGAATCGCTCGATGGCGCCGAGCGCCAGCTCTCCGAGGCCAGGACGGCGCTGGATCAGGCAAAGGCGCGACTGCAGCCGCTGATGCGCTGCGCAGAGGTCGAGGATCCCCTGGATGCTGTGCCACTCGTCGACCGTGCGGAGAAGAAGAGCGAGCTTCTCGCTGAGCTGAAAGGTGTGCGAGCCGAACTGGAAGCATCGGCCGACGGCATGACGCTGGAGCAGGCGCGTGCCGGACTCGCCGACCATCCGGTCGCTCATGCTGAGGAACGCATGCTGACCATCCGGGATCGGCTGGAGCATCTCGCCCAATCGATGGTGGTCCTGGCGCAGGACGAACTCAAGGCGAAGCAGGGGTTCGACCCGATCGATGGTGGCGCCAAGGCCGCGGTCGCTGAATCGCAGAAGCAGGAGGCACTCTCGGAGATGGCGGAGGCTGCCGAGGAGTACCTCCACCTCGCTACGGCGGGCACGCTGCTGCAGTGGGCCGTCGACCGATACCGGGATCGAAAACAGGGCCCGCTCCTGCAGCGCGCGAGCGCGATCTTCCAGGGTCTCACCAGAGGTTCGTTCGAGAAGCTTCGTGTCGACTACGAGTCGACACCGCCTGCGCTATTGGCGTATCGGCCAGAGAACCAGGCGGTCAAGGTCTCAGGCCTGAGTGATGGCACACGGGACCAGTTGTTCCTCGCGCTACGGATCGCTGCGCTGGAACTCCAGGCGGATCAGGGGACGCCGGTGCCGTTCATCGCGGACGATCTGTTCATCAACTTTGACGATGCCCGCTCGGCGGCGGGCCTGCAGGCTCTGCATGCGCTGGCTGCCAAGACTCAGGTCATCTTCCTGACCCACCAAGAGCATCTGCTCCCGGTCGTGCGGTCACTGTTCCCTGAGGCGAGCAGCGAAATCCTCACGGCGGATGCGTCCGGATCGGCTCTGCATGGCGAGGACCATGAGGTCGCGATCCCCGCCGAGTTGCAATTGACATGACGGCCACGGTGACCAGCGCCGGGAGCCGGCCTGTGCTCATCAATAGTTGCACCCTCGAACCTCTGCAGCCTCTGACTTAAGTGGAATCCGAGATTACAGCCTCAAGCGCATCAATGGCGTCATCGTTGACCTTGTCTTTGGACCCCTTGGGCGACCAAGGGCGGTACTCGACCAGGGACGGCGCGCGCTCGATAGCGCCAAGCGGCTCGATGCCCATCGCCGTCAGGCGGTCGAGCAACTCCTGCAGCACGTCGTCCTTGCGCATTGACCAAGTGGATGCGAAGCAGCGCCAGAACGTCCATCCTGCGCGCTCCAAGACGCGTTGGCGGCTCATGTCGGCCGCCCAGCGGTCAGGCCCATGGAACTCGTCGCCGTCGCACTCGATGGCGAGCCGCGCGTCGTCCGTGCCTTCGACGACCATGTCGATTCGGAACGAGCCCGCCTTGACCTGCGGCACGACGCGGTAGCCCCGGCTGAAAAGCGCCGTGTACACGTCCTTTTCGAACCCAGATTCGCACTCATCAATGAGGCTCTTGGCCTCGTCGACGCTGCCATCCATCGGCTTGCTGAAGTGCGACAACAGTCCACGCCGAAGGTCCAGGTGCGAGAGGTCCGTGAGCTGGACCGAACGCACAAGGTACATGCGGTCCCGCGCTCGGCTCGCGGCCACGTTGAAGCGTTGTTCAAACATGTTCCCTGACAGTGCCCGGCAGTTGGTCGGGTCTGCCACCATCGACAAGAACATGATGTCGCGTTCGCTCCCCTGAAACAGCCGCGCGTCACCGCAGTCAAATCGCCGGCGCATCAGCTCCATCGCGTCGACTCGCGAACGAACCAGCGCGTCGATGCGCTTGGCCTGTTCTGGGCCCAGCAAGGAGACGACGCCGATCGTGCGACCGGCGAACTTCGGGTCGGACAGAAGCGCCTCGATTTCCTCGGCAATCGCCAGCGCCTCGCTCTGGTTCTCGTCCTTCACGCCGCGCATGCCGCCCGATACGTGGATGTCGACAAGCGGCGGGTCAATGCGCTCGGAAGCCTTCGGAATACGCAGCGGCTGGATGAAGCCGTCGTAGAAGGTGTTGCTGTACGCGATGATGGGTGGCACGCAGCGGAAGTGCTCGCGTAGCATGACCTTCTGCGCTGCGAACACCGTGGAAGCGATGTCGTACAGAGATTTTTCCGGCGTCAGAACTGCCGAGTACGGCTGGTCGCCGAGGAAGCGGTCCTTCAGCTCCTGAATGCGTACCGAAGAGATGAAACCACCGTCCGGCGAGACCTGCTTGTCATCGCCAACAACCAGAATCTTCTTGCCGCGCAGCACTGCGGGCAGTGCCCACAGGTCCGACTGGCTGGCCTCGTCGACGATGACCAGGTCGAAGCATCCGAGCTGCGCCGGGAGCGTTTCCGACACCTTGGCATGGCTCATGACCCAGCAGGGCACGGCACCTTGGGCATCGTTCATGGCCTTCTGCGCATCCCGCCGATGTCGGGTGGCGTTCGGGCCTGTTCCTTGGCCAATTCGGCGCACTGCTGTTCGGTAGGTCTCGAGGGCGGACAGCACCTTGGGCGAAGCACCCAGCTTCGTCGACAGCCACGCTGCTTTCGACACCAGGTCCTCGTACAGCCGTGCGAGGCCCGCTTCTAGGTCGCGCCGGCGTGCGGCCAACGTGCGCAACTCTTCGCGCGCCTCGATGGTCTCTAGGTGTGCTTTCACGCGGGCCCAGTTCCACGCGTCTCGCCAGCTGACAGGGAACGCTGCATCCTCACCGGACGAGCTCACCGCCTCGCTGCGAACCCTGGCCGCCAACTTCGCACCACCAGCCCGTTCCAGTCGTGCGGCGAGCTCGTTGACGACGCCTACGTCGTGGACGAGTCCTTCAACGCGGCGGACTTCGCTCACCAGTTCGGCGTACCCCGCGACGATGCGCTCGACCTGCACCGTGTTGCTGCCAAGTTCACGCTCAACGAACTTGCGCAGCAGAACGGAAATCGGTCCGGCCGTGCCGGCGAGCTTTTCCTGCAAAGTGGCGAGCTGCGTTGCCGCTTGAGCCAGTTCCGCGCGGGTCAAATGACTGCGCAGGTGTTGCCGGACCTCGTTGAGCTGCGTGGATGTACCGCGGAGTTGTTGGACAGGCGGCTTTGCGAAGACACGTTCCGCAAGTGCCGGCAAATGTGCGTCATGGTCGGTGGCGAGCCGATGCGCCTTGCGCGCATCGACCGACACCAGTTCGATTTGGCGCAACGATGCGACGCCGCCCTTCACCTTGGGTACGGACAACAGCTCAGCGAACTCGTTCCAGCGGACGCTGAAGGAGAGCACCTGCTCGTGAAGGCGGGTGTAACGCTGAACGTGCTTCCAGTCGTCAGCCGACGCCGGCGAAAGCCCTGCCACCTTGATGGCGCCGACCTGCTCCTTCACGTCGCCACCGCCGAAGCTCATCAGTCCGAACGGCTTGCCGGACTGGGCCGCGCGCCCGACGGCTTCTCGCGCCTTCAACGACGCAAGCGCGGGTTCGGGAACTTCGACCGGTCGCTTCAGAAACTCGGCACGCGCTTGGATGAGAGAGTCAATCTCGCCGAACAGGGCCTCCAGCGCCTGCCGTTCGCTGACGAAAGAAGGCTGACCACACTTCTTCCGAAGCTCAGCGGTCCAAGCGTCGCCGGTATCCTCAAGCTCCTTCGCCAACGCCGTTGCGGCCTCGATTTGGGCGAGCATCTTTCGCGCTTCGGCCAGCACCTCGGGCGTTGCCGCCAGCAATGCGAGCAGGCCGCCATTGGCTTCTGCCGCTTCAATGTCGCGCATGCCCACCAAGACTTCGTGCAGGCGCCCTACATCGGAAGCAGGAAGCAGGGCCGCGCTCGACGGAATGCGTGATGACGCATAGGCCAAGTCCTTGCCGAGGCGGCGTCGCGCTTCCCGCAACTGCGCAGCCTCAGCGCCGTTCAGCGGGGGGGCATGGGCGGGGTCGAGCGAGAGTTCGTCCTCAAACCACGCGTGCTTCTCGGCGCCGGCAAGGACCAGTTCGGCCATCTTTTGCGCCCGCATCTCGATGCCATCGACTTCCATGTCCGAGAGCTGCGAATTGGCGATTTCATCGACTCGCCTGTCGATGGTGGAGAGCTCCACGTGCGCGCGCTCGATGGCGCTGTGGTCGATGCGAATCTGCTCGCGCACCACCTCGGGATTCAGCTGCGAAACGTTGTGAATGATGGCTTCGATGGAGGACTGGAACTGGCGCATGCCTTCGCGGTCGCCCGACAGCAGCGCAACCGTCAGCGGCTGCACCTCCTTTGGAATCTTGGACTGCAGCACCTCGAGCGCCTGTTCACCCTTCGCGGTGACGAGCACCTTCCGACCTGTCGCCAAGTAGTGACAGACGATGTTCGCGATGGTGTGGGTCTTGCCGGTTCCTGGTGGCCCTTGCACTGCGACACCGTTCGAGCGTTCGAGCTGCTCGACGATGGTCACTTGCTCGTGGTTGTACGGAAGCGGAAAGAACAGCTCCCGAACTTCTCCGTTGCCGCCGGTTCCGCCCGAGATTCCCGACAGTCCTCGGAAAGTCACTGCCTCGTAGCCCACGGCTTCGTCTGCTGGCGGCGTCACGAGAGCCAGCGGACCCAGCGGGATTTCAACGCCGGCACCGAGACGTCCTTTCAGGCGCTCGATGTCTTCGTGCAGGTAGTTGTTCGACCGCGGCCGCGCGAGGATGACCCACGCATCCGAAATCAGAAGGTCGTCGCCGGGAGAGGGAAATGCCGTTGCGTCTGGCGTGAATCGTCCCTTGTTGTGAAGATTGCCGGCAATGAGCTTGAGCAAGTGTTCGTAGCTTCCCGGGTCGAACGGGTTCACGGGCCTGTCGGCGCTCCGTGTCAGCGCGTCTCGGGCCGCCTTCTCGACGTCAGCCGTGCTCGGAAGGACACACGCGGCGAAAGCATCGAACTCGAACTGAGGGTCCACGGCGCGCGGTCGCAGTTCGATTGCCAGCGTTTTCTCGTCCAGCGCGAGTTCGACGGCCTGGGTGAGCAGCGGATACTGGAAGTCGACCATCGAAGTGCTGGTGCGCTCTTCGTAGCTCAGCTTCCATGCAGCCACGCCAATGCCCCACACCAACTCGTGAGGCTTGGCTGTCTCTTCTGATTCCAGCTGGTGCTTGATGGCGAACAGGTCGCCGTACAGGCTGATGGTTTTGCGACGGGGTTTCTCGCCTTCAGCCCAAGCGGTCCAGAGCGGGACGTAGTCGGCGATCAAGCGCTGCACGGTTGCGCGGAACTGAGCCTCGAAAGCCTGCCTCTCAGTCGCGCTCTCAGGCGCTGGCTTCGACTGCAGCGCCTGCGTCAGCCGTTGTTTGAGGACCGCTTCGTCAATGCGAGGTGCCGGTCCGTTTGGGTCGTCGCTGACGACAATGACGTCCTTCCACCGGTCATCGGACAGGACGGGTGGTGACTGCGCCTCAAGCCGCGCAATCCGCAGCCAGGTGTGGTCGCCTTCGACCTTGATGTCGAAATCGACGCCAGGCAGTCCCTGCAGGTCAGACTTGCCTTTGATGAAGCCCTTGTGGGTCGACAGCTTGAAGCCGCGGGGGTCGATGTCCTTGTCTTGCTCCAGCACGTAGTCGAGCAGCTGGCTCAGTAGTTGACGGGCGCTCATCGCGTCCCCTCCTTTGTTGTCTTCCTGGTCGCTGGCTCCATCGGCAGAACCCCGAGCTGGCGACAGTGGTCGAACAGCAACTTCTCCAACAGGTTGGTGAGGCTGCGCTGCTCGCGAGCAGCGGCGACCTCGAGCAATTGCTTGAACTCCGGAGTGACTCTGAAGCTGATCGATACCGTCTTTTCCGCTCGCATCTGATTTCACGTAGCTGTATAGAGGACCACCATACATGCCGTTGTCTGATGCCACAAGCCCGCAATTGAAATACTGAGCGCACGAAACGTGCTTCGACGACCGATGGTCACCTGTTGCCAAAACGAATCTGGGGGAAGGTCGCACACGGCCCCGAATTGCGAATTCGTTTCGGTCGGCGTCTGCTGAGAAGCATCGGCGGACGATGCCATTCTCATCACACCGCAGTTCCTGATCCAGGCCGACATCGACGCACACCATCTGTCAAACGCCACCTTGCGTTGGGGGCCGAATGACTGGAAGCTGGGATACGACGCATGTGGTCCGGCGCCCATTAGCTCCTTCGATGTGCTCGACGCTATCCTGACGCGTCTGGCGGATCGACACTTGTTCATCGGGCTGCGCGCGGTAGTGATCGCGGGGCACTCCTCAGGCGGCCAACTGGTGCAGCGCTACGCCGCGGTCGGGCACGGACAGGGGCCGTTGCTGCGGCAGGGAGTGCACCTGCGCTATGTGGTCGCCAACCCGTCTTCCTACCTCTATTTCACGTCCGACCGACCGATCGATGTAAACCGGCGCACCGATGGAACGACGATACCTTGCCCAAAGGCGAACCGCTGGGAGTACGGGCTCGACGGCGGCCCGCCTTCCTACGTCTCCCAACCGGTCGATCCGCAGGCACTCGAGCGCGACTCCTTGCGCGCGATGTCGTCTATTTGCTCGGGACATCCGACAACGATCCAGCGCACTATCAACTCGACTGCTCATGTGCGGCCGAGGCCCAGGGAGCCACCCGTTTCGACAGGGGAACTCGCTACTTTTCCTACCTGTCGTCGCGCCCACACGGTGAATGGACGCAACGGCTTTTGGAGGTGCCCGGTATCGGACATCACAGCCCCCAGATGCTCTCCTCGGTCTGTGGCCGTGCTGCCTTGTTCGACCAGGAGGGCTGCACGCCGGGACCGACGCCGAGGCCTGCGGCTGACCGGTAGGGCCGCTGCTACGCCGGCTCTTGCAGATACCGAGCCGCCATCATCCTCAGTGGGCGTCCCGCGGTGCTCCCATCTCCTCGTCCCCGCGCACCGGAGTACTCAGCCAAGCCGGTAACTCCTTGAGGAACGCGTCGCGCGCACGGAGGCCCGCTCCGCCGTCTTGCTGCTCGTCGTCCTGAATCAGCCGGGCGAACACGCGCGTTCGGCCCGCTTTCGTGGCCCAGCCGACGAACCAGCCCCATCCGTGTACAACATCGTCGTGGCCGAGCGCGGTCGTCGGAAATCCGGTACCCGTCTTGCCATGAACGATCCAACCGTCCTGCCGCCGCACGACCTCTGTGATCTCACTTGTACGCGCGAAGGCGGAGGTGGCAACCGGCAGTCGACCGTTCACCAACTTTTCCAGAAATGTCACCTGCTCGCGCGGCGAGATGCGCAGCGACGAGTCGATCCAGGCATGCATGAGACCGTCGGGATGCAGCGGATCACCGGCCATGTCGCGATTGCCATAGTCAAAGAGGTCGACGTATTGCTGCACGCGGATCGCGCCGAGCGCGCGCGTGACTCGCTGTGAATACCAGACCACGGAGTAATGAAACCAGTGCGCCGGATCCGTAGGCTGCAGCCAGTTCTCGCCACCCCAGTCTGGCTCGCCCGCCTGATGCTCGAAGACGGGCGCATGCGCGTCTTCCAGTACCCCGGCATCGAAACCCATCAGGCTAATCGCGATCTTGAAGGTGGAGGCGGGCGTCACCCGCGTGGTGCAATCGCCGGTTCGCACAATCTCCCTGTGCGACTCTGCGTCTGTAACGAGAGTGCAGACGACGTGTGCGTGTGCGGAGAGAGAAACGCTGTGCAGAAGGACGGCGAGGCAGGCGGCGGCCAGCGATCTGTTTGAACACGAATGCAAGTGAAACTCCAAAGAGATGGCAGCATATCGTTACTCACCGTGCCAGTTGCCTGAGTACCCCGTAATCGCCGCGGAGGGCTGCTGGCCAGAGCTGACGGGCCGCTCCCGGGCGATGATGGGCAGCGCAAGTTGGCCGGCCACCACGCCTGCGAAGAGCATGGCCGCGCCTGTTGACTGGGAGACTGCCGTCAAAGTAGCAGCGTTTGAAATCGATGGCGGACTGCTTCGAGGGCCTGCCTTCCCACAGCCCAGATGTTGTTGCCGCTCAGGTCGAGCGAGGTGATCGAGGTGTTGGCCGACAGAGCCGGGGTGCCCTCAAGAAACGGAAATTTCTGCACGTTAAGCCGCGGCGACGTGATGCGCCGCTTCTTCCTGCAGGCTGCGACGGTGCTTGAGAAGCGCAACCCCCTGGTCGCGGAAAAGCTGCGCCGTGCGAGTCCACACTTGGTGCGGCAAGACAAATGCTCGAACTGCTCGAGCGTCAAACTCGTCGTATCCATTGCCATTGCTGGGTTCTCTGCACTTCGACAGTCCAAACGGTCGGATTCTGGACGCCTCGAGTATCGGTCGGCAAAACCCAGCATCGGCGCGCCTTGCAGACGAATTCGCTCGTTCAGGAAACCCGCAACGAGTTGAGAGCAACCAGGCTCTGTGTCACCCCTGGCTGCAAGGCAGCGCCGGGTAGTGCCCCGCCTTCGCATTCGCGTACATAACTTCGCAACGAGACCCCCTCGGCCCGGGTGGGCGAGAGCAAACTGAATCTGTCGCCACCAATACACCTATTGAAACGACGAAGACATGCCTTTAGTCGCAAGTCCAATCAGCGTGGTCGAAATCAATCATCAAGCAACTTTGGAGCACGAAATGAGCAAACTGATCAAGCGTCTTATCGTTATTTCCGCCGCCTTCGTTCCCGCCTTCGCTGCCATGCAGGTTCAAGCCGCTACGCACCACAAGGCAACTGTGAGATTCGTTACCGGCAATGGTGCGAATCACATGGTTTGCGGGTACGTTTTTTTTAAGGGAGGGTACAAAGTCATTGCATTGCCGGCCCACGCTCCTGTGAAAGAGGTGTATAGCTTCACGAATTGGGTTGGCACGCCGTTTACCACCAGGTTCTCCGATGATTGCTATGCGAAGGCGACTCCGTACAAGAACTACCTCATCCAGGGCAATAGAACCCTGACTGGGTTCTAGTAGGTTCCCGGCGGCTCCTCTCGTGATCGCGCTGCCATGGCCCTTAGGCCATGCCGCGGCGATGGCCAGGACACGATCGTTGAGAGCGGTCCGAACTACTACGGCGACACGCTGAACTTCGGCGCCGACATCGCGGCCTCTGACGTGAGCGCAGTACGCTCAGGCTCAGACCTGATCTTCAAGCTGGCCAACAGCAGCGATCAGATCACGGTGAAGAACTGGTTCAACAACAGCTCGGGCTACAACCAGATCGAGCAGGTGAAGTTTGCCGACGGCACGACGTGGAGCAGCGCTCAGGTCAACGCACAGGCGCTGGAGGTCTTCGGCACCGATGCGAACGACGTGCTCCACCGGCGTGAGTGCCTTTGCCGACGTGCTGCGCGGCGGTGCCGGCAACGACACGCTGAACGCGGTGGGCGGTGGCGACACGCTCGACGGCGGTGCGGGTAACGACACCCTCAACGCCGACTACCATGGCGGTGGATCCACCTTCATCGGCGGTGCCGGTAACGACGTGAGCAACGGCTCATACTACGGCGACACCTACGTGTTCAACCGCGGCGATGGCCAGGACTCGATCGTCGAGAGCGGTCCGAACTACTACGGCGACACGCTGAGTCTTGGTTCTGAGGTCTCGTCGGATCAGTTGTGGTCCAGACATGTAGGCAACGACCTTCAACTCAACCTGATTGGAACTTCAGACACCATCACAATTGCCGACTGGTACTCCGGCACATACCACCACGTAGAGCAGTTCAAAACAGCGGGTGATGGCAAGGTGTTGCTCGACAGTGACGTGATAGCTTGGTCGACGCGATGGCAGCCTTTGCGCCGCCGGGAGCCGGCCAAACGACGTTGCCTTCAGACTATCAGCAGACACTTCTGCCCGTGATTACTTCAGCGTGGCACGGTGGCTGAACCAGTGGCTGAACCGTAGATTCAGGACAGCGAGCGGCTCCGCCCGTCCGCTGTCCTGAAGCCAACACTGCGATGGAGAAGGCACACGAATCAGCGGGGATGGCGGCTTTGCGGCGACCAATCGAGTCAAGCGAATGTCGCCTATGGGGCGGCAGCGCCAGTTCGTGATCATTGGATGCAGCCGGTCGCCGCCCCGAAATTGTCGCGATCGTCGGTCGCCAGCGCGAACGACCGCTGTCACCGTCACGCACTTTCTTGGCCTCGTCGCCGGAGGTCAGGTTCCAAGGTGGACCGGTCGTTCACTGAAAAAGCTGCCACCGGCTGCAATGGGTCGATACCGCGAGCTCGCGACTTTCGGATGCAGTCGTTCACACGCGCTCTCGGCACGCTCCTCGGTTGTGAGCGCCGAACGAACACTGTCGCCGAACTCGGTTCTCCCAGACGGAGTCGGCGAAGGTCAAGTTGTGGGTGGACCGGTCGTTCGCCGAGAACGGCCGCGTAGGTCAGCTTTGCGCAGCCGGCGTCATTCAGCTGCCCGAGGTTGAACGTCTGCAAACAGGTCTGCCGCGGACATCGACCGTCCCAGCGCACCGCGGCCAATGACGAGTTCGCGCTGGCCGAGCCTACTGCCGCCGTACCGGCGTCTCGACATAGCTGTCCGGCCGGTGCTTGCGGATCAGCAGGTTCGTCACGTCCCACTGCGCGCCGGCGTCCAGCGGCGTCAGGTAGTGCACCTCGCCGCCGCTTTGCACGGCAATGGGCACGCCGTTCTCGAACAGCAGGCGGCTGCCGGGCAGCCGCGGCACTTTTTCGCCGGGGGTGAGGGCGAACACAGCCTGCAGACCGATCAGCTGTCCTTAAGTTGTTGACGCGTAAGATGTTCTCGGCCCGCGGTCGCAAAGCGCCGGTCTGCAGAGATCAGGTCATCTGACCTTCTGGTGCAACCGCTCTCGCGCGGAGGGTGCGACCGCGTCGGACGCGAACCACTCGGTGGTGGTCGCAAGCAATAACTGCTCGGCGCTGGGGAGCATCAGCGACAGCGCAACCAGCAGCCGGGTGCGCAGCGCGTGGCCGTCGTTCCACCAGACGGCGTGGGCGTTGTTTGAACAGAGCGTTGCCATGGCCTTCACAAGACGCCCTCGACTGTGCGAGACATCGACCGCAACGCGCTCCACGGCAACAGGCGCCACAGTGGCCACAACCAGGCCAGCGGAATCACACCGCGCAGCAGAACGCCGTAGTTCAAAGACGAGGGGTGTGGAAAATAGTCTGATTTGAGGGCCACGAGATGGCGAAATCCCATGCGGTGGTAATAGCGCAATTGCGGGTCGCGCGGTAGGCCGCGTTTGCGCTGCAGAACATAGTGTTGAACCGTGAGTTGCGGGTCGCTCAGCATGGCCTGCTTCAAGCCAGGAATGGGTGAGCCGAGATAGATGTCGCGCCAGCCTTGCTTCAGCGCGTGGGGCCAGAAAAACTGGATCATCCCCCAGGCACCTCGCGGGTCCACGCTGGTCAGGCTGATGCCAAGCAGGCTGCGGGTGCTCTCGAATGTGGCCGAGCCCAGATCGGCCACATCGGCCCATTGCCGCATACGGCCCAGATCGTCGCGGTGAATGGGCCGCATGAACAGCGACGACACGGCCTCGCCGGTGTGGCTACAAAAGCTGCCCACGCACAAACCGGGGTAGGTGAGGATACGCTGCCGCAGTGATGGCTCATCGGCTGCTTGCTCAGGGCTCCATTGGCGGGCTTCCAGGCGCAGCAGCGACGGGATGTCTTGCAGGGCGAGAAAGCGCGCCTGAAAGGGCTGCGTCGGAGCGGGCCTGCGGGTTTGGGGGTCTGCCGATGATGAGCCATCGACCAGCAGGGAAACACTCATTGGGAATGCCGTTGCGTGGTGAAACCAAGCCGGAGATGCTCTCAGGCATGTGTGACGCGCTCGTGACCTTTCTCAAAGCCCCCAGTGGAGGGCGTCAAGCAGCGTGGCCGGTCGGACTTCCTGACTGTTGGCGCCGATCGGAAAGTGAGCCACGCCGCCGACGTTCTCGTGAGCCACCGGAAGGTACGGCTCCGCCAACAATGGAGCCGTCTCTGGGAGCGTCGGGGCGGCTCACTGCAACATCGGCACTCCGCCCGCACATGGCTCAATCCGGCGTCGGCATCAACACCAAACCCACGTAAAGCGCTGTACGACTTCATCGCCACCGAGGTACAGCTGCGCGAGCACGAAGATGTGCGGCGCATCCGCCCCATGCGGGTGGCGCTGCAGAATCAGCGCGACAGCT
>Ga0136846_1236519_pt1 | contig 26071 bp, 19 predicted proteins | sample HopSoiMetagenom2_FD_96841 | JGI IMG/M metagenome (GOLD analysis project Ga0136846, IMG submission 96841) | Grasslands soil microbial communities from Hopland, California, USA - 2 Assembly 2016 (version 4) | ecosystem: Environmental > Terrestrial > Soil > Grasslands | place: USA: Hopland... | reverse complement strand
GTATCACCAGGTAATTACAAGATGGGACCAGTAAGTGCTGATGCGATGTATAATGGAGAGTATCATTCTTATAATGGAGCAGGTGTGATTAAAGTTGTGCAATAATTATTACAGAAAGGATTGAGCCCCGATTATACATAATAATAATACCGGGGCTCAGTCTAAAAGTTTCGAAAATAAAAAAGTCTGTTCGCTACGGCGAACAGACTTTTACAATTAACGACTTTATATCTTGAAGATTAATAATCGCTGTTGTAACCGCCACGATCGCGATAGCCACCGCCACCGTTGCCTTTGTTGTAGCCGCCGCCACCGCCGCTGCCACCTTTCTTGTAGCCGCCGCCACCGCCGCCGCCACCAAAGCTTCTCTTCTTGAAGCCGCCGCCGCCGCCACCTTCAGGTTTTGGACGACTTTCGTTCACAACAATGTTGCGACCGTCAACTTCAGAACCATTCAAAGCTGTGATTGCAGCTTGTGCCTGGTCATCATTGGCCATTTCAACAAAGCCAAAGCCTTTGCTGCGATTAGTGAATTTGTCTGTTACGATCTTGGCTGATACTACTTCACCATGAGAGGCGAAAAGGTTGGACAAGTCCTGGTCTTTCAGGTTCCAACTGAGGTTTCCTACGTAAATGTTCATTTTGAGAAATTTTAAAAAAATAAAAGTGCCGAGAGTAAACAGTAACCGATGAACATTCACAGGATTGAGAAACGTTCAGGACTTGTGAAACTCTAGAGTACACCAAAACAATACAAAATAAGGCATTTTTTTCTTCACAGTTGGATAATTTTCTGGCAGCTAAGGCTTTACCACTAGAATCGGCACCAAATATCCAAAACTCTGTTGATTATCATGGGATTGCCTAACGTCCGTAAGGCAGTTTTTAAGCTGCCGGCCCTATCTCTTTTCCACAATTTTCCGAATTGCACAATCAGAATAGAGATAAAGCCGGTAGCCTGGGATTTCATAAAGACAGGTCGATATTTTTAATTCCGGATAATTTTAATCGTCTCACTATAACCGTTTTCATCTGTTAATTTCAACAGGTATACACCCGGAGAAAGATTTGAAATGGAAACCGGCGTATGTGAAGAGCCCGGAGTGGGTGAAATAACTTTCAACACTCGTCCATCCAGTGATGTAATAGCCATTTTAGCTTTGCCATCCAGTTTTTTGTGCTCAATCACCATATCACCATTAGTTGGCGTTGGATAAACAAAGAGTTTGCTGCCAAAACTGTTCGACGCATTGTCAGCAAGCCTTATGATTCCACTGTATTTGAATTTCCTGTCAAGATCCACACTCTTAATGCGGTAGTACAAAGTTCCTGACGGCACACTATTATCATTATAAGTATAAATCGATTTGCCTTTTGCTGGAACAGATCCGGCTGTTGTGAAGGAAATTCCGTTTGTACTTCTTTCTACATGATATTCGGAAACATCGATCTCTTCACTAACATCCCATTTCAGATCAACGCTTTTTGTTACCGGGTTTCTTTCAGCTACCAGTCCAATGAAATTAACCGGTAATGGAATATTTACTGGCCCGATCGAAAGATTATCAAATACCGCGAAAGTTGGATTATTAATAAGATAAGCTACCTCTACTCTAAAAGTGGTGTTGGGATTATTCACAATATCAGGATCAATCAGGCGAATACATACAGTGCCCTGGAAGGTGCCCATAAAAGGAGTTGGTTCGGTTACCGGTGTAGTAACGCCATCTACATAAGGTTGGGGTGTGCTCCAGCTGGCAAATGATTGAACTCCTGAAGAAGCTTCCACATTAGAAACTGTTCCCTGTGGCGTTTCAGTTACGCTGATGATACGTACCTGGAAACGATCCAGTGCCGGATTGCCAACGATGTAATAGAATCCTACATTAAAAGTTCCAGTGGGATTGGGATTGGCGAAGGGTGGGGAGATAACACTCATTACTCGGGGAAAACCCGGAGCTGCAGTACGGAATGGTGGCATGTAATCCGACCAGTAGCCTCGCGCTGCGTTATAATAAAATGAACTGTCGAAAATACTTCCATAAATACTGGGGGCATTAAACCCATTGTCGTTGGTGTTGAAGTTGGCAACCACTCCGTCACACGAACCATTTGTTAGGGAAGTCGGGACCTGTGCTTTCACACTGGCCATGCACAGAATTAAAGCGAAAACAAAACAAGCCTTTACCGGGTAAAGAAGTTTCATACACACAGATTTAAAAGGTAATAGAATACGTTTCGCCTGTTATAATTATAAGGTTATAACAGTAACAGGTGGATCTTCAGAAGTAGAGGATTATTTATACGTATTGTTAACGCATCAAACGGTATACCCGAATTTTTTAAACATATAATGTTGCTGTAAAGTGATGGTGTGTAGAAGAAAGTCTACGGTATTTTGTAAATGGGATAATAAAAAAGTCCACCGCTGGTGCGGAGGACTTGCAATAGTATTATAAATAATCTTTATACCGTTATTTATTCAGCTTCTACCGTGAATTCAATTTCTGTGCTATGCCCATTGCCAAAATCGATATTGGCTTTATAGGTACCGAGTTCTTTTACTTCATCTGTAATATGAATCCTTTTCCTGTCGATCTCGTAACCACGCTGTTCGCGGATGGCACGGCTGATCTGAAGGGAAGTAACGCTACCAAAGATCTTTGAACTGGTACCAGTTTTAGCACCCAGTTTCAGCGGACCTTCTTTCAGTTTGGCGATTACACTATTGATCTCGGCCAGCATTTTTTCTTCTTTCTTGCGGACCTGTTTCAATCTTTCTTCCAGGATTTTTTTATTACCCGGATTGTTCTCGATTGCGAGTTGACGAGGCAGGAGGAAATTGCGGGCGTAGCCATTCTTGACCTTCACCACTTCATTGACTGCTCCCAAATTGTCAACGTCCTGTATTAAAATAACTTCCATTTTTTTAATTTTTCAGTTATTCGTCGAAGACGAATACTATTTGAGAAGATCAGTTACGTAAGGTAATAATGCCATCTGGCGTGCCTTCTTAACCGCATCAGAAACCTTGCGCTGATATTTCAGGCTGTTTCCGCTAAGGCGGCGTGGAAGTAATTTACCTTGCTCATTCAGGAATTTTTTCAGAAACTCTACATCCTTGTAATCGATGTAGCGAATGCCATATTTCTTAAAGCGGCAGAACTTCTTAACGCGTTTGTCGCTCTTAATGGCGGTCAGATATTTAATTTCATTTTTTGCCATGTCTTAAGCCTCCACTGCTTTTTCGGTTCCTGTTTTTACACCACTTCTCTTTTTAGCGTTATACTCGACGGCGTATTTATCGAGTTTAGTGCAGAGGTGACGGAGAACACTCTCGTCACGAAGAAGCTGGATCTTTAGCTTCTCATTGAAGTCGGATTGCGCAGTGTACTCCAGGACCCAGTATAAACCGGTTGTCTTTTTCTGGATGGGATACGCAAGTGATTTCAGTCCCCAGGCATTTTCTGCTACAACAGAACCGCCATTGTCTTTAACGATGGCAGCATACTTCTTTTGTTCTGCTTTAAAGTCCTCATCGCTCAGAACAGGGGTAAAAATCACCATCAATTCGTAATTGTTCATTTACCTGTTTTTGTTTCACCCGCCGAAGCTTTAGCCTGGGCGGATTGGTTTAATAATTCGATTTGTTCCACTGGATCCTGTCCGTAGGACAGGAAATCTGCGAATACAGATTTGGGGCGGCAAAGATAGGGCAAAACGGCCATAAGACCGAGAGCAAAGACCGGTTTTTTGCCTGATTCTATCCCAAATGGCCCAGATGCTTATCCTTTGCTTACCTAATACCTATCCTTTGCCTTCCCGGATTTCAGGGGCCGCTATCCGGATTCCGGGTAGGCAAAGGATACGCAATGGATAGGCATCTGGTAACCAATGGGTAGGATCTGGATAGAAAATAATGCCCATGAAAAAAGGCTGTGTTACCACAGCCCTTTTTTTTAAAGAAGCTTATTCTTCTATAAATCAAAGTTTTATCAGCTTAATCACCTTCCTTTCCTGTCCCTGCATTACTTCCGCAAAGTAAACTCCGTTCCTCAATTCACTTCCTGTCTTAAGGGTAGTATTAGGAGCAATGCCCGGTTTTAAGGAAAGCATCCTGCCTGAAACATCTGCGATCTTCAGCGTTATCGGTTCTCTGGAGTTGCTTTCTATAACGAGGGTAAACTGGTCCGTACCTGGGTTTGGACTTGCTTTTACATTCAGACTGGTAGCACCTTCTTCAGATTCACCCTTTGCGGAGTACGGCTGTTTAGAATTTAAGGCATTCAATTGAGTTGAACCAGAAGAATTGCAATCATTATCATCCCATACAATTCCACTTCCCTGGCTGATCAGCCTTTCTACAATGAACCAGCCTTTCATCGCCACCAGGTCCGCATTATCCTTTAATCTCAATTCACCTTTCTTTATATAAATATTCACGGAGATAATATTGAATCCATCATCTACAATGAACTGCTCATCATCAGTTGTATTATCACCCAGATAGAAAGTAACCTTTGGTCCATTCACGTTCAGCATTACATAGCTGCCAACCTCAACTGTATTTCGGATGCGAACAGAAGTACAGGCTCCGAATTTCACTTTGGTATTATAGCTGGCGCTACCGTCAATTATCATATCCTCCACATTCAATATGCCACCTGCTGGAGTAAAGGTCACCTGTGCACCTTCTTCAATGATGATCTTTCCGTACAGCGTACCAGTAATGGTAACTGATACATTCTTCTTAATTCGCAGTTCTTTATGATTGGTGCTTACCGGTGTTGTTGTAGTTGCACTTACTGTGCGATTGCTCAAGGCAGTTGTTGTTCCGCTAAACATAAAGAATGGCGGATTGGGACCATCAGCTGCAGGCGTTGAGATCCTGTTAGGGATAAATGCTCCTGATTGAACAGTGATAGTTTTTGCTTTTACAAAATCAGGAGAAAGGATCACTGTTCCTGTCTTGAACTCCGCAACTCCGGTTGTTGAAGTAACACCTACTGAACCATTAATCAGATTGAAGTCAGCAAAGCGGGCTTCTTTGGTAGCATATACAATATAAGGTGTGGCATTATCTGTTATTGTGATCTTTTGTATTTGAGCAGCAGCCTGGTTGCCATTTGCATCAGCCAGTTTCCATTTACGGTAGATAGTAACATTGTTGCCACAGCTCACTACTGAATCCGTAAAGGTTGCCTGCAGGCCGTTTGAGCAATTATCATTTTCATTGGTAACATCACCAGTAACACCAACGCTTGCATCATAGGTGCAGGTTCCGTTGAAGTTAATGGTCTTGTCGGCCGGTTTGGTAAATGTTGGTGCTATATTATCTGTAACAGTTACCGTGAAGGAACAGGTTGCAGTATGTCCCGCTGCATCAGTTACTACAAATGTATTGGCTGTAGTACCTGCAGGGAATGTTGCACCACTTGCGAGGCCAGAAGTTTGTTGGATTACTGCACCCGTGCAATTGTCGGCATAGTTCACCGTGTAATTAACCACTGCACCGCAATTACCCTGATCAGCATTGCGGGTAATGTTAGCAGGACAACTGATGGTGGGATTCTCAGTGTCATTCACTGTTACCGTGAACGAGCAGGTAGCTGTTCCACCAGCAGCATCGGTTACAATAAATGTATTGGTAGTTACACCCACAGGGAATACTGAACCACTTGCCAAACCTGCAGTTTGCTGAAGTGTTTTTGTTCCGCAGCCGCCGCTAACCGGAACAGTATAAGTTACCGTAGCACCGCAAATACCGGCATCATTGTTCCTGACGATATCACCCGGACAGGTAATAACCGGAGGCGCAGGCTGTTCAAATTTATAGCGGGTGAATACCGGGAAATGGTCAGATGTGGTAGTTCCATAATTGGTAATCAGGCTTGTTACATCAGACAGAATGGTTGCGCTTGACGGCATATAATAAGGCGCCATATCATTGGAAACTATTACATGGTCAATCACATCATTGAAGCCTGTGGTTGATTTTTTACCAGCGAGGCTCAAAGGAAGCGTGAGCGCTGTATAATTGGCTGGGTCATCTGTAAAGCTGTTCCAGGAGGTGGTTGTAAATCCGGATGTAATTGATTTATCGAGATCATCATTGAAATCACCCAGGATAACAACATTATCATTCGGGAATAAATTGTTCAGTGCAAAGTGCAATGAATCAGCTCCACTCTTTCTCCTGGCATAGGCAGTGGCAGTAGGTGATGTATTTGCCTTGGCATGAACCAATACAAACTTTATGTTCTTTGTTACACAGTTCAGCGTTACATCTGCGGACATCATGAAAGGATATCGACCGCTGGACCAATAATTATATGCCGGATTGCTCAGATCACTTGCCGTATTGACTCCATTAGTCAGTAATGCGGTGGTGGTAATATTGCTGAACATTGAAGTCTTGTAAACGAAAGCTGCTTTTTGTGCTTCACTCAGCGGAGAAGGATTATTCTCATTGGGATTTACATGTGAACCAAAATTGCAGATTACATAGCTGTAACCTGGCATCTGGCTTACGATATTTGCCAGTCTTGCCTCATCCACTACTTCTATCAAGCCAAAAAGATCTGCTCCGGTGCTTGTCAATACAGTTTTTGCATTCTGTTCCTGCAGGGGATCATTGGTTGGTCCCAGTGAAGGATCCGTACTGCCAAACCATTCCATATTCCAGTTCACTACTTCAAGCGTTGTGGCCGGATCAATACTGGTTCCTTTCAGGTTCACCGTAGAAGACAGCGTTGAAGTTGCTACTGTAACGGTACCGGTGAAGTTCTGGTTGGCCTGGGAAGGTGCAAACCGAACGTAAACGGTTTCGTTGATATTATTGGCTTCTGCTGCGGTATACGTTATTGAAGGAGTAAAGCTGCCTCCATCTTTTGAAAGGAGGAAGTCAGCGCTTGCATTCAGTGTTACATCATCAGTCAGATCATTACCGATAAAGGTTATTGTTTTATCACCGGTTGAACCATTGGCTACAAAATTGAATTGCACGTCAGTAGTGCTTACAGTTAAGCTTGGAGGTGGAGGTGTAGCGGAGTTGATCACACTGATATCATCCAGTGTCCATCTTGCGCCTTCTTCATCAGATGATGTATAGATAAAGGCAATATGAACATTCGACTGTTTGAAGGCAGAGAGATTGATATCAGAAGACAAAGTCCATATATTGGAAGCGAGTCCCGGGAATTTACCATTGAGATCAGTCCAGGTTGCAAGGTTTGGATCACCACTGGTATAATCAGTAGAGATCTTCAATTGCAAAGGCTGACCATTAAAGGCTGTGCGGCTCCAGAAGGAGAGTAGTGGGAACGTACTTCCTGTGAGGTTGAGTGATGGAGTGATCAGCCAATCGATATTAGGCACATTGGTGCCATTGGCAAATCCATTCATCTGTACGGCATTCGGGAAGGCTGCGGTGCCATTGGGCGCTGCAGGGTCACGGCCAAAAGGAGTGCAATCCCAGGTAGTAGCGCCTGCCTGGCTGAATTGTGTAAAGCCATTGGGCAATAAGCCTGTTCCGGTACAATTCTGTAAGTCGAAATTGGCCGGAAGATTTACGGCAACGGATGAATTGTAAGTAGTGAATGACCAGGTAGTAGCATTATTGATGCCGGCGAAATCATTGCCGTACACATCTTCAAATGCTCCGGCACTGATCTGTATAGCGTAAGCACTGCCACCATTAAGTGTGGTATTTATCGAAACAATGCTGTTATTCGAAATCGTTATTGATGGAGAATTCACATCAATCGGGGTGCCTGCAACGCCGTTTTCAATAAGAGTGATATTGCCTGTGCCTTTTAAAACAGGCTTATCAAATGTCAGCGTCAGCGGAATATTATATGGAACATCCACTGAGTTATTTGGTGGGCTCAATGAGATGATTGCTGGAGGAGTTGTTGTATAGAATCTGTTACGTGGAATAGGTGTGGCAACAACAAAATCAGTTGAATTATTATTATTGTCAACGCCATCAGCTATTCTTACCAGGGATGTTGCGTTTTCAGGAGCTGCTGTTGGAGCAGTTTCAAATCCTGTAGCAGTAGGAGCATAACCTACTTTATCTATCACCGGAATACCTGAAGGATTGGCGCCATTTTGTGCAACGGTTGAATTGCTCAATAATACTTTTCCAGCAGTAGCACCCATGGCAATTGTTCCGGTTACATCCGGTGCCGGTAATGAAGTTGTGCCACCTGCGCCTGCAGCTTCCTGGATCAGGAAGAAACTATGCGCAGGAATTGTTCCTGTTAATGGTGTGACTGTCCAGTTACCCGTTCCCGCAGCATTCAGGTATTGTACAGACCATCCGGTAAGATTCACCGGCGCATTCTCATTATTATACAGTTCAATGAAATCATTCTTGAAAGTGGCGCCTGAGTTACCACCACCACCGTAAACCTGGTTGACAACCACATTGGCAGGAGGCGGGTTATCATTATCTGTAATATTGATGGCTGCATTGGCTGTTCCAATAGTCGCACCATTGGTTGCACTGTTCAGTGTGATAGTAATAGTTTCTGCGCCTTCAAATAAAGCATCATCGATAACGCTTAAGGTCACGGTGCCACTATTCGAATTTTGGGGAATGGTAATACTGCCGCCGAGTGCATCTGAATAATCTGCAGCGGTAGCAGTACCTCCAAGTGTATAATTAACGGTGATCCCACCAGCAGGTGCATTACCTGATAAGGTTATCATAAATGTGCCATTGGTAGCGGGCTCAGCGGCATTCACACCGGCAGCTACTGATGCAGAAAGCGCCACATCATTATCGGCTAAATTAATAGCCGCATTATCTGTACCGAGTGTAAAGCCTGCAGTTGGCGAAGAAAGCGTGAGTGTGATATTTTCCATCGGTTCCACATTGGGATCATCCACCGGCGTAACAGTTACTATAGCCGATGAAGTGCCAGCCGGAACTGTCAATGTTCCGGTAGATGTAACAGAAGCGGTAGTTCCTGCGGAATAGCTAACGGTATAATCAGTACCGAAACTGGCAGTACCCGTATACTCGAAATTAATATCGGTTGGGACTGTAGTGGGACTGCTGAAATTAATGGTAAAGGAACCATTGGTAGCGGGTTCAGCAGCGTTTGCGCCTGCAGCTACGGAAACAGTATTGACAGTAGTTGTTGAACCACTTATATCGATATCATCAATACCTACCCACTCGTCATTACCTGCTGCATTGGTGGTCATAATGCGGATTTCAAGCTGCGACTGGTTATCACAGGCCGCAGGTAATGTAACATCGATCGGTGTAACTAATGTAGCCAATGAAGGCCCTGTAGTGGCATCTGCAACATAACCTGTTGGAACATTGGTGAAATTTCCTGTATTGCCTATTCTGTATTGCAATGCTACCTGCTGAATGGCATTATCAGCTGATCCATCTATATCACGCAAATTATATTTCACCCGAATATTGGAAACGCCACTCGTGTTCATGTATAGAACAATGAATGGAGCATCCGCTGTTCCGGATCCCTGCAAGGCAATAGTGGGATCAGTTATTTCAAATTCAGCAACACCACCATTGGTAATATTAGGATTGGTAGCGTTGGCAATGAGATCAAGATCATTTGCAACTGATGATGCGCCGGCTAATAAAGTTTGCGGATTGGCGCCGGTTGTTGTGGTGATGTCCTGTCCGAGGAAACCACGGATATTAGGTACACCTGTCCAGTCATCATTGGTTGTTAATGCACCGGTGTTGCTCCAGTTCTGTGTGTAAGAGCCGGATGAAAGGTTGTAATAAGTTTGAGCGTTGGAAACTAATGAACACAAAAAAATGAGTACAGAGACAAAGTAAATCTTTCTCATATGCCTGATTTTAGTATAAGTATGTTTAGTGGTGTGCTTTAGAGCAAACTAGTCAGAGATAGGTCGGCTTTAAAAAGGAGGGGATTGGAATTGAAGAAACTAAAGTAAGGGGTTTTTGTGAGTTTGATTCGCCGCGGCGAAGAGAATTTTTAAATTTAATTGTTGCATAATATTGCAACATTGAGAAATCAGATCATATAGTAAAATTTCGATAGAGCTTGCCGTGATAAAATCTGAAATGCATTTCATTCAGAGGCTCTAACGTCTATAACTTTCATTTGCAGGCTTTTCTGTCCGTTCCATTCATTCTCATCAATTTTAAAAACAATATCTACATATTTGGAAAGCAAGGGATACTTATTAGCCATACCAAATCCAATCCCGGTAAGCGTTACACCATTTTGTCGCAGCGAGAAACGAAGATGTTCTTCCTTTACAATTTTGGAAAAGCCGGAATCAATTGCTTTACGTACAACAAAACTGGGTCGGACGTTCTCAGGACCAAATGGTTCCATCTGGCAGAGGATATTATAAAAAGCAGGAGTTATGTCTTTAAAAGATATTTCAGAATCGATGGGGATCTCCGGAGTTGTTAAATGAGGGGGCATGGTTGCTGCTATCACTTCTTCAAATTTGTTTCGAAAAGCATCAACCTTTTCGATCTCCAGGGTCATACCGGCAGCAGCGAAATGACCGCCATACCCTAATAAATGTTCCCGGCAGGCATGTACTGCTTCATATAAATTAAAGCCGGGAACACTTCGTGCACTTCCGGCAGCGTATTCACCGGACCGGGTTAATATGATGGTGGGACGATGATAATGTTCTATAAGTCGTGATGCAACAATTCCTACTACTCCTTTATGCCAGTGTTCCTGGAATAGTACGGTTGATTTCCGGTTCAGCCATTCTTCGTTGCCTGCAATTAATGCCAGGGCTTCCCGAGTAATGGTAATATCGGCTTCTTTTCGATCTGTGTTATCGCTATGCAGCATTTGTGCATAATGAAGCGCTTCTTCATAATTTGGGGCCACGAACATCTGAACTGCCTTGCGCGCATCATCCATTCGTCCTGCTGCATTTACTCTTGGCGCAATCATAAACACCAGGTTATGGATCAGCAATTCTTTGTGCAGGCCACTTAACTGACCCAATGCCCGGATTCCGTTATTGGGATTTTCATTCGCTTTTTTCAATCCATGAAATGCGAGTATCCTGTTCTCACCCGTCATGGGAACAATATCTGCAGCAATGGCGGTAGCCACCAGGTCAAGGTAACCATAGACACTTTCCGGTGGCAGGTTCATTTTTTCAGCCAATGCTGTCATCAGCTTGAATCCAACGCCACATCCGCAAAGTTCTTTATAGGGATAATTGCAATCCGGCTGTTTAGGATTCAGCAGGGCAACAGCGGGTGGAAGCTGGTCATCTGGAAGGTGGTGATCGCAAACAACAAAATCAATTCCCTTTTCCTTTGCATAGCTGATCAGTTCAACTGATTTTATGCCGCAATCGAGTGATATTATCAAAGTAAAACCATTTTCGATGGCATATTCAATTCCGGCTTTGCTAACTCCGTACCCTTCCCGGTAGCGATGGGGAATATAGAAATCAAGTTCGTTATAAAACTTTTTGAGGAAGCTGTACATGGCTGCTACTGAAGTAGTGCCATCCACGTCATAATCACCAAAGACAAGTATCTTTTCTTTTTTCTCAAAGGCAAGAAGGATGCGGTCAACAGCTTTGTGCATGTCCTTCATCAGCCAGGGATCATGTAATTGGGAGAGTTGTGGGCGAAAGAAATTTTTAGCGGAATCGAAATCAGTAATGCCTCGCTGGCAGAGAAGCTTGCAAAGAACAGGATGGATATTTAACGCTTTTTGTAAAGCGGCGGTAGTTTCCTCGTCATCATTGCAAATCGTCCATCTCTTCTCCATTTCCTATGAAAATTCAAAAATTAAAAATTTCAGGATTTTTAATAATTATTGTCCGCGGTACGCGGATAGAGTTAATACTTTCTATCAGTGACATATTGTACGAGATCTTCCAGTCCTTTTCGGATTGGACTTTCAGGAAAGCTCCACAGTACATTTAACGCTTCATTCTTATAACTGTTCATTTTCTCAGTTGCGTAATGGATGCCGCCGGTTTCCTTCACTTTTTCAATTATCCAGTTTACTTTCTCTTTATCCCTGTTTTTATTTTTAACGATATAAATGATCTCGCGTTTTGTTTTCTTATCTACCTTGTTAAGTGTATAGAGCAGTGGCAGCGTAATCTTTTTTTCTTTGATATCATTGCCAGTAGGCTTGCCGATATTATCGCTTGAATAATCGAAAAGATCGTCTTTTATCTGGAACGCAATTCCGGTTTTTTCACCGAATATTCGCATTTTTTCAGCCGTTTCATCATTACGGCTGGTAGACCAGGCTCCGGCGGAGCAGGCAGAGGCCAAAAGAGAAGCGGTTTTATTGCGAATTATTTCATAGTAAATATCCTCGTCAAGATTAAGGGACCGGGCTTTTTCCAGTTGCAAAAGTTCTGCTTCACTCATCTTCCGGATTGCTTCCGTGAGAATGTGTAAAACGCGATACTCGTTATGGTCTAGTGAGAGTAGTAAACCTTTGGCCAAAAGGTAATCACCAATGAGCACGGAAGCTTTGGTTTTCCAGAGCGCATAAACAGAGAAAAAACCTCTTCTTTCCGTGGAATCATCTACTACATCATCGTGCACAAGCGTTGCAGTATGAAGGAGTTCCACCAGTGAAGCAGCCCTGTAAGCGGTTTCATTGATGGGGCCACAAAGCTTGGCTGAAAGGAGAACAAACATGGGGCGAAGCTGCTTGCCTTTGCGCTTTACGATGTATCGGGTTATCCTGTCCAGCAAGGGCACCGGGCTGCGAAGGTCCTCTCTGAACCGGGATTCAAAGGTTTTTAATTCTTCATCAATTAAACCGGTGGGTATTTTCATACTTAAAAAGGGCAATATACGCCGCAAAAAATTAACGATTAAAGGCTACGTAAAACAGGCATTTTTTTTGACTAAGTAATTGAAAAATAACAGGAAAACTCCGATTTTTTTTTGCAAAAATTTGGTATTTAGGGTTCATATCATATTTTTGCTTTTTATTTAGGACATTGTTTTTTAGTAAAATCTTAATCCTTCGTTATGGTAAGCAAAAAGTACACTCTTCTGGCAGGATTTTTCTGCCTGATAGCATCATGCTGCCTTGCCCAGGTGAAAACGGGCGGTGGCTATGATGTTACAGATTCTTCAGTAGTGCCATCGAAACGTATGCCGCAGCATACAGAGTTTCTGAATGGTACCTACAATTTCCCGGCAAAACCTCGTAACCAGTGGGAAATTGGTATTAAAGGCGGTATGTTTCGTGTTAGCGGTGATGTAGCATCTCAATTTGCACCCGGTTTCGGGCTTCATGTTAGAAAAGCTTTCGGTTATGTTTTCTCCATGCGTTTAGGTTATATGTATGGAATTGGCAAAGGATTGGACTGGACTTCAAATGGAAATTTTGCCAGAAACCCTGCATGGGGAGCTAATCTTCCGGCAGGCCAACGCTATAATGCTCCTGTGGCTAGTCCGTCAGGGCCTGGGGGCACGGTTGTTATAGCTCCGAGTGGCGGCGGCCCGCTCGATAATGTTTATTACAACTATAAAACGAAAGTTCAGGACCTTACTCTTGATGGAGTGGTTACTCTGAATAATATTCGTTTTCATAAATCTAAAACGGGCGTTAGCTTCTACGCTTTCGGTGGTATCGGCGGCTCTATTTATGATACCAAAGTGAATGCCCTGAACGGATCAACCAAGTATAATTTCAACAGTATTGCAGGTAATGTGTACAAAAATCGGAAAGATACCCGCAAGGCTTTGAAGGATATGCTCGACAAATCATATGAAACACCTGCAGAAAACCAGGGTGATCGTCGTCCAAAATTGTTTGGAGATACATTCAAACCTTCTGGTTCATTTGGTGGTGGTGTTGCTTTCAAACTCAGCAAACGCCTGAATCTTGCCGTTGAAGACAGGGTAACTATTGTTAAAGATGATTTGCTGGATGGTCAGCGCTGGCAGGAACACCCTTGGGGAGATGCCGCACTTACCAGTGATTATGATTCTTATAATTTCTTAAGTGTTGGTCTGAATATCAATCTGGGCGCTAAATCTGTTGAACCTTTGTGGTGGCTTAATCCTCTGGATTATGCTTATCAGGAGATTCGCAAACCTCGCCTGATGATCCTTCCAAAACCCGTATTGCCTGATTCTGATGGCGACGGTGTTACAGACCAGTTCGACCAGGAACAAACTCCTGCTGGTGCTCCAGTGGACACTCATGGTGTTAGCCGCGATACTGATGGTGACGGTGTTCCTGATTACAAAGACAAAGAACTTGTTACTCCAACAATCTGTCAGCCTGTTGATGTGGATGGCGTAGGTAAATGCCCATGCCCTGATTCAACCTGCTTTGACAAATACATGGTTAAAGGCGGAAATGATTGTGCTACCAAGCTCGGTGCACTCCCAAGCATTTCCTTCAAATCCGGATCTAACGCACTTAGCAAAGATGCTGAAGCTGTACTGTCCAGTGTTGCTTCAAGGATACGTAACAGTCCTGAGTGTAAAGTAGTAGTAGTTGGTTACTGCTCTTCCAGCAAGAAAGAACAGCAGCTCAGCTGGGATCATGTAAACAAAGTGATCACTTATCTGGTAGAAAAAGAAGGTATCAGCGCAGACCGCTTTATCTTCAACTATGGCCAGGAAGGTGGTGATTGCGATACAGTTGATCTCCGTGGTGCCGGTGAAGGCGAGGATGGACCAAATACGGTAGCTCCTCCGCACCCGAACCTTCGTAAGAAATAATTTTTAGTGATTACTTTTTGCTGAAATACAGACCCTTCCGCGAAAGCGGAAGGGTTTTTTTATTCCCTTAACCCCTCTTTATCAAAACCTTAACTGCCCCTTCTTGGAGGCTTATCTTTTTTGTATAAGATTTGTCCGTATCTATTAACTTTGCAGTCCTTTATGCGTTTTATCCCCGTCTTATTACTGGTCGTTATTTTGGGTGGTTGCAGTGGCAAGAGCATGACCAAAATCCTGAAAAACCCGGATCCTGAATTCAAGCTCAGGATGGCCGAAAAGTATTACGTGCAGAAGAAATGGCAAAAAGCAACCGTGATCTATGAGGATATTATGCCTTATTATAAGACCAGAACTGAATTTCAGGATATCTATTACAAGTTTGCCTATTGCGCCTATAACCAGGCAGATTACCTGAACGCAGAAAACCTGTTCAAGACATTCCTTGAAATATTTCCTAACAGCCCCAAGGCAGAAGAGGTGGATTTCATGCGGGCCTATTGTTATTTCAAACAGTCGCCCAAACCAGAACTGGATCAGACCAATACCATCAAAACGGTTGGTATGATGCAGATATTCATTAATACGCATCCCGGTTCTGAAAGAAATAAACAGGCTAACGACATTATTGATATTTGCAGGAGGAAACTGGAGACAAAGGATTTCAAGAGTGCAAAGCTTTATTATGATATGGGTCAGTTCAGGGCTGCCGGTGTTGCTTTCTCTACGTTGCTCAGCACTTATCCTGAATCAGGTTCAGGCGATGAGTATAAACTGATGACCATAAAAAGTTTTTTTCGCTACGCTGAAATGAGCGTGGAAACAAAGAAAGTAGAACGATTTGACCAGGTGATCAAGGAAGTGAATGATTTTGTAGACCGTTTTCCTGAGAGCAAACTGCGCAAGGAAGCGGAGAATTACCTTAACTTATCTCAAAACAACATAAAAAATTTAACGAATGAGCAAATTAAGACGTCAGCTTAGCGCTGGCATTGCTAATAATGTTGAAACAAAAAGCCTGGATGAAATAAAGAACAAAACAGGTAATCTCTATGAGTCAATTACCATTGTTGCCAAAAGGGCTAACCAGATCAACATTTCGTTGAAAGAAGAGTTGCATAACAAGCTGGATGAATTTGCCAGCCATACTGATAGCCTGGAAGAGATCCATGAGAACAAGGAACAGATCGAGATATCACGTGCATATGAAAGAATGCCCAATCCCGCTCTGCTGGCTACACAGGAATTCCTGGAGGAAAAAATATATTTCCGTAAGGGTGAAGATCAACTCTTTGATTAACCCGCCTTCGCTAAAGCTTCGGCGGGCAAGGCCCACCTCGGTAAAGCTTTGGCGGCAAGGCCCACTTTAGTAAAGCTTTGGCGGGCAAGGCCCAATTTAGTAAAGCTTCGGCAGGCAAGGCCCACCTCAGTAAAGTTTCGGCGGGCACGTCCACTTTCGCTAAAGCTTCGGTGAACATATACGCATCTTTGGCGGTAATTAGCAGACAGTCCCAAGACAATATTAAAAGGAATGAGAAGGTAGTATGGCTTACACTTTCCCATTCCTTTTTTTGTACCTTGTCTTTTCATAAATAATAGCCTGTTTAAAAACATGTTGCAGGGTAAAAAAATATTACTGGGTATCACCGGAAGTATAGCAGCCTATAAAGCGGTTTACCTTGTTCGCTCCCTGGTAAAGGCCGGAGCAGAAGTGAAAGTTATACTAACGCCCTCGGCAAAAGATTTTGTTTCCACACTCACACTTTCCACACTTAGCAGGAACCCTGTACTGGTTGATCTGTATGATGAACAAAGCTGGTCTAACCATGTGATGCTTGGCAGATGGGCTGATGTTATGTTACTTGCTCCTCTTAGCTGTAATACCCTGGGAAAAATGGCCCATGGACTTTGCGATAATCTTTTACTGGCGGTTTATCTGTCCGCTACCTGTCCGGTTGTAGTGGCTCCCGCCATGGATGAAGATATGTGGCATCATCCCGCTACTAAAAACAATCTCCAGCTCATCACTTCTTTTGGCAATACCGTGATCCCGGTTGGTAAGGGGGAACTCGCCAGTGGGCTGTTTGGTGACGGTCGGATGGCTGAACCCGAAGAGATCATTCAATTCATAACTGAGCGTTTTTTTTTGACCAGCCCCCTCGCCGGTAAAAAGGTGCTGGTTACGGCCGGTCCCACATACGAAGCTATTGATCCCGTTCGTTTTATAGGCAATCATTCTTCCGGTAAAATGGGCATTGCCATAGCTAAAGAATTATATAAAAGAGGTGCAGATGTGACCCTGGTACTGGGTCCGATAGGCATTCCATTTTCAGCCAATGGAATCAAGCTGGTGAATGTGACCTCCGCAGCAGAAATGTACAATGCCTGTCATGAAGTTTTCGATAAGGCTGATCTCGCAATTCTCTCTGCCGCAGTAGCTGATTATACTCCTTCAGTTAAAGCCGATCAGAAGATCAAGAAAAAAGAAAGCACGCTTACATTGGAGCTCACTAAAACAAAAGACATTTTAAAGAGCCTGGGTGAAAAGAAAAAAGCTGAACAGGTATTGGTTGGTTTTGCATTGGAGACAAACGATGAGGAAAAGAATGCGCTTACCAAGCTAAAAGAAAAGAATGCTGACCTTATTGTGCTGAATTCCATGAACCATAAAGGCGCCGGTTTTAAGCATGATACAAACAGGATCACCATATTTGGGAATAAGGGTGAGGAATTAAGATTCGATACGAAATCAAAGGATGAAGTGGCAAAAGATATTGTGGATACCATTATAAAAACGCATTATGCTTAAAAGAATTTCTTTTCTTTTAATTGTGTTATTGCTGGCTGGCGCCATTCAGGCACAGGAGATACAGGCAAGGTTGACTGTTTTGGCTAATAAGGTGAGCTCAAAGGTTGACAAGAATATTTTTAATTCCCTTCAGACCACATTGAGCAATTTTATCAATGGTCGCAAATGGACCAGGGATGTATTCCAACCCAATGAAAAGATACAGTGTAACTTCCTGCTGAATATAGACCAGGAGCTGGGCAACAATATGTATAAGGCAAAACTAACCATCCAGGCCGCCCGCCCTATTTATAGCAGTACTTATGAATCCCCGATCATCAATTTCATTGATGATGAGGTTACCTTCCGTTGGATAGAATTTCAGCCGGTAGAATTCAATGAAAACAGGGTGCAGGGTAATGATCCCGGTGCAGCCAATCTGCCTGCCGTGATCGCTTATTATATTAATATCATCCTGGGATTTGATTATGGGTCCTTTTCACTTCGCGGTGGAGATGATTATTTCAAGAAAGCCTGGAATATTGTAAACAACGCACCGGAAAGCAGAGAGATAGCCGGATGGAAATCATTTGATGGATTGAGGAACCGCTATTGGCTGGCAGAAAATCTGAATAATAATCGCTTTGCATTGTTGCATGACGCCCTTTATTCTTATTACCGATCAGGAATGGACCTGTTCTACGAGAATGAGGACGAAGCGCGCAGCGGTATCATGAATTCCCTGAATTTTCTCAATACAATAAATGGTGAGAATCCCAATTCAATGATCATGCAATTTTTCTTTCAGGGCAAAAGCTCGGAACTGGTAAAAGTATTTAGCAAGGCAAACCCCGAACTTAAAAACCGTGCAAGAGACCTGTTAACCAAACTGGATATATCCAACTCAACGGCTTACAAAGAACTGAGATGAGACAACTGATTATTTTTCCCTGCTTCCTCCTTTTAATAGTTGCCTGCTCCAGCAAGAATAAAGTTCCAAAGAACATTCTGCCCAAACAGCAGATGGAAGATGTATTATGGGATCTGTTACGCGTAGGCGACTTCCTGGAAATATATAAACTCCCCAAAGATTCCTCTTCTGACAAAAAAGCAATAGCGCAGGAATGGTATGATGAAATATTCCGGCTTCATAAGACTGATAGGACTACTTTTCAAAAAAGTTACACCTGGTATCAGCGACACCCTGCAATAATGAAAGAATTGCTGGATTCAATGGGTACTAAACAGATAGCTGATACCAGACCGCCAGGACAAAGCACTATAGATTCAGCAACTTTAAAAAAGGATAGCGCCATAAGAATGGATAGTGCCCTGAGAGCCGCGGATAGTCTCAAAAAGCCTTTAATACGGACGGGAAGAAGACCTGATGATACTTTTGCAATCAAAAAGGGCAATATTCGCACCCGAAATGATAGTTCGGCAAATTTTTTCCTCTTGCCTGGTCAGCATATAAAGAAATTGCATATGGACTCTCTGCGCAGGGCCCGGGCAAAGAAATTGCCTGATTGATCAAATACTACGCTTCTATCTTAATTTTATACTCTAATTTATTAGCATGAATAAAGTTGTTGCATCTGCTGATGCAGCCATATCAGACATAAAAGATGGCGCAGTTATTATGCTGGGTGGATTTGGATTATGCGGGATTCCTGAAAATTGCATTGCAGCCCTGGTTAAAAAAGGTATAAAACAACTTACCTGCATCTCCAATAACGCGGGAGTGGATGATTTTGGGATAGGACTTATGCTCAAACAAAAGCAGGTAAAGAAAATGATCGCTTCCTATGTGGGGGAGAATGCGGAGTTTGAGCGACAATTGCTGAGTGGTGAACTGGAAGTAGAACTGATACCACAGGGCACACTCGCTACCAGATGTATGGCTGCAGGTTATGGCTTACCTGCCATTTATACTCCTGCTGGTGTTGGAACGGAAGTAGCGGATGGAAAGGAAGTGCGCAAATTCAATGGAAAGGAATATCTGCTGGAATATGCCTTTGAAGCAGATTATGCTATTGTAAAAGCATGGAAAGGTGATACAGCCGGAAATTTGATTTATAAAGAAACGGCGCGCAATTTTAATCCCATGATGGCTACTGCCGGTAAGGTTACCATTGCTGAAGTGGAAGAACTTGTTCCGGCCGGTGAACTGGATCCCAATGGCATTCATACTCCTGGAATTTATGTACATCGTATTTTCCAGGGGCAGCAATATGAGAAGCGGATCGAACAAAGAACAATCAGGAAAAAAGCATAAGATCAAACCATGGCACTTACCAAAGAGCAGATAGCACAACGCATAGCAAGAGAATTGAAAGATGGTTATTATGTAAACCTGGGCATCGGTATACCCACCCTGGTTGCCAATTATATTCCTGCGGGAATAGATGTGGTATTGCAAAGTGAGAATGGATTACTGGGTATGGGACCTTTTCCATTCGAAGGAGAGGAAGATCCTGACCTGATCAATGCCGGTAAACAAACCATTACTACTGTGCCTGGCTCTGCATTTTTTGATTCTGCATTGAGCTTTGGTATGATCAGGGCCGGCAAGGTTGATCTCACCGTACTGGGTGCTATGGAAGTGAGTGAGAGTGGAGATATAGCCAACTGGAAGATACCGGGCAAAATGGTAAAAGGCATGGGTGGTGCAATGGACCTCGTGGCTAGTGCAAGGAATATCATTGTAGCCATGGTGCATAGTAATCCGAAAGGAGAATCCAAATTATTACCTGCGTGTACATTGCCGCTCACCGGCGTTAAATGTGTAAAGAAGATCGTGTCTGACCTGGCAGTTCTTGATGTTACTCCACAGGGTTTTCGTTTACTGGAAAGGGCCCCAGGTGTAAGTGTGGAAGAGATCAAATCCAAAACAGCAGGCAAACTGACGGTTGAAGGTGATATACCCGAAATGAAATTCTGATTCTTTATTGGGCCAGTGAGATCCTCACCTGCAATCCTCCTCTTGTGTTGGTGATCGGAAAGGCGTTACTTACTTTAGGAATATTGCGGTTCTGCTCAAAGTATAGCTTCAGGCTTACGCGGTTATTCAATATATAATCAATTGAAGGTTTGATGCTGATAAATTTCTGCCCTGCAGTACCAAATGATGTTCCCTGGTCCAGTTTGCTATTGGAAGTGGCATCATCACGATAAGTGAAATCCATCCGGAAAGTAACATCATTATCCAGTTTCATTCCTTTCTTGCCGATCTTAAGGTTCTTGATAAGCGGCATACCTTTCTTTCTCCAGTTGAAATTGAATTGAACTTCCGTTGAACGGTTTTCTGCCAGCTGATAATCTATAAGGCTAAGACTTAACTGACGTGATTTACGGAATTCGATACCGGTAGTGAGATCATTGACAAAAGTCATATCGAGCTGGATCAATGGATCAAATCGCTCCTCAATAGTAATATTCGGCACAAGGAAATAAGGAATATAATCACCTTTTGCATCACGGAAGTATGGATAGCCTACACGGAATGGATCCTGGAACAGCAGCGCTGTGTTAAAGCTGTTCATGCTTAAAGTACTGTGATAGCCGTGGCGGATAGTGAAATTGGTGAATATTTTATCCAGTCCCGGGATCCTTGAAAGTCCATTATAGCTAATAGTCCAGTTGGGTTTTGGCAATAAGCCACCGAAAGGATTTGAATTGATCTTGCTATTGGTGTTTTTGAATGGTTTAATGCTCAGGGGATCTTTTCCTGTGTAAGCAGCCAGGAAAGCAGGGATCACCACTTCCTGTGCATACCCACGATATCCCTGCACATAACCATCAGGATCTGTGGGATTACCAGCTGCATATGGGTTCTTGCCTCCGAGACTTTGCGAGATCTTTATTCGGTTGGCTTCAAACTCTTTGAAGGTTTCCGATACAACATTGGGATCAAACTTTTTGAACAATGTCTGGTAGGAAATATAAGTCATGCTGAAACTACCCGCTGCATAAGGGTTCAGCCTGGTCAATACTACATTGTCAAACTTGCTGGTATCCTTGTATAGTTCAGAATAATTCTTGCTGAACATTTTATCCACGGTAAGCGTAACAGTAAGATCACGGATAGGAGCCAGTTCAGCTGTTACATTCAGATGCTGGTTATAACGTTGCTGAATAAGGCTGGAAACCATGGTATCCAGCGACAACAATCCTTTTGCCCCAAATCGATTGATCCAGTTAGTATCCGGCTGTCTGCCGAAAATGAAACCATAACCAGGTTCACCACTCTTGAGATTGGAACCCAAAACCTGTGTGCTGTCCATATAACCAGGAAGGATCGTCCCAAAGTCTTCATTGTATTGAACTGTCACATTTTTTAGAGAGGTAACCAGCCCGGCAGCAAATTTGGCAACACCTCCAACGCTCGGAAGTTCATTCTGATGGGCAGCGCGCTGTTTTCTTTTCTCTTCCCTGGCTGCCCTTCTGGCTGCACGTTTTGCCTTTCTCCTTTCTTTTGGTTTCATTTTCGCGAGGACGCTGTCAGGGATGGCAGTTGAAATTTTCTTATGGGTGGAATCTGTATTCGCGTTATTATTAGGCAAAGCTGTTTTTGGATTGGCAGGCCCATCACTGTTCACAGCACGCAGGAATCTTGATTTGTTATATAACTGTTCAAAGTGCAATTCACCATTTACGATCCTCGTCTGCGTATTGGAAATAGTATTACCTAATTCCCTGGCTAAAAGAGAAGCTGCATCCCAATTATATTGAGTGCTGTAAGAACCATGCAACTGGGTCCAGTCCAGGAACGGAATCTTTTGCATAGGTACCGTGTAGGTCAAGGTAGCCTGCTGACCATAATGCGTATTACGTCCACCTTTAAACAGGTTCTTGTGAACGGAATCTTTCTTTTCTTTCGTATCGATGCGACCAAATGGTTCATCGATCCGTGCATTATTGGTAGCCTGGAAATCGAGTGCCAGTGATTTGGTCAGGTTCCATTGCATCACATAGTATCTGTCGAACGTAAAATATTTATCGTATGTCTCAGGAATCTTGTAAGGACCACCTCCTACATTACGTGGGCGTGTGGCGCCGAATTGACGGAATACATCTCCTCTGAAGGAAAGCAGGGAGGGGACATAATTGAAATTAAAGTCCTTGATCAGAGACAGCCATTTTGATTTGGATTTGATCAACCGGCCAAACGGTTCAATATACCTTGCCTGTGGAGCATAGTTGTATCCTACAGCTGCTCGTGTACGCCTCATCTGATAGAGTTCAATAAGTGGATTATGCTGCTGCGTTTCAATGTATGAATAGTTGAGGTCGATATTGGAAATGCTCCAGATCTTGGGGCGCTTGCCATCCAGCTTCATCTTCTTGACGTTGGTGAAGTTCAGCGTTTTGATGGTGGTTATATCCTGTGCATCATTGCGGATGGAATCCTTGGCATTACCAGTGGAACCTTTCAGCTTCTGGTCCAGTTTGATATCGAGGTCATATGGATCGTATTCAGGCGTGCTGATGATGCGGCTGATTCCTGCATAAATTGGGATCTGCAAACCTAATTTCCGTGGCAATAATTTACCTGCATCGATATTGGCAGAAAGATCAAATGTGTTCACATCTTCACGGCTTCTTTCATTTACACGTTGCTCCAGTGTTCCAAACCCTCTTGTTTTAGTTGAAGCAGCCGCAGTAATATCACCCAGGTCTGCAAGTTTGATATTTACCTTGCCCAGTGCCGCATAGCCTCCTTTTTCATCCAGGTTGGAGAAACGAAGCTCATTAAACCAGATCTCTGCACAGGCATCACCATCTGCTTTATTGGTATTCTCAACGGCCATTAGCATGCCTTTCACTTCTCCCAGATTAGGGTTACCGATCATGGCATATGAGCGGCCATTGGCCATGGTTTCTCTATAGTATTTGGAAGGGGAGAAACCAGCCAGATTTCTGCGCAGCTTTAATGCAGTAAGATCATCCAGGTCAAAATCAAGATTGTTGGCTTCCGGCCAGATCTTCAAACTGTCTGTTTCGCCAAACCTGGTTTTCTTCAATGGAATTCTAACCTCATAGTAATTACCCTGAAAATCATTTCCAATACGGATCACTGCAGTAAGATCATTATCCTTAAGGTTGGCATCATTGAAACGGCTTTCCGCATGAATGAACATTCGCAGTTTTCCATACTGGCGCATATCCAGGTTTACGGTCTTAAATACACCACGTGATTTACCAACCGGAAGATTACAGACCTGAACGCTGAGGGATTGTTCATTCAGGAATAACTGTACATTATCATTACTCAATTGCTGTTGCCTTTCAATGCCAGGAGGTTGTTCATATCGAATAGGTTGCCGTTGATCATTCTCCTCAAGGTTTACAGCCAGCGTATTGAATTCAACAGAAGCGCCTGGTGTGGGGGCCACATAGCGATCTGTGGTGTCAATTTCATACTGAAAATTGCGCCATTGGTTTCTTACCAGTTCCAGTTTACCAAAACGCATCACAACAGAATCTTCAAACCCTGTTACAAACATTCGAATGAAACGGATGGATTTGAAATCAGGAATATTTCCAACCTTGCTTTCATATTCAGAAACGGGAATGCGGAAGAGATACCAGGTCTCAGTGCGGGTACTATTATCCGCGAGTTTTACATTCACCTTTCTTTTATCAGTGATGTAATTGGTCCCTGATAACATATCTGGTTTAAGATCTACTTTATACTGGAAATATTCTTCAACTTCATTTAAGGTATTATCACGATTCAGTTCCTCTGCATCAGGATATTGGGTGAATGCATTTACAAACTGACTGCTGTTATTGGAAACAGGAGAGTTACCATGCGGATTATTGATGTCTTTATATCTTCCCAGGATACCCACCTTGGCCGCATCATAGGATGGATCCCGATAAGGTCTGAAATTATCTGCAGACGGATCCGCCTGGGCTTTTGCAAACAGACCCGGAGCATTTGCCTGGATACTGCTGAGATAAGGGCTGAATTTTGTTCTTTCTTCATCATCGGTCAATCCATCAAAACCTACATCCTGATACTGGCGATCATTTGGGTCATTGCTGAATGCATTGGTGACCTGCAATGGGTTGGATGGTACTTTACCCCAGACAGTACTGGTGTCAACAGGAGCATTATTGGTAGGAGTGGGAAGGCCATTCTCATACTGGCGTTTTCCATCTCTCAGGATGTCCTCGGATATATTACCCAGGTTGAAATAGAGCTTTCCATTTGTACCTGCTGCTGTGTTTTTAGTGAATGGATCCTGTAGCCAGAATTCGATATACTCGATATTATTTGTTTCAAAATCGATCTGATCAATATTGCGCATGATGCCACCCCAAGAGTTGGTATAGTTAACCAGCTTTCCGTTGGAAGTAATTCTTCCGGGACGGGATTCAAAATTATATGGGCCTTTGTCTTTAGGATAAAAGGCCAGATCAAAAGTGGTAAGCAGGCCCTGCCCGAACCCTGTGCTGCGTTGCGGGAAAATTTCCTGCTGCAATACCTGGCGTGTTTCAGGTTTGGAGAGTTCTGCGACATCACCGCGTAAGGGGTTATTGGAATTACTTTTTTCCTGTAATACGGGTTCGATATTATACCATGCAAGTTTTGCGCGATCGAAATTGCTTTCCAGGTTATTGTTGAGACTGGCACCAGGGAATAATTGTGGTACCGATGAAAGGTTCCAGCTAATAATGGGGAAGCGCAGATCGATTGAAGAACGTGTGCCTTCAAAGTCATCGATATAAGACAATCCATTTCCACCTCTGCCGATCTGCGGCGCGTGACCGGGCTGCAGCATAGCCGCTTCTCCATAGGCAGTAATGGATGACATAGCCTTGGTGCTGTAGAAAGGAAGTTTATCCAGCCATTTTGAAAGGCGAGGCCAATCACTCCTGTAATCAACATCGAAGCCATACATGGTGTTGCGGATTGGATCTTCACCGTAAGATTGTTTGACGAAGAAGGGCCGCTCACCCAATCTCACAATGGTTCCACCCAGTGATAATTTCTTATTGGCGATATAATCGAGCCGCAATCCCATAAAGTTTCGTTGCTGAATGCCGAATGCCGCCTGGTTCTCATACTGAATATTCACCGGCACACCGGAATTAATGATGGCCTGATTGATTACCCTCAGCGTACCCAGATCATAGTTGATCTCATAGTCTACATTCTCCTGAAGTGTTTGTCCGCCTGAAGTAACCGTTACAGACCCTCTCGGAATATTAAAGCCGAGCTGGTAATCACCGGTACCTCCAGATGAAGAAGTTCGCGAACGGCCAACCATCTTATACCGGTTAAGATTGGCAAAGGTTTGGGCTATCGCTTTAATGGTATCATACAATGGGTAATAGACATACTTATCCCTATCGGCCTGAGTCTTGAAAACATATTCGATATCTCTTCCAAATGGTTGCAAAACCGGGAATATGATACGGCTCATGGGAGATATCACAGTAAATCCTTCTACAAAGTCAAACACACCATCCGGCTGCGGGTCATTCTGATTATTTAATCGATCCAGGTTAACGAGTGAGATGATCGGCGCACCTTCATACTGTGGTTGGACAGCGGT
>Ga0136846_1215046_pt1 | contig 26071 bp, 28 predicted proteins | sample HopSoiMetagenom2_FD_96841 | JGI IMG/M metagenome (GOLD analysis project Ga0136846, IMG submission 96841) | Grasslands soil microbial communities from Hopland, California, USA - 2 Assembly 2016 (version 4) | ecosystem: Environmental > Terrestrial > Soil > Grasslands | place: USA: Hopland... | reverse complement strand
GACCCAGGCTGGACCGATCTCTGGTAACGAGGCCTACGTGACATATGTGCCTGTCCCGTGTGGGACTGAGGACTCGCTCCACACTGAGCGCGACAGCGGGAAGCTCGTTGTCACGATCGCGATGACCGTTCCGGATGTTGCCTCGTCCTGTCCGAGTGCCGCTCCCAGGACGACGAGGGCTTCTTCGTCCACCTCGCCCCACATCACGGGTCTCGAGCACGGGCCGACGGGGATCGTGCGGCAGGCGCCCTTCTAACTACATGTCGGCAGAGGCGGTCGAGGTCGTGTACTCGGTCCACCGGTTGTAACGCGCGACCTGCCACATCCGGGTGGTCGCGGTTTGGAACGCTGCGGCGAGCGCTGCGATCACGATGACGAGCACCGCCCAGCCGAACCCAGCGTCGGTCACGACCTTCACCGGATGATCGGCGAGCTGTTGGGGGGTGAGTTGGTTGAACAGCACAAGGAACGTGCCGACCACCCCGGCCGCGCCGAGCAGGCTCGTGCCGATCACCACAACCCACTTCTGGACGTTCAGGATCATCGTCAGGACCGCGAACACGATCCCGACCGCCACGCCGAGGATCCATACGAGTGCTCCGAGCTCGACGCCGATCAAGCCGAAGAAGCCGACGACGATCGCGTACCCGAGGTAGCCGCCGATCAGTGAGACCGCCACGAACCAGAACAGGTACGACAAGAGGGCGAACAGCAGCCCCAGGAAGAACGCGACGATCCAGCTGAACGCGGTCGACAGGAACCCGTCGCCGAACAGCGCCTGCACCCCTTGCCCGCCGATCGCGAGACCGAAGAAGAACCCCCAGATAGGCAGGATGATCCAGAACAGCCGCGTTCCGAAGAACGCGACGATCGCGCTCAAGAAAAGCAAGAACGAGGCGGCGACGATCGCGGCGAACGTCCCATCGGTGCTCATCGGGTCCTCCGATCGTGGGCGTTGACCCGCGTATCGTTGCACCGCAGCGGTGCGACTGCCAGCAGCGTCCGTTATCGGATGGAGGACGCCGCGAGCGTTCGCACGATGCCGTCCTCGATCGCCAGCGCGATCGACTCCGGCAGATCGTGCGTGAGGACCGAGAACGCGACGAGCGTATGCGCCTGCGTTCGGACGTATCCGGACAAGGTCGACGCCGGCCGGATGAACAAGGTTCCGGTCTTCGCCCTGACCGGCACGCCCGCGAGCCTCGAGCTGAGCGTTCCTTCGCCGCCGGCGGGCAGCGACCGGTACAGCGATCCGAACCACGCCGTGCGGCGAGCGGAGAGCAACATGGTGATCATGCCGTTGGCCGACGTGCGGTCCTGATCGGACAGTCCGCTGCCATCTCGCACCGTCGAGTCGGACCCGTCGCGGCTCGCCCAGCGTTGGATCACGCGGGCGCCCGCCGCCGTCGAGCCCTCGTCGCCCTCCGCGGCGCCGAGAGCCTTGTCCGCGAGCTCGGCGTAAAGGTTGTTCGACTCGTGGTTCTGTTCGATGAGCAGTTCGGCCATCGGGGGGGAGTCGACCGCCGCGAGCGTCTGGACATCGGCAGGCGTCGCACCGACGGACGTGGCGCCGTCGATCTCGATGCCAGCAGCGCGCAGCGACGCGGCGAATACGGCGGTCGCCTCGGGCTCCGGGGAGCTATCGGCCCCGTCCAAGCGGAGCGCCGTTGGACGCGTGACGTAATGGCGCGAGATCCCCGGCAGCCACCCCGGCGCCCACCACCCGCGATCGAACGCACTCATGTCACCGCGGACGCGTCCCGTCACCCGTTGCAGTCCCGATGAGCGGAGCCGCTGCGCCAGCGCGGCCAGGTCGGACGGGGTGAGCGTCGGGTCACCGCTGCCGACCAGCCAGAGATCGCCGTGCAACACACCGGCGCGGGGACGTTCATCCGACGCAGCAGACGTCCGATACCGGAACGATGGGCCTAACAGATCCAGGGCCGTCATCGAGGTGAGGAGTTTCTCGTTGGATGCCAGCACGCGTGGTTCTTCGCCCAGATGCGTGTACACGATGCGGTTGTCGAGCCCGACGGCGACGGACACGTCACGTCCGTCGATCGCCGCGCCGATCGCCTTCGTCCACGACGCGTGGATCGGATCGACCGAGATCGCGGACGACGGATCGGGCGAGGCGTGCGGAGTCGGCGTTGCTCGGGTCGACGCCGTTGGTCGCGGAGTGACGATCGGCGAGATCGATCGCGCGACCGCCACGTTCTGCGACGCTCCGGTGCAGCCGGTCGCGATGCAAACCGAAAGCGCGAACGCCGCGAACGTCCCGCGGCGCAGGACCCCGACAGGTAGCCTCCTCACGTGCTTCCCATCCTGATCACCTTCCTCGTCATCATGATCGTCATCGCGGTCGTGTATGCGGTCGGTTCGCAGCCGTCGAAGGAGACGGCCAAGCGGGGAAAACGCTCGTCGCCGGGCAAGCGCTCGTCACGCTCGGCGGCTTCACGCTCCAGACCGGCCAACACCCGCTCCGGGTTCCGCGAGACGCCCGGTTGGCTCCGGAAACTGCCGCTCGTCCTCGTGATCCTCGCTGTGGTGTCGCTCGTCGTCGCGCTCGCGCAGTTCCGGGTGGCCAAGGAGAGGGCGACCCCGACGATCGCGTTGGTGATCGATGCGTCCAACTCGATGGACGCGACGGATGTGCAGCCCAACCGCTTGTCGGCCGCGGAGTCGGCCGCACAGGCGTTCTTGCAACAGCTCCCGCCCGACTTCGCCGTGTCGCTTGTGTCGTTCGCCGATGCGCCGAAGGTGCTGGTCGAGCCGACCACCGACCACACGCAGGTCGCGGACGCGCTCGGCGATCTTCCGCGAGGACAGGGAACCGTGATCGGCGACGGCCTCGCCTCGGCGCTGGACGAGATCGAGTCGTTCCAGGCGGGGGCCGATGCCGGGCCTGCCGCGATCGTGCTGCTGTCGGACGGCAACGACACGGGAAGCACGACCGCACCCGCGGACGCTGCAGCGACCGCCGCCGAGCGAAAGGTTCCGGTGTACACCGTCATCCTCGGGGCGCCCAAGGAGGGCGGCGGCGGCGCGAACGCCGAGCTGTTGAACCAGATCGCGACCTCGACCGGCGCGGTGTCCGCGACGGCCCAGACATCGGACGAGCTCGCGAACGTTTACGAGACGCTCGGCTCGCAACTGTCGTCGCAGTTGAAGATCAGTAGCTCGGCACAGTTGTTCGTGTTCATCGCGATCGCGTTGGCGATGGCCGCCGCGGTGATCCTCCTGATCACGACGCAGCGGCGGAACTAGCCCTCCGGCTCCGGTTCGGTGACGTCCGCGACCGTCGCGTTCGTCGCTTCGATCAGATCTGCGGTTGCGATGTGCAGGTTCACGCCGTGCGCGCCGCCGCCGATCGCGACCCGGTCGCCGGCCACGCCCACGGTTTCGTCGGCGATCACCGGCCACGCGTGGCTCGATCCGAACGGCGTGATCGCGCCCCGCTCGTATCCCGTTGCCTCGAACGCCTCATCCTTGTCGGGGAGCGAGATCCGCCGGATCCGGAGATGCGCCCGGAGCTTCGCCCAGTCGATGCGTCGTCCGCCGGGCACGAGCACGAACACGTAGTCGTCCGCGCCGCTTCGCACGACGATCGTCCGAAGGAGCTGGCCGAGAACGATCCCCTGGAGGCCGGCGCTCTCCTCGGCGCTGCGCGCCCGTTGCGTCCGCATGACCTCGAACGCGATCCCGGCCTCGCGCGCAGCGACGATGCCGCGCGTATCGGCGGCGTCGCTCATGCGGCACCCCGAACCGTGATCTGGGCGTCGACGTCGACGCCGGTGCGGAGGGTATCGAGCACGACGCAGTATCGTTCCGCGCTCCGGAGCAGGCGCTGGGCTCGTTCACCGCGCTCGTCGTCGGCGATCGTCACGGTGGTGCGGCACCGGATCGTGCGGATCCCGACGGGGAACTCCCGGCCCATCGCGAGCGTGCCGCGCGCGTCCCACTCGGCCTCGACCTCCACGTCGACCGCGGTGATCTCGATGCTCATATTGGCTGCGACCATCCGCAGCGTGACCTCTTGACACGCCGCAAGCGCACCGAGCAGGAGGTCGCCGCTGCAGGGGACGTCCTCATCGCCGCCGACAGCCGGATGCGCGCCGCTTTGCCACGTGACGTCGGGAAGTCGATCCGGACGGACATCGACATGGAGCGGATCGGACAGGTCGGCGCCGCCGCCGTGCACGGCGAGGCGTTGGATCGCCGTCGACGGTTCGTTCGTGTAGCGCTCGCGAAGCGGCGCCTGACGGTTGCGGATGTCCAACGGGTGCTCCTTCGCTCGGAGTCTCGGATGGTCACGGCCGCCGCGGCCCGGGTCAACCCGCCCGGCGTCACGAGGGTAGGCTGCCGGACGGCGAAGCATCCGGGAGGACGTCATGACCCACGGAGCGCGCGAGGTTCACGCGCCGCACGGCACCGAGCTCAGTTGTAAGGGATGGCAGCAGGAAGCCGCGCTTCGCATGCTGATGAACAACCTCGATCCCGAGGTCGCGGAGCGCCCGGACGACCTCGTCGTGTACGGCGGTACTGGCCGGGCGGCGCGTTCGTGGGAGGCGTTCGACGCGATCGTGCGCGAGCTCCGCCGGCTCGAAGGCGACGAGACGCTGCTGATCCAATCCGGCAAGCCGGTCGGCGTCGTGCAGACGCACGAGTGGGCGCCTCGCGTGCTGATCGCGAACAGCAACCTCGTTCCCGAGTGGGCGACGTGGGAGGAGTTCCGCAGGCTCGAGGCGCTCGGTCTGACGATGTACGGCCAGATGACGGCGGGCTCGTGGATCTACATCGGCACGCAAGGGATCCTCCAGGGCACGTACGAGACGTTCGCGGCCATCGCCGCGAAGCGTGGTGGGACGCTGGCCGGGACGATCTCGTTCACCGCCGGCCTCGGGGGGATGGGCGGCGCGCAGCCGCTCGCCGTCACGATGAACGACGGCGTCGTCCTGTGCGTGGAGGTCGACCCGACGCGGATCGAGCGGCGCGTCAAGACCCGGTACCTCGATGTTGCGGTCGATGACCTCGACGAAGCGCTTGGGATGGCGATCGACGCGCGCGACCGTCGGGAGCCGCTGTCGATCGGCGTCGTCGGCAACGCGGCAGACGTCGTGCCGCAGCTGGCCGCCGCCGGCGCCCCGATCGACATCGTGACCGATCAGACGAGCGCGCACGATCCCTTGAGCTACATCCCGCAGGGCATGTCGCTCGACGAGGCCGCAGACCTCCGCGCGTCCGACCCCTCCGAGTACACCCGTCGTGCGCAGGCCTCGATGGCGGCGCATTGCGCGGGGATGGTCGCGTTCCTCGACGCCGGCGCCGAGGTCTTCGACTACGGCAACAACCTGCGCGCCGAGGCTGAGCACGGCGGCTTCGAGCGCGCCTTCGCCTATCCGGGATTCATCCCGGCGTATATCCGGCCGCTGTTCTCCGAAGGCAAGGGCCCCTTCCGGTGGGCGGCGCTGTCGGGTGATCCCGCCGATATCGCGGCGACCGACCGTGCGGTACTCGAGGAATTCCCCGGGAACGACGCGCTCGCGCGGTGGATCCGGATGGCGGGCGAGCGGGTCGCCTTCCAGGGTCTGCCGGCGCGGATCTGTTGGCTCGGCTACGGCGAGCGGCATCGCCTCGGCATGCGGTTCAACGACATGGTCGCGCGCGGCGAACTCCAGGCGCCGATCGTGATCGGGCGCGACCACCTCGATGCCGGCAGCGTTGCGTCGCCTTACCGCGAGACCGAGTCGATGGCCGATGGTTCCGATGCGATCGCCGACTGGCCGCTGCTCAACGCTCTGGTCAACACCGCGAGCGGCGCCTCGTGGGTGAGCATCCACCACGGTGGGGGCGTCGGGATCGGCCGTTCCATCCACGCGGGCCAGGTGGTCGTCGTGGACGGCACCGAGCTCGCGGGACGCAAGGCCGAGCGCGTGCTGACGAACGATCCCGGCATGGGGATCCTCCGCCACGTCGACGCCGGGTACGACCGTGCGAAGGAGGTCGCGAGCGAGCGCGGCGTCCGCATCCCGATGGCGGACGCGTAGTGCTCGTCGAGCACATCGGCGAACTCGTCACGAACGATCCCGCGCACGACGGCACCCTCGGGATCGTCCGCGACGCCGCCGTGGCGATCGACGGCGACCGGATCGTCTGGGTCGGCGAGCGAGCCGCCGCGCCCGAGGGACTCGAGGGTCCTCGGATCGACGCCGATGGGGCAGCGGCGATCCCGGGCTTCGTCGACAGCCACACGCATCTCGTCTTCGCGGGCGACCGGACCGCCGAGTTCGACGCTCGGATGCGGGGAGAACGGTACGCCGCCGGCGGGATCCAGACGACGGTCGCGGCCACTCGCGCCGCGAGCGACGCCGCGCTTCGGGCGAACGCCCGCCGTCTGCGCGACGAGGCGCTGCGCACGGGCACGACGCACGTGGAGGTGAAGTCGGGCTACGGGCTGGACGTCGACGACGAGGCGCGGCTGCTCGCGCTCGCCGGTGAGCTGACCGACGACGCGACGTTCCTCGGCGGCCACGTCGTGGCGCCCGAATACGCCGGCAAGCCGGACGAGTACGTCGATCTGGTCCGCGGCGCGATGCTTGATGCCTGCGCCCCGCTCGCGCGTTGGGCGGACGTCTTCTGCGAGCGCGGCGCCTTCGACGAGGACCAGTCTCGGGCGATCTTGACGGCGGCGAAGGACAGGGGCCTCGGACTTCGGATCCACGCGAACCAGCTCGAGCCTGGGCCCGGCGCGCGCCTGGCCGCTGAGTTGGGGGCGGCCAGCGCCGACCACCTGACTCACCTCGGGCCCGGCGACGCCGAGGCGCTCGCCGGCGCGGGGGTTGTCGCCACGCTCGTCCCCGTGGCCGACCTTTCCACGCGCTCGCCGTGGCCGAACGCGCGCGAGTTGCTGGATGCCGGCGCGACCGTCGCCCTGGCCACGGACTGCAACCCCGGCACCAGCTTCACGACGAACATGCCGGTCGTGATCGCGCTCGCGGTGACGGCGATGCGGATGACGCCGGCGGAGGCGGTCTGGTCGGCCACCGCGGGGTCCGCGCGCGCCCTCCAACGCTTCGATGTGGGGACCCTGCAGCAGGGCGCGCGCGCCGACCTCGTCATCCTCGACGCGCCGAGCCATGTCCATCTCGCGTACCGGCCGGGCGTGCCGATCGTGCGGACGGTCATCTCGGCCGGCAGCGTCGTGTCCGGCTGACGCCCGCGTATCCTTCGCGCCAGCAACCACGGGAGGCCACGTTGTCAACGCAGATGCTCAACGATCGCACGTTCCAGGCGCCGAACGTCGCGAAGGTCAAGGCCACACCGTCGTCGATGACCTACGGCGGCGTGATCGCCAAGACGCTGGTGCTGCTGGTCCTCACGATCGTCGCGGCGTCGTTCGGCTGGCAGAACGCCTTGCGATGGTTCTCCCCGAGCTCGGGACTGCTCTTCTTGGCCGGGTTCATCATCCTGATGATGCTGACGTTCGCCGCTGTGGCGAACCCAGGCGCGGCCGCGGCGGCCGGCGTCGTGTACGCGTTGTTGATGGGCGGTTGGATGGGCGCGATCAGCCGCGTCTACGAGTCGTACTACGAGGGGATCGTCGGCCAGGCGGTGTTCACATCGCTCTGCGTGTTCCTCGCGTGTCTGATCTTGTACGGCACGCGGATCGTGAAGGTGACGAACAGGTTCGCGGCGATGGTGATCGGTGCGATGGTCGGGCTCATGTTCCTGTACCTCGTCGCGTGGCTCTTCACGTTGTTCGGTGTTCGCTTCCAGATGTGGACGAACCCAACGCCGCTCGGCATCGGGCTGGCGATCGGCATCGCGCTCATCGCGGCGCTCACGCTGTTCCTCGATTTCGCTGTGATCGAGCGTGGGGTCCAGGCGCGCGCGCCCAAGGGTTTCGAGTGGTACTGCGCCTATGGGCTCCAATCGACGCTCGTCTGGCTCTACGTCGAGATCCTGCGGGTCATCGCGCTGTTGCGGGGCGGCTGATCTCAACGGGCTTCAACCAGCCTTGCCGAGCGGTCGATAGACGTGGCATGTCCGTTCGATGGACCCATCGACGCGTGCTCGCGATCTGCCTGGCGGCATCGGCGGTGGTCGGAGGTGTCGCGTCGTCCCACGCCAGCACCGCCGACCGGCTCGATCGGACCCGCGCCCATCTCGAGGCGTTGACCGGCGAGATCGCGACGCAGAGCCGCGCGGTCGAGGACGCCCGCGCGGCGGCCAGCGATGCGGAAGCCCGCGCGGCCGAGGCCGACCAGGCGCTCGTCCCGCTGATCGTGCATCGGGTCGAGGTCGCCCAGCGGGTTGCAGCGGTCCAGGCGGAGCTCGCGGCCGCGCAGGAGCGGTTCCACGACGCGGTCGTCCAGGCGTTCATCGCGGCGCCCGGCGTCCAGCCCGGCGCGGATACCTTCGCTGCTGTGCTCGACGCGAGCTCGTTCGAGGATCTGCAGGACCAACTCGCGTTCGGCGAGGCAGCAGCGAACGTCCGCGCGAAGTCGATCGAGGAGGTCACCGTGCTGAGCCGACAGCTCACGTCGCGTGGGTCGACGCTCGACGCGCTGATCGCCGCCGCGCAGGACGTCCGCGCGCGACGCGACGTCGCGGTGCAGGAGCAGCAGGCCGCACTCGTGCGCGAGCAGCAGGCGATGAACGCGCTGAGCGCAGCTCGGACGGAGGTCGTCGCGTTGATCGACCGCCTGCGCGCGAAGCTCGCCCCGAAGGACGTCCAGGACGTGGCGCGTGCGTTCCAAGGCGATAACAACATCTCGTACGGCAAGTGGGCCGAGGCGTTCCTGCAGGTGATGGGCGCCGCTCGGTGCCATGCCAACCTTGTCGTCGCGATCGCCTGGCAGGCGCAGGAAGGCACCCAGGCGGCGTGGAACCCGCTCGCGACGACCCACCGGATGGACGGCTCGACCGATTTCAACTCCGTCGGCGTGCAGAACTACCGCACGCTCGGGCAGGGCCTCGAGGCGACGAAGGAGACGATCGAGAACGGGTGGCAGACGTACGGATACGGCGCGGTCATCCGTTCGATGCGCGATTGTGCCGACCCACTCGATACGGCGCGGGCTATCGCGGCCTCGTCGTGGTGCTCCGGGTGCGCCGGTGGTCAGTACGTGATCGGCATCGTGCCGGCCGTCGAAGCGTCGTTCGAGACGTACTACGACCTGTAGACCCGCTCCGACCTGCGGCTCCAGGCGGCCGCTCACCCTGCCGATGCGCTGACGGGACAGCGGCCCCGGAGGCCACGATGCAAACCGAACAGGAACGGCGCTGCGCCTCATGCGGCGCCGACAACAAGGCAGGCGCTGGGTTCTGCTGGCGGTGCTACGCGCCGTTCGCGCCCGCCGCACCCACGCGAAGCTCCCCCCTCATGCCGGCGGCACCGGCTCCAGCGTCGATGGCGGCGCCGCTTGCGGCCGCACGCCCGCAGCGTCGGACCGCGAAGATCGTGGCCGGTGTCATCATCGCGCTGGTGGTCGGCGCCGCGGTCCAGCACGTGCTCAACCCGACGTATCACGCGCCGGATTCGATGGCAGGGGAGACGCGGCTCCATGACGCCGTGAGCGCGAAGTTCGAACAGACCATGGCCCAGACCGCGCAGAAGTACGACGTGCCGATCGAGTCCGCCGTGTACGGAACCGAGGCAACCCCGGATCTGTTCTTCGTGCTTGCGAACGGGCGCGCGGAGGAAGATGCCGACGAGCTGTTCACTGAGTTCCTGAGCGGCGCGGAGTCGGCGGGTATCACCGTCGATCAGAGCGCGACGATCACAGGCACGCACGACGGCGCGGACTACCGCTGCGTTCCGATGTCGGCACAGGGCGTCCAGGCAGCTGCGTGCATGTGGCGCGAAGACGACAGCGTGGGCATGACGCTCGACGCGGATCCCAACGAAGACATCACGTCTACGGTCGTCGCCGCGTACGATGCGACGCACGCCTGATCAGTTGGCGAGCTCGGCGCGTATCACCATCATGCGCCGGTACAAGGGGTCTTGCGTGAGCGTCGCCGTCGGCATGTCCGCGCGCCGCACGGACCCAACCTCATCGAGGAACGGCGCTTGCCGACGTGCGCCCTCGAGCACGCGCGACAACGCCCGTGCCTCGCCGCTGACGTGAGGATCGTTGGCTGCGGCCAGGCCGTCGATCCGCCCCTGGACGTTCTCCACGGTCTGCTTCACGACGCGGTTCTCGTAGATGTCCGCGGTGAGCGATCGGCGTTCGTCGAGCGTGTATACCGGCCGGCCTTGCTCGTCCAGGTTGCCGGGTTTGCGCATCGAGCGGATCAGCTCCCGTGGCACGGGGTGGCGCACCAGTTCTTCCTTCGACCAGCGAGGCTCGGTCGTCAGCTCGCGCCGGTGACCGGTCTGCAACAGCGGTAGCACAATCGACAGGCCGGCGTCGGTCGCCCTGCCGTACACGATCCGCCGGAGCATCGCGAGCTCGCCGCGCACGACGCGGCTGCCGCCGCCCTCAGAAGAAGGAGACGAATCCATGCGTGTTGAGCTCCGCACGCATCGATCGCGCCTTGGTGTTGGCCAGCGGGTACCGCTCACCCGTCAGCGCGATGAACGCATCGATCGCGGGGCCGGCGTCGGCATCGCCGCGTAACCGTGGGAGCACCTTCTGGACGAGCTGCTCGTCCAGCGCGTGCGTCGGATCGGTCCCGATCTCGGTGGCCGCGACCACATATGCGTTGATCTCGTCGAGCACCCGGAACCCGAAGGGCGCGACCTCGACGAGGACGTCCCAGACCTGCAGGACGAAGTCCTTCCAAGGGAACTCGGCCATGTGCGCCGCAACCTGCTCGCGTGGCAGCGGCAGCTCGAGGATCTGCGCCCGGTCATAGACCTTGTCGGCGAAGCCGTGCGTCGTCTCGTCGATGTTCACGGTGCCGCTGAACTTGAGGTTCGGCGTCAGCTCGACGGTGTGGCCGGGCGCGAGGTCGAGGCGAGCGATGCCCTCGCGCGTGCGCACCTCCATGGCCGACAGGAACCGGCTGAAGTAGTGCTCCACCCGGGCGAGGTTCATCTCGTCCAAGATCACGTGGAACTCACGCGCCACGCGGCCGGCCTGGTTGCTCGCGTTCCACTCGCGCGCCGAGTCGGCGACGAACTCGCTGAACGGCGTGTGGTGATAGAAGCCGTCGAGCGGGGAGAGGTAGCCGAGCAGGTCCTCGTTGGACGACCAGCTCGGGTCGACCGCGACGAGCTTCTGCCGGGCGCCGATCACGTTCGCGTACGCCTGCGCCAGCCACGTCTTGCCGGTTCCACTCGGGCCGCAGAGGATCACGAACCCGCGGGTCGTGGTCGCTAGGTAATACCGACGGATGACGTCGTCGGAGATCCGGAACGTCGGATTGTCGATGTGGAATCGCTCGACGAGTTCCTCGAAGGCGGCGCCCGCCTCTGGGTGGATCATCCCGACGTTATAGCTGGTCGTAGCCATTTCAGGCAGCATCCAGCGTGCGCAGACCGGGCTGTTGCATCCCGCGAGCGTACCCGGCTCGGCCTACGGCCGCCATCCGTCCTTCGGGGTTTCGCTACCGGCCGGATGGCCGAGGTCACTCGGCGTGGACGCTCTCCAGGGCGGCGAAGAGTCGCTGGATCGGACCCTTCAGGCCGAGGTCAGCGGCATCGTCGACCATCGTTTCGTCTCTTGCCCCGGCCCACAGGCTGAGCGGCGCCTCGCCGTTGATCGGCACGAGCCGTTGCATGTCGTCCAGGTACGCACGCGACTCCAGGAGCTTCGTCCGCACGCCCGGCTTGATCAGCATGGTGCCCGCCTCGGCGGCGTCGAGCATCGCGTCGATCGAAGGGAACTCTTGGACGAGCGCGCGGGCGGTTTTCTCCCCGACGCCGCGCACCCCCGGGAGGCCGTCGGAAGGATCGCCGCGCAGGATCGCGAACTCGCCGTATCGGCTCGCCGGCACGCCATATTTGGCCAGCACGCCGGCCTCGTCGAAGACGCCGAGCTCCGAGACGCCGCGGAGCGTGAACAGGAGGCTCACGACCGGGTCGCGCACGAGCTGGATCAAGTCGCGATCGCCGCTGACGATCTCGATCCGGTCGTCGTCGGCGGCCTCGAGGCAGAAGGCGCCGATCGCGTCCTCGGCCTCCCAGTTCTCCGTCTGAGCCTGGAGCATCCCGGTGCGGTCCAAGATCTGGCGCAGCATCGCGAACTGGATCGTCAGGTCCTCGGGCTCCGGCGGTCGCTCCGATTTGTACCCATCGTAGATGTCGACCCGGGCTGTCGGGCGCCAGTCGTGGTCGTACACGTGAACGACCTCGTCGGGATGCCGGTCGACGACGAGCTTCGTCACCATGTCGAGGTAGCCGTGCAGGGCGCTGACGGATCGTCCGTCCTTCGCGAACACGCCCGGCTCCCGCATGGCGAAGTACGACCGGTACACCATGCTCGAAACGTCCAGAAGCAAACGATGCGTCACGCTGTCCCTCCCTCGGCGTCATGATGGCACGCATGAACGACGCTTCCCCGAGGTAGGAACCGCGCGGATGGGGATCCCGGACGTGACGCGGCCGTGTGCCTTCGTGTTCCTACGGTCGCAGGACCGCGTCATGGTTTCGGAGATGGTGGACGACCTCGAGGGAACGTTCTACCGACCGGCCGGAGGTGGTATCGAGTTCGGAGAGCACTCCCGCGAGGCCGCGGTCAGAGAGATGCGAGAGGAGTTCGATGTCGAGCTGGATCCCGACGACTTGAGCGTCCTCGGCGTGATCGAGAACGCATTCGAATTCCGAGGCAGATCACATCACGAGATCTGCTTCGTCTACGAGGCGCGCGTCGAGGCCTCGGTGTTGGAGCAGCTCGACGGCACGCGCGTGAACGAGTTGGCGCCCGTCGACGCGGAGATCGCAAGGGTATTCGAGATGGGCGATCTGCTCGCGCTCGATCCGCTGTACCCGGATGGGGTCAAAGACCTGCTCGTCTAGTGCGTCCTTCGGCCCAGGTCGACGAGTCGGCCACATCGGATCGTGGACAGACGTCTCCGCTCGGGACAACTACGCCTCACCGTCGGTCGGCCATGGCAGCTCGAACGCGTCGAGCAGGTTGTCGAGATCGCCCGGCGAGTGACCGCACACCGTGAAGTAGCGCGCGAGCTCGCTCCGGTGCTGCGTGCCGTGGCTCACGATGTGCGAGATCACGAGCCACCTCGGTCGCTTGAAGCGTTCGTCCGTGCCCCACGGTTCAGCGAGCGCCGCATCGTCGAGCGACTCGACGAATCGACGCAGGCGCATGTCTTCCTCCAGGGAGAACGCGTGGATCTGGTTGAGGTCGTCGAGCTCGTACCCGTGGTCCCAGACGTAGGTGTCTCCGACGTCGTTGCCGAGGCAGAACTCACGCCAGCTCCAGTCGACGTCGACGAGGTGGCGGATGACATCGAAGGCGTTCCCGAGGTCGAGGACGTCATCCTTGCGAAGCTCCTCGTCGGTCAGATCGGCCGCGACGGTCAGGATGCGATCGTTGGCCCAGGCGTGATACCGGACGAAGGCGAGAAGAGAGTCGGCATCCATGGCTATGCGATCACGTGTTCGACGGGCGTTCCGGACGCGAGGGTTCGGGACACGGTGCACAGATCGTCCGCAACCTTGGAGCGTGAGCGCTCGACCTTTCGTTCGTCGGCGCCCTCGTGGACGTGATAGGTCACACGGAGCCACTGCATCCGCTGCTCCTCCTTGTCGCCGTCGACCTCGAGCCGAAGCGGCTCGACCGGATCGCGTTGCTTCCGCATCAGTATCGCGAAGTCCACAGCGCTGCATGCGCCGAGCGCGGCCAGCAGCAGCTCGAGCGGTGACAGGCCGCGCTTCCCGTCGATGTCGACCAGGAGCTCGGTGCCGTGCTTGTTCGTCACGGTGACGGTGTCGTCGGGATTCACGGTCATGCGGAGATGTCGGTTGCCTTTCATGCGGCCCAGCGTATCCCGGAGCGCTGCGTTAGGGTTCGCCGGTGGCGCCACAGACCGCCGACGAGCTGGGATTGATGACCGGCGTGCCGCCGTTTCCAGTGGACGGACAGGTCACCCTCGCGAACTGGGAGGACCCGCCGTACAACCGCTGGGGCTTCCAACACGTCCGCGAGTTGATCCCGACGGCGAACATCTCGCGCGGCCTTGGCAAACCATGGGTGTTGCAGCGCGCCGAGCGCGATCTCGACGGTCTCACCCTGTCGATCGGTGGCACCCGCTCGATCGACTTCCCGGCGTTCCTGGACGAGACCTACACCGACGGGATCATGGTGCTGCACCGCGGTAACGTCGTGCTGGAGCGGTACCTGAACGGTATGCGGCCGGACACGACGCATCTGTTGATGTCCGTGTCGAAGTCGGTGACGTCGGCGGCGTGCGGCTCACTCGTCGCCGACGGCGTCCTTTCACCGGCGGATCTGGTGACACGCCACATCCCGGAGCTCGCGGGGACGGCCTGGGACGGTTGCACGGTTCGTCACCTGCTCGACATGCGAGCCGGCACGAAGTTCAACGAGGACTACGACGATCCCACCGCTGAGGTTCGCGTCTACGAGCAGATCTACCTCTGGCGCCCGCGTGTCGACCCCGCGTTGCCGACCGACATGACGGCGTACTTCCCCCTCCTGCAGAACCAGTCCGAGCACGGTGGCGTCTTCGACTACCGCTCGATACTCACCGACATGCTCGGGTGGGTCATGGAACGAGCGAGCGGCGTCCGGCTCCCCGAACTGATCTCGCGAAGCGTGTGGCAGCCGATGGGCGCGGAGTTCGATGCCGAGATCACCGTCGACGGACATGGGAACGCGATGGCCGACGGTGGTATCTGCACGACGCTCGGCGATCTCGCGCGGCTCGGGCAAGTGCTGCTGAGCGACGGGCGTCGCGGTGAGTCGACGGTGATCCCTCGGGCGTGGTTGAACGACACCTTGTCGCCCGATCCTGACAGTCGTGCGGCGTTCGAGGCGTCCGAGGACCAGAAGGGACTCCCTGAGACCGCGTACTACCGGAACCAGTTCTGGGTGATCGACCCCGCCGGCCCGGTGTTCCAGTGCAGCGGCATCAACGGGCAGACCGTGTTCGTCCATGGCCCGACCCAGACGGTCGTCGCGAAGTTTTCGACGTGGCCGGTCGCGTGGGGAGCTCCGTTCGCGGCGATGACCCGGCTCGGGTTGACGTCGTTGGCCGAACAGCTCGCGTCAGGCTAGCTACCCGAACACGGCGTCGCCGAGCGCCAGCGCACCCGAGAGCGCGAGCAGGATCAACACCGCGTCGCGGAACGAGCCGGCGTGGACGCGCGGCGCGATGCGATCCCCGATCAGCGCGCCGATGACGGCGGCGGGGGCGCCGAACAGGAACGCGATGCCGACGTCGTGCACGACCAGGCCGCGCGACCAGAACAGAGCGAGCGCGATCGAACCTTGAAAGGCGAAGCACGCTTGCAAGGTGGCGCGGAACGGCCGCGGCTCCAGGCCGACCGCTTGGAAGGCGATGACGACGGGCGGACCGTTCGTGCCCACGCTCGTCGCAAGCGTGCCCGAGACGAACCCAGCCGCGAGCTCGGTCTGCCGGCCGTTCGGCAGGGTCAGGCCCCGCCATAACCATGCGGTCATCACCAGGATCGTCACGCCGATCGTGGCCGTCAGGACCTGGTCGTTCGCGTGCGTCAGAACGGATAAGCCGATCGGCATCCCGACGAGCGCCGCGACGGACGTGGTGACGGCTTCGCGCCACAAGATGTCCTGACGCCACCGTGTCGCGTTCCAGATCACGAGCGGCACGCCCACGGAGCTCATAGCGACCACCGCCACTTTCGGACCGAGGAGGAGCGCAAGGCCGGGAACACCGAGCAGCGCGAATCCGAAACCGGTGATGGATTGCGTCACCGCCGCGAAGCCGAGGATCAGTGCGATCGCAACGACGACCGGCGCCGTCACGAGGCGAACGGATCCGCCATCGATCGCCCGGCTTCGATCGCGTCGTCGAGGAGAACCTCCGCGGCCACGATGTTCGATTCGGCTCCGGAGTTGTCCGACACGCGTGCGCCGTCGATGCCATCCGCCACCCGACCTCGCTCACGGTCGTAAACGGGTGAGCCGGCCGCGTTCCTGCCATCGAACCACGCGCGACCGTCGGCGGCGAGGCGTGTCCAACGATCCTCGGCGGTGGCCGCCGCGATCCGATCGAGGGACCACACGGCCGCCGCGACGTCATACGGGGACGTCGACCCGCGCTCGCGGAAGGCGGATATCACCGCCGGCACGATCACCATCTCGGCGCTCGCGATCGCGGCCTCAAGGTACTCGGGGCGCTCGAGCGTCTCCGCCGCCTGCGCGAGCGCGCCTTCCTGGACGTGCCCCCATAGGTGCGGAACGCCGACCTCGAGCTCGGCGTTCTTGAGGACGTCGCCGTCCCTGCACGCGAGCAGCTCGTCGGCCCACTTCTCGGCAAGGAACGGTTCGACGTCATCCGCGAGCAAGGCGGCGAACAGATGGAGCGCGCGAACGTCCGGCGGAGCTTCGTGCGCGGCCGCCGCCGACAACCCACGTCGGTATGCATCGTGTGGCGCTTCCCCGCCGAAGACGGATGCCGCCCGCTGCGTCCCAAGGATGCCCCGCGCGAGCCAGAAGTTCTGGCCGGGACGGGACGTGATGCCGTCGCGGTTCTTGTCGCCATCCCAGTCGTGGATGAAATTGAGCCACGTCCCGTCTGGTTCCTGCATCCACAGGACGAACGCAAGGAGTCCATGGGCCCAACGCTCGATCCACCTGAGCTCCGCTGACGGGCGTCCGGTCCCATCGATACGTCCCCACACCTGGGACAGCACGGTCAACAGCCGCGCGGCGTCGTCGACGCACGCCACACCTTCGAAGCCCGATTCCTCGGCGTGGACGACGCCATCCGGGTGCTCGTAGATCGTCACGGCGAGGGCGTTCGGCCCGGCGGCGGGCACGGGGCGCGTCAAGCGCCAGAGCTGTCGCAACACCGGTCAGACGGAGGTGAGGGTCGACAGCACGTCGTCGATCGCCAGGTCCGCCGCGCACACGACCTCGTCGGCCGCGCCGTAGAAGACGCGGATGCGCCCGCCGCCGAGATCGATGTGCCCGCTGGGGAAGACCACATCCTGCATGAACCCGTCGTGCTCGTACTCGGCCTCGGCGGTGAGGATCGGCCGTGCTGTGCGCGCGAGCACCTTGGTCGGATCGTCGGCGTCGAGCAGCATCGCGCCCATCCCGTAGCGGTTCATCCGGTCGGCGCCGTGATACAGCTCGAGCCAGCCGCCGTCGGTTCGGATCGGAACGACCGATGCGCCGATCCGCATCTCGTCCCACATCCCGTGGCGCGGCTCCGCGACCGGCCGATGTCCGCCCCAGTGCACGAGGTCGTCGCTCTCGGCCAGCCACACGCCGAGCACGCGTCCGAACGAACCCGGCATCGGCCGCGTGAACGTGAGGTAGCGCCCGTTCACCTTCTCGGGAAAGAGGACGACGTCCTTCTGGTCTGGCTGGAGCATCGTGCCGTGCCGCTCGAACGTCCGGAAGTCGCTCGTCGACATGCGCGCGGTCGTGATGCCGAGTCGGCTCACCGCGACGTACGTGATGTGGAACAGGCCGTCGATCTCCGTGATCCGTGCGTCCTCGACGCCGTAGGCCTCGATCGGGTCGGCGGCTTCGATCCGCGTGTCGTCAAGCGTGAAGTGCTCGCCGTCCTTGCTGCGCGCCACGCGGAGATGCGAGATGTGCGACAGATAGTCGGTGAACTCGACCTGACCCGGCGCGAAGCCGCCCTGTGTGTTGCGGTAGCGGATCGTGCGCGGGTCCGACAGGTCCAGCCCGGGGAGGTCGCGCGGCACGTACCCGATCACCACGCCGGGCGGGTCTCCCTCGTAGTCGAAGTAGGCCATCCCGATCAGGTGCTCACTGGTGAGGGTGTGCGGCAGCGGCGTCAGACGCGGCCGCGGCCCGGACAGGTCAAGCATCTGGGCGCCGCCGTCGAGCTGCACGTCGCGACGCGGCCGCTCGACGACGCGGACCAGCAGGATGGTCTCGTCGCCGAGCTTGGCGACGCCCGGGTTGATCGTGCCGATCACCTCGAATCCCGGCTGGGACGGCTCGAGGTCCTTCGGTTTGATCAGCGGGTTCGACTCCACGCGGGCGGCGATGTGCAGCGGCTTCTCCGGCCGCTTGCGCGTGGGCGCGACCGGGTATTCGTCGACCAACTCCTGCATCGCGCCGAGGAACCGGCCAGCGGTCTTCGGCCAGGTCGCCTCGTTCGCGTAGGCGTACGCCTTCTTCTCGAGTCGGGCCTTCAGCTTCGGGTCGTCCAGGATCGCGTTCACCGCGCCGGCGATGCCCTCGGCCGATCGGAACTCGACGAGCATCCCTCGTTCCTTCGCGAGCGCCTCGGTCGCGTGCAGATACGGCGTCGAGACGACGGCCTTGCCTGCGCCGAGCGCGTAGGACAACGTGCCGCTCGTGATCTGGTTCGGATCGAGGTACGGGGTGACGTAGACGTCGGTCGCGAGCAGGTAGTCGATGATGTCCTTCTGGTCCAGATATTGGTTCACGAAGAGCACGTGATCGCCGAGACCCAAGCCGTCGACGAGCTCCTGGAGCCGGTTCCGGTATTCCTCGCCGCGCTGCTTCAAGAGCTCCGGGTGCGTTTGGCCGGCGATCAGGTACAGCGCCTGTGGGTGGCGCGCCGCGATCGCCGGCATCGCCTCGATGGCGTACTCGAGGCCCTTGCCGGGCCCGACGAGGCCGAAGGTCGAGATGATCGTGTGGTGGTCGAGGCCGAGCTTGGCTTTGAGACGGCGTCGACCCTTCGGCTCGATGTGGGGCATGCCGTGCGGGATCACGAGCGGCGACTCGGTCACGCCGTAATCGCGCTCCAAGATGTCGACGGCTGTATCGGCCATCACGGTCAGGCGATGAGCCGACTCCGCGATCGAGCGCACGGCGTCGCGGATCGCCGGCGACGGGTCGGGCAGCACCGTGTGCATGTTCACGAGCGCCGGCTTCTTCAGCTCCTCCAGGAAAGGGCTGAGGTGGTCCTCATACGTTCCCTCGATCCACTGGTCCCCGACGAAGCCACCGCCCTTCCAGAGGCCGTAGAGGCCGAACTCGTGCTGGACGCATACGACGTCGGCGGTCGAGCGGTCGATCGCGTGGGCGGCGGCGCGGTAGGGCATCGCGCTGCCCTGCCGGATCCGCCACCGGACGGCGCTGCCGTAGGCACGCACCGAGTTCCGCTCGTCGATCGCCGCCACGCGCGACTGCGTGCGCGGGTCTGCCTCGCGGGTCGCGCCGATCAGGTCGTCGGTGAAGGTGGCGATGCCGCAGCGCCGGGGGGGATAGGTGGAGACGAACGCGATCCGCATCGACGTCTAGGGTAGCGCGGCCGTGCGGGCGGCCAGCAGGCGGCGGCGCGTGGTCTGGCAGGATGACGGTCCATGCGCATCGGTATCCAGCTCCCCGAGGTCGAGCGCGAGGTTCGCTGGCACGAGTACGCGGCGACGGCCAAGGCGGCCGAGGAGGTCGGCTTCGACTCGATCTGGGTCGGTGACCACTACCTGTACCGGGACGACGGGCGGCCCGAGCGCGGACCGTGGGAAGCGTGGACGATGCTCGCCGCGCTTGCCGGCATCACCTCGCGCGTCTCGCTCGGACCACTGGTGGCCTGCCTCGGCTTCCACGAGCCCGCCGTGCTCGCCAAGATGGCCGCGACCGTCGACGAGGTCAGCGGCGGGCGGCTCGTTCTCGGCGTCGGTGCAGGCTGGAACCAGACGGAGTTCGACGCGTTCGGCATCCCGTACGACCACCGTGTCGCGCGGTTCGAGGAGTCCTACGAGATCGTCCGCCGGCTGCTCGACGGTGAGCGCGTGACGTTCCGGGGCTCGTACGCTCACGTCGACGACGCCGTGCTGCTGCCCTCGCCGACGCGTCGTCCGAAGCTGATGATCGGGAGCTCCGGCAACAGGATGCTCGCGGCGACGTTGCCGACGGTCGACGTGTGGAACACCTGGTTCGACGAGTACGGGAACTCGCTCGAGGATTACGCGGCTCTGCGCGATCGGATCGGCGATGCGTGCTCGTCGGCCGGTCGCGACCCGGCCGACGTCGAGCGGAGCGTCTGCGTGCTGGTCGCGGTTGGTGACGGGGTCGGCGAACGCTCGACGCCGGATGGGATCGAGCCGATCGGCGGCTCTATGCGGCAGGTGAGCGACCAGCTCAGCGGTTTGGCGGACCTGGGCGTCGCCGAGGTGATCATCGTGGCCGATCCGATCAACGAGCGGTCGGTCCGCGAGCTCGGTGAGGTCGTGGCCCCCCTTCGCGAGCCATGACCGACGCGGCAGGCCCCCTCGCGCTCGTCGGCGGCGACGAGCTCAACCCCGGCAACGAGGAGCAAGATCGCGTCCTGATCGAGGCCGCCGGCAACGGTCCCGCTTACGTGTTGGCAACCGCGGCGGGCCGACAGCATCCGGAGATGGCCGTGCAGCATGCGGTCCGCTGGTTCTCTGCGCTCGGCCTTGACATCGAAGAGCTTCCGGCGACCAAGCGCTCGCATGCGACGTCGGAGAAGAACGCGTCTCGTGCGCGGGACGGCCGCTTCTTCTATCTCGTCGGCGGCGACCCCGGACTGGTTCCGAAGACGCTGGCCGGTTCGCCGCTGTGGGAAGCGATCGTCGAGGCGTGGCGCGGTGGCGCGGCGCTGGCCGGCTCGTCGGCCGGCGCCATGGCCCTGGGCGAGTGGACGTTGATCCACGGCCGCATGCCGGGCGACGACCAACGGCAGTACCGTGCTGCGCTCGGACTCCTGCCAGGGGTCGCGGTGCTGCCGCACTACGACACGTTCGGTCACCGTTGGGTGCAGAGCGCGCAAGCAGGGGCGCCTCGCCGTGATGTCGTGCTGCTGGGCGTCGACGAACGCAGCGCCGCCGTCTGGCACAACGGAGCATGGACGGGGCGTGGCCCTGGTGGCGTCACGGTTTTCAACGGACGCGACCAGGGGCGTTTCGACTCCGGTGATCGGATCGTTGGCCTACCCGAACCGCTGGTGCACGCGTGAGTACGGTCTACGACCTCACCGCCGACGACATCGGCAAGCGCCTCGGCGCGTGGGACGAGCCGCGCTACCGGTCGAAGCAGGTATGGACGCAGCTGTGGAAACGGGGGGCCACGTACGACTCCATGTCCGAGATCCCGCCGGCGCTTCGCGAACGGCTCGCCGCCGAACTGCCGATGGGCGTCCAGGTCCTCGACGAACGAACCGCCGATCGTGGCGCTACCCGCAAGGCGCTCCTGCGGCTGGGCGGACAGCACATCGTCGAAGCGGTGCTGATGGGTTATCCGGACCGAGTCACCGTGTGCATCTCGTCGCAAGCAGGGTGCGCGATGGGGTGCACGTTCTGCGCGACGGGCCAGATGGGGCTGCAGAACAACCTCACCGCAGGCGAGATCAGCGCGCAGGCCGTCTGGGCGCGCCGCGAAGCGGCGCGCCTTCCCGCGACCACGCCACAGCGACTCACGAACATCGTGTTCATGGGCATGGGCGAGCCCTTCGCGAACCAACGCCGCGTCTTCCGTTCGCTCGAACAGTTGACCGACCCCGATACGTTCGGCATTGGAGCGAGGCACATCACCGTCTCGACCGTCGGCATCGTGCCGGGCATCGAGCGCCTGGCCGAGCATGCGCCACAGGTCGGGCTCGCCGTCAGCTTCCACGCGGCGAGTGACGAGCTTCGCGACCAGCTCGTGCCGCCCAATACGCGGTATCCGCTCGCCGAGCTCGAACGGGCGATCAGCGGCTGGCGCGCTCGAACGCGCCGCCGGCCCTCGATCGAATGGGCGTTGATCGACGGCGTGAACGACACGGCCGGGCAGGCGGAGCTTCTGGCACCCATCGCGCGGCGCCTCGGCGCGCACGTGAACGTGATCCCGTTGAACCCGACGCCCGGGTATCCCGTGATGGGATCATCGCGGTCGAGGATCCGGGCGTTCGTCGATGCGCTGGAGGGTCTGCGAGTCAACGTGACGATCCGCGACACTCGTGGCCGATCGATCGATGCTGCCTGCGGCCAGCTCGCGCTGAGCGCTCAGGCGACGGGACGCGCCTAGCGGCTCAGCGCTCGATGTCGGGTTGGTCCTGCTGGTGCTCGGGATGGTGGCCGGGCTGGTTGTCGGGCGGCACTGGCCCGGTTCGGCCCTCCTCCGAGCGATCGTCGCGTTGCTCGCGCGCTTCCCTCCGGCCTTCCTGTGTGACGTCGCCGCGACCGCTTCGGCGCAGCTCGGGCTGCTGTGGTGAGCTCATGCGCGGGATGTACCCAGACGGCGCCACCGCATGCGGCGGACGTCTCGGGGTATACGGTTCCCATGGAGACGTCTGAAGCGTTGCCCGCCGGCGGGATCGACCTCAGCGATCTACAGCATGTGTTCGATGCGCCGGGCCCGTTCCTGTCGGTGTTCCTTACGACCGAGCCACGCGTCGAGAACGCGGCGCAGCGCTCCGACGGTCGATGGCGAACGCTGCGGGCGGAGGCCGCTTCGCTTGGAGCGCCCGACGAGGTCCTTTCCGAGATCGATCCATTGATCGCGGATGCGCACGAACGTGGTGAAGCACTCGCGGCGATCGCGACGCCGACCGGTGTCGTGCATATCGAGCACGGACCCGCGCCGCTGCCTACCGACGAGGTGCGATGGGGGCCCCTGCCGCACTTGCTGCCGGTCGTCGCGTGGCGCCAGGCCGACCCTCCGCACATCATCGTTCTGGCAGACCGAACCGGCGCCGATCTGTACGGCATCCGGCGGGGCGCCCCAGAGATCGAGCGTCAGGTGGAAGGCGACCACGATGAGATACGCAAGGTCGCGCCCGGTGGGTGGTCGCAGCAGCGGTACCAATCGCGAGCGGAGGACAGCTGGCGGCACAACGCCGACGAGGTCGTCGATGCCGTCGTCGCCCTTGCCGATCGCATCGAACCGCACGTGATCTTGCTCGCGGGCGATGTTCGCGCTGTGTCTCTCGTCCGCGACCGACTCCCCGACCACGTGAAGGCACCGGTGGAGGTCATCGACGGCGAACGGCCGTGGGATGGTTCTCACGCGAACCTTCCTCCGGAGTTACGGACCGCGATCGACGCGACGGTGCGATCCAAGACCGACCGGTTGCTCGACCGCCTCGCCGAGGAGCTCGGCCAAGACGACAAGGCGACGACCGGTCTGGCCGCGGTGGCGCGAGCGCTCTCTCGTGCGCAGGTGACGACCCTGCTTCGAACGGAACGCCCGATCGACCGCACGTTGTCGTTCGGACCCGATCCCACACTGCTGTCGACGAGTCACGACGATCTCGTCGGGATGGGTGTGGACGATCCGCAAGAAACCGCCGCGGACGACGTGCTGCTGCGCGCGGCCGTCTCGACCGGCGCGCAGGTGCGTCTGGTGCCCGCCTTCGATAGCGATGCCGGCGACCGCGACCTCGACGGAGACGTCGAGCGGCTCGACGCGAAGCTCAAGGATGGCGTCGCGGCTCTCCTCCGCTGGGCGTGATCGGCGCCACCGACGACCAACCAACCGGCGCCGCTAGCGCTGCGTCTTCGTTCGAAGTTCGGCCGCTCGCGCCTTGACGATCTTCTTTACGAGCCCGACCGGCAGGCGCTCTTCGTAGCGGAACTGGATCGTGCCCTTGCCGGTCACCCGTTCTCCGAGGTCCGCCGCGTGCTGCTCGACGACCGCGGCGCTCATCGGGAACAAGCTGTAGTGGTCTTTGAACGCGGCGTAGCAGACGAGGCCCTTCCCGCCGAGGAGGAACGCCGGCATCGAGTAGCTGATCCCCTCGGTCGCGTCAGGCGCCGCGGCCGCGATCACCTCGCGAAGTCGGTCGAGCGCAGCGCGCTGGCCGGCGTCCTGCCACGACAGGTACTGCCTGACGCTCGTGGGCTTCTGCATCAGTCGTCGTCCACGGGCGGCGGCTCGGACTTCCGCCGGTCCATGTACGAGATCAGCTCGGCGTCGATGTCCGGGTCGATGCCGGGGTCTTCGTAGGATTCGAGCAGCTTCTTCCACCGGCGGTTGGCCCGCGCCGCCGTTTCCTCGGCGCCCGCCGCCTTCCACGTCGTGAAGTCCTGCGTGATGAACAAGGGCGAGATGTACTGCCATTCGCGGAAGTGCTCCATCGTGTGTTCTGCCGCGAGCCACAGCCCGCCCGGCCCGAGCTCCTTAAGCGCCTCGAAGGCGAACTCCTCCTCGCTGAACCCGATGCCTTGTTGCTGCACCTGGAGCTGTTCCAGCAGCTCGACGTCCAGCGCGAACTTCTCGAGCGATGCGGTCAGGCCTCCTTCGAGCCAGCCGGCGGCGTGCAGCACGACGTCGGTGCCGGCGAGCATCGTCGCCCACAACATGAACGAGGACTCCGCAGCGGCCTGGGCGTCGACCGCGTTGGAGGAGCACAAGCCGCCGCCCCCGCGGAACGGCAGCCCGTAGCGCCGCGCAAGCTGCGCGCCGGCGAACACACCGAAGATCGACTCCGGCGTGCCCAGGGCCGGCGCACCCGAGCGCATATCCGTCGCCTGGAAGAACGAGCCGTACAGACAGGGTGCGCCCGGCCGGATCGTCTGCGCGATCGCGACGCCGGACAGCGCCTCGGCGACCTGCTGCGCGAGGCCGCCGGCGACGCTGACCGCCGCGGTCGCCCCGCCGAGCAGGAAGGGCGTCACCACGGTCGCTTGGTTCGACTCGGCCCACGCGATCATCGCGTCGACCATCCGGAAGTCCCAGATCAGCGGGCTGACCGAGTTCACGACGCCCATCAGCGCCGTGCGATCGCCGAGGGCTCCACCGTGCACGATCCTCGCCATCTCGATGCCGTCGCGCGCCTTCGGGCCGCTCGTGCCGTACGTGGTGTACGGCAGATCCGACCATCGCAGCGTCGAGTACTCCATGTCGAGGTGGCGCGTGTGGACGTCCATCTTGGTCGGCTCGCACGCGCCGGTCTGCGCACAGTTGAGCGGCGATGCCGCCTGGGTCAGTTTGATGATCGTGTCGTGTCCATCGAGCGTCCCGGCGCGCCGTCCCTCGTCGAGGTCGCTCAGGAACGGCGGGCCGCCGACGCCCATCCAGAGCGTCGTGCCGCCGCCGACCTCGACGGTGTTGGCAGGGTTGCGCGCGTGCAGCGTGAAGGTGTGGGGCGCCTTCGCGAGCTGCTCCATCACGAAGCCGCGGTCGAAGTAGACGCGGTCGCCGTCCACCTTCTGGCCGGCTTCCTCGAGGAGCTTCCGCGCGCCTTGATGGAGCACGTCGAGACCGATCTCCTCGCAGATGCGCATCGCGTACTCGTGGACCTGTTCCTCCTGCTCCTCGCTGATCGGACGTGGCGCGTGCTCAGGCGTGTACAGCATCGGCGCTCCCATCATCCGTTGGTTCGTTCATCGGCTCGTCGGTCTGCTCGACAAGCGGGGTCAGCAGCTCGTCGAGCGGCTCGATCCCGAGATCGTGGATCTCGAGTGACTTCTCCATATACGCGGCGATCTCGCGCGCCTTCGCCTCACGAGCCGGGTCCGGGTGCTGGCGGACGAACAGGATGCGGGTGAGGTTGCCGAAGTACGTCTCCTTGAGCCATGGGAACCGGTCGAGCCCGAGGCTCTTGATCACCGCGCGGTCCCAGTTCGCGACGAGCCAGTCGGTCAGGAAGTAGATCCCATAGTCGTCGTCGAACCGCTTGAACAGGTCGCCCGCGTACCACTGGAAGCAATGCACGCCCGCGGGCCGCACCGCCGGATACCGCTCGAGCACCTTGTCGAGCCGGCCTCCGGTGCCGCAATCGCCGTAGACGACGATCACGCGGTCGTAGTCGGGGAGCAGCTTCTGGATCTTCTCCTCGACCGCCGGGCCGATCTCGACGGGCGTCATGTGGAGGTCGCTCGTGATGCCGTGGACGTCGGCGTCCCAACCGTGCGCGTCCACGAGCGTCGCCGTGTCCTTGGCGACGGCGCCGCACGCGATCAGGGCGATGCGCGCGCCGGTGCGGGTCACCCCGCGGCCTCGCGGATCTGCGGCTCGTCGACATCGAGGTCGGGCAGCGT
>Ga0136846_1243713_pt1 | contig 26073 bp, 17 predicted proteins | sample HopSoiMetagenom2_FD_96841 | JGI IMG/M metagenome (GOLD analysis project Ga0136846, IMG submission 96841) | Grasslands soil microbial communities from Hopland, California, USA - 2 Assembly 2016 (version 4) | ecosystem: Environmental > Terrestrial > Soil > Grasslands | place: USA: Hopland... | reverse complement strand
TGTTCGACACGCGTGCCTGGATTCACGTGATGATCGGGCAGAACATCATCCCCGAATCCTATCACCCGATCGCGGACATCATGCCCGAGGCGCGGCTCAAGGAATTCCTCGACGGCCTTGAACGGTCGCATGTGCAGCAGGTCGGGCAGATGCCGGACCATGCGGACTTCGTCGCCCGCTTCGGGCCCATCAAGCGGGAGCTCTTGCCGGCATGATTACGACTGCAGCTCTCGTCCTGGCCGCCGCGGCTTCGACGCCGTCATACCGGGCTCGCCTTCCCGAGGACGAGGTCATCTACTTCCTGCTGCCCGACCGCTTCGAGAATGGCGATCCGTCGAACGATCGCGGCGGCATGAGCGGCGACCGGCTGCAGACCGGCTTCGACCCGACGAGCAAGGGCTTCTTCCACGGCGGTGACCTCAAAGGCCTGACGAACAAGCTCGGCTATATCCAGGACTTGGGCGCCACCGCAGTGTGGGTTGCGCCCGTCTTCCAGAACAAGGCCGTCCAAGGGCCGCCCGGGCAAGAGAGCGCCGGCTACCACGGCTACTGGATCACCGATTTCACGAAGGTGGACTCGCACCTTGGCACCAATGCGGACTTCAAGTCGCTGGTCGACGCCGTCCACGCCCGCGGAATGAAGTTCTACATGGACATCGTCGTCAACCACACGGCCGACGTGATCCAGCTCGAAGGCTGCAAGAGCGGGGTCGAATGCCCGTACCGCGGCATTGCCGACTATCCGTACCAGCGGCGCGGTGGCGTCAACGGAGCCCCGATCAATCCAGGCTTCGACGGCACCAACTTCGCCAAGCTGACGGACCCGAGCTACGCCTATCCCGTGTCGGTCCCGGCCGCGGAGAAGGACATCAAGCGTCCGGCGTGGCTCAACGACCCGATCTACTATCACAACCGCGGCAACTCGACCTTCCGCGGCGAGTCAAGCCTGACCGGCGACTTCTTCGGGCTCGACGACGTCTACACCGAGAACCCGCGTGTGATCAGCGGAATGGTCGACATCTATTGCGGCTGGATCACGAAGTACGGCGTCGACGGCTTCCGCATCGACACCGCCCAGCACGTCAATCCTGAGTTCTGGCAGAAGTTCGTGCCGGCGGTCCAAACGTGTGCGCGCAAGAAGGGCATCCCGAACTTCCATATCTTCGGCGAGGTCGCGACGGGTGAGATGGACCCCGCGCACACTGCCGTGAACACGCGCCTCGACAAGCTGCCGAGCGTGCTCGACTTCTCGTTCGGCCGCGCGGTCATCGATACGGTTGCCGGCAAGTCTGGCACGGACGAGCTTGCGAAGCTGTTCCGTGCCGACCCCCTGTACGAGGGCGGTGCAGCGGGTGCGCGGCGCTTGCCGACCTTCCTCGGCAATCACGATGCCGGGCGCTTCCCGATGCTGTTGCAGATGTTCGGATTGAAGCCGACGAGCGATGACGAGCTGCTTCGGCGCGACATGCTCGGCCATGCGATGCTGCTAACGCTGCGCGGCGTTCCAACGATTTACTCGGGCGACGAGCAGGGCTTCGTCGGCAAGGGCGGCGACCAGGATTCGAGGCAGGATATGTTCGCGTCAAAGGTCGCGAGCTACAACGAGGACAAGCTGCTGGGCACGAGCTCCACCAATGCGCAGGCGAACTTCAACGAGCAGCACCCGTTGTACCGCGAGATCGCCCAGCTCGCGCGCATCCGCACCAGCCACAAGGCATTGACCCGCGGTCGCCAGGTCATCCGCTACGCGCAGGACAAGCCGGGGCTGTTCGCAGTGTCACGGTTCGATCCGGCAAGCGGCCGCGAGATGCTGCTGCTGTTCAACACCTCGACAGAAGCGCTTCGGCAGAACGTCGCCGTGGAAACTCGCTCAACCCGCTTCGAGACACTTGCGGGCACCTGCCCTGCGACTGCCTCGGCCCCGGGCAGCGTCGCGGTCGACCTTCCCCCGCTCGGCTATGCGGTCTGTGATGCTCGCTGAGGAGGTAAGCGCCAAACGTACGTCGTCCACGAGGCATCGCTGGTGGAAGGGTGCGTCGATCTATCAGATTTATCCGCGCAGCTTCGCTGATTCGAACGGTGACGGCATCGGCGATTTGCCGGGGATCACCGCAAAGCTCGATTATGTCGCGAGCCTTGGCGTGGACGCGGTGTGGCTGTCCCCTTTCTTCACCTCGCCAATGCGCGACTTCGGCTACGACGTCGCGGATTATTGTGCGGTGGACCCGGTGTTCGGCGCCCTGGGGGATTTCGATGATCTCCTCGGCAAAGCGCACGCACTCGGCCTGAAGGTCATCATCGACCAGGTTTATTCGCACAGCTCAGACCAACACGCCTGGTTTCAGGAGAGCCGGTCGAGCCGCGATAATCCGAAGGCCGACTGGTACGTCTGGGCGGACGCGAAGCCCGACGGGTCACCGCCGAGCAACTGGCAGTCCGTCTTCGGTGGGCCGGCATGGACCTGGGACGCCCGCCGCGGGCAATATTACCTGCATAACTTCCTATGCGAGCAACCCGACCTGAACCTTCACAATCCGGCGGTTCAGGAGGCGGTGCTGAACGTCGCGCGCTTCTGGCTCGACCGCGGGGTAGACGGCTTCCGCCTCGACGCGATCAACTTCGCGATGCACGACCCGAGCTTGCGCGATAACCCGCCGGCTCCTGAGGGAAACAACCGCACGCGTTCGTTCGATTTCCAGCAGCATCTCTACAACCAGTCCCACCCGGATATCGCAAAATTCCTGGAGCGGCTGCGTAGCGTCGTCGATAGCTACGGCGATCGCTTCACCGTGGCGGAGGTTGGCGGCGATCACGCGCTCAGCGAGATGCAGGCGTTCACCGAACCGGGAAGGCTCAACAGCGCCTACAGCTTCGCTTTCCTCTATGCCGAGAAACTCACGCCCACGCTGGTCGCACAAGTGGCGCGCGATTGGCCGGAAGACGCTGGGTGGCCGACGTGGGCATTCGAGAACCATGACGCCCCTCGGGCCATTTCGCGCTGGGGTCACGGCCAACATGCTGGCCAACTCGCGCCCACGAAGATGCTGTTGCTGGCGACGCTACGCGGTTCGGTCATTGTGTATCAGGGCGAAGAACTGGGCCTGCCGCAGGTCGATGTCCCGTTCGATCAACTCCAGGACCCGGAAGCGATTGCCAACTGGCCGCATACTTTGAGCCGCGACGGCGCGAGGACCCCGATGCCGTGGAAAGCTGATGTTCCCAATCTCGGCTTCTCGAGCGGCGTTCCGTGGCTTCCGCTGGGGGCTAACCATTCGAGCCTCGCCGTGGATCGGCAGGACGGCGACGCGGGATCGATGCTGGAGTTCACGCGCAGATATATGGCGCTTCGCTCGCAGAGTGACGCACTCCGAACGGGAGCGATGGAAATCAGGCAGGCGGATGACGCCATGCTCATATTCGATCGCGGCCAACGACTGCGCTGCACCTTCAATCTGTCTGAGCAGCCGCAACCGTTCGCGCGGTCCGGACGCGAATTGTTGCGTACAGGACCCGTCGACGGCAGTTCGATCGGCCCGTACGGTGCGGTTATTGAGGAGATTTCATGAAGCTGCCCATCTCGCTGAGCGCGTTCCTGCTCGGCACCACTGGACTGGCCGCGACGGCAAACGCCGCCCCACTACGGAACGGAGTTGAGGCCGCCAACGGATCGGCGAAGATCCAGGTCACCGCGCTCACAGACAACATTTTGCGTGTGCGGATCGGCAAGGGTGGCGCCTTCGCCGAGGATGCGAGCTGGGCGGTGCCTCCGGCAGTGCGCAAGCAAAGCGCGCCAGTCACTGCTACGGCTGACGGCTTCCAGACCAAGTCGGTTGCGGTTCACATCAATCCGACAACGCTCGGCCTGAACATCACCGACCTTCAGGGCCGCACCGTCGTCGCGGACGGTGCCGAGCCAGTCAGCTTTGACGGCAAGGGCTTCATGCTCCGCAAGGTGCTGCCGTTCGACCAACACATCTTCGGAATGGGCGACAAGACCGCCCTCCTCGACCGCCGCGGCTATACGTTCACCGACTGGAATACCGACTTTTTCGGTTTCACGCCGGCGAGCGACCCGATTTACAAGTCGATCCCGTTCTACATCGGTACCGGCAACGACGGCTATTCGTATGGCCTGTTCCTGGACAATAGCTGGCGCGCGACATTCGACTTCGGTCACCGCGACGCGAATGCGATCGAGATCAGCGCGCCCGACGGTCCCATCGATTATTATGTGATTGCGGGGCCGAGCGTCGCGGAGGTTACACGGCGTTACACCGACCTCACCGGCAAGGCGCCGCTCGCGCCGCAATGGGCGCTCGGTTACCAGCAATCGCGCTGGGGCTATTCGAGCGACGCCGAAGTCCGCGCCATCGGCCAGCACCTCCGCTCCGATCGGGTTCCCGCGGACGTCGTCTGGATGGACATCGACTACCAGGAGAAGAACCGGCCCTTCACGGTCAACACCAAGATCTTCCCGGACATGAAGAAGCTGAACGCCGACATGGCGGCGGACGGCTTCCATCTGGTGGCGATTACCGACCTTCACGTCGCCTACCTGCCCAACCAGGGCTACGCGCCATACGACTCGGGCATCGCCGGCAATCATTTCGTCCATAAGGCGGATGGCTCGCTTTACGTCGCGCCGGTGTGGCCGGGTCCGTCTGTATTTCCGGATTTCACCCGCGCATCGACGCGCAAGTGGTGGGGCGATCAGTACAAGGATTTCATCGCCGACGGCTTCTCGGGCTTCTGGAACGACATGAACGAGCCTGCCGTGTTTGAGACGCCGGACGGCAGCAAGACCATGCCGGTCACAAACATCCACCGGATCGAAAGCGACGATTTCGCGACCCGCGATGCGACGCATTCGGAAATCCACAACGTGTTCGGAATGCAGAACACGCGCGGTACGTTCGAGGGGATGGCGCGGCTTCGGCCCAATGTCCGGCCCTTCGTCATGACCCGCGCTTCCTACGCGGGCGGGCAGCGCTATTCGGCGACCTGGACCGGCGACAACAGCTCGACCTGGGATCACCTGCGCCTCTGCGTCGAGCAGATGATCAACCTCGGCTTATCGGGGTTCAGCTACAATGGGTGCGACGTAGGCGGGTTCGTCGGTGGCGCGAGTCCCGAGCTTCTGAGCCGCTGGTATGAGCTGGCTTCCTTCTCGCCCGTGTTCCGGAACCACGCCGCAAACGACGCGCCGCATGCCGAGCCTTGGGTCGACGGGCCGGATCATCTCGCGATCCGCCGCAAGTTCATCGAGGAGCGCTATCGTCTCCTCCCCTACTTCTACGCCCTGGCCGAGCAGAACTCGCGCACCGGCGATCCGATCATGAGGCCGACGTTTTACGACTATCCGGATGCGCTGAAACTCGGTTGCGATCAGGCTCTAGCCTTCACGGTCGGACGCAACCTGCTGGTTGCCGCGCACCCGCGGCCGGAATCGCCACAGCCGTTCAAGATCTGCCTGCCCGCCGGCGGCTGGTACGATTATTGGACCGGCGCCGCGGTCGCCGAGCACGAGTTCAAGCAGCAGCCGAAGCTCGATTACATCCCGGTCTTCGTCCGCGCGGGCACGATCCTGCCAAAGCAGGCGCTCGTGCAGAGCACGATGCAGACGCCAGGTGGGCCGCTTCAGCTAGACGTCTATCCGGGTGAGGATTGCCGCGGTGAGCTCTACTTCGACGACGGCATCCATGTGAATGGTCCGAGCCTGCGCCAGACGGTGACGTGCAGCGTTACGCCGAGGGGCGTGTCGCTCGGCTTCGGTGAGCGAGCCGGCAAGTACAAACCATGGTGGAAGCAGATCGCCGTCACCGTTCATGGCGCGCAACCGGCGACGATGACGATTGCGGATCACCCGCGAGCTGGATCTGTTCTGATCGCGCCGAAATGAGACTACTCCTCACTGCATTAATCGCCTCATTCGCGATGCCCGCAATCGCTGGTGACGCGCAGGGTCCGGTCCATGTCAGCTCGGGCTCGATCGTCGACCTCGGTGTCCTGCAATCGAAATTTGCGGACCCGCGCCGCGTCGTCGTCTGGCTCCCTGACGGCTACAAGCCGAAGGGCCAGAAGTATGCCGTGCTCTACATGCACGATGGCCAGAACCTCTTCGACAAGGAGACTGCCGGCTACGGCATGGAATGGGAGATAGACGAGCACCTCTCCAAGCTCATCGCCGAGAAGAAGGTGCGGCCGACCATCGTCGTCGGCATCTGGAACACTCCCAAACGGCTGCAGGAATATGTGCCGTCGAAAGCTTTCACGACCCTGCCCGACGTATATCGCGCCAAAGTGAAGGCATTGTACGGCGGCGATCCGCTGTCGGACGGCTACCTGAAGTTCGTCGTCGACGAGCTTCGGCCAACGATCGACCGCAAGTTCAACGTAAAAACCGATCGGGCCAACACCGTAATCATGGGCTCATCGATGGGCTCGCTCATCTCGCTCTACGCGATCGATGAATATCCGAAGATTTTCGGCGCGGCGGGCATGATGTCGACCCACTGGCCGCTCGTCATCAACCCCGATGGCAAGGCGGTCAGCCAGGAAGATTATGAAATCGTCTCGGCGACGTTCGAGCGATACCTAACGCCAGCCCTGCCCTCGCCCGCGACGCATCGGCTTTACTTCGATCACGGCACCGAGACGCTGGATGCGGTATACAAGCAGTATCAGGACCGGGTCGACGCAATCGTCGCCAAACGGGGCTACGTGCAGGGCAAGAACTGGCTCACCCGCAATTATCCCGGCCAGAAACACAACGAAATCAGCTGGGCGTCGCGGGTGGACGTACCGCTGCAGTTTCTTTTGCCACCGGAGGGACGTTTGGGACGGGAGCCCGCCCGCAATTAACCCCACGATCAACGATCAGCGTACCCGAGGTGCCGGTCGCGACGTGCTTGTCGGTCCGTCGACCACCGGCCAGCCGTCCACCCACCTGATGCGATCGATCAGCAGAATCCGCCGCGTGTTGATTTCGTCCGCCGCCTTTTCACGAGGCCGCCGGGTATCGACGGCGTGGTAGACGATCCAGTCCTGACCCGAAGCGTCCGTGACCACTGAATTATGTCCGGGCGCGAACCAGTTTCCGCCCTTCTCGAGAATTATGCTGTGCGGAACGCCCTTCGCCTGTTCGAGCGTTTCGAAAGGGCCGGTCGCGTTGCGCGAGCGAGCGACCATCACCGCGTAATTCGCCTTTGGCCCGCAGCAATTGTCGCCCGAGTAGAAGAGATAGTAGAAGTCGCCGTGGCGCAGCACCCAGCTGCCTTCAACAAGGACGGGGAACTCACCCTTCGATTTGTTCGGCCAGACTAGGTCCGTTGGCGAACTACGGGGTGCGAAGGACAGCCGGTCCTTCGCCAGCTCTTGCACCTTCAGCGGCTCGAACCCTGAGCCCCAATAGAGCAGGCGCTTGCCCGTTGCTGGATCGTCGAACGCCTTCGGATCGATGTTCACGAACCCCTCGCCGCATTTCAACGGGTGCCCGACGTCGGTGAATGGCCCGGCGGGCGTAAGGGCCGTCGCGATGCCGAGGCAAAGGCCGTGGCGCTCGTCGGAGCGGTCGGGCTTGGCCGAATAATACATGATGTAGCGCGATCCATCGCGGATTACGTCCGGCGCCCAGAAATCCTGGGTTGTCGATGCCCAGCGTGGCTTCGTCGGGAGGGCGTCGCCGAGATAGTCCCAGTGCACCAGGTCCGGCGACCGCGCGAGCTGGATATTGACCCATTTGCCGTCGCGCTGGGTCTGCGTTGCGTATCCGTAATAGAAGCCGTCCGGCGCTCGGATTACGCTCGGGTCAGGAAAATCGGCGTCCAGGACTGGGTTCTCGTAGGTCGCGGGAGGAACCGGCCGCGCCACCGGTGAAGCACAACCGGATGCTGCCAGACACAACACAGCAACTGTCCAATGTCGAAACGCCATTTGCCCAGTCTATTCCCTCGCCTCGCCCCGGCAAGGGGTTCTCAGCGAATGCGACCACACCTATCGCCACACGATGTCCGACTCTCCCTTTTTCACCGTCGAAGCCGATGAAGACGGCGAAAGCGTCCGCATTCGCGTCAGCACCAGCGACGCCCGGTCACGCGAGTACGCGCTGCGTGGCAGGGAGTCGCAGCATTATTTCGAATTCTTCCGCGACCTACATCAGGACTTCGGGACGCGCCTGCCCCACTTCTATGCGCCGCCGGCGGATTTCCCGGAGACGCCGCCGAACTGGCAGCCACTTCTCACAGAGAATGCCTCGCCGACGATCCTTGCCGGCTATGGCGACCCTGCCGTCCTCAAGACGCCGGACGGCTATTACCTCCTCGCTACATCGAATGACGCCCCGGACGCCTTCCCGATCCTGCACTCGGATGACCTGATTCACTGGGAGCACCGCGGGTTTGTCTTTCCGGAAGGGCAGCAGCCCGAGTGGACCGCGCACGGCCGCCACGTCGGTGACTTCTGGGCGCCGGAAATGGCGAGAGTTGGCGACGAATATTGGGTCGCCTACACTGCAAGGCAGAAGTCGAACGCGCTGGCCATCGGGCTCGCTCGCGCATCAAGTCCCGAAGGGCCGTTCACGGACAATGGCGCGCCGCTGATCACCGGCAACCCGATCAACACCACCGGCGCTCCGCATGGCGCGATGAGTGGCGGCGTCATCGACAGCCACATTTTCATCGACGCGGACGGCGCGCGCTACCTGTTCTGGAAGGACGACCGCAACGGCATCTGGCCGCGGCCGCTCGCCATGCTCCTGCGCGAGCAGCCGCAGTTGATCGAGAAGCTATTCGAAACCGAAGAGGACAAGCTCAGCGCAGCCTTCGCCGCGGCGATCGTTCCGTGGGCCAACACACGCCGGCCCATGGAGCGCTTCTTCTTGATGACGGGAATGATCGAAGCCGCCACGGGTAACTGGCAGCGCGTGAAAAAGGCGCTGATCGAATATGGCCTAGCCGAGGCGATCATCGACGCGATGACGACCCCGGTGCGAGCGCAGAGGATTGCCGACGACGGCCGCTCGCTAGTCGGGACGGACACGGTCGTGCTGACCAATGACCTGGATTGGGAGGGTCACCTGATCGAGGGCCCGTTCTGCACCCGGCAGGATGGCCGCTACTGGCTGTTCTATGCCGGCAATGACTTTGGCACGCCGGCCTATGGCATCGGCGTCGCGGTCGCGGACAACGTGATGGGGCCGTATCGCAAGCAGGCCCAGCCGCTGCTCAAGTCGACCAAGAGCTGGACGGCGCCGGGCCATGCGTCGGTCGCGCCCGGACTCGACGGCAGCCCGCAACTGTTCTTCCACGCCTTTCATCCCGGCAGTGGCGGTTACAACGCCTTTCGTGCTTTACTGACGGCGAAGCTGCGCTTCCTCGAAGACCGCGTGGAGCTGGTCTGAGTGCGGCCGAGGGTAAGCCGATGCGGTTCTTGCGTTCACTTTTCCTGACCTTCGCAGTCATCGCGGCGACGGCTTCGGCGGCGGGGGATCCGTCGTTCGTCCCTGCCTTCCGGGAAGATTTCCCCGACGCCTTCATCCTGCCGCACGGGCCAGAGTTCATCGCTTATGCGACGAACAACGGACCCAACGTGCCGATGGCGACGTCCCGCGACCTTACTCATTGGTCCTTCGTCACCGACCCGGCGAGCGGCGCGCGCCGCGATGCCCTGCCGCAGCTTGGTGCATGGGCGAAGACAGGCTTCACTTGGGCCCCGGAAGTGCTGGAGCTGAACGGCAAGTATTTGCTCTATTACACCGCCAGCGACCGGCGAAAGAGTGCACAATGCATCGGAGTTGCCGAGGCCGCGGACCCGCATGGGCCGTTCGTCGACTCCCGGCCCGAGCCGATCGTTTGCCAGACCGAGCTTGGCGGAAGCATCGATGCTGATGCGTTCAGGGACGCCGACGGCAAGCTCTATCTCTACTTCAAGAATGACGGCAACCGCGTTGGCCAGCACAGCGGCATCTGGGGGCAGCAACTCGCGGCCGACGGTCTCTCTGTCGTCGGCGCGGCGCAGGAGCTCATCCGTGACACCCAGGCCTGGGAGCAGAAGCTTGTAGAAGCACCGTCGATGGTGCGCTCGCCAATTGGCTACGAGCTGTTCTTCTCCGGCGCCTATTTCGGTTGGAACGACGATCAACGCTTGTCGCCTTATGCGACGGGTTATGCCAGCTGCGACGGTCCGCTCGGACCGTGCAAGAAGTCCTCCGACAACCCGATCCTGCACAGTTTCAACGACCGCGAGGCGGGGTGCCTGAGCGGTCCTGGCCATCAAAGCATCTTCACTGTCGGACCACGTAGCTTCATCAGCTTCCATGGCTGGAGCGCCAACAGCGGCTGCCGGAAAGCGGGCGACAAGCGCCAGCTCTACGTCGCACCAATTTTCTGGAAGGATGGAAAGCCGCAGGTCGGGCGGAGTCTGAGGCCGTAGGCGATCTCAAACGCGCTATGCGGCCGGGCAAGCCTGCGCGATGAAATCCGCGTGCGTCGGCATGTGCTCAGCCATGCTCCGATAGCTTTGATGCATCTTGTCGAGCGCGTCACCCGCGAACGCCGGATCGATGGCGTCGGTGGCGGGCTCCTGTCCCTCGGGCACGATGCCCTGTCCGAGCAGCACCGCGACCCAGCTTGCAGTCCCGAACAGTTCCCGGCCTTCGCGGAATAGACGGCCTTTCGATCGCCATAGTTCAAGCTTGCCGGCGAGAGTGTCAGGCACGTCCATCTCGCGGCAATAATTCCAGAACGCGGAGTCGTCGCGCCGCGTGGCCTTGTAATGGAGGACGATGAAGTCACGGACGTCCTCGAAAACATCCTGCATCTGGCGGTTATACTCATCGCGCTCCGCGGGATTGAAGCGCCGGTCGGGAAACAGGGCAACGAGTTTGGCGATGCTGCTCTGGATCAGATGGATGCTCGTCGATTCCAGCGGCTCCACGAAGCCCGTCGAAAGTCCCAGCGAGACCACGTTGGCATTCCACGCCTGGCGCCGCCGGCCGGCGGTAAATGCGAGGTGGCGTGGTGAGGCAATGGGTTCCGCTTCCAGGTTGGCGAGGAGCACCGCTTCCGCGTCCTCACGCGACCAATGCTCGCTCGCGTAGACAAGCCCGTTACCCATTCGATGCTGCAAGGGGATGCGCCACTGCCAGCCGTTCGCGCGCGCCGTCGCCCGGGTGAACGGTTCGGGCGGCCCCGCGAGCGATGTCGGCACGGCCAATGCGCGATCGCACGGCAGCCAACGGCTCCAGTCCTCGTAGCCGGTGCCGAGTTTGTGCTCGATCAGCAGGCCTCGAAAGCCCGAGCAATCGAGGAACAGTTCGCCTTCAAACCTTCGGCCGTCCTCGAGCGTCACCGAGCGGACTTCTCCGCTCTCAGCATCGAGCGCGGCATCGACGATCTTGCCTTCGACGCGGCGCACACCGCCGCACTCCGAATGCGCACGGAGGAAAGCCGCATACAGGCTGGCGTCGAAATGAAAGGCATATGCGAGCTGGGATAAAGGCAGTCGGACATCGGGGCCGGGCCTGGCAAACCGGCCTAGCTCCGCGGCGACCCCGCTCATCGACCATTCGCGAATATCCGGAAGGGCCCGGCGTTCTCTCTCGCGCAAGTACAGCTGATGGAAGTGAACGCCGCGAAAATCCTGCCCGTGGGGGCCGAACGGGTGGAAGTAACGCTCGCCGATCGCGCCCCAGTCGACGAACTCAATGCCTAGCTTGAAGGTGCCCTGGCTGGCGGCCAGGAACTCGTCCTCAGCGATCCCGACCATTTTGTTGAATGCGGTCAGCGGCGGGATCGTTGCCTCGCCCACTCCGACCGTTCCGATCTCGTCCGACTCGATCAGGACGATCTCGACTTGTTTGCTGAGCAGCGCCGCGAAAGCGGCTGCCGCCATCCAGCCGGCGGTCCCCCCACCGACGATGACGACTTTACGGATGGCATGTTCGTTCACGTGACTATCCTGCATGGCCCCGAGGCTCAGGCAAGCGTCGAGGCGGACGCTACGCGCCCGCCCCTGTAAAGATCAAAGTTAATTGCCGCGTTGGCCCGTTGGAGGAGGCGGCGGCGGCGGAGCGGGCTCCGGCGCAGGCTGCGCCACTGGCGGCGGGGGCGGCGGCGGAAGCACTGCCGGCGGCGGCGGCGCGACTCGTGGTGCACCACCACCGAAACGGAAACGAACGCCGCCGGAAACGACCGACTCTTCAAACCGCACCACCATCGGGAAGATCTCGCGCGTGGTCGGCTGGCCGCCGCTGTAGTTCACGCGGACGATGTCCGATTTGAACGGCTTCTTCAGGATGTTCGTCCAGTCGAAGAACAAGGTGAAGTTGTCGTTGACATTGTAGCTGCTAGACCAATCGAGCCGTCCTACGGGGTTGCCGCGGCCTTGCAGCGTGTAGTTGATCGGATTGTCGTTCGGTCCCTCGCGGCGTTCGCTGACCGTCCCTTCGGGATAGCTGCTGCGGTGGTTGTACGACAGGCGCGCCGTGAATGGGCCGTTCTCGTACATGCCGACCAGGTTATAGGTCCACTTGGAAACGTCCGGAATCCCAAGCGTGCGGACCGTCGCGTTCGGATCGAACGGCGGCGTCGGCGTACACGATGTAAAGGACGCCGGACAGAACAGCTGGAACTGCGTCTTTGCATCGATGTACGTAACGTTGGCCTGCGCGCCGAACGAGCGAAGGAACGAAGGTACAAAGCCCCAGTCGAAGAAGGTGCTGACCTGCGCCTCGAAGCCCTTGATCCGGCCCTTGTTGGTGTTGACCGGTCCCGTGACCTGGATGTCAAACCCGCTCGGGTCTGGGGTCGGATAACGGAAGGTGCGGTTGACGATGAACCCGCGCAGGTCGCGCCGGAACACTGCGACCGACGCGAAGCCCGTGCGTGAGAAATAATATTCGAGGCTCGCGTCGTAATTGGTCGACTTGAGCGGCTTCAGGAACGGATTGCCGCCGTTGCCGCTGATAAAGCAGTCCGGGCGGGTGGGATCGCAGCTCGGAAGGGTACCGAGATCCAGCGCCGGATTGAGCTGCTCGAACAGCGGTCGGGTGATGGTCTTGGTCGCTGCGAGGCGGAGCTGCCATTGCGAATTGAAATGAACGTTGACGTTAAGATTGGGCAGCCAGCTAGTATATTTGTTCGAGACGGTGATCGGCTCGATTACCGGCGGGCCTGACGGCTGCGCGGTGCTCTGCGCTCCCTCGATACGATCCTTGGTCCGGACCGCGCGAATGCCGAGCTGTCCGTCGACGAAAAAGTCGCCGCGGCCGAAGCGATAATTGAGCTGCGCATAGCCGGCGAGCGTCTTCTCGTTGATGTCGAACCCACGGCTGGGCACGTCGTCTGGCGGGTTGGTGTCGTTGTTGTGCGCGCGCGTCGGATTCTGATCGATCGGGATATTGTGATCGATGTTAAACTGCCTGAGTTCGACGAGATTGTCCCAGACGCTATCGAAAGTCGGCGCCAGCCACGTCAGCGGGAACGGCTTGTGATTGTCGCCATGGAACGCCGAGTTGAACAGCTGGTAATCCAGCGGAACCGCCGATATCGGAATGTTGAACCGGCCGCTGTCGTTTGCGTCCCAATAGCGCGCGCCGCCTCGACGGGTGGCGTCGCGATCGACGTAGCGCACGCCAGCTTGGATCTTCGGCAGCCAGTCGAGCCCGGTGGGCTCATATTCAGCGTCGAGGCGAGCCTGCCAGTCCTTGCCCTTGGCGGTCAGATAATCTTCGAAGAAGCCGCGGTAATTATAGATGGCCGGATTGGTCGGATCGAGGCCGACAATCTGGAACGTCGGACCCGACCCGCCGGGCCGGCCAGTGTACCAGTTGACCTGGTAGTTCTCGGTGTTGATCAGGTAATCTACGCTCTCGGTACGAAGCTTGAACGTGCTATCCGTCCGAGCGAGGTCGGCGGTGAGTCTCAGCGGGCCCGCGTCGTAACGGCCGCCGACTGCAAATTGGTAGGTGTCCGTATGGCGCTTGGTGGCGCCTTGGAAACCGACGGTCTGAAATCCGGCGCAGCATGAGCCGGGATTGGTCACGGTGCCGCTAATCACGTGGCCATCGTCGTCGATGACGACGTTCGAATAGCTGGACCCGCCCCACAGCGGCTGCTGCCACATGCGGTCGGTGACCTCTTCGCGATATCCCTGCCACAGACCCTCGGCGTAAAGCTCGAGGTCGGGAGTGGGCCGCCACTGAAGCGCGCCGTTAACGGACGGCCGCCACCGGTCGCCTTCGTTGTAGTGAAGTTCCGGATAATCGGGGGACCGGCCCCCCGCGAGATTCGCGATGAAGAAGCCGTGTCGGCGGACCGAGTCCTGATAGTGCAGGCGCGTGTAAGAGAAGTTGATCAGCGCGCCCATTTCGCCATCGCCAACGCGCCAGCGGTCGCTGACGAGGATCTGGCCCTGCGGTTTGAAGTCGCGAGCCTGGTTGCCCCAAACGCCCCAAACCGAACCGGCGACTTCCAATCCCTTGAAGTCGAACGGTCTGCGCGAGCGGACGTTGATCAATCCGGAAACGCCTGGTTCGACGAGGTTCGCGCTCGATGTCTTGAAGGCTTCGACCGCAGCGATTCCTCCCGCCGGGAAATCCTGGAGCGCTACCGAACGCGTCTCGGCGGTGAAGATTTCGCGGCCATTGTAGGTCGTCGTGTAATAGGTGCGGTCCAGGCCGCGCAGCAGCACACGGCTCGCTTCGCCGCCGTTCCGCTCAACCTGGATGCCGGGGATGCGCGCGGCAGTATCCGAAACGGCGATATCGGGGAGCTTGCCGATGTCTTCGGCAACGATCGCGTCGACGACCTGGTCGCTGTTGCGCTTGATGTTGCGCGCAGACTGCAGCGAACGCCGCAGGCCCGTAACCACGATCGCGCTTTCGTCTGCCGGATTGGTGGCAGCCGTGCTCTGCGGAGCGTCAGCGTTTTGCACCGGATCGGCAGGGCTTTGCTGCGCAGTGGCTGCGGGGTCCGGCAGTGTTGGCTGCGCCGCTGCTGATGCAGGCGATCCAAGCGTTGCGAGGAGTGCGAAGGTCGTGGTCGATCCGAGCAGGAATTTTACGCGCCGCATAATGAGCCCCCTCTTGCGGAAAACAGCCAAGTTTTACGTACTTGTCGCAGTTCTATGAGCCTGCGCCGCAAATGCCACAAGCGGCAATCGAGCAACACTAATAGAAGTTAGTGAGGGTCAGTCGACCTGGCCCAACAGGTCGTTCACGCGGTGCTCGGCTTGGGCCAGCGCTTGCGGGATCGACTTCTGCCCGGTGAATGCCGCAGCAGCTTCCTCACCGACGATTCCTTCAATCGCATTCTGACGCTGGACGTTGCTCGGCAAGGGCCGCCCGATCGACGCGAGCGGTGCGATATCGGCGCGATGCGGAAGCGCCTTGAAGCGCGGATCGTCGAGCACGGCCTTGAACGCAGGAAGGTGTCCCGTGCGGACCCAGTCGTAATTGTGCGCCGCCATGAATTTGAAGAAGCGAGCAATGGCATCGCGCTGCTGCGGCGTTCGCTTTCGCGTTGGAACCACCCAGCTGTGGCCGCTTACGAACTCGACATGCTCGCCCCAAAGGCGCGGATAGGGATACACGGCGTAATTCTTATAGAGCGGCCGACCGGGCGTTGTGGCTTCCTGCTCGAACGATCCGATCATCCAGGTCCCCGTCGGATAGATACCCCCCTCGCCGCTGACGAATGCTGCGATCGCGCCAGGCGTGTCCATATTCTGCGACCCGAGCTTCTCCGCATTGATGCGCCGAAAGAACGTCGCGACTTGGATTCCGATCGGCGTGTTGAGCTTGATGTGGTGCGCGTCGGGAAACAGCACTGCGCCGTTCGCCATCATGTAGGTGTAAAGGTTGCGCGCCGCGAACGCCGGATCGCCGACATTGCTCTGAATGAGGTACGGCTTGCCCGTCCGCTGCTCGAACTGCCGCGCCTGCGCGACGAGTTCTTCCGTCGTGTTGGGAAGTACCGGCTTGCCGCCGCGCATCAGGCCCGCCTTGGCGAATAATGCGGTGTTTACGTGAAACAGCCCACCATGCGTGTCCCATGGCAGTGCGTAAATCTGGCCGTACATGCTGACGCCCTGGCGCGCCGCTTCGGTGAAGCCGTCTGGGCTGATTCCCGCCGCGCGGAGATAGCCTTCGACGGGTTCGACCAATCCCTTCGCAGCATAATCGCTGATGACCCCCTCATGCATGGTCACCAGGTCAGGCGGATCACGCGCCGCGACCTGCGCCGTGAGCTGCGGATAGCCCGGCCAGGCGACGACATTGACGTCGATCTGGACGTCAGGGTTCTCGGCGTTGAAGCGGTTGATCATCGTCGTGATGATCCCGCATTCGCCCTCGGCCTTGGCGACGTCCGTGCTGCCGCCGTATTCGGCACCGCATTCGCCGAAGAAGCGCTGGAGATAGATGTGCGTCTTCCCGTCGCCTTTCGCGCAGCTGCCAAGCAGCATCGCAAACAGCATTGCCGTAGCAGCGCGCCTCACCGAACCGCGGTCCCGGCCATCGCGCGCACGATCTGCTTCTGGAAGATGATGTAGACGATGAAGATCGGGATCGACGCGAACACCGCCTGTGCCATCAAATAGCCAAGCCCGCTCGTCTGCGCGTAATTCATCTGCGCGGCGGCAAGTCCGACCGTGAGCGTATACATGTCGCTGCGTGTCGCGCTGATCAGCGGCCACCAATAATCGTTCCACGCGCCGAGGAAGGTGAACACCGCGAGCGTCGACTGCGCCGGGATCGTCAGCGGCACGATGATCTTCCAGAAGATCGTCCAGCGCGACGCCCCGTCGAGCATCGCCGCTTCGTCCAACTCGAGCGGAATTCCGCGCATATACGTCGTCATGAAAAACACGCCGAACGGCGCGATCAGCCCCGGCAGGATCAAGCCGGGATAGCTGTTGTGCAAATGCAGCCAGGCGAACAATTGGTGCTGCACCAGGATCACCGCCTGACTCGGTACGGCGAGGCCGACCAGGACGAAAATGTACAGCGTTCGGCGGAACGGGAAATCTAGCCGGGCGAAGCCGTAGCCGGCGAGGCTGGCGAGGATCAGCACGCCGGCTGTCTGCCCTAGTGCGACGATAGTGCTGTTGAGCAGCCAGCGCAGAGTCAGGCTGTTGCCGAAGATCGCGGCATAATTCTGCAGCGTGTACGGGCCATGCAGCGCGGCCTCGCTGTGCCCGACCAGCTCGCCATTGTTCTTGAGCGACAGTAACAGCGTCCACACCAGCGGGGCGAGCATGATGGCCGCGCCAATCAGCAGCCCGGCCCAGCCAAGCGGTGTCAGGCGTCCGCGGCGAAGGTCAGCGGCCATTGCTCGCCTCCTTGCTTTGTCCCGTTGCCCAATATTGCGTGAGCGTGACCGCCAGGATCAGCAAGAACAGCACCTCCGCCGCCGCGCTGGCATAGCCAAGCTCCCACCGGCCGAAGGCGGTTTCGAACAGGAACAGCACGGCAGTCCGCGAAGCGCCGCTCGGGCCACCCGCGGTCAGCAATTGCGATTGCCCGAACAGCTGTAGCTGCGCCGCCGTTTGCAGCATCACGACGAGCACGACGGTCCGCCTGAGCGATGGCAGAGTGATCCGCCAGAAGGTCGTCCAGCGGCCTGCATTGTCGAGCGCCGCCGCCTCGTACATGTCCTCGGGAATCTGTTGCAGCCCGGCGAGGAACAGCAGCATTGGAAAGCCCACCGACCACCAGATTGTCGTGATCGCTAGTGCGGGCAGGACGAGATGCTCATCGCTCAGGAACGGCAACGGCTCGCCGCCGAAAGCTTTGGCCAGGAAGCCAAGGAAACCCGCGTCGGGCGCGAGCATGAAGCGCCAGATCAACGTCACGATCGTCACCGACAGCACCGCCGAGGAAAAGAAGATGCCGCGGAAAATCGCTGCGCTCCGGCTCGCGCGGTTGAGAGCAAGCGCGAGCGCCAGTGCGATCACCGTCAACGCCGGCACGATCATCAACGTCACGACGAACGTATTCACCAGTGACGTGCCGAATATAGGATCGTCGAGCAGTCGTGCATAATTGCCCAAGCCGACGAAATGGCCGGCGCCGAACAGGTCGACCTGGTTGAGGCTCAGCCACAGTCCCCGCAACAGCGGGAAAATCAGGATGATCGAATAAAGCAGCAGGAACGGCGCAACGAACAACAACCCGCGCCAGTCCCGCTGGCTGGTCATGCATCGCTCCGATGATGGCCGGTGCCCTCGGCGTCGAAGACGTGCGCTGCCGCCCCATCGATCTTCAGCGGGACCTCATCGCCGATCTTCACCTTGCTGTCGCCCTCGTCCTCCGCAGTGATAGCCTGGCCGTTGGAAAGGCGGGCGTAAACGAGCGTTCGCTCGCCGAGACGCTCGACGAGTTCGACCTTGGCTTTCGCTTCGTTGCCGCCGACCCGAACCATCTCTGGTCGAAGGCCGATGCGGAGCTGACCGGATGACGAAAGCCCGTCCCGCTTCACCCGGGTTTCGACGGTCGCGCCGTCGCCCATCTTGAGCGTCGCATATCGTCCATCGCCGACAAGCTCGGCATCCGCCAGCGTCATCGCCGGTGATCCGACGAATTGCGCAACGAAAACATTTGCCGGCCGTGTGTAGATCTCCATCGGCGCGCCAACCTGCTGGATCCGGCGGTCGTTCATGACCACGATCCGGTCCGCGAGCGTCATAGCTTCGGCCTGGTCGTGAGTGACCATGATAACCGCGGCATCGACGCGGCGCTTGAGCTGCGCAAGCTCGACCCGAGTGCGCAGCCGTAATGCCGCATCCAAGTTCGATAGCGGCTCATCGAGCAGGAACAGCTTCGGCTCTTTCACCAGCGCCCGGCCGATGGCCACGCGCTGGCGCTGGCCGCCCGACATCTCTGCCGGCTTACGCTCCAGCAGCGGCTCGATCTCCAGAACGGCCGCCGCATCCTGGATCCGGCGCTCGATCTCCTCCTTCCCGACACGCGCGTTCCTAAGCCCGAACGCCATGTTCTCGCGGACCGACATGTGCGGGTAGAGTGCATAATGCTGGAACACCATCGCCACGCCCCGCTCACCTGGCGGCAGGGCGTCGATGCGGCGGCCTTCGAGCCAGACCTCTCCGGCGTCGGCACTTTCCAGCCCGGCAATAATCCGCAGCAGCGTGGACTTGCCGGAGCCGGAAGGCCCAAGAAAGGCGATGAACTCGCGAGCGTCGATCGCGAGGTCGATGTTGTCGAGCACCGGCGTCGAACCGAACGACTTACGGATGCCCTTTAACTCCAGGCTCGCCACGCTCGCTCTCTCCCAAAGGCGTCCGGCCGAAACCAGGTCGAACGCCCCATCTATCTGCAATCGCCACCGAGAGCCAAGAGCTTGGCACGCGCCTTGCAGCGCATAGGTCATGATTCAGAGGCAAACTGACCATGGAGTTCCGCTGCTGAGCAGCCAAGGTGTCCGGTATCGGACAGCGCGCGTTCGATGCCGGACAATTACGGTCGGCGGTCGCCGCTCCAACTCGCAGCTATACGTTCGATTTGAGGTGGAGGCCCGAGCCGGAATCGAACCGGCGTGCAAGGATTTGCAGTCCTCTGCGTAACCACTCCGCCATCGGGCCGATGAGGGTGGCGCCTTTGTGGCGACGATCGCTTCGGGGTCAAGGGGCAAGTGCCACGGATCCTGTCACAAAGTCACAGGGCGAACGGTTCGTTCGTATTTCTATCAATGGCGGTTGGCGCATCGACCCTTCACCGATAAGAGCGAGACTTGAACTTCCAGTGTATTACCGGCATAGAACAGCTATGACTCTCCAGAGCCCAATCCCTGATTTCGCGGCAGCGCGCCTTGCAATGGTGGAAAGCCAGCTTCGTCCCCAAGGCGTGACCGATCCGGCCGTTCTGGCGGCGATGGGTTCGATCGAGCGCGAGCGTTTCCTCCCTCCTTCGACCCGCCCCCTTGCGTACGTGGATCGGGGCGTGGCGATCGGAGATGGACGATTTCTCTCAGCGCCGTCGGTCCTCGGGCAATTGCTCACGCAGATGATGCCCCAGCGCGGCCAGCGCGCCCTCGTCGTCGGTGCGGGAACCGGTTACTCGGCTGCGGTACTCGCTCATATCGGACTGGACGTGGTCGCCGTGGAGAACTCGGCCGACCTCGCGGCCACTGCTCGAGAGCTTGGCGTTGAGACTATCTCCGGAGCGCTCGAAGCGGGTGCAAAGAGACAAGCGCCCTTCGATCAAATCCTGATTGATGGTGCGGTCGAATATATTCCCGACGCAATCATCGATCAGCTCGCGGATGGCGGCCGGCTCGGCACCGCGCTCAACGATCGTGGCATCACTCGCCTTATCATCGGACGGAAGTCCGGCAATGCATTCGGTTATCTTTCGGTAGCTGACGCTGGGGTGCCTGCACTCCCAGGCTTCAGCCGGCCGAAAGCTTTCACTTTCTAGGGGGCCTCAGTGTTTCGTAAGCTAATCACCGGATCGCTCGTCGCCGGGCTCCTTGCGGGCACCGCCTCGGCCGACACGCTGCGCGAGGCTCTCGTCGCGGCCTACAATGCCAATCCAACTCTAACGGCGCAGCGCGAGGCGCTGAAGGCGACCGACGCCACCGTCGACATCGCTCGCGCGCAAGGACGTCCGCAGATCAGCGGGACGGTCGGGCTCAATCAGGATCTCAGCCGCCAAGGGATCCTCGACAATGGCACCAAAGGGCCGACGCTTTCGACGGGGGTCGATTTGAGCCTCCCTTTATTCAACGGCGGCAGCGTCCGTAACTCGGTCAATGCTGCCAAGTCGCGGGTCGAAGCCGGGCGCGCCACGCTCCGCGGAGTCGAAGGTGACGTGTTCACGCAAGCCGTCGCGGCTTACATGGACGTCATTCGCGATCGTGCAATCGTCGAATTGAACCAGAACAACGTGAAGGTCCTCCAGACCAACCTGGAGGCGACCAAGGATCGTTTCGAGATTGGCGACGTGACCCGCACCGACGTTGCTCAATCCGAAGCTCGCCTTCAGCTCGGCAATTCCCAATTGGCAATCGCGCAAGGCAACCTCACCGCCAGCGAAGCCAACTATCGAGCCGTCATTGGACGCGCCCCCGGAACTCTCGCGCCGCCGCCGCCGCTTCCGCCATTCCCGGCGACTTCTGACGAAGCGGTGCGAATCGCGCTTGCCAATAACCCAGACCTGGTCGCGATCACCCGCGCCGCCCGCGCAGCAGGATATGACGTCCGCGTTGCGGAGGCAGGCCGCCTGCCCACGCTTTCCGGCGGCGTCAGTGGGACGTACGTGAACAACCTTGGCGGATCGACCGACAGCATTCTCGGACCCACTCCCCACACGGGAACCCAGACGACCGCGGGCCTGAATGCCCGGGTGCCGATCTTCCAGGGCGGCCTCGCTGGAGCCCGCGTCCGCCAGGCCCAGGCTCTTGAAGGACAAATTCTCGAGCAGGTCGTCGGCACGGAACGCAGTGTTGTCTCGCAGACGCGGGCGGCTTTTGCGGAATATGAAGCGTCGCAGAAGTCGATCGAGGCCAGCACCATCGCGGTGCAGGCCAACGAACTCGCGCTTGAGGGCACGCGCGCGGAGAACACCGTCGGCACTCGCAACGTCCTCGATGTGCTCAACGCTGAACAGGAACTGCTTCAGTCGCAGGTCACACTCGTGACCGCGAAGCGCAACGCCTATGTGGCCGGCTTCCAGCTCCTCAACGCCATGGGCCAGGCCGATGCCGCTGACCTCGGGCTCGACGGCGGGCCGCTCTACGATCCCCTCGGCAATTATCGCCGCGTCGCGAATAGCTGGAACGACTGGACAATGGACCCGCGCCACGTGCCCGTCGCGACCCGGACCGTGTCTCCGACGGAAGCGCCGGCAAACCCGGCCGTCACGCCGCAGCTGATCCCGCAGCCGATCGCGACCGAACCAGTCGTCACGTCAGGGGTGACTCAGCCGCAGCAATAAGCGATATCGCCGCGCGATGGCGTCTCGCGAACCCTCGATGGAAGATATCCTGGCCTCGATCAAAAAGGTGATCGCGGAGGAGAAGGAGCAGCGTCTAGCGCCTGCAACGGCGGACGAGATGGACGAAATCCCGCTTCCGGAGGAGGATACGTCGGACGTGGATGTGCTCGAGCTCAACGAGCCGCTGGCCCCGCCAGTCGACCTCGGCCCTCCGCTGATCGATGAGGGTGTCGCCGGACAAAGCCGGCAGGCGCTCGACCAGCTTCAGACCATCGCGGCCACGGTCACTCCGGCGCCGCAGGTGAATCCGCTCGAGGACATGGTGCGCGAGATGCTGAAGCCGATGCTGAAGCAATGGCTCGACGAGCACCTGCCGCAGATGGTCGACGAGCATGTGAAGCGCGAGATTTCGCGCATAACCGGGCGCCCGCTCTAACGGACGTTCCCCAGCGGGCGCGGCTTTGCTAACGCCTGCCGCATGATCCGCACATTCTATCTCACCGCCGCCGCAGCCGTCGCGCTTGCGGCCAGTCCTGTTTTTGCCCGTCCCATGACGGCGACCGACATGCACATGATGCACCGGCTCGGCGCTCCGGAAGTCTCGCCGGACGGGCGGACTGCGGTCTTCACCGTCTCGACCACCGACCTGGCGAAGAACAAGCGCGTCAACACGCTGCACTCGCTCGACCTGACGAGGCCAGGTGCCGCGCCGGTGCCGATCAAGGGTGCCGAGAAGGGCCACGACGCCACGTTCACCGCCGACGGCAGCCTGTGGTTCCTGATGCCGTCAGGCGATCACGACCAGCTGTTCCGGATGAAGCTGGGCGGAACGCCGGTGAAGGTCAGCAACTTGCCGGTTGACGTGAGTGGTTTCCGGATCTCCGCGAACGGCGCGACAGTCATGGTGTGGGCCGACCGCCCGGACTGCCCCGATCTTGCGTGCGCGAGCACGACCCTGCCGGCCAAGCCCGAGGGCGCGGGCCGAACCTATGACAAATTGTTCGTTCGCCACTGGGACACGTGGGCCGAGCCCGGCACCCGCTCGCGGATTTACGCTTTTCCGGTCAGCGCCGGAAAACTGGTCGGCGGCGGCGTTCGCCTGACGACGGGCCTCGAAGGCGACACGCCGTCGAAGCCCTTCGGCGGCGCCGAAGAGACCGCGCTGTCCGCGGACGGCAAGACCGCCTTCTTTGCGTTGCGCGAGGCCGGCCGGATCGAAGCGACGTCGACGAACCTCGACATCTTCCAGGTGCCGACCGACGGATCAGCCGCGCCGGTGAACCTGACCGACGCCAATGACGGCATGGATAACTTGCCGACGCTTTCTCCGGATGGCCGGACTCTGGCCTACTTCGCGATGGCGCGCCCGACCTACGAAGCGGACCGACAGGTGCTGATGCTACGCGACCTCGCCACCGGGCAGGTCCGTCCGCTGACCCAGGCGTGGGACCGATCGGTCGGGTCGATCGAATGGGCGAAGGACGGCCGGAGCCTTATCGTCACCGCCGAAGACACGCTGGAGCAGCCGGTGTTCCGGGTCGACGCGGCGACGGGCGCGGTCACTCGCCTCACTCGGGACGGCCATTTCGGGAATACGCACCTGCTGCCGGACGGCAGCGTCCTCGCGACGATGAACAGCGTCATGGCGCCGGACGAGCTTTACCGGATCGGCCCGAGCGGCAGCCTGGCTCAGGTCACCAACCTCAACGGCGCGCTCCTGTCGCAGATGGACCCGGTCGCGTTCCAGAAGTTCAACTTCAAAGGCGCGAATAACGACACCGTCTGGGGCTGGACGCTGAAGCCGGCGAACGCCAGCGGCAAGCTACCCATCGCCTTCCTCGTTCACGGCGGGCCGCAGGGTACCTTCTCCAACAGCTGGTCCTATCGCTGGAACCCGCGCGTCTTCACCTCGCCGGGCTACGCCGCGGTCAGCGTCGATTTCCACGGGTCGACCGGTTACGGCCAGGCCTTCACCGATGCGATTCACCAGAATTGGGGCGGCTGGCCGCTCGAGGACCTGCAGAAGGGCCTCGCCTTCGCGACCGCGAACGACCCAATGCTGGATGCCAACCGCGCCTGTGCTCTCGGCGGATCGTACGGCGGCTACATGATGAATTGGATCGAGGGTCAGTGGCCCGACCGGTTCCGCTGCATCGTCCAGCATGACGGCGTGTTCGACGCCCGCGCCATGGCCTACGAGACCGAGGAGCTATGGTTCGACGAGTGGGAGCACGGCCAGCATCCCTATTATGAAGCGCCGGCCGAGTTCGAGAAATGGAACCCCGTCAACTTCGTCCAGAACTGGAAGACGCCGCAGCTGGTCATCACCAGCGAGAACGATTTCCGAATCCCGTACACGCAGGGGCTAGCAGCCTTCACGGCGCTCCAACGCCGCAACATCCCGTCGCGGCTGCTCGTGTTCCCCGACGAGAACCATTGGGTGCTGAAGCCCAAGAATTCGATCCAATGGTATGACGAGGTGTTCGGCTGGCTAAACCGCTGGATGGGCGGCGGTGCTCCCGTCGCGAGCCAGCCCGCCATCAGCGCATCGCCGAAGAAAGGCGAGCGCGGAAACTAGATGCGAAGAGGGCGCCGGACGAAGCCGGCGCCCTCCACCCCCACCCCCATGTGAGGGCGCTAACGAGCCTCCGGTAACCGGTCCTCGTCAGCCAGATCGCTGAACTTGGTGAAGCGGCCTTCGAACTTGAGCCGTTCCTTGCCGGTGCCGCCGTGGCGGTTCTTGGCGACGATGACCTCGGCGAGGCCGTAGGCGCGCGCCATCTTTTCCTGCCACGCGGCCAATTCCGGATCGTCGTCACCAGGCTGCTTCGCGGCCAGGTAATAATCCTCACGATAGATGAAGAGCACGATATCGGCGTCCTGCTCGATCGAGCCCGATTCACGAAGGTCGGAAAGCTGCGGGCGTTTGTCTTCGCGTTGCTCGACGGCACGGCTGAGCTGGGACAGGCCGATGACCGGCAGATCGAGCTCCTTGGCGAGTTGCTTGAGGCCTCGACTGATCTCGGAGATTTCCTGGACGCGGTTGTCGCCGGCGCTGCCCTTGCCCGATCCCTGCAGCAGCTGGAGGTAGTCGACCACGACCAGCCCGATGCCTTTCTGCCGCTTCAGGCGGCGAGCCCGCGCCCGCAGCGCGGCGATGGTCAGGCCTGGTGTGTCGTCGATGTAGAGCGGCAGGCTATGCAGCCGGTCGGCCGTGCGGGCGAAGGACGAAAATTCCTGGCGGCCGATGTTGCCCGTGCGGATCTGCTCGGCAGTGACCTGCGACTGCTCGGACAGGACGCGGGTGACGAGCTGCTCGGCCGACATTTCGAGGCTGAAGATCGCGACCGGAGCACCAGCCGATTTCGCGGGCTCGATGCCGTCCGCCTGGTCCTGAAGAAACCGCTCGGCCGTCGCGAACGCCATGTTGGTGGCGAGCGCCGACTTGCCCATGCCCGGACGGCCGGCGAGGATGATAAGATCGGACCGCTGAAGGCCACCGATACGCGAGTTCATGCCACTGAAGCCGGTGGTAATTCCGGTCAGGCCCCCGCCCCGGTTCAGTGCCGCTTCCGCGCTGCGAATCGAGGCCATCGCGGCTTCGCCGAAGCTCTTCGCCTTGCCCTCGGCGCCGCCTTCTTCGGCGACCTTGTAAAGCTCCGATTCTGCTCGCTCGATCTGGGCGAGCGGGGCGACCTCCTCGCTCGTATCCAGCGCGCCTTCAACCAGGTCGCGGCCGACGCCAATGAGGGCGCGGAGCAACGCCAAATCATAGATTTGAGCGGCGAAATCGCGGGCGCCGATAACCGCCGCGCCCGAGCCAGTGAGTTGGGCGAGGTAGGACGGGCCGCCCACTTCCTTCATCGCCTCGTCGCCGTCGAACATCGGCTTCAGGGTCACAGGATTGGCGACGCGGCCGCCATCGGTCATCCGCAGGATCGACTCGTAAATGCACCCGTGCAGCGGCTCGAAGAAATGATCGGGCCGAAGTTTCAGCTGGACGTCCTCGACCAGGCGGTTGTCGATCATCAGGGCGCCAAGAAGCGCCGCCTCGGCCTCAACGTTCTGGGGCAAGGACTGGGGCGCGGGCTCAGACGCGGACTCGGTGATTCGAACAACTTCGG
>Ga0136846_1217218_pt1 | contig 26078 bp, 28 predicted proteins | sample HopSoiMetagenom2_FD_96841 | JGI IMG/M metagenome (GOLD analysis project Ga0136846, IMG submission 96841) | Grasslands soil microbial communities from Hopland, California, USA - 2 Assembly 2016 (version 4) | ecosystem: Environmental > Terrestrial > Soil > Grasslands | place: USA: Hopland... | reverse complement strand
CTCCGAGACGGCGCCGGACAGAGTGATCACGGCCGGATCGAGATCGGAATAAGCCGGCGCCTTGTCCTTCAACTCGATCACCAAGCGCTCGGCAACCTTCGGCCCGACCCCGGGCGTCTGCCGGATCGCGGCCTTGTCGCCCATGGCGATGGCCGACGCCAGGTCCGTGGGCTTGAACGTGCTGAGCACCGACAGCGCCACCTTGGCGCCGACGCCCTGCACGGTCTGCAGCAATCGGAACCATTCGCGCTCGACGTCAGAGAGAAAGCCGAACAGCCGGATCTGGTCCTCGCGCACATGGGTCTCGATCGACAAGGTCGTGGCCTCGCCCGCCGCCGGTAGCGCCTGCAAGGTGCGCGCCGAGCAGTGCACCAGATAGCCGACGCCGTTGACGTCGAGGACGATGAAATCTTCGCCGTACGAATCGATGACGCCCTTGAGCTTGCCAATCATCGCGCCGCCGCCACCTTGAGCTTCAGCAATGCACTTTGCCGGTGATGCGCATGGGTCACCGCAATGGCCAGCGCATCGGCGGCATCATGTGTCTGCGGGTCGGCCTTGGGCAGCAGCACGCGCAGCATCAGCCTGATCTGTTCCTTCTCGCAGTGACCGGCGCCGACAATGGTCTTCTTCACCAGATTGGGCGCGTATTCGGCGACCGCAATACCCGCGCGTGCCGGAATCAGCATGGCCACACCGCGCGCCTGGCCGAGCTTGAGCGTCGCGTTGGCGTCCTTGTTGACGAAGGTCGCCTCGACCGCCGACTCATCGGGGGCGAACTCCTCGATCACCTTGGCGAGCCCATCGTGAATGGCGACGAGACGCTCGGCGAGCGAGACCTTGTCGCTGGTCGCGACCGAGCCGCAGGCCACGTAGATCAGCCGGTTGCCGTCGACCTCAACCAGACCCCAGCCGGTGCGGCGGAGCCCCGGATCGATGCCGAGGATGCGAATCGGGCGGCCCATTACCTCGTTGATAGACCCGCCCGGCGCCGGCGGCAAAGCGTCTGCAGGGCAGAGTCCCACTCTCCCCAATCGCGTTCGCCACGGTCGGCTGCTAGACAGGAGCGCCGGACCAAATCAGTGATCGATTTTCCCAACAGCGAAACTTTCGCGGCCGCCTTGGCCGAACCGCGGATTTATGCCGCGATCGCCGTTGCTGCCTTGGCCGGCGTGGTGCGGGGGTTCTCCGGCTTCGGCGGAGCGATGATCTACATGCCGCTTGTCGCCGCGATCTACGATCCACGCATTGCCGCCGTCACCATCCTGGTGGTGGATTTCGTGTCGGCCACGCCGTTTGCCATTCCAGAGGTCCGCCGCTGCACCTGGCGCGAGGTCGGGCCGCTGTCGATTGCCATGACAGCCGGACTTCCGATCGGCGTCTGGCTGCTCATCGTGCTCGATCCGATCGTGCTGCGCTGGGGCATCGCCGCCCTGGTGTTGAGCCTCGTACCGATCCTGGCGTCGGGCTGGCGCTACCACGGCGCGCCGCGGCTGCCGATCACCATCGGCGTCGGCGTGTTTTCCGGCATCACGGCCGGTTCGGTCCTGATCGCCGGTCCGCCGGTCATCCTCTATTGGCTAGGCGGCGGCAGCAACGCCAAGACGCTGCGCGCCAATCTGATGGTGTTTTTCATGATCTGCGATCTCCTGCTTATCGGGATCTTTGGCTACGAAGGCCTGTTCGAGGCGCGCCCGCTGGCGCTGTCGTTGCTGCTCGGCATCCCCTATCTGGCCGGCATGGGCGTGGGCGCCTACTTTTTCCACGGTGCGTCGGACCGGCTGTATCGGACCATCGCCTACGCCATCATCACACTCGCCGCACTGGTCAGCCTGCCGATCTTTGATGCGATGATCCGCTAAGAGCGGCGTCCCGATGGTGGGCCGCCATGCGACGACGCGACTCGTCATCGCTCCCATTCATGCACTAGCATCGAAGCGCAATGCCGGGACCACGTTCTGCGAAAAACCGCCGGGCTCTCGTCATCGGCGGCTCGATGTCAGGGCTGTTCAGCGCCGCGTTCCTGCGCCAGGCCGGCTGGGACTGCGACGTCTACGAGCGCTCGAGTGTCGAGCTGGTCGGCCGTGGCGCCGGCATCACCACGCATCCGGAACTGCTGGACGCGCTGGAGAAGAGCGGCGCCGGCACCCGCGACCTCGGCATCGAGGTGCGAAAGCGCATCGCCATCGACCGCCAGGGCCGCATCACCGGCGAGCGGCCGCTTCGGCAAATCCTGACCTCGTGGGACCGCCTGCAACGGCTGCTCCGCGCCACCATTGATCCCGCGCATTATCATCTCGGCTGGGCGTTCGAGCGCGTCGAGCAGAACGGCAGCGGGGTGCGAGTTCATTTCAACGGCGGCCGCGTCGAGAATGCCGATATCCTGATCGGTGGCGACGGCGTCCGCTCCACCGTGCGCGGCCAGGTCGCGCCAGAGCTACAACCGAACTACGCCGGCTATTACATCTGGCGGGGCGCGCCGAACGAATCCGACCTGTCGCCGCAAACGCTGAAGGAGATTTTTCCGTACTTTGTGTTCTATCTGCCGCCGCGCCAGGAGGTCATCACCTATCCGATCGCGGGCTTCAACGACGATCTGCGGCCCGGCCACCGCCGCTATAATTTCATCTGGTATCGCGTCGCCAACGCGGCGCAATTGCGCGAAATGAATGTCGACGAGAACGGCACGCAGCACGAGTTCTCGGTGCCGCCGCCGCTGATCCGCAAAGACCTGATCGCGCAGATGTATGCCGACGCCCGCGAGATCATGCCGCCGGTGATGCTCGATTGCGCGATGACGATGAAGCAGCCGTTCATCACGCCGATCTACGATTTCACCGCGCCGAAAATCGTGTTCGGCCGCGTCGCCATGGTCGGCGATGCGGCCGCCAACGCCCGCCCCCACATGGGCTTCGGCGTGGCGAAGGCCGGCGGCGATGCCGAGGCACTGGCGCGCGCGCTCGGTCATCACGACGACATCGACACGGCTCTGAAAGCCTACAATGCCGAGCGCCAGCCGATCGGCAACACCATTGTGATGCACAGCCGCAAGCTCGGCACGCATATGGGCGTCGACCTCAAGACCGAGGAAGACCGCCGCATGCACGCGCTTCTGCAGAATGACGGCGCGATGATGGACTGGATCGCGGTACCGAATTTCCTGGACGCCTACAAATGAGCGAGCTGCCGAAACCCGATTACGCACGCAACATGCGCCTTATCAGCCACTCCAATCAGGGCGGACGGCCGGACGGCGTGCAGGTCATGGTCCACCGCGGCCATGCCTATGTCGGCCACATGTTCTCCAAAGGCTTTTCAATCATCGACGTGCGCGATCCAAAAAATCCGCGCCCGGCGAACTTTCTCGCCGCGCCGCCCGGCACCTGGAACATTCATCTGCAAACCCACGACGACCTTCTCCTCGTCATCAACGCCAAGGATATGTTCGCCGCCGCCGAGTTCGCCGACGAAAAGGCCTACTACAAAGGCCAGCTCGGCACGGTCGTCGGCACCGCGGCGATCAAGACGGCAACCGCGCGCGACTGGACCGCGGGGCTCGCGGTCTACGACATTTCCAAACCCACGGAACCGCGCCGGATCGGCTTCATGCCGGTCGAAGGCGGCGGGATTCATCGGGTCTGGTACACCGGCGGGCGCTGGGCCTATGCCTCGGCGCTGATCGACGGCTTCACCGACTACATCTTCATCACCATCGACATGAGTGACCCGGCGAAACCCCGCGAGGCCGGCCGCTACTGGATTCCCGGCATGAACCAGGCGGCGGGAGAGACGCCGGACTGGCCGGGCACCAGCCGCTTCGGCCTGCACCACGCCATCATCGACGGCGACACCGCCTATGCGGCCTGGCGCGACGCCGGCATGGTGGTGATCGACGTCGCCGACCGCGCCAAGCCGAAACTGATTTCGCACCGCGACGGCGCGCCGCCGTTCGGCGGCGGCACGCACAATTGTCTGCCGCTGCCCGACCGCGACCTGCTCGTCGTGCTCGACGAGGCCGTGCTCGACCACCAGGAGGACGGGGTTAAGCACATTTGGATGTTCGACAACCGCGACAAATCCAATCCGGTCGGCATCGCGACGTTTCCGCAGCCCGCCGAGGCCGACTACAAGAGCAAGGGCGGCCATTTCGGCCCGCACAACATCCACGAGAACCGGCCGGGCACGTTCGTCAGCTCTGAGACGATCTTTGCGACCTATCAGAATGCCGGCATTCGCGTGTTCGACATCCGCAGCCAGCATGCGCCGGTCGAAGTCGGCGCCTGGGTGCCGCCGGCGCCGGCACGCATGGCAGATCATCGCCCGAACCGTGCACGCGTCATCCAGTCTGCCGACGTGTTCGTCGACGCGCCGGGACTGATTTACTCGACCGATTACAATGCGGGGCTGTTCATCCTCGAATACTCGGGATGATGCTCACGCCGTCATCTTGGCGACGACAGCATCCGACATTTCGAAATTGGCATAGACGTTTTGCACGTCGTCGTTCTCGTTGAGCGTCTCGAGGAGGCCGATCATCTGCTCGCCCTTCTCGTCGTCGATGGCGACGGTGTTCTTCGGCTTCCAGATCATCGCGGCCTTGCGCGGCTCGCCGAACTTGCCTTCCAGGACCTTGGCGACGTCGCGGAGCGAATCCACCGTGGCGTAGATCTCATGGCCGCCCTCGCCCGACACCACGTCCTCGGCGCCGGCATCGATCGCGGCCTCCAGGATCTGGTCGGCGCTGGCAACCTTGGCGTCGAACTCGACCACGCCGACGTGATCAAACATGAACGACACCGCGCCGGTTTCGGCGAGGTTGCCGCCGGCTTTGGTAAAACTCGCGCGCACATCGCCGGCGGTGCGGTTCTTGTTGTCGGTCAGCACCTCGACGATGACGGCGACGCCGCCCGGTCCGTAACCCTCGTAGCGCATTTCGTCGTAGTGCTCGGCGTCGCCGCCCTGCGACTTTCGGATCGCCCGCTCGATGACGTCCTTGGTCATGTTCTCGGCGCGTGCCGCGAGGATCGCCGCACGGAGCCGCGGGTTGAACGCCGGGTCGGGCTGGCCGAGCTTCGCAGCGGTGGTGATTTCGCGGGCGAGCTTGCCGAACAGCTTGGAGCGCGCCTTATCCTGGCGCCCCTTGCGGTGCATGATGTTCTTGAACTGCGAATGGCCGGCCATAACCCGCTCTGCGATGCTCGATTTAGCGCGTTATAAAACGCGGGCGCGATGGAAGTCACTAGGGCGAAAATTCACGGCGGGGTGCATTCGGAGACCCATTGGGCATCGAGCATGTTCAGCGAATTGGCGACCTGCTGCCCGGCCATCACCGCCGTGTTCCGGATCCTCGCGCTGTAATGGCGTGGGGCGTCGAAGTGGAATTCCCCGATGAGCTCCATGTCGAGCTGACCCTTACACACCAGCTTCCACGATAGCTTACCGTCGACAAAGCTGCGTTCGAGCGGCGCGCATTCCGAGTTCACGGTGTTCGCGACCGGTGAAAATGTCTTGGCAAGGTCGCGTGTTTCTTCCGCCGTCAGACATTTTCCGGACTCGCGCGGCGGACTCACCACGCCGCCGGTCTCGACCCGGGTGGTGATCTTCCAGAGCCCGGGCTCGATGCCGTCGGCGAATGCCATCGACGTCCAGAACGCAAGAACGGCGGCGGTGAGGGCAACGCGAGTGCACATGAGCATTTTCCTTAAGCCCAGAATGTAGGCCTGGTCTCTTCCAGCACGCCGCCGAGCCGCACCGGACCGACCTTGGTGGCAAGCCCGGTCGCGTCGTCGGTCTCAACCGCCAGCGCGGACAACGTTGCCGGACCGTTGGCGGCCTCGAACTTGCTGGTCGAGATGCGGCGCAGGAAGCGGCCGAGCGGCTCATCTTTGTCCATGCCGATCACCGACTGATAGTCGCCGGTCATGCCGACGTCGGACATGAACGCGGTGCCGGCCGGTAGGATACGATGATCGGCGGTCGGCGCGTGGGTGTGGGTGCCGATCACCAAGCTGGCGCGACCGTCGCAGAGATAGCCCATCGATTGCTTCTCGCTGGTCGCCTCGCAATGCATATCAACGATGATGGCATCGGCGCCGCTTTTCAGCGGACAGGCGGCAAGCTCTCGGTCGATCGCGGTGAACGGATCGTCGAGCGGCTCCATGAAGATGCGGCCCATGGCATTGATGACAAGAGCCTTGGCGCCGTTCTTGGTGTCGATCATGGCGGCGCCGCGTCCCGGGGTGCCGGGCGGAAAGTTGATCGGACGAATGAGCCGCGGCGCGCGCTCGATGAACACCAGCGCCTCGCGCTGGTCCCAGGCGTGATTGCCTAGCGTGATGGCGTCGGCGCCGGCGTCGATGAAATCATTGTAGATCGACTCGGTGATGCCAAATCCGCCGGCGGCGTTCTCGCCGTTGACCACGACGAGATCGAGGCGCCATTCGGCGATCAGCTTCGGCATGTGGTTGAGCAGGATGGTGCGCCCGCTACGCCCGACAATGTCGCCGATGAATAGGATTCGCATATCTCGCCTTGGGGAAGGTCACGCCTTGCGGAAGTCGATCACGTCACGTTCGGTTAGCACAAGATCGAGCCGGGCGTCGCGGCGCGTGGCCGGCACCTCGGGAGCCTCCTGGGCAGCATAGGCGATGCCGACGGCGACGACGGGCTTCAGCGAGCGCAGCCGGTTGATGGTCATGTCGTAGTAGCCGGCGCCATAGCCGATGCGGTGGCCGCGGCGGTCGAAGGCGGCGAGCGGCACGATCAGGATATCGGGGTCGACCTCCGGCGCATCGTCCTTCGGCTCGCGGATGCCCCAGACGCCCTCGTTCAACGCCTGACCGAACGCGTAGGAGCGCATGATCAGCGGCTTGCCACGGCCGGCCACCACCGGCAGCGCGAGCTTTGCACCAGCTTCGGCGAGCCTGCGCATCAGCGGCAGCGGATTGATCTCGGTCTTGAGCGGCGAGAAGCCCGACACGATGACGCCGGGCTTGATCCGAATCGGGAACGGCCGCACCGCGATCGCTTCGGCCGCAGCTTGCCGCTCGGCGGCGGGCAGCGCGTCGCGCCGCGCGAACGCGGTCTTGCGCAGCTCAATTTTGCGATCATCGATGGGAAGGGTGGTCATCAACCGGGCCGAAATCCATTCCCCGACGGAAAGAAGAAAGTGCGGAGCCGCATAGGCCGTCGGAGCGTGATCCCGGGAACCTACATAAGTAGGTGGGCGCCATATGTCCGGAACCAGGGCCCCGGCCAGGGACAGCTCCCTTCGAGATCGTAAGGCCCCGGGGAATGTGTCTCTGACGCACCCCGCAGCCCCGCCCGGCCAATGTAATGCGGAAGCGCGCCTCCTGCCAGCCATACCGGGAACTACCGTGAATTATCCTTGTGCGACGCTGCCGCTCGACGCCGCGCCGCTCTGGCTCAGCTTCCTGGCCATGCCTTCGATTCGCTCGGCCGCCGCCGTGAAGGCCGCAACGATGGCCGCCTGGGTTGCCTGGTTCCGTTCGGCCGCCGCATCGCCGACGTCCTGCAACGCGGCGTGATCCGCCTCGAGGCGCTTCAGCTTCTTGCCGGTCTCGGCCAACTCATCGGCAACCATCAGCGCCGCCATGACTGTGAGCCGTGCGTCGCCGATCTCGCCGAACTGGCCGCGCAGCGCGACGATGCGATCGTCGAGGTCCTTGGCGAGTTGTTGAAGATGACCCTCCTGGCCATCCTCGCAGGCCATGCGGAACTGGCGGCCGTTGATGGTGACGTTCACCTGCGACACAGCTTCCTCGTTTAGTCCTGAGACTCAAGAACCAAGCGGATGTTCTCCATCGCGGCATCCAATCGTGCCGCGATGTCACGGTTCGCGGTTTCGAGCTTGCGCGCCTTCGCGGTCTGGGCATCGAGGTCGGCGGCGAGCTTGGAGCGGTCGGCGTCGAGCGCGTGAACCTGCTCGATCAGCAGCGTCCGGCTGTGGTCGATTTCGATTCTGCGGTCGACCGCAGCGTCGAGCATATCCAGCGCCTGGGTGAAGCGCCGGGTCGCGGAATCGATCGCGGTTTGATCGGACATCGCTAAACCTTTGTTGCGTGGCAAGCCACGCTGCGGACGCGATGGAAAAACGTTGAATCCGCAACCAATTAGAAGGGAAACTTTAGGTGCTGTGCCACCTTGGCGTCAACGCTGCGAATGGGCGTTATCCCTGGGTTTTCGCGAGGCTGTGCATGGCGGGGGTTCGCCCGCGGCGGCGCGTTGGACTCAGGGGCCCCGCGTGCTATCCACCGACCCATCCGGACAGGTCTCCATGAACACAAAAACTTCGACTGCCGCTGCCGCGCCATCCACGCGTCACGGTGATGAGGTGGCCATGAATCGCGCGCACCACGACCGCATGACCAACGCGATCCGCGCGCTCGCGATGGACGCGGTGGAAACCGCCAAGTCGGGCCACCCCGGCTTGCCGATGGGCGCGGCCGACATCGCCACGGTGCTGTTCACGCAAGTGCTGAAGTTCGATCCGACCGATCCGAAGTGGCCCGACCGCGACCGCTTCGTGCTCTCGGCCGGCCACGGCTCGATGCTGATCTATGCGCTTCTGCACCTGCTCGGCTACGAGTCGGTTTCGCTTGATCAGATCAAGAAGTTCCGCCAGCTCGGCTCGATGACGCCCGGCCATCCGGAGAACTTCATCACACCCGGCATCGAGACCACCACCGGCCCGCTAGGCCAGGGTCTCGCCAATGCGGTCGGCATGGCGATCGCGGAACGGCATCTCGCCGCCGAATACGGCGAAGACATCGTCAATCATTCGACCTATGTGCTGGCCTCCGACGGCGACCTGATGGAAGGCATCAGCCAGGAGGCGATTGCGCTCGCCGGCCATCTGAAGCTCCACAAGCTGATCGTGCTGTTCGACGACAACGGCATCTCCATCGACGGGCCGCTGTCCCTCGCGGACTCGGTCGATCAGGTGAAGCGCTTTGAAGCCGCCGGCTGGAACGCGGCGCGGGTCGACGGTCACGATCCGCAGGCAATTGCGACAGCGATCGGGAAGGCGAGGTCATCCGACAAGCCGACCATGATCGCCTGCAAGACCACGATCGGCTACGGCGCGCCGACCAAGGCCGGCAAGTCGAGCTCCCACGGCTCGCCGCTCGGCGCCGACGAGATCAAGGGCGCGCGGGAAAGGCTCGGCTGGACCGATGCGCCGTTCCAAATCCCCGCCGAGGTGCTGACGCAATGGCGCACGGCCGGCCAGCGCTCGAAGGCTGCGCGCGCGGCCTGGGACAAGCGCGTCGCGGCGTTGCCCGCCGACAGGCGCACCGAGTTCGAGCGGCGGATGCGCGGCGACCTGCCGGGCGCACTCAACGCGGCGGTCCGCTCCGTGAAGGAAAGCCTGCACAAGGAGCCCAAGGAGATCGCGACCCGTACCGCCTGCGAGTTCGCGCTGGAGAGCATCATCCCGGCGGTGCCGGAGATGATCGGCGGCTCGGCCGACCTCACCGGCTCCAATAACACCCGCACCAAATCGATGAAGGCGATGTCGGCTTCCGACTATTCCGGCCGCTTCATTCATTACGGCATCCGCGAGCACGGCATGGCCGCCGCCATGAACGGCATGACGCTACACGGCGGCATCATCCCCTACTCCGGCACGTTCCTGGTGTTCTCCGATTACTGCCGGCCGTCGATCCGGCTCGCCGCGCTGATGGGCGAACGCGTCATCCACGTCATGACGCACGATTCCATCGGCCTCGGCGAAGACGGCCCGACCCATCAGCCGGTCGAACATCTGGCGGCGCTCCGCGCCATCCCAAACCTCAACGTGTTCCGGCCGTGCGATGCGGTCGAGACGGTCGAGTGCTGGCAGCTCGCGCTGGAAGGCCGCGACACGCCGAGCGTGATGGCGCTGACGCGACAGAACCTGCCGCAGCTCCGCCGCACGCTGGATGAGCGCAACAAATGCGTCACCGGCGCCTACGAAATTTCGCCGGCGCAGGGCAAAGCGCAGGTTTCGATTTTCGCCACCGGCTCGGAGGTCTCCATTGCGGTGGAAGCGCAGAAGCTATTGGCGGCCCAGGGCGTGCCGGCCCGCGTTGTGTCGGTGCCGTGCTTCGAGCTGTTCATGGCGCAATCGGACGAGGCCCGCCGCGCCGTGATCGGCGACGCCCTGGCGAAGGTCGGCGTCGAAGCCGCGGTCCGCATGGGCTGGGACGCCATCATCGGCTCCGACGGCAGCTTCGTCGGCATGACCGGCTTCGGCGCCAGCGGCCCTTATAAAGAACTCTATAAGCACTTCGGCATTACCGCCGAGAAGGTCGCCGAAGCCGCGTTGAGCAAGCTGGGCAAAAGGTGATAACAACTCGCCGAGCCTAAGGGTTTCTTCGTCATGGCCGGGGCCATCAGGCGCACAGCGCGGTCTTGGCACCTTAAGTTCCGGCCATTCGCATCTTATCTAAGGCTGCGAATGCCCTGCCGGGCGTGACCACATCGCAAGTGGGAGCGAAAATGATCCGGGTTGCCATCAATGGATTTGGCCGCATCGGCCGTAACGTGTTGCGCGCCATCGCCGAGTCCGGCCGCAACGACATCGAAGTGGTCGGCATCAACGATCTCGGCCCGGTCGAGACCAATGCGCACCTCCTGCGCTTCGACTCGGTGCACGGCCGCTTCCCCGGCACGGTGACGGTCAAGGGCGACACCATCAGCATCGGCAATGGCGCCATGAAGGTCAGCGCCGAGAAGGACCCCTCGAAGCTGCCGTGGAAGGACCTCGGCGTCGACATCGCGCTCGAATGCACCGGCATCTTCACCGCCAAGGACAAGGCCTCGGCGCATCTGACCGCAGGGGCCAAGCGCGTGCTGGTGTCGGCGCCGGCCGACGGCGCCGACCTCACCGTGGTCTACGGCGTCAACCACGACAAGCTGACCAAGGATCACAAGGTCGTCTCCAACGCCTCGTGCACCACCAACTGCCTTGCCCCGGTCGCCAAGGTCCTGAACGACGCCGTCGGCATCGACAAGGGCTTCATGACGACGATCCATTCCTACACCGGCGACCAGCCGACGCTCGACACCATGCACAAGGATCTCTATCGCGCCCGCGCCGCGGCGCTGAACATGATTCCGACCTCGACCGGCGCCGCGAAAGCGGTCGGCCTTGTGCTGCCGGAGCTCAATGGCAAGCTCGACGGCGTGTCGATCCGCGTGCCGACACCGAACGTCTCGGTGATCGACTTCAAGTTCGTAGCGAAAAAGGCCACCAGCAAGGACGAGATCAACGGCGCCATCAAGCGCGCCGCCGAGCAGCAGCTCAAGAACATCCTCGGCTACACCAATGAGCCGAACGTGTCGGGCGACTTCAACCACGACCCGCACTCCTCGGTGTTCCACATGGACCAGACCAAGGTCATGGACGGCACTTTCGTCCGGGTGATGTCCTGGTACGACAACGAGTGGGGCTTCTCGAACCGCATGGCCGACACCGCCGTGGCGATGGGCAAGCTGATCTGACCGCACGCGAGGCGAGCCATCACAGTCAGGCAGCCGGCGTGCGGCCTGACCGGGTTTGCGTAACGCGTTGATGAGTTGTCCACATGCCGAACTTTCGTACCCTTGATCAGGCCGACGTGAAGGGCAAACGAGTCCTGCTCCGCGTCGATTTCAACGTTCCGACCGAGAACGGCACGGTCACCGATGCGACCCGCATCGAGCGCGTCGCGCCGACCATTACCGAAATTGCGGACAAGGGCGGCAAGGTGATCCTGCTCGCCCACTTCGGGCGTCCGAAGGGACCGGACCCGAAGGAGTCGCTGAAACCGATCGCCGCCGCGGTGGCGCAGGTGGTGAAGCGAGATGTCGCGTTTGCCGAGGATTGCATTGGCGACAAGGCCGCGGCCGCGGTCGCGGCGCTGCAGCCCGGCGACATTCTGCTCCTGGAGAACACCCGCTTCCATAAGGGCGAGGAAAAGAACGACCCGGAGTTCGTCGCGGAACTCGCCAAGCTCGGCGATCTTTGGGTCAACGACGCCTTCTCGGCGGCGCACCGGGCGCACGCCTCGACCGAAGGGCTTGGCCACAAGCTTCCCGCCTACGCCGGCCGCACCATGCAGGCCGAACTGGAGGCGCTGTCGAAGGCGCTGGAGACACCGAAGAAGCCGGTGGTCGCCATCGTCGGTGGCGCCAAGGTCTCGACCAAGCTCGAGCTCCTGGAAAACCTCATCGGCAAGGTGGAGGCGCTGGTGATCGGCGGCGCCATGGCCAACACCTTCCTCCACGCCCAGGGCCTCAAGGTCGGCAAATCGCTGGTCGAGAAGGATATGGCGGACACCGCGCGCCGCATCATGGCCAAGGCCGAGGCCGGAAGCTGCGCCATCATCCTGCCGGTCGATGCCATCGTTGCCTTCCATTTCGCGGCCAACACACCGTCCCACGCCTATGGCGTCGATACGATCCCGGCAGAAGGCATGATGCTCGACGTCGGCGGGCAGTCGATCGAACGCATCAAGGGCGTCATCGACGAGGCCGCCACCCTGGTCTGGAACGGGCCGTTCGGGGCCTTCGAACTGCATCCATTCGAAAAGGCCACGGTCGAGATCGCCAAATATGCGGCAGCGCGCACCAAGAGCGGCAAGCTCGTGTCGGTCGCCGGCGGCGGCGATACGGTTTCCGCCCTCAATATGGCGGGCGTCGTGGAACAATTCACATATGTGTCCACAGCCGGCGGCGCCTTCCTGGAATGGATGGAGGGCAAACCGTTGCCAGGGGTCGAGGTTTTGAGGCAAAAGTGACGCCGAACAGCGTTACTCCCGGCCCGGCCGGAGGCGCCAGAATTTCATATACGGGAGAGGGCGAATGAATCTCGCAGACCTCAACAAAGTCGCCGAAGCCATGACTGCGCCCGGCAAGGGCATCCTCGCCGCCGACGAGTCCACCGGCACCATCAAGAAGCGCTTCGATGCCATCAACACCGAATGTACCGAGGACAGTCGCCGCGACTATCGCGAGATGATGTTCCGCTCCGCCGAAGGCATGAAGCACATCTCGGGCGTGATCCTGTATGACGAGACGATCTGGCAGAAAGCGAAGGACGGCACGCCGCTGGTCGACATCATTAAGAAAGCCGGCTCGATTCCCGGCATCAAGGTCGACGAGGGCACCAAGCCGCTTCCCGGCTGCCCGAACGAGCTCATCACCATCGGCCTCGACAAGCTCGCCGACCGGCTGACGAAGTACTACGAGCAGGGCGCGCGCTTTGCCAAATGGCGCGCCGTGATCGATATCGGCGCAGGTATCCCGACCGCGACTGCGATCCATACCAACACCCATGCGCTCGCCCGCTACGCCGCGCTCTGCCAAGTCGCGCAGATCGTGCCGATCGTCGAGCCGGAGGTGCTGATGGACGGCGACCACGACATCGACCGCTGCGTCGAGGTCACGACCGCCGTGCTCAAGGCGCAGTTCGAGGAGCTTTACTGCCAGCGCGTCGCGCTCGAAGGCATCGTGCTCAAGCCGAACATGGCGATCTCCGGAAAGAAGAACGGCAAGCGCGCCGGTGTCGAAGAGGTCGCCGAGAAGACCGTCCGGATGCTGAAGAACTGCGTGCCGGGCGCGGTGCCGGGCATCGCGTTCCTGTCGGGCGGCCAGTCCGACGAGGAAGCGACCGCACATCTCGACACGATGAACAGGATCGGCAACCTGCCGTGGAACCTCACGTTCTCCTACGGCCGCGCGCTGCAAGCGGCGCCGCAGAAGGCGTGGTCGGGCAAGTCGGAAAACTACGCCGCTGGCCAGCGCGCCTTCGCGCATCGCGCGTACATGAACAGCCTCGCCTCGCTCGGCCAGTGGAAGCAGGATTTGGAGAAGAAGGCGGCCTGACGCCGGCTTGCTGGCGCCACGAGGAACGGCCTAGGCTCCCGGCGGTCATCGATCGCCGGGAGTTTTCATGTCAAGCATCCTGAAGCGGGCTCCGCTCGCGCTTGTCTTGGTAACTGGCTTGGCCACACCGGCGTTGCATGCGCCGGCGCGCGCCGAAACCTTCCCCACCCGGTCCATCACCATCATGCCGCTGCTCGCGGCCGGTACCGGCCTCGACGTCACCGTGCGGCTCTATGCCGAGCAGCTGTCACAGGCGTTCGGCAAGCCGATCGTGGTCGAGAACAAGCCGGGCGGCGCCGGCCTCGCCGGTGTCGCGGCGCTGAAGGCCGCGCCTGCCGACGGCTACAACATGATCGTCGCGACCAGCGCGGTGATGGCGATCCGCCCGACATTGCTCAAGACCGTGCCTTACGATCCGCTGAAGGATTTCGTGCCGATCGCGCTCTATGTGAAGTCGCCGTTCATCCTGGTGGTCAATCCGACACTGCCGATCCACTCGGTCCCGGAGCTGATCAAATACGTCAAGGAACGGTCCGGCCAACTCAGCTATTCGTCGTCCGGCGTCGGTGGCGCACCGCATCTCTCCGCCGAATACATGAAGCAGCGCTTTGAGATCGATCTCGCCCATGTGCCGTACCGCAACAGCCCGCAGTCGATCGCCGACGTCGCCGCCGGCCACGTCGCGATGGCCTTCGCCGAGGCGGGCGCGTCGCTGCCACTCATCCGCGACGGCAAGCTTCGCGCGCTCGCGGTGACGTCGTCGACGCGGCTGCCGACGGTGCCGGAGCTGCCGCCGTTCGGCGAAGCGGTCGGCGCTTCCGACTTCGAGGCAGTATCCTGGCACGTGCTGCTGGCGCCGGCCGGCACGCCGCAGGATGTGGTCGACAAGCTGCACGGCGAGATGAAGCGCATCATGGAAGCCCCCGACATGAAGAAGAAGGTCGCCGACATCGGGCTCATCCCGCTCGATATCGCCTCGGTCGAGCAGAGCCGCGCCTACATCAAGGCGGAGGGCGAAAAGTGGGGCACTCTGGTCCGCAAGCTCGGACTGGAAGCGTCGCAATGAGACGTTGACGGCGGGATCGAATCGCCCCCAATCCGCCCTATTGGGAACGCATCGGAACACCATGGCCAAGCCGCAATCGGTCCACGATAGGCGAGATGATAAACGCCCCGCGCCGCGGCTCTGTCTTGTCACGCCTGTCATCGAGGACGGCGCCGCGTTTTCTGGCAAGCTTCGTGACGCAATCGCCGCTGCGGATATCGCCGCCGTGCTGCTGCGGCTCAAACCCGCGGGCGAACGTGACCTGATCAACCGCATCAAGCTTCTGGCTCCCCTGGTGCAGGAGAAGGATATCGCGCTGCTGCTCGACGGATGGCCGGAGTTTGTCGCGCGCGCCGGCGCCGACGGCGCCCACCTGACCGGGATCGAGGCGTTCATGGCTGCGGTCGACAGCTTGAAGCCGGCCAAGATCGCCGGCTGCGGCGGCATGAACAGTCGCGACGACATGATGGCCGCGGGCGAACGTGGCGCAGATTACGTGATGATCGGACAGCCCGCCGCCGGGCAACGCCGGCCGCCGTTTGACGCAATCGTCGAACGGATCGAATGGTGGGCGCAGTTGTTCACCGTGCCCTGCGTGGGATTTGCCGCGAGCCTTACGGAAGTGGGTCCGCTGTCGGCCGCGGGTGCCGATTTCGTCGCGATCGGCGATGCCGTCTGGGACGACCCGCGCGATGCGCTCACAGCCCTTGTCGAGGCATCACGCCTGCTGACACCGGAGCCGGTGTAATGAACGCCACGCACCGCATCCTCGCCACGATGATCGGCGCGTTGCTCGCGACCCCGGTTGCAGCCCAACCTGCCATCGCCGCCAACGAACCGGATATTGCCTACGCTGAATACCAGCGCGGTCGTTATGTCGGCGCCTTCAAGGAGGCGATGCGGCGGGTCGAGGAGAAAAACGATCCCAAGTCGATGACCTTGCTGGGCGAGCTTTACGCCGACGGCCTCGGCGTTCCGAACGACGATAAGAAGGCCGCGGAGTGGTACAAGCTCGCCGCCGCGCGCGGCGATCGCGAGGCGATGTTCGCGCTGTCGATGTTCAAGATGACCGGACGCGGCGGCCCCGCCGATCGCCCGGAGGCGGTGCGACTGCTGACCGAGGCAGCCAAGCTCGGTCACGTCATCGGCGCCTATGACCTCGCTCTTCTCTATCTCGAAGGCCAGCTCGTTCCGCGGGATATCAACCGCGCAGTCGAACTGATGCGCCAATCCGCCGACGCCGGCAATCCGCAGGCGCAATACGCGCTGGCCACGTTCTACAAGGACGGCCGCGGCGTGAAGAAGGACCTGGAAGAGGCCGCCCGTCTGCTCGGCGCTGCGGCGCGCGCCGGTCACACCGATGCCGAGGTCGAGTACGGCATCGCCCTGTTCAACGGCACCGGTATCGTCAAGAACGAGGCTGCCGCGGCCGAATATTTCCTCAAGGCGGCAAAGAAGGGCAGTGCGCCCGGCCAGACCAGGCTGGCTTTGATGTACGCGACCGGTCGCGGCATCAAAGCCGACCCGGTCGAGGCGGTCCGCTGGCATCTGATCGCCAGAGCCGGTGGCGACAATGACCCAAACCTCGACGACCTCATGCGCAGTATGAAGCCCGCGGATCGAGCCATGGGCGAAAACAAGGCGAAGCCGTGGATCGCGCGCATGAACCCGATCGGTCCGACCCCGTTCCCGACGGCGCCAGCCCGGCAGACCCAATCGCAGCCGATCAAGCCTTGACGGACGTTCCGGCGTCGGGGCATCTGCGGGCATGGCGAAGATCAGCGGCAGCGATATCCGGCCCGGCATGGTGATCGAGCACGACGGCTCGCTCTGGGCCGCGGTCAAGACCGGCGCGGTGAAGCCGGGCAAGGGCCCGGCCTACAACCAGGTCGAGCTCAAGAACATCCTCGACGGGCGCAAGCTCAACCAACGCTTCGGCAGCAGCGACCGGGTCGAGGAAACCGCGGTCGAGCGCCGGCAATTCCAGTTCCTGTACAAGCAGGGCGAACAGCTCGTGTTCATGGACGCCGCGAGCTACGAGCAAATCGAGCTCGGCGAAGACTTCGTCGGCGACCGCTCGACCTTCCTGCAGGACGGCATGATGGTGCAGGTCCAGTTGCACGGCGACCGGCCGATCGGCATCAAGCTGCCGGAGACCGTGGTGCTCGAAGTGGTCGAGGCCGACGCCCACATCAAGGGCCAGACCGCGACCTCGTCCTACAAATCCGCAAAGCTCGAGAACGGTCTTCGCGTGCTGGTGCCGCCGTTCATTTCCACCGGCGAGAAGATCGTGGTCTCGACCGACGAGGTCGCCTACGTGAAGCGGGCGGAGTAATGCAGCACTCCGCCTTGCTCAACGTGATGATCGCCGCGGCGCGCAAGGCCGCGCGGACGCTGAAGCGCGACTTCGGCGAGGTCGAGAACCTCCAAGTGTCGCTCAAGGGCCCTGGCAATTTCGTCACCGCCGCCGATCGCAAGGCCGAGGAAACGCTCAAGGCCGAGCTCGCCAAGGCGCGGCCGGGCTACGGCTTCCTCGGCGAGGAAAGCGGCAGCCACGCCGGCACCGACACCACCCACACCTGGATCGTCGATCCGCTCGACGGCACCACCAATTTCTTGCACGGCATCCCGCAGTTCGCCATTTCGATCGGGCTGGAACGCTCCGGAACTATCGTCGCCGGCGTGATCTACAATCCGATCACTGACGAGCTGTTCGTAGCCGAGCGCGGCAAGGGCGCCTTCCTGAACGACAAGCGGCTTCGCGTCGCAGCGCGCAAGCGCCTCGCCGACTCGGTGATCGCCTGCGGCCTGCCGCACCTCGGCCGCGGTGACCTGGATCTCGGGCTGCGCGAACTGAGCGCCGTACAGGACAAGGTCGCGGGACTGCGGCGGTTCGGCGCGGCGGCGCTCGACATGGCCTTCGTCGCGGCCGGACGGCTTGACGGCTATTGGGAACGGAATATCTCGCCGTGGGATATCGCGGCCGGCATCATCATCCTCCGCGAAGCCGGTGGCTTCGTGACCGACATCGATGGCGCCGACGCCATGTTCACCAAGAAGCATGTCGTTGCCGGCAACGAGACGATACAACGCGAATTGCAGAGATTGCTGAAAGCCGCGGGTTAGAGCATCGCGAATCGGAACCGGCACGGAGCGGACCAATTCGGCGGCATCTGCGTTGAATCTGCAATAACCTGAGTTACATTCGCTGGGCCCGTGCCATAATGCACAGGCTTCGGCGACAAAAGAGGCCGGAGATTGGCGCAAAAGCTATTGGCGCAAAAGCACATGGCGCGTGAACTCGATCCCTTCAAGGTTTCCTCGCCCCGCATCTTTCTGGTGCGGATGATGGTCTTTCTGATCCTGTGCGGCCTGATCGTCGTTGCCATCCACCCGCAGATTCTCATCGCTTTCAAGGCCAACCCGCCGCTCAACGCGCTGATCATCGGCGTTCTCGTGATCGGCATTCTGCTGGCGTTCCGTCAGGTGATCCGGCTGTTCCGGGAGATCGCCTGGGTCAACGGCTTCCGCCTCGCCGACCCCGGCATCTCGATCGAACGGCCGCCGGTTCTGCTGGCGCCGATGGCCGCGATCCTCGGCGACCGCGTCGGCCGCATGTCGATGTCGTCCCAGATGATGCGCACCATTCTCGACTCGGTCGCCATCCGGCTCGACGAGGCGCGCGAAATCTCCCGCTACATGACCGGGCTGCTGATCTTTCTCGGCCTGCTCGGCACGTTCTGGGGACTGATCGAGACCGTCGGCTCCGTTGGCGCCGTGATCAACAATCTCAAGGTCGGCGGCGACGCCAACGCGACGTTCGATTCGCTGCGGGAAGGCCTCGCCGCTCCGCTCAGCGGCATGGGCATTTCGTTTTCATCGTCGCTGTTCGGCCTCGCCGGCTCGCTGGTCCTTGGCTTCCTCGACCTGCAGATGAGCCAGGCGCAGAACCGCTTCCACACCGAGCTCGAAGACTGGCTCGCCACCACCGTGCATGACCTCAGCGGCGTTGGCGATGGCGAAGGCGGACTGGTCGGCAGCAGCAGCGCCGATATGCGGGCCACCATCGACCGGCTGCGTGAGGCCATCGCGAGCGGCGGCTCAAACAAGGCCGCGACCAATGCGATGGCAAACCTCGCCGAGGCCATCCAGGGCCTGGTCCATCACATGCGAACCGAACAGCAGATGATCCGCGACTGGGTCGATTCCCAGGCCGAGCAACACCGTGAAGTTCGCCGCCTGCTCGAGATTCTGGCTCGCGAGCGAGTCGACAAGTAGCGAAGCGGGCGACACAACGAGTGGAATGACATGGCTCTATCACGTGCCCGTCGCGATCGCGGCGTCGATTACTGGCCCGGATTCGTCGACGCGCTGTCGACGCTGATCCTCGGCATCATCTTCCTGCTCACGGTATTCGTGGTCGTGCAATTCGTGCTGTCGCAGGAGGTCACCGGCAAGGACACCGCGCTGGCGCGGCTGTCGGCGCGTATTTCGCAACTCACCGACCTCTTGGGGCTCGAGCAGACCAACAAGGTGTCGCTCGAAGACCAGATCGCACAGCTGCGCGCCAATCTCGCCACCAGCGACATCGAACGCGACCGCTATAAGGGGCTCTACGAGGGCCTGAGCGGCGGCAACGCGGCCGCCCAGGGGCAAGTCTCGGAGCTGAGCGGCAAGCTCGACGCCGAGAAGCAGGTTTCGCTCCGGGCGCTAGCGCAAGTCGAGGTGCTCAACCAGCAGATCGCGGCGCTGCGCCGCCAGCTCGGTGCGCTGGAACAGGCGCTCGATGTGTCCGAGAAGAAGGACAAGGATGCGCAGTCCCGCCTCGCCGACCTCGGCCAGCGTCTGAACGTGGCGTTGGCCCAGCGGGTGCAGGAATTGTCGCGGTTCCGCTCTGACTTCTTCGGACGGCTGCGCGATATTCTCGGCAACCGTCCGGACATCCGCATCGTCGGCGACCGATTCGTGCTGCAATCGGAGGTGTTCTTCGACGTTGGGCAATCGGTGCTCAAGCCGGAAGGCCGTACCGAGCTCGACAAGATCGCAGCGGTCTTGCTCGACGTCACCCAGAAAATCCCTCAGGACATCGCCTGGGTGCTTCGCGTCGACGGCCATACCGACGTCCGCCCGATCGGCGGCAACCGCACCAACTGGGATCTGTCGGCGGCCCGAGCCATCGCGGTGGTGCAATATCTGATCAGCAAGGGCCTGCCGCCCCAGCGTCTGGTCGCCGCCGGCTTCGGCGAATTCCAGCCGATTGATACTGGCACAACCGAAGAAGCCTACAGCCGCAATCGCCGCATCGAGCTGAAGCTGACCGAGCGGTGAGCAATTCGGCCCTCAAGGTTCGGCCCTATGTCGCCGCCGACGAGGATGCGGCGATCGAGCTGTGGCGGCGCTCCTGGCAAGACGCCTATCCGGACATCGACTTCGGCGCGCGCGTCAGCTGGTGGCGCGAGCGCTGGCGCAACGAGCTGGTCCCGCAGGCTCAGATCCTGGTCGCCGAAATGGACGGCGTCATGGAAGGCTTCGTGACGGTCGATCCGAAGAGCGGCTATCTCGACCAGATCGTGGTGGCGCCAGAGTTCTGGGGCAGCAACGTCGCGACGCTGTTGCTTGACGCCGGCAAGCGCCTCTCGCCGGCGCGGCTCGATCTCTTGGTCAACACGGACAACGGTCGCGCCATCGCGTTTTACGAAAAGCACGGCTTCGAAATGGCCGGCGATGACGTCAACCCGGTGTCGGGCCGTCCGGTGTACCGGATGCGGTGGCGGCCCTGATCGCGACTATTCGTCGCCCTTATCCTCGGGCTTGCCGCCAAGCTGCTTGAGCTTGGCGAACACCGCGGCGGTGTCGAGGTCGTCCTTGGCCTTGGCGGCGGCCGGGCTCTCAGGCTCGGCAGGCTCCGGCGGCGCGGTGGTGACGGCGGCAGGCAGCAGCGTCACGCTGTTGTCGGCCGGCACCGGCTTCTCCTTGGAGGCGCGCTGCACCTCGAAATCGAGATCGATCTGCGAGCAGAGGCCGAGCGTCACCGGATCGAGCGGACTGAGCGCCGCAGCATTCCAGTGGGTGCGGTCGCGGATGCCGGCGATGGTCGACTTGGTGGTGCCGACGAGTCGCATGATCTGCGCGTCCTTGAGCTCGGGGTGGTTGCGGATCAGCCAGAGGATCGCATTCGGCCGGTCCTGGCGACGCGACACCGGCGTATAGCGCGGGCCCTTCTTCTTGGCGCCGGGCCGGTTGGTCTCCGGCAAAGCCACCTTAGGCGTTGAAAGCTTCAACTTGTGGTCGGGCTCGGCGACCCCTTTATCGATCTCCTCGCGGGTCAATTGCCCGGTCTGGATCGGGTCGAGCCCCTTGATCCCCTGGGCCGCATCGCCGTCGGCGATGGCCTTCACTTCGAGCGGATGCAGCTTGCAGAACTCGGCGACCTGATCGAACGACAGGGCGGTGTTCTCCACCAGCCAGACAGCGGTCGCCTTCGGCATCAGAGGTGCTTCTTGCATGGATAAATCTCCTCTGCGCCCCGCCCGCCCTTCCGGACGAGGCCAATGTCATCATGGATGACTGGAATTCGCCGGAATATAGGCATTTGCCCCCCGGAAACGCAAGGATTTGCGCCTTGCCTTGACAGGCTGGGGGTCGGAACCTCATTTCTGTCCCATGACAGCAGAAAACAGCGGAAATTCCGCCAAACCTCCCCTCAAGGTCCTGCTCTGCTCGCCGCGCGGCTTCTGCGCCGGCGTGGTGCGAGCGATCGACTCGGTCGAGCAGGCCCTGAAGCGCTATGGCGCCCCGGTCTATGTCCGTCACGAAATCGTGCACAACCGCTATGTGGTCGAGAGCCTGAAGGCCAAGGGCGCAATTTTCGTCGAGGAACTCTCCGAAATCCCCGACACCAAGGCGCCGGTGATTTTCTCGGCTCACGGCGTGCCGAAATCGATCCCCGAGGAATCCAAGCGCCGCAATTTCTTCCACTTCGACGCCACCTGCCCGCTTGTGACCAAGGTCCATCGCGAGGCCGAGATCCACCACAAGCGCGGCCGCGAGATCGTGCTGATCGGTCACGCCGGCCATCCCGAAGTGGTCGGCACGCTCGGCCAGCTTCCGGAGGGCGCGTTGACGCTGGTGCAGACCGAAGCAGAGGCCGAGGCGTTCCAGCCACGCGATGTCAGCAAGCTTGCCTATGTAACGCAGACCACGCTGTCGCTCGACGACACCGCCGGCATCGTCGCCGTGCTCAAGCGGCGTTTCCCGGACATCGTCGCGCCGCACAAGGAGGACATCTGCTACGCCACCACCAACCGCCAGGAGGCGGTCAAGCGCGTGGCCCCGCAGGTCGATGCGCTGGTCGTTGTCGGCGCGCCGAACTCTTCCAACTCGCGGCGGCTTCAGGAGGTCGCCGAACGCGCCGGCTGCTCCTACTCGGTGCTGGTGCAGCGCGCGGCCGAGATCGACTGGTCGAAATTCGACGGCATCAAGACGCTGGGTGTCACGGCCGGCGCGTCGGCGCCGGAGGTGCTGGTCGAGGAAATTCTCGACGCATTCGCGGCGCGCTATACCCTGAACGTCGAGACCGTGTCCGGCGCCGACGAATCAGGCATGTTCTTCCCGTTGCCGCGCCAACTTCGCGACACCGCAGCCGCCTGATAGTTATCCACTCCCCTTGACGGACGAGCCCGACGCAGGGCCGTACTAGACGTATGGCCGTCTACACCGACGTTTCCGCCGAAGACCTGGGACGATTTCTCGCGGGCTACGACCTTGGCGAGCTCCTATCCTACAAGGGCATCGCCGAGGGCGTGGAGAATTCTAACTTCCTGGTTCACACCGGCACCGGCCACTACATCCTGACGCTCTACGAGAAGCGCGTGGCAGCCGGCGACGTGCCGTTCTTCCTGGCGCTGATGGAGCATCTGGCCTCGCGCGGTATCACTTGTCCGCAGCCGGTGAAGGCGCGCAACGGCAACCCCCTCGGCACCTTGTGCGGCCGGCCCGCCGCCGTCGTCACCTTCCTTGAGGGCATGTGGATGCGCCGCCCGGACGCCGGCCACTGCGCCGCGGTCGGTGAGGCGCTGGCGCGCATGCATCTCGCCGGCGCGGACTTTTCCGGCAAGCGGCGCAACGCACTCTCGGTGACCGGTTGGCGGCCGCTGTTCGAACACGCGGCGGATCGCGCCGACAGCTTGCAGCACGGCATGCGCACGCTGATCGAGACGGAGCTCGGCCAGCTCGAAAAGTTATGGCCGCGCGACCTGCCGCAGGGCGTGATCCACGCGGATCTGTTCCCCGACAACGTTTTCTTCCTGAGCGACAAGCTGTCCGGCCTGATCGACTTCTATTTCGCCTGCACCGATACGCTCGCCTTCGACATCGCCATCTGCCTCAACGCCTGGTGCTTCGAGCCCGATCATTCCTACAACGTCACCAAGGGCCGCAACCTGTTGACTTCCTACATCAAGACCCGGCCGCTCTCCGCCGCCGAACGCGAGGCCCTGCCGCTCTTGGCGCGCGGCGCGGCGATGCGCTTCCTGCTGACCCGTCTGGTGGATTGGCTCAACGTGCCCGCCGGCGCGCTGGTGCAGCCAAAGGACCCCCTCGAATATTTCCGCAAGCTCCGCTTCCACCAGAAGGCCGCGAGCGTGCGCGATTACGGCCTGCCGGCCGTAGGGTCGCACGCGTGACCGAGGGGCCGCACGTCATCGTTCACACCGACGGCGCCTGCTCGGGCAACCCCGGCCCGGGCGGCTGGGGCGCGATTTTGACCTTCGGCGATCACGAGAAAGAATTGAGCGGCGGCGAAGCCCATACCACCAACAACCGCATGGAGCTGATGGGTGCTATCTCGGCGCTCGAAGCCCTGAAGAAGCCGTGCACGGTCGAACTGCACACCGACAGCAAATACGTCCACGACGGTATTTCCAAATGGATCCACGGCTGGAAGCGCAACGGCTGGAAGACCGCCGACAAGAAGCCGGTGAAGAACGTCGACCTCTGGAAACGGCTCGATGCGGCGCTCGGCGAGCACGACGTGCACTGGCGCTGGGTCAAGGGCCACGCCGGACATGAGATGAACGAGCGCGCCGACCAGCTCGCCGTCGCCGCGATTGCCGCGATGCGCGCGGCGCAAAAATAAAACCCTCTCCCCGCTCTCGCGGGAAGAGGGGCAAAACTCGACGAAACTTACAGGCTCTTCAGCAGATTATCGGCGCCGGACACGTCGGCCTTGCCGGGAGCGTCCTCGACGTTGAGCGTCTTCACCACGCCGTCATCGACCACCATGGCGTAACGTCCCGAACGGAGGCCAAGCCCGCGCTCGGTGAGATCCGCCGTGATGCCCACCGCCTTGGCCCAGGCGGCGCTACCGTCGGCCAGGAATTCGATCGAATCGGCGCCGGCGGACTTCTTCCAGGCGTTCATCACGAACACGTCGTTGACGCCGGTCACCGCGATGGTGTCGACGCCCTTGGCCTTGATCGCGGCGGCGTTCTTCACGAAGCCCGGCAGATGGTTGTTGCTGCAGGTCGGCGTGAACGCGCCCGGCACTGCGAACAGCACCACCTTCTTGCCCTTGAACAATTCATCGGTGGTCTTCGGCTTCGGGCCATCCGCCGTCATCACGGTGAAGGTCCCGTTGGGTACGCGGTCGCCAACCTTGATAGCCATACTCGTATCCTCTCGCAGGTTATGGATTGGTTTTGGGCGCTCAAACTAGCGCATGATCCCGAAATTAGTCGAGCCGAAATGGCGCCTCAATGGCCTTGTCGCCTGCGACCGCCGTGAGCCGAAGCAAGGCGCCGGCGGCGTGCTCGCCGGGCGGCAGCCCATCCAGCTCGAAGGCGAAGCGCTGCAATCCCGCGGGCGCGCCGGCCATCGGCTCCGGCAGCGGCAAAGCCCACTGCGCGGTCGGACCTTCCGCGAATAGCGTCACCGGCGCACCGGCCGGCGCCGCCACGTCCACCGTAACGCGCGGCTTGCCTGATCCCGCCTCGCGGCGGACCGTACGGATCGACGGCGTTCCGCCATCTCCGACTGCGACAGCCTTTGGCACCCGCGCCTCGGCCGCGTCGAGAGCTGCCTCGTTCGCGGTCTCGGCGCCGGTCAGCAGCAGCTCGAGCTTGGCTTCCGCCGGCACGCAGAGCTTTTCGCAGACCGCATAGTCGAGCTTGAGGTTGAGCGTCACCGGCTTGCTGGCATCCTGCGCCACGACGTGCAGCGGCAGGATCACGGTGCCCTTGTAGCCGATCGAATTGCCACCAGCGCCGTCCGAAAACCGCGTTGGAGCGGGATAGCGCACGACGACCGCTTTGAGGTTTTGCGACTTGGAAAAATCCAGCAACGGCGGTACGCCGGAGTCACCAGGATACCGCCAGTAGGTCTTCCAACCATCCTTGAGCTTAATCTCGACGCCGGCGCGGAACATGCGGCCGCCTGATTCGTTGACCGCCCGCGCGGAAATAAGCCTCGCTGCCGACTGGGCATCGTCTTCCCACGGCGAGACATCTGCCGCAATTGCAGCACACGATGTCGCACCGATGAGGCTTGCCGCGGTCAAGATCGGCAATAAATGAGTGTGGCGAAGGGCTTCAAACATGGCGATGATCTAAATGAAGCAGCGTGCACATACCACTGACATGCTCGTGAACGCAGTAGTGAGTTTTGGCAAGTTTTGTTTCCCAAGCTGGGACGATGGGAGTAATCTTTCCCCATGCGGATGACACGCAAAGCGCTGCAAAAAGGCGTTGGCACGGGCGCGGCGCGTGGCTTTCTCGATGGGCAGATGCTGATCGCATCGCCCGGCATGCAGGATGAGCGTTTCTCACGCAGCCTGATCTACATGTGCGCTCACTCGTCGGAGGGCGCGATGGGCATCGTCGTCAACCAGCCCGCCCCGCACATCAGCTTTCCGGACCTTCTGGTAAAACTCGACGTCATTCCCAAGGCCGAGAAGATTCAGCTTCCGCCGGGCGCCGGCGACGTCACCGTGCTGAAGGGCGGCCCGGTGGAGACCGAGCGCGGCTTCGTGCTGCACAGCGCCGACTTTTTCATCGAGAACTCCACCTTGCCGATCGATGAGGGCGTCTGCCTCACCGCCACACTCGATATTCTCAAAGCAATCGCCCGCGGCGCCGGCCCGGCGAGCGCGATCCTGGCGCTCGGCTAT
>Ga0136846_1216584_pt1 | contig 26089 bp, 26 predicted proteins | sample HopSoiMetagenom2_FD_96841 | JGI IMG/M metagenome (GOLD analysis project Ga0136846, IMG submission 96841) | Grasslands soil microbial communities from Hopland, California, USA - 2 Assembly 2016 (version 4) | ecosystem: Environmental > Terrestrial > Soil > Grasslands | place: USA: Hopland... | reverse complement strand
GTAACCCGACGTGGAGAAACCCTATCACCGGCATTCCAGGCTGCTGCGCACGCGCAGCGACCGGGCAAGCGACCACCGCCCCACCAAGAAGCGCAATGACCTCCCGCCGCCTCATGAGCACCTCAGGTCGCGAGGCTACGCCGGTGACCGCCTCCGAGTCACGCTCTTACCGGGGTGAACTCCGCGACTAGGATGGCGTGATCCGCGCCGCACGGCGTTTTTTTACTCTAGAAAGGATACTCGGCCGCAGTCGCGCCAACGGCCTGGGTGCCCTGACGATCGAATCACTCAGCTTGGGGAGGCAGCAATGCTGTCCGATGACGCTCGCAAAGTAGCTGGCCGCCTAGCCGTGCATGGTTACACGCCGAAGGACGGTCTGCCGATCGAGCAGTTGACGGACTACCTACCGGACCTAAGGCGCGATCAGCTGATAGCCGCAGTTCGTGAAGTCGAGGCGCAGGGCTGCGTTCGCACTCTGCCCGGCAGATCGGGCCAGCCCGAGGTGATCATTCCAACTGAACGCTTGTCGGAGGCCGTTGGCTAACACCTGCAAAATAACAGCAATGACATTGCTGTGAAACTACTTCGTACAAATCGCAAACGGTGGTATGCAGTTTGTACGGAGGCTCCGCTATGGGCAATGTCATTGCGTATTGCAGAGTATCTACTGACCGGCAGCGTCGATCTGGTCTGGGCATCGAAGCTCAGCGTGCCGCTGTGCACCGGTTCGCCGAGGCTGAAGGCTTGGAGGTTCTATCCGAATACGTGGAGACCGAGACAGGGAAGGGGGCGGACGCCCTCGATCGCCGGCCTCAGCTGGCTGCCGCGCTGGGGACGGCGCGCGTTGCTAAGTGTCCTGTGGTGGTCGCCAAGCTCGATCGCCTGTCGCGCGATGTGGCCTTCGTGGCGGGCCTTATGGCTCAACGGGTGCCGTTCATCGTCGCGGAGCTCGGAGCCGACGCCGACCCGTTCATGCTCCACCTCTACGCCGCGCTGGCCGAGAAGGAGCGCCGCCTGATCTCCGAGCGAACCCGCCTGGCGCTCGGGGCCTAGAAGGCCACAGGGGCAAGGCTCGGCAACCCGCGCAACCTCAAGGAAGCGGGTGCGCTGGGTCGCCGCACGCTGGCCTCAGAAGCCGACCGACTTGCGGCTAACGTGCTGCCGATCGTGCAGGAGCTTCGGGCCGCGGGGCTGAAGGGATTAGGCTCCATTGCCGCTGCCCTGAACAGCCGAGGCGTCCGCACTGCCCGCGGTGGACGCTGGCACGTCTCGACCGTTCGGAACCTCCTGAGGCGCATAGGGTGAGCCCGCTGTTGCGCCCATACCCGGTGCTGACCTTAGGCATTATCCCCGCTTGTCCCGCTTCGCCGAGGTTCAGCCTTCGGGCATTGAAATCGCGTCCCATACGAGTGTCGAAGCCCGAGGCCGAAAGGTTTGTAAGTTGAACGGAACTGCGCCTCGCTAACGGGGTTGTGCAGCCATGTTGCGTAGCGGGGCGCGCCTTTTCAGATCCGTTGATTGCTGCCGGCTCACGGCCATCTGATCGGCCCCAAGACCACTTCATCATAGAGGGCAGCAGGCATCCGGCTGCCCGTAGACCCCTCTGGAGGCACGATGACGACGATCAGACAGCTGATTCAGAACGGTCCGGCGAAAGCCAACGAGCTTTTTGCGAAGCTTGCCGACACCTCCGACACCGCGGTTAAAACCCGCGAGCGGCTGTTTGCCGACCTTAAGGAAGAGCTTGAGCTCCTGGCGAGGCTCGAGGAAGAGCACATTTTCCCGGTTCTGCGGAAGAACAAGAAGACGAAGGGCCTGGTACCCGACGCGTTGAACGACAACAAGTTGACCCGGAAGCTGCTGGTCCAGTTAGAGGAGATGCCGAAGGACAGCGATGAGTTCACCGACGGGTTGGCTGAGCTTAGACGGACCTTTCAGCAGCACGTGCGGGACGAGAAGAAAGAGCTTCTTCCGGCAGTCCTGAAGGCGCTTAGCGACGAGGAGACCCAAGCCATCGTGGAGGGCATCGAGGACACGAAGGCTGAGATCGAGGAGGCAAGGCGTGCGGAGGCCGAACAGCGCCGGATCGCTGCCCGCGAAGAGCGTGAGCAGGCCGAAAACGTGCGACAGACTGCCGAAAACGTCGCCGAGACAATGGCAACCACGGTTGCCTTTCCAGTGCACCTCGCCCGGCGAACCGCCGAGACCGTGCGGGAGAACGCGCGGTCCAGCCTAGACACCGCCGCTCAGGGCTTCCAAAGCCTGACGGAGCAGTTCACGAACCTCACCGGCCTGAGAGAAGCTGAGGAGCTGGCCCGACGCTCTTTCGAGAATCTCCAGGCCGTTTCAGACTCCAGCTCCGTCCTGGCTCGCGGCATTCAAGAAGCTTCGCAAGTGTGGTTCGCTCTTGCCCAGGAGCGTTTGACAAAAAGCGTTGAGGGTTTCAGCCGACTTGCGCGCTGCCGGTCACCTCAGGACTTCATCGCCATGCAAAGCGAGCTCGCCCGTGACGCCATGCAGCAGGCTGTCGAGACGAGCCGGCGTATCGGGCAAGTCTCAATGCGCGTAGCCGATGAAGCCGCTGGCGTTATTCAGGCCAGGGCTAACGCCAAACCCGAACGCGTCCGCCAAGTCGCCTAGCTAGGCCACGGCCCGCCGGGCAAACCAGCCTCGGCGGGCTCACTTGTCTGCAGCCCACTGCGATCAGCGTGGTCTTGTCCATTTGCCCGAGACTCTGCCCATGCAACGTTTTGCGTGTCTGCTGGCCCTGATCGTTCTGACGTCCGGTTCTGTCGCTCAGACAAGGAAGGGCGCTAAATCGGCGGATTCGTATCGGCGTGCCGAATGCTATCGAGAGCTGGGCTACACCCGCGCGCAGGCCAGGAAGCCACCCAAGGCCGCGATTCAAGAGATCGATCAGTGCCTAGCGCGAAGGCGAGCGGATCCTGCAGCCGCCCCTCAGGCCGAACCGGAGGACTGAGGCGTTTAGCCGAAGGATGGCCGCGGTGACGCGGTGAGAGTTGCTTTCGCGGGTGACTGCCGCCTTCGAATTGGCCTCGGCGGTCGCGTAGGCAAGGCACAGCTGCCCAGAGGAGCCGACTATGCCCGTACTGCCCCGCCTCATTCTTATGCTCGGTGTCGCTCTGTACCACCCAGCTTCGGCACTTGCGCAGTCCTCCACGGAAACAATGCCCGAGGCCTTGCGCCGACTCTTCGAAAGCATTCCGGCGCCACGACTCCCTGATTCGCTGGGATTCGCCAGAGCGGGCGTGATCGCAACGGACGGCGAAGGGATCGTTCGGGTTCGCCCTGATGCGGCTCGCATCCGCGTTGGCGTATTGAGTGAAGGCGCATCGCCAACCGAGGTCGCGCAGGAAAACGCTACCCGGATGAGTTCCGTCGTGGACGCGGTCAAGAAGGCGGTCGGCGAGCCGGCGCTTTCGAGTGGCACCGTCGAAGTTCGAACGGACGCTGTGACCCTCACGCCGATCTATGCGGATCGGAGTTCCAATCCAGCCAAACCGACGGTCAGTGCATATAGAGCCAACAACACTCTGCGAATTCTCGTCCGGGAGCTGGACCAGCGCCGCCCTGGTTTCCTCGGCGCGATCATCGAACAGGCGAATCAGATCGGAGCGAACGAGATCTCCGGTCCGGAGTTCTTGGTCTTCAGCGACGCGAAGCCGCTCGTCGAGGCACGGGTGAACGCCATCGAGGATGCCAGGACTAAGGCCGAAACATACGCAAAGGCGCTGAACGTCCGGCTCGGACGCGTCATTGCCGTGACGGAGCCTGAACGTGGGCATCGTCCGATGCCAATGATGGCCCAGGCGGAGGCCGCGCCGCCTATCGAAACCGGCACAAACGAGATCGTGGCGCGGGTGACGATCGTGTGGGAGCTCAAACAGGACTAGGCCGCACCTCCGAGCTGCTCTGACGCCGGGTGGCGTCGTTGCTAATCGCCAACGCAAGTCGGGGCATCATGGTCTATCGATTGGCTGAGCGCCGGCGACGGCCGAGGCCGATCTGGCCGGGTGCATCCATCGTCCTGCTTGTTTGACCGGGCTCGGACCAACTAAGGTGGGCGGCCGACAGGACCAGGTCCCCAGCAGTGCAAGTAGCGTCCGGCGACAGCGAACTCCAAGCCGAGATCGCGCGTCTTCGCGATCTTCTCGAACGAGAGAAGCTCGACTCTCGACGAGGTGAGGAGCAGATCCGTTTTCAGGCGCGGCTGCTCGATGCCGTTCATGAGGCAGTCATCGCCACCGACCCCTCTGGTATCGTTCTCTACTGGAACCACTTTGCAGAGGGCTTGTATGGCTGGACAGCCGAAGAAGCGGTCGGGCGTAACATCCTGGAGCTAACCCCGGCTGAGGAGGATTTGCGCGATGCCGAAGCCGTGCTCGCAAGGCTTCGGCGGGGTGAGCCGTGGTCAGGGGAGATCACGCTGCGCCGACGCGATGGCTCGAGCTTTCCGGGTCACGTCAGCGATGCACCCGTCTACGACGATTCCGGGAGGTTGATCGCCATCGTCGGCATCTCCTACAACATCAGCGAGCGAAAGGAGGCCGAGGAGAAGCAGGCGCTCCTGGTGCGCGAGCTTCACCACCGCGTGAAGAATACCCTCACGACCGTTCAGGCCATCATGGGTTCGACCGCGCGTGCTTCAAACACCACAGAGGAGTTTCAGCAGGCTTTCACGGCACGAATTGCCTCGTTGGCCCGAACCCATTCCTTGCTGACTGATACGAAGTGGCAGTCGGTGCCTTTCCAGGACCTGCTTCAGGCCGAGCTCGAACCCTATGATGATGGCTCCGCGAAACGGATCACCCTTGCGGGGCCTGCGCTCGAGCTCCCGTCAGAGCTCGCGGTGCCGATCGGGATGGCGGTTCATGAACTGACCACCAACGCGGCGAAGCACGGTTCCCTAGGGGAGTTCGGCGGTCGGGTCGAAGTGCACTGGAGTCTTGTCGATGGAGATCCCCGGCAACTGTGCTGGGAATGGAACGAGCACGACGGACCGCCGGTCGAGCTTCCCACTCGCGAGGGCTTCGGGTCGCGCCTGCTCAAACGGGTGCTGACCGTGCAAACAGGGGCGGACGTGAAGATTGACTACGATCCTGACGGATTGCGGGTGACAGTGGCGATCCCGCTTCAAACCGCGATGTTGCGCAAGGGTGGCGGGTAGCTACCGTTGGTCCGACGTCGGCGTTCGGCGAGAGCCTGCATAACACGATCCTGCATTTGCGGCTCGTCAACGATGCACCGGTTCCGAGCGGGAACCCGGGGCCATGGATGAGGATCTTCGCCGAGCATCCCGACAAGCAGCGCCGCTCTATTGGACCGCACCTTAGGCCTTCTTCTCCGTTGCGCGGTGAAGGGCAGCGCAGATGTCCGTGCTGAGCTTGTCGAGCGTCGGACAGGCATTCTCGAGATACCACGCCCGCAGCTGTGGCTGGGACGGCGCAACAAGCATTGCTACCAGAATGAACCCACCGACAAGGGCAACGAGGCCCACGATCAATTTCAGCATCGCTCTCTCTCTCTCCGTTTGGCCCCAGATCCGATTGCTCGCTCCTGCGTCTCAACGACGAGGCTCTTGGAGTTCGCTAGCGTGCGCGATGTGCGCAGTCCTTAAGTCTCAAGTTCGCTGAAGCGCACCGGCATTATCCCCCTCTTTTCCAGGCTGTCGCCAGCATCCTTCTTGACCACCGACAGCCGCTGATCCTCAGCAGGCCCTAACGGCATCACCAGACGCCCACCTGGCTTGAGTTGCGCGATCAGAGCAGGCGGGACTCCTTGGCACCTGCGGCAACGAGAACTTTGTCGTACGGCGCATGCTCAGCCCATCCGCCAGACCCGTCGCCAATCTTGACGTTCTCAACGGCTAAGCGCTTGAGGCGCTCCCGTGCGGACTCAGCGAACTCCTCGACGACTTCGACGCTCCAGACCTGCGCGACCAGTCGAGCCAGGGTGGCCGTCTGGTAACCCAGGCCAGTTCCTACCTCGAGCACATGATCGGTGGGCTGAGGGTCGAGGAGGTCCGTCATGAGCGCCACCATGAACGGCTGCGAGATTGCTTGTTGAATCCGATGGGGAGTGGCGTGTCTTCGTAGGCAGCCGGAGCGACAGGCGACGGAACGAACAGATGCCGTGGGACGTCGCGCATAACCGCCAGCACCCGCTCATCCAGCTCCAATTTTCCGATCTCGTCGCTGGTCAGTTCGCAGTGTATGCCAATCACATCGACCATGTGTCGTCGAAAGATCGCCAGATGCTTTTCGGCCAGCGCTTTCATTGGACGTGAGGTTAACACTTCCTTCAGACGGAGCCGAAAGACTCCCCTTCCCATTTGAAGCGGGGTGCCAAGTGCGCGTACTCATCGTCGAGGATGACAGATCGGTCGCGCAGAGCCTCGAGCTCATGCTGAAGTCGGAAGGGTTCAATCCGTACAGCACGGACCTTGGTCACGAAGCGGTCGAGCTTGCGAAAATCTACGACTACGACGTCGTCCTCCTGGATCTGAATCTGCCCGACATGTCCGGCTACGACGTGCTGCGATCACTGCGAGTTGGGAAGGTGAAAACACCGGTCCTGATCCTCTCGGGTTATGTCGGGATCGAGGACAAGGTCCGAGCACTAGGCGTCGGTGCGGACGACTACGTCACCAAGCCGTTTCACAAGGATGAGCTCATCGCGCGCATCCACGCGATCGTGCGTCGCTCGACGGGCCATGCGGAGGCGACTGTGAAATGCGGCGACCTGACCGTGAAGCCTGAAGCGAAGCAGGCGGAAATCGCAGGGAGAACGCTGCCGCTTACCGGCAAGGAGTATGGGATGTTGGAGCTCCTGGCCCTGCGTCAAGGCCATACCATCACCAAAGAGATGTTCCTCAACCAGCTCTACGGCGGCATGGATGAGCCGGAGCAGAAAATCATAGACGTATTCATCTGCAAGCTTCGCAAGAAGCTCGCTGACGCCTCTGGTGGTAAGAACTACATCGAGACCGTGTGGGGCCGCGGGTATGCACTTCGGGAGCCCCAGCCAGCAAGGCTCGCCGGCTGAACGCGCAGCGGGCAACGAACTCAGTCGTCCAATCGTCTTTGGCGGCCCGCTAGTGACGGCTGTGCGGTGCAGCGAGCCAGCCGTCGTGGTTTCCGCTATCTGTCGCTCCGGTGCTCACTGGGAGGAAGCCGTGGCCGATCCAATCGTCTTTGCCGGTGCCGTCGAATGGTCGGGAGAGAATCCGGGCATTTCGCTGAAAGAGGCCCCCGACGGTCCCTTCGTCGCTCTCGCCAGCTTCTTTCGCGTCGTGCTGTCGCCGCACGGCCGAGGGCATGCGTTGGTACTGTTGCAGTCGCCTCAGGAGGCGCACCCTCCCGCGGAACGCGGGAACTACTGCCTCTACGACAACGAGACTCTCGCGCGCTACCTCGTCAGCGACTTCGTTTCGAACTTCGGCGCCTACAAGGGCCTCGCGAGTCTTGGCAGCCTGATCTATCGGCGACTCGACAGTGTCGAAGCTTCAGGCGATCCGGCCAGCGTCTACACTGAAACGGTCCAGGCCGGCGACCTCAATGTACGGCTCACCTGGAGCGGCCTCGGTGAGCCCTTCTGTTTTGCATTGCCGCCTGAGAAGTCGGCCACTGGGACGCACCACATGCCGAGCCTATTCGTCGGGTGCCAGGACGCCACGGTGAAGGTGAACGGGCGTACCCTTTCGGGCAAGCCCGTTCCGCGTGAGATCGCCGGTCGCACGATAACGACGGCGATGCTCGCGTTCTCTGAGACTTGGATACGAGCTGACTAGGCCAGCCTCACGCTGCGCCGATCGTTCACTAGAGAAGCTTACCTAGGCACCGCATGTTCAGCTTGGACGATCTTGATCGCGCCGCCGGCGTTGTACGTTCGGTCATGCCACCGACCCTGCAATACGCTTGGCCGCTCCTACGACAACGGTTCGGCGTCGAAGTGGTGGTCAAGCACGAGAACCACACGCCTATCGGGGCATTCAAGGTGCGAGGCGGGCTTACCTACGTTGAGCGCTTGAATCGCGAGCGCACCAAGGTAAAGGGGATCGTAAGCGCGACCAGGGGCAATCACGGCCAGAGCCTTGCCTTCGCCGGCCGGCACTTCAAGGTGCCGGTCGTCGTCGTCGTTCCATACGGGAACTCGGTCGAGAAGAATGCCGCGATGAGGGCGCTCGGAGCCGAGATAGTCGTGCACGGGATCGATTTCGATGACGCAAAGCAGCGGGCAACAGAGCTCGCGAAAGAGCGAGGCTATGAGTACGTTCCATCGTTCCATCCAGACCTCATCGTGGGTGTCGCCACCTACGCCCACGAGCTGTTCCACTCTCATCCTGACCTGGACGTTGTCTACGCTCCAATAGGGCTGGGCTCCGGTATTTGTGGCCTCATTCGGACGCGCGACCTCCTTGGCCTGAAGACCGACGTCGTTGGGGTGGTTTCGAACCTCTCGAATGCATACCGGCTCTCATTCGACGCCGGCCGGGTGGTGTCTATCAACTCGGCATCAACGTTCGCGGACGGGATCGCAGTTCGGGTACCCGACCCGGATGCCGTTGCCATGATTCATTCTGGCGCAAGGGCGGTCATCGAAGTTTCAGACCATGATATCGCGACAGCGATCCGCACTTACCACGAGGGCACACATAATCTTGGCGAAGGAGCCGGTGCGGCGGCTTTGGCGGGCCTCGCTGTCGATCGCGATCACGCCCGGGGCGGCAAAGCTGCCGTGATCCTCAGCGGTGGCAACATTGACCGACCATGGGCCAGTCTGGCCCTCGCAGGACAAACGCCGTCCGTCTCCTAGAGCGTTCGAGCATGACCAGCGCACGCAGAATCAGGCCGGGCGCGCTACCCCTTTGCCCGATGCGGTGCTCAGTCGAAGCGCGATCGATGAGATAGCCGGAGCGTATCTTGAGGAGGCTCGGGGAAACGTTGAGGCTGCGCTGAGGCGCGCAATCCACGACGCACTTGCCCAAACCTTGCACGCCGAGCGCTTGGTCTCGCACGGCTTTGTGCGAGGGGAGTTCGCGCCGCGCGGCAACCGTCCGAAATCGAAGGGATGAGCCGTGCGGCACAAGCGGCATTTCAGCGAAAACGATGCGAACGCATTGGCGACGCATCGGCATTCCGCCAGCCGCCACAGGCTGCGACCGCCTAGCGAATCATGTTAGCTGACCCGCCACCCCTCAGTAGTGGACACAGGCCATGCCGACGATCACAGGCCACTTCGAAGCTGTGGTGCGCGGCGAGCAGCACTGCGTCTCCTTCATCTTCAACAGCGATGACAAAGAGGGCTGCTACGAGTGCATCGAGGTCGCGGTTTCTGGACGTTAAAGCCCGGAGAGCGGAAGCGACTGGTCAGCAAGGCATGCGAACTCGTTGCTCATCGACTCTGGCGTGGGGCTCACGGCCGGGCAGTTTCCGCTCGGCGGCGTCCTTGAGCAGCGAGAGCAGGCTTCAGCCACCATTATAGCTGATCTGCCGCGCGCTCGGACGCTGTTGAGGAATGGCTTGCTTGCGACTCCTCCCAGCCTGAACGATGCTCGCCCGAACGTTGGAGGATGTGCAGATGCCGGGCGAAGCCAAGGCCAACGAGATCACACCTGCGTTCCTTGACGCCTTTGCTGACGCCTGGAACCGTCACGACGTGGGTGCGATCATGTCGGCTATGACTGACGACTGCGTGTTCGAAGCTTCGGCTGGTGTGGGCGTTCGGGGCACCGTCTACGACGGTCAACGCCAAGCCCAAAAAGGGGTCGAGGCGGTCTTCGAGCAATTCTCGGACGCGAGATGGAGTGGACCCAAGCACTTCATTGCGGGGGACAGAGGTGTGACCGAATGGGTGTTTTCAGGCACTCGGGACGACGGCGTTCGTGTTGAGGTCCAAGGCTGTGACGTGTTCACGTTCCGGGATGGAAAGATCGCCGTCAAGAACTCCTACCGGAAGCAGCGAAGCGGCTATTGAACGAGAGAAACGATGACCAAAAAACCGACCGGAGCAGCGGCTGGCAACTCTGAAGCCATGCGCATTTATGAGCGGATGGAGGAGGAGCGACTGCTGAAGCTTCAGGCCAAGGCTGAAGCGAACAAGCCAAAGAAGGTGACGCTCCCGAAGCTCAAGTTTCTTGACGAGAAATAGCGCTCTGGTTCGTGCGACAGCATGACCACTGCCGCTTAGGCGCTCGCGTGAATGCGCAACGACACCTCGCGGCTTCTGCAGATCGGCAGGAGCGCAGCCAACTCTCGGACCAATCGTGACGAAGGCGTGGGCTTTCGAAAGACCGTTAGACCAGGGTGGCGTCGAAGCTGGAGGGGAACGGCGACGCCGGTATTGATGAGAAATGGGATGCCTGCCACGATCAACTGTTCGGCGACCGGCGTCACGTCCCCGTCTGGCAGATTTGCATCGAGGATGGCTGCGTCCACCTCATTCGTGTGTAGGAGCTTCAGGGCTTCTCGAACCGTCGAGGCTGGCCCGATCACCTGCCCGTTGGACTCTTCAACTGCACTTTCGAGATCCAGAGCGATGATCGCCTGATCCTCGACGATGAGAATGTTGCAGCGGCTAAGAGGCATTACGCGTACTCCACGAGCGCGAACTACCAACTGACTTACCAGCCCGAACGCGGCTCCCATCGACTTGCTGGGAGGCCATGGCGCGACTCACAAGACCTTTGTGGCGGAAATGGGCTGGCTCCTGCACCCGCTTAACGCAGGTAAATGACGCTCTCACGAAAATAGCATCAGCGACCGCCATGACATCAGACCTAGGATATCCGCCCGATCTGGAACCAGCGATTCAGGACGAGTTGACGGTGCTCGCGAGCCTCGAAGCGCGCTACAGCGATGAACTCGCTCGGCTTGAGGGATCTGGTTCTCCCTCGTCGGTCAAAGAACATCTTCGGAAACAGCTTGATTTAAGGCGAAACTCCGCACGCGAGCCGCACGTCCTGAGGCTCGCGGACCTCCATCAGCGGATGCTCCAATCGACGTTGTGGCGAGGGGAGACGAGGCACTGAGCCTGTGCTTTGTCGGCGCTTTAGTGAGTGTTCGGATCGCGCTTCATCAGATCATTGTAAGACAGCGGCAGCGCGAAGCCGTGGCCAAGAGGGTCGTCCTTCTCGATAACGAAGGTCGAACGGCCGCTAAAGGCCGATGTTCCGGAGACCCTGACGGTGACAGCCGCCGGCACGGGCCCATCGGTTGATGCTATGACGCTGGCCTGGAACGGGATGCCGGTCGGGCCGTAGAAGGTTCTTTCGCGCTCGGCCATGATCAGCCCGCGGGCATAGTCTCGCGCCATCCGCGCCGTCACTCCGCTACCGGTTGGGCTGTGATCGATCTGGCCTTCGGCGAAGACGCAAAGGTTGTAAGTCGGGACAGATATGGGCGCGTCGTCAGTCAGTATCGTGCCGTAGAGAAACCCGAGGTCCTCGGCTTCGGGATGCGTGACCGGCACTGAGGCACGAACCGCGTCCGTGATGGCGCTCGCTGCCCGGACGAGATCGGCAATGGGCGTGCGGAAGAAGTCGAGACCGAGCGTGGAGGAGTGCAGGACGGCGTAGAATGCGCCCCCGTAGGCGATGTCCAGGCACACCGTCCCGAGCCCGTCGACGGCGAGTGCGACGTCGCGGTGACTGAGGAAGGCTGGCACGCTGTCGAACGCGGTCGAAATCACGCGTCCGCCTTCCAGCCGGCACGTCACCCGGACGGTGCCGCACGGCAGCTCGAGTGCAAACTGCGTCTCCGGCGCCGTGGCCGTCACCGATCCGCTCTCGACGAGCCAGCGGCCGAGCGCGATCGTCGCGTGGCCGCACATGGTCGAGTAGCCTTCGTTGTGGGTGAATAGCGCGCCGATGACAGTATCGGGGGTCGACGGCTTCACCGGAATGACGCCATACATTCCCGCATGACCGCGCGGCTCGAGCATAAGCGCCCGGCGCAAGTGGTCGTAAAGCTCGCGCGCCTCCCGCCGCTTCTCGAGGATCGTGGCGCCCAGCAGCTCAGGATAGCCGCCGGTCACGATCCGGACAGGCTCGCCCGCGGTATGCATATCAACTACGTGAAGTTCCATGGAGCCTCGGGGTATAAAGGAAAGTGAGCGTTCGGATCTCAAGTGCCACCCCTCGGTAGGGGATAATGGCAGCGGAAGCCGCTCGAACCATCCCGCGTCTCCTCCGGATCGATTGAGGTGCAGCCGTCGCCGGCGCGGGGGCAGCGAGGGTGGAACGCGCACCCGGGCGGCGGCGCGAGCGGGCTCGGGAATTCTGCGCCGACCCGTATCTCCGGCAGGCGCGCGCCGGGGCGAGGCGACAGCACGGAGGCGAGGAGCGCCGCGGTGTAGGGATGCCGCGGGCCCTCGAAAATCGCCTCGGTCGGGCCATGCTCGACGATGCGGCCGAGATACATGACCGCGACATGGTCGGCGAGGTGGTGCACCACCGCGAGATTGTGGCTGATCAGGATGAGGGTGAGGCCTAGCTCGCGCTTGAGGCGGGCCAGGAGGTTCAGAATCTGCGACTGCACGGAGACATCAAGCGCCGAAGTCGGCTCATCGCAGACGAGGATCTCGGGCTCGCCGACCAGTGCGCGTGCGATCGCGACCCGCTGGCGTTGCCCGCCCGACAGCTGGCTGGGATAGACTCCAATGAAGTGCCCGGGGAGCCCGACCGCGTCCATGATCGCGCGCACCCGCTCGCGCCGCCACGACGCCGAGCCCACGCCGCGCACCTCGAGCGGGGCAGCGACAATCCGCGCGATGCGCATGCGCGGGTTGAGCGAGGAGTACGGATCCTGGAACACTGGCTGGACAAGCTTCGCGCGCTCGAGCCGGCCGTAGGCGCCGACCGGCCGGCCGGCGAGCGTTACGGTTCCGGCGGTGGGGGCTTCGATGCCGAGGATCAGCCGGGCGAGCGTGCTCTTGCCGCAGCCGGACTCGCCGACGAGGCCCAGCGTCTCGCCCTTGCGGACGACAAGGTCGATGCCGCGCAGCGCTTGGAGCGTGCCGCCGGCGCCAAGCAGCGCCCTGCCGACGGCGTAGGTCTTGGCGGCGCCCCGGACCGCGAGAACGTCGGGGGGCATCACACGCCTTCGACAAGGCGCGTCCAGGCGCCCGCATCGCGTCCGCTGCCGTCGAGCGGAAGTACGCAACGCACGAGGCGTCCGTCCGGCGCCGGGCTCAGCGGCACGGCGCCGGCGGCGCTGCGCGCGTTGGCGTAGGGGCAGCGGTCGATGAAGCCGCAGCGGGTGAGCTCCCCCGCCTGGCGCGACACGGTGCCGGGGATGAAGCCAAGAGTCTCGCCGCGCCGCGTCTCGCCCGGCACCGGGATCGAGCGCATCAGGCCTTCGGTGTAGGGGTGGAGCGGCTTGCCCAAGATGGCGTCCCGCTCGCCGATCTCGACGATCTCGCCACCATACATGACGGCGATCCGGTGCGCGACGCCGGCGACGACGCCCAGGTCGTGCGAGATCAGGATCAGCCCGATCCCGGTATCGCGCTGGATCTCGGCAAGGAGGTGCAGAATCTGCGCCTGGATGGTTACATCGAGGGCGGTCGTCGGCTCGTCGGCGATGATCAGCTCCGGCTCGCACAGGAGCGCCATGGCGATCATGACCCGCTGGCGCAGGCCGCCCGAGAGCTGGTGCGGGAACTGCGTCAGGCGCTGCTCGGGCGATGAGATCCCGACGCGGCCGAGAAGCTCGAGCGCGCGTCGCCGCGCCGCTTCCGCCGAGACGGGCCGGTGCTGGCGCAGCACCTCCGTCATCTGGTCGCCGATACGGTAGCACGGGTCGAGCGCCGTCATCGGGTCCTGGAAGATCATGGCAATGCGCTCGCCGCGGAGCCTGCGCCAGGCCGCCTCGGAGAGTCCGAGGAGCGACCGGCCGCCAAGGGCGATCGCTTCGGCCGTCAGGCGGGCCGCGCGCGGCAGGAGACCCATGATGGCGAGCGAGGTCAGGCTCTTGCCGCAGCCCGATTCGCCGACGATCGCGAGCGTCTCGCCGGCGGCGACGGAGAAGTCGACGCGGCGCACGGGCCGGGTCGTCCCGCCCGGCAGCGGGATCTCGACCCTCAGGCCGCGCACCTCGAGGAGCGGCGGCGCCGTCACGCCCGCCCCTCCGGCGCGGTCACGTCGCGCACGGCGTCGCCAAGGAGGTTGATCGCGAAGATCAGCGCGACGAGCGCGGCGCCGGGGATCGCGATCAGCCAGGGTCTGAAAAAGAGCTGGTTTTTCGCCTCGGCGATCATCAGCCCCCAGGTGAACAGCGGCGGCTGCACGCCCAAGCCGAGGAAGGAGAGCGCCGCCTCGAGAAGGATGGCGTGGGCGAGCTCGACCGAGGCCACCACGATCAGGGGGCCGGTGATGTTCGGCAGGATCTCCTTCAGGAGGATCCGCCCGGTCGAGCTTCCGATCGCCTGCGCCGCGACAATGAACTCCCGGCTCGCCATCTGCTGGGTGGCGCTGCGGGTCACGATGGTGAAGCGGTCCCACAAGAGGAGCCCGATCACGAGCATCAGGATGGTCAGCGAGTTGCCGACGAGCGCGACCACGACGAGTGCCACGAGCACCACGGGCAGCGTCAGGCGGATCGTCAGGATGAAGTTGATCAGAAGATCAACGCGCCCGCCCCAATATCCGGCGGCGACTCCGAGCGCCGTCCCGATCGCGCCCGAGATGAGGACCGTGACGAAGCCAATCAGAAGCGAGATCCGTCCACCGTAGATCAGGCGGGCGAGGTAGTCGCGGCCGAGCTGGTCGGTGCCGAGCGGATGCTCCCAGGAGCCGCGCGTATCCCAGACCGGCGGTACTAGGCGCTTGCCGAGATCCTGCCAAGTCGGGTCGTGCGGCGTCAGTAGCGGCGCCAGGATCGCGGCGAGGAGGATGACGAGAAGGATGCCGCCGCCGGCCCAGAAGCTACCGTGCCGCAGCGTCCGGCGCAGCGCCACGCGGCCGGGCGAAAGGGCGGCCACGGATGGGGCGGCGGTGGAGACCATCGCGGCCATCGCTCAGCCGATCCGGATGCGCGGGTCGAGCGCGGCGTTGAGGATGTCGGCCACGAGCGTCAGCACGGCGTAGGCCGCGGCAATGACGAGGAGAATTGCCTGGATGACCTCGATGTCGGCCCGTTGGATCGATTGCCACGCGAGATAGCCGAGACCTTTGAGCGAGAAGACCGTCTCGATGACGATCGAGCCGCCGAGCATGAAGCCGAGCTGCACGGCCGCGAGCGACACCACTGGGATAATCGCGTGACGAAGTCCGTGACGGACGACCACGCGCCAGCGCGAGAGGCCGAATGCGCGCGCGGTGCGTACGTGGTCGGACTGGAGCGTCTCCATCATGCCGGAGCGCGTCAGTCGCATGATGGCCGGCGTGGCGTAATAGCCGAGCGCCACCGAGGGCAGGATGAAGTGCCGCCAAGTCGTGTCACCGGAGACTGGGAGCCAGCGGAGGAGCACGCCGAACACGTAGATCAGCCCGAGCGCGAACAGGAAGGACGGCAGCGCCTGCCCCGCTACCGCGATCCACAGCGCGAGGCGGTCGATCATGGTGTTCGGGCGCAGCGCCGCGACGACGCCGAGCGGGATCGAGAGCGCGAGCGCGAACCCGAGCGCCAGCACACCGAGCATCGCGGTGACCGGGATGTGCTCGGCGAGTACCTCACCGACGCCCAGCTTGAGATAATGCGAGCGGCCGAAATCGCCGGCGATGAAGCGTGCGACCCAGGTCAGGTACTGCTCCCAGATCGGGCGGTCGAAGCCATAAAGCTTTCGGATCGCCTCGACGTCCTCGGGCGAGGCATTCTCCCCGGCCATGGCGACGGCCGGGTCGCCCGTGAGGTGGACGAGCGAGAAGGCCACGACCGAGGTGACGGCGATGACGAGGGCCGTCACGAGGAGCCGCTGGGCGATGAAGCGGAGCATCGGATCACAAAGGGAGCCGGCGCGCCCTCGGCTGCGCGCCGGTGCTGGTCACTTCCAGCGCGCCATGTAGAAATGCGCCATCTCGTCCTGCGTCAGCGGGAACTCGAAATCCTGGCTATAGGCGTAAGTGCGCCCATAGATGAAGAGCGGAACCGCATAGGCCTGGTCGTTGATCTTTTTCAGCGCCTTAGCATAGAGCGCCTTGCGGTTCTCGGGGTCCGTCGAGGTATCCGCTTCGGCAAGCCAGTCGCGGACTTCCGGATCGCGCGCATAATCGTCGACGCTGTGGCGGAAATAGTAGCTCGTCGAGGCCGAGGCATCGAGGATGCCGTTCGACCCGAAGGTCAGATGCGCCACCTCGGTTTTGCCCTCGATGATCAAAGGCCGCAGCGCCTGCCATTGCAGGAACTTCAGCTCCGGCTTGATGCCGGCTTGACGCAGATAGTTGAGCACCGCCTCTGAATAGGGCCGGTCGCGATAGGCGTAGAAGGGGATCGACAGGTTCGGGTGGCCGGCCTCGGCGAGAAGCGCCTTCGCCTTTGCCGGATCGTAGGGATAATCCGGCACTTCGGTCGTGCAGCCGAACTGGACCGGCACGCAGAGCGATTTCTGGACCGCTGCGCCTTCGCCGACGAGGTTCTTCGCGATCGCCTCGCGGTCGATGGCGTGGAAGATCGCGCGGCGCACGCGCACGTCCTTCAGCGGCGTGTCGCCGGTGCGCCCGGCGGCGTCGAGCGAGAGGAAGGACATGCGCATGGTCGCGGCCGACTTCACGACCACGTTCGGCATGGCGCCGAGCTGCTTCGCATTCTCGGGCGGCACGCCCCAGATCCAGTCGACGCCGCCGGTCAGGAGCTCGGCGACCTGAGTTTCGGCATCCTTGATGGTGCGGTAGACGATCGTGCCGATCTGCGGCTTACCCTTGGGGCTGCCGGCGAAATAATTCGGGTTCTTGGTCAGCGTGACCGACTGCCCGGGCTTGTGGTCCTTGAGGATGTATGGGCCGGTGCAGATCGGCTTCACGGCGCCCCAGTCGCGCCGCGTCTTGCCGTCAGGCGCCGGCACGGTCGGTGCGCTCTCGTAATGGCCGCGCGGGTATATCGGCGTCGTGCCGGATAGGAACTCGAGCGCCGCCGGCGTCGGTGCCTTGGCGTGGATGCGCACCTTGTCGGGCGCGACCACCTCGACGTTCTTGATCCAGTCTATGATGACGCGGATTTGCATGCCGCTGTCGGGGCGGGCGACATGGTTCAGCGTGTCGGCGACGTCCTGCGCCCCGAAGTCGCGCCCATCGTGGAACTTCACGCCCTTGCGCAGGGTGAGCTCGAGCGTGGTCGGATCGAGCCACGTCCAGGTCTCGGCGAGGAGTGGCTTGTAGTCATTCGAGACGGGATCGCGGTGAAGGAGCGAGTCGCATTGCGCGTAGGCGATGATCAGCACCTCGCGCTGATTGCCGTAGTAGAGGTCCGGCGGGCCGATCTCGGTGCTGGTCGTCCAGACGAAGGTGTCGTTGGCCTTTCCGGCGAGCGCCGCGCCGGTTCCGGCGAGGAGAGAGGCCGCGCCCACTGCGAGATGCCGAATGGTCTTGCCGATCATGGGGTTCTCCCGTGTTCGTTGTTATGAGCCGGCGCCGGAGCGCCAGGGCAGCGTGAGCACCGAGGCCATGGCGCCGCCGAGCTGAATCGTCAGAAGGGGCGGACGGCCGTGCGGCACCTGGGCATAGTGGTCGGCGTCGGCACCGGCGATCGCAAGCCGGAGCCGGCTGCCGCGCCTGAAGGTCCAGGAGGTGGGCAGCAGCGCGAAACGCAGGCGCTGCGGCTCTCCCTTCGGCATTGGCATCGCATCTGCCCGGGCGAAGGTCCGAAAGGGCCAGCTCCAGCGCTGCCGCGGCTCGGGCGCGGATTCCTTCCGGTGGATGGCGCGCAGCACGCCTTCCGTCACGTAGCGGACCGTGCCGTCTTCTTCGACCTCGGAGAGATAGACATGCACGGCGGCGTCGCCCTCGCTCGAGGACAGCCAGAGATCGACGACTGGATGGCCGGAGACCTCGGCGTCGTCCGACAGCGGCTCGGAAGTGTAGCGCAGCATGCGCGCGTCCCGGTCCTGCCAGTCGACATAATAGTCGCGCGTGTCCTCGGCCGCCAAGCGTTCATGCCGTGTATTAGGGCCAGTGCCGACTGTGAAGTCGACCTTGTAGCGGTCTTCGCCCTCGCTTCCCGGCACATCGGCGAGAGCGCCGGCCGCGTCGAGGTGCAGCGTTCTCGTAGACCCGACGAGAGGCCAGCCCGGGGCGGCGCACCAGGCTTCGGCGCGCATTGTGAAGTAATGCACCGGCGCTTCCCGCTGCAGGCCGCTGTCGCGGCCCATCAAATAGTGGTCGAAGAAGCGCAGCACCTCGGCAAGAACGTTGAAGCGCGGCTCGACCGCGTCGCGGAAAGGCGAGACGTTGGCGCGCGCGCCGTGGTCCCACGGGCCGAGCAGCAGGTGCTGGCGCTTATTCGGCAGGGACAGGAAACGGGCGACGGCACCGTTGGCGAAGCCGGCACCGTCCGTCCAGCCGCCGATCGAATAGACCGCTACGTCCTCGCGAATGGCATGGGCATAATTGTAGGGGCTGAAGGAAGGCGCTCCGAAGTTCGGATCATAGGGCAGGCGGTCGTCGGTGAAGCGGAACTCGGTGATGAAGTCCGGCATGTGGAAGTTGCCGAGGTGCTCGGCCACGGCCTCTCGCAACAGCGCGCCCTCGGCATCCTCATCGACCGGTTGCGGCCCGGCGAAGCTCGGGTCGCGGAAATAGGCATAGTTCGCGAGGAGGTCGCGTCGATCGTGATCGAGCGCGATCATGAGCTGGTCGTAGCTCGCCGCGAGTCGGTTCAGCAGCACTCCGCCCGGATAGAAATGATCGACGTAGGTGTTCCAGACCGCAAAGAGCGGCGCGACCGCCTTCACGCCGGGATGCCCGGTGCTGGCCAAGAACAGGGCGGCGGCGCCGAGATAGGAGATGCCGGTCGAGCCGATGATACCGTTCGACCAGGGCTGCGCGACAATCCACTCGGCGATCTCGCCATAGTCTTCGCGCTCCGCCGGCGAGCGGAAGCTGTCACGCGTGCCGAAGCTCGCGCCGGTGCCGCGCACATCGACCACGACGAGCGCATAGCCGCGGGTAATGAAGAAATCGCGGTATTTCGCGGCGTTCGGCGAGGTCTCGGTGCCGGCAGGCGCGCCGCCCTTGAGCGCAAAGCGCCGGTAGTAAGGCGTGAGGATCAGGACCGTCGGCAGCTTCGAATCTGGTTCTGGTCCGCCGCTTTGTTGCGGCAGGTAGACGTCGACTGCGAGGCGGCAGCCGTCGCGCATCGCGACATAGAGCGACAACGGCTTCGCGGGGCAGTCGAATTCAGGCGGCCGGGTCGCAAGATACGCGCTCGGCGGCACAAGCCAAGCCTGTCCATTTGTATCGTGGTCAGCCATCACGCGGGTCCATTGGGATGCCGATTACAGCAATCGTTCGCCGGTTCAACCTTTTGCGGTCCGATCGCGGCTGCGACAGGTTCAGGCCGAGAGCGCCACGCCGTCGCGGCCCGGGTCGGCACCGCCTTCGAGCGTTCCGCCGCGGCAGCAGATGCCGTGCACGTAGCCAAAGGTGTAGCTGTGTGGGTTGCGCAGCACACGGTAGCCGTCTGTCTCGAGCACGCTCGTCACGAAGCGTGGGATGCGGTTGGAAACGTCGATGGCGTTGCTCGTCGCGGAGAAGCGCGGCGCCGCAACAGCCTCCGGCATCGACATGCCGAAATCAATGATGTTCAGGATCGCCTGCAGCACGCCCATAACGATCTGTGTGCCGCCCGGGGCACCGATGACGATGAAGGGCATGTTGCCCTTGAGGACGATCGTCGGGCACATGGCGGTGAAGCGCGCCTTGCCCGGCGCGATGCTGCCGGCGCGCCCGGGCCGGGGGTCGAAGACGCCCATGCAGCCATTATACATGAAGCCGAGCCCCTCTGTGATGACACCGGACGGCATGCCAAGCGAGTGGGTCATCGAAACGCAGTTGCCGTCGCGGTCGACGACCGAGAGCTGGGTCGTCTCGCTCGCCGGCGGCGGAGCGGCGTTGAGCCGCGGGACCTCGGCGCGCTCGCCGCGCCTGATCTCGCCAGCGAGCCCCTCCGCATAGGTCGTAGATACGAGGCGCTCGAGCGGCACGGCGGTGAAGGCCGGGTCGCCGACGAAGCGATCCTTGTCGATCGTCGCCCGCTTCATCGCCTCCGCGACGACCCGTATGTAGCCCGGCGTGTTATGGCCGAGCCCGGCGAGGTCGAACTCTTCGAGTATGTTGAGCATCTCGATGAGCATCACGCCGCCGCCCGGCGGCTGGTTCGTCGCGACCCGATGGTCCCGATAGGTCCCCATCAGGGGCAAGGCGCACTTCGGGCGGTAGCTCGCGAGGTCATCCGGCGAGAGGAGGCCTTCGTTGCGCGCGAAGTCCTCGGCGATCAGGTCGGCGATCGCGCCCTCGTAGAAAACGGCCGCCCCCTTCGCCGCAATGAGCGCCAGGGTCGCAGCGTAATCCGGATTGGTAATCACCTCGCCGACCCGGCGCGGCGAGCCATCGCGGCGGCAATAGAGACGACGCCCGGCTTGGCTGAAGCGCAGGCGCTGCGGGTTTGGCGTGCGGCCCATCTCGCCTTCGTCGAGCCAGAAGCGCTCGACTGCCGGCCGCACCAGCCAGCCATTTCGCGCCCATTCGATGGCCGGCCCGCAGATCTCCTTCCAGGGCAGCGTGCCGAAGCGGCGATGAATTTCCTCGAAGGCGCGCAGCGCCGCAGGCACGCAGACAGACTGGTAGCCGATATCGTTGACACGACCCTTGAGCACGAAGCCGAAGCCGTCGCGCGCCTCGCCCTCGACCAGGTGCGCCCACATGTCCGGCCGGGCGGCGGCCGGCGCGGGCGCGTGGAAGTCGATATATTCGTGCGTGTTCCGCCCAGGCATGTAGATGCCGGCGCTACCGAAGCCCGAAATCCCGCACATCAGCGGATCGACGACGGTTTGGACGAAGGCTGCCGCGATCGCCGCGTCGACCGCATTGCCGCCCGCTCGCATCGCCTCGATACCGGCCTCTGCGGCCTCCGGCTGCGGCGCTACAACCATTCCGCTCTCGAGGGCCGATCCCCGCATTTCCTCTACTCGGCCGGGAGCGACAGATCGTGCCGTGGCCGCCCCCAATCGCCTGCCAGGGCAAGTGTCGGCTCGAGATCCTCCTCCAGCATGAAGCCTTCGGCGATGAGCGTCTCCGCTGCTGCGCGAATGCGTGCGACGTACCCGTCGCCGCGGCCGTAGCGTTCGAGGATTGGGCGCCGCGGATCGCCGGTCGCCGCGACCTCGTCGACGGTCTCCGGGAAGACGATCGTAGCACCGTCGAAACCGTGCATCGCGCCGTGGCCAAAGCCGCGCGAGCGGACGTTCCAGCCGGTGTAAGTCGCGAGCGGCGCCGCGACCATTGGGGCACGAATGCCAGCAATCTCGTTGCCGTCGGGGTCGACGGCGGGGACAAGCACCGCGTACGCCTCCGCGGTCGAGCCGTCGAAGCCGTTTGGTGTTCGTGGCGCGAGAGCACCGGGGATTCGTGGGAAAGCCGAGCGCCAAGCCTCCACGGCGACAAGCGTCCCGTCGGAGCGGCGCGGCACGCGACTCGGCGGGGGCGGCACGCCGTCGGTCGCCCACCGATCGAGCGCGTCGAGCAAGGCCCGAAACAAGAAGGAAGTCTGCACGACGTTCGTAGGAAACTCGAACGCCCCCCTGGCTGCCTTCTCGGCGCGTGGATCGGCATAATGCTGCGAGCCGGCCCAGCTGTAGATGCGGACGTTCTCCGGGTCTGGGAGGTCATTGCCGAAGGCGTCGGTGTGCACGAGCGAGCCGCGGCGCTGCCAATACTCGGTCGAGGTCTGGGTGTGGATAATGAGCGGGTCGGTGTCCGGACGTTTCGCGATCGCATCACGGACGCCGGTCAAGGGATCGTCGGATACGGCATAGGCGAAAGGAAAGGTATCGGTCGTGTTGCCGTGGTCCTCGTATTGCTGGCTGCCTGCGATGGTAAGGTTCGCGAAGCGGCTCATGTTCATTCGACCGGCGCCGGCGACGTGCGAGAACACGCCGTCGAAAACGCGCTCGCCGCGGTGATCGGCGTTGAAACCTCGATAGATGAAGTCGCGGATGCAGCGGCCGGTCTGCGACCGCCCCCACGCGTAGGCCTTCTGCGCTCCATGTCCCGCGTGCAGTAGCGGATTGTCCGCACTTCCGGATTTGAGGTACGCGATCGTATCGCGAACGACCGCATGGCCGAGCCCAAGGACGAGCGGTGCGGAGCCCTCATACTCGAGCTCGTAGATCCATCCGGGCTGCATGCCGTTCGCCACATGGATGTGAATGACGGACGGCACGATCGCACGCTCCTCACCGGCGTTATCGAGTCCGATACCGATCTCCTCCTGCGCGAAACCCCAGTGCTCGGCCGGTACGACGACGGGCTCCGAACCCGGGTAGCGTCGCCGCGTGAGCTTGGCTCGCCGGGTGTCGAGCGAGGTGGCCGGGTGGCTACGCGTCGTTATTCGGGCGCTCAGCGGAAAGCTCGTGATGCCCGCGCGGTCGGCAATAAACTCGGTTCTTACAAGGCCGGTGACAGCCTTCCCGTCGATCCGTGCGACCGGCACGTCGAGGAGCATGCGCCCACCACCTGGGAGGAGATCCGCCTGCCAGGCCACCCAAACGACCGAATATCCCCGTCGCATCAGGAACCCATTGCCGGCATGGCTCCGGGTCAGGGGGTTGTTCGTGTGCGCTGCATCGTTGAAGAACTGAAGCGCGCGCTTGTTGCCGCGGTTGCCATAGTCGAAGAACAGCCTGCCATTGGCGCGCCCGAGATCGACCGGCTTCAGGATCATGAAATCGGCCGTACAGCCGATGAGCCCGTCCTCGTCGCTCGGAGCGAGCTCGAGATCTGCAATGCTGCCTCCGGGCACGGAAGTAGGGTCCACGCGAACGTGGACTTTTCCGACGAGTCGCTCATAAGCGCCGCTCGGCCCAAAGCCATCGCCTGCTGCAAATTGCCCGCGATCTTCAATCGCGAACGCGACCCTTCCGCTAGTCATCTGCTCCCACCAGCTCCAGCCCTGAGCGCTCTCGAGGCTCGGTAGGACAGCGCGATCTTCTTGTCGATGGGGTCAAACACGTCCTCTATGCCGAGGAACCCTCAGCATCAGAAAGCCGCCACTCTGCGTCGGCGAGAAGCTTGGCTTGGGACAAGCGGACCCAAGGCTTAGGTCCCTGATGCGCGACGCTGCGTAACGGTGCGAAGGAGTGCGTCAGAGAAGGTTTGTTTTCAGGTCCTCTCCCCATGGGTGACAGATTGTACCTAAGACATGGGCGACAACCTTGGCCCGAACGGGTTGTCGAGAGGTTGCAAGGTCTTCTGCTCCAAGTCGATGAAGCCGAGATCGCTGAGCGAAGACACGGCAAGAGGATGCTACGGCACCAAAGCCCGCCATGAACTCTCGCCGTCTCACCTCGTCTGCACGGGCGAGGAGTGTGGGCAGGATCACTGCGCCCCGCCCGAACCACTAGGTAGTCGAATTGCGGTCCATCGCTCATAGGGGGCCTGGTGCGCATGTACCAGTAGGTCAAGCTTGCTGCCGCCGAAGGGCGGATACAAGGGAGTAAAACGAGTCGAGCAAAGCCAGTCGTCGGCCTTGAACCCAGACCCCTTCCCCCTCACGATGGCCCAACGGAAGGGTGAAACAGTGCCTCCCCAGCAGGAACAAAGGGTCGAACGCCGATTATCAGCGATCTTCGCTGCGGACGTGGCCGGATACTCGCGCATGATGAGCCAGGCCGAGGCCGGGACGCTGCGTGCCCTCGCGGCGGCCCGTGAGGTTATGGACCGCCTCATAGGCGAGCACGGTGGCAGGATCGCCAACACCGCTGGCGACAGCGTGCTGGCCGAGTTTCCGAGTGCAGTGGACGCCGTGCAGTGCGCGGTGGCAGTGCAGGAGAACCTGACCGAGGTAAGCGCGGGGGTGCCGGAGGATCGCCGCCTTCAGTTCCGGATCGGCATCCACGTCGGGGACGTGGTGGTTCGGGGTGCGGACCTGCTGGGGGACGGCGTGAACATCGCGGCCCGGCTAGAGGGTTTGGCTGAGCCGGGCGGGATCGTGATCTCCGGCGCGGCGCATGGATATGTCCGAAAGGCGCTGCCAATAGCCTACACGGACCTTGGCGAGCAGCATGTCAAAAACATCGATGAGCAAGTGCGGGCGTATTCAGTAGGAAGCGCCGTAGCCACCGCTTCCCGCCCGAGCGAATCCAAGCCGCTTCCGCTTCCCGACAAACCCTCAATCGCGGTTCTGCCGTTCACAAATATAAGCGCCGATGCCGAGCAGGAGTTTTTTGCTGACGGGGTAACGGAGGACATCATCACGGAGTTGTCACGGATAAACGCCTTCTTCGTCATCGCACGAAACTCAACGTTCACCTACAAAAGCCGCGCGGTGGATGTGAAGCAGGTCGGACAAGAACTTGGCGTTCGGTATGTCGTCGAGGGCAGCGTGCGGCGTATGGGGGACCGCGTGCGGATCACCGCGCAGTTGATCGAGGCTGCCACGGGTGCGCACGTTTGGGCTGATCGGTTTGACCGCAAGCTTGCTGAGCTTTTCGATGTTCAGGATGAGGTAGTTCGCTCCATCGTAGCCTCTACGCAAACTCAAGTTGTGATCAACGAGGGCGCACGCGCTGAGCATGCAGCAAAACCCGAGCTTGAAGTGTGGGAGTTGGCCAAGCGCGGCTGGAAGAATGTATATGGGCTGACACTAGAAAGCATTGAAGAAGCGAGGAGGCGGGCGCAAGATTATTGAACTCGATGCTCGCAGCGCAAAAGGCCATCAACTCGTCGCGGCGGCTAATTTCCACCTCGTGTTCATGGGGTTCGCGCACGATCCTGGGAAGCTGACCGCTGAAGCTTTGAGCGAAGCGCAGGAAGCCACCCGACTTGATCGCCGAGACGAGTACTCCTTCTGGATTCTCGGAATGGTGCTCGGGACTCTTCTTGGACGGGCTGACGAGGGCATCGCAGCGTATCGGCAAGCCCTCGACATCAATCCAAATTTTTCGGTCGCCTATGGCAGCATCGGCACCACGCTGGCGTTGGCCGGGCGCGCTGACGAGAGCTTCGACTACACCAACATGGCTATGCGGTTGAACCCTCGCGATCCTAGCCTCTTTTTCCGCTATACAATCCTGTCGATAGCTCATTTTGGTAAATCGGAGTTCGATGAGGCGCGGCAGTGGGCAGACCGCGCAGTCGCGAGAAAGCCGGATTGGTGGCTCGGTCACGCACTTCTCGCGGCGAGTCGAGGATGCATCGGCGATCACGTCGGTTCGTGCGACGCGGTGCGAGCGTTGTTGCGGCTTCTTCCTCAGGTCGGAGTCTCCCGTCTACCCTTTCAGGCTATTCGGGATCAGCGATTGCGAGATGTTTTCCTGAACAGTCTCCGGGTCGCAGGTCTTCCCGAATGACCACCCGCCGTCTCGCCGAAGAAACAGGTGCGAGGAGACCCATGGACGCGCCAATCGCCCGCGCGTCTATGCCATTGCCGAGGCCGGACGGGCGTCGGCGCGCTACCACGTAATCCTGCGTGTGGGCTCGAAAGAATGCGTCAGAGACGGTTCGTTTTCAGGTCCTCTCCCTCCGCCACCTTCTAAAATGCATCTATTATGTAGCAGTTTCAGGTACTTAGCCGAATCGCATCGCGCACCTAGGGTGCGTACTAGCGAAGTGGGCCAGCTGGAGGCTATGCCGGCTGCCCTGCCGAGAGTTGTGCAAGTTCTGAGGGGCTCAGTAGCAGCACTCCGGTAGTAGTCGAGCTCTTGACGCCCCCGCGCGAGCTCGAGGTGGCGCTGCTGGTCGCGGCCGGCTACGGCACCAAGTCGCTCGACGCCTGCGGATCAGCTTCCATACGGTGCGCGTCCGCACCTACGCGAAGCTCGGGCTTCACAAGCAGACGGAGCTCGCGGCGCGGATGGGGGCGCGATTCGGTAAACTCTGATGCAGCCGAGCACGACGGTCGCGGCGAGAAGCCGTCGGTGT